>JAABUO010009380.1_pt1 | contig 10956 bp, 19 predicted proteins | sample 5559291 | NCBI WGS metagenome assembly JAABUO01 (sample SAMN10711878, study PRJNA513372) | rock metagenome | isolation source: Antarctica rocks | place: Antarctica: Victoria Land, Finger Mt sud | reverse complement strand
TGATGCGACAGCAAGCAGTCAGATAAAGCAACATGTATTGTTGTGGTTCATGCATGATGTCACCCCACCAGGTGCCAGCTATGCTCTGTGGGAAGCCTCCAGACCTGGCTGCTGTGTCCAAGTGCTTGATCCTGGGGATGAGTGATATGCAAAAGGCCCCATAGGCTGTGTACACACAACCCTGCAGAGGATGTCAGGCCATGTACTTTTTGTCTGTCTATATAGTAGTTCCGTGATTGTCTGACAAAGATTAGTATAACCCCTGCACCCAAACTTCGTACAGCAGCAAGTGTTGCAGAATGCATCAAGACAAAAGGAGCTTGCTGAACATTTGAGCTAGCAGCAGCTATGTTCTGTGCTGCATGCAGCTGTGACAGCCTAAGTGATGTCGCACAGCATGACAAACATCTTGATGGACCATGTTGACCTGTCTGTATTCAGCTACCTGAACCAGAGAGTCTTGACCAAGATTCATCAGCTGTAAGAGTCAAAACATGTGTGCACAGGCAGTGCTGATGCTGCTCACCGAGACTAAAGGGCTGAGGCGGTACTTGAAGAAGTTCTTGAACTTGCCAAAGGCGTCATCTGAGCCTTGCCCGGTGACGCCCTCCCAGAATCGCCAGCAGGCATACATGTACACTGTCAGGGCTATGACTATCAGCAGTGGGTACCCAAACTGATTGTTGCCCACCAAAATGAATGCGCCCTGCAACCCCAGTCTTAATATTGTTTGTAGTACTAGTCAGGAGGCACTTCAGCTGCACGGGCAAGCAGACCAGCTGCAGGCACTGACCCTGGAGTGTACTACTGTATGACATGTCTCTATGTCTCAGGACAGACCCCATGCATAGGCAGGTGCAGGAAGGCAGACATCATGCCTGCTGGGTGTGCAGTATTGCAGTGTGTTTGGAAGTACGTATGTGCTGTACAGTGTTGTCGCTTGCGTGGTTGAACAGGGATGCACACCAGTTGAAGAAGGCAGGATTGTGAATGACCATGCACCTGTGGTGAGTTGTCAGCGCCTCTGATGGTGACAGTGCCTTGTATAGCGCTCTGGCAGGACAGGCCTCCTATGAGCGCATACACCACGCCTTTAGCCACAAAGCCAACCTGTGTGGCATATCCTTCAACTTGTAGTGACTGCCAGGATGTTCAATGTACAAGAAAGCTCGTGCACGTTGCAATGATGAGAGACACATGGGCAAGAAGTGAACATTTCACTCGAAACCTGGGACAGCGTCACCACAGGCATGCTGGTGACAGTGACCGACCTGCCCTACGACTCTGACATACTTCACATGCTGGGGTTTGACTCCAAGCGGGTGACTGAACTTATGCCCTGCCTTTCGCCAGAATAGCCTGCATTTATCTGCAATCAAAATGAACTGGCTCAGTTGCCTCTGTAGTCTTGAATCGTGTTAGAGGCAACATCAAAGTGCACCAACAAGTTCAAGGAGCTACGACTTCTATGCTTCGAGGTGGTGTTTCACCTGCAAAGCTGTTTGCAAGCTTTGTTGGCTGACTGGTGCTGGCACACTCCTCCAGGTCCTCTGACGCCAGCATCAGAGACAGGTGCCGTCTAGAAGATAATGATAGATGTCTTACTGGACCGTGAGATCAAAAGCAATATCTGAATGCGGAGTGCTTGAACGTCTACACCACAAGGCCAGGGTACCTCAGCGAGTGCTGATTTGGCAAAATTGGACAATCCAGAGCATCAGCTGCTGACAGGTACACAGCACAGGCGCCTGCTGGAATGGGTACGGAGGCTGATCACCTCTTTTGCCTGCTTGCTGTGCAACACAAGGGCCTCAAACACCCGAAAGCGGGCAGGAGTCCTGTCGGAACTTTTGAGATTACCCGTGGGGGAACTGTTCCTACCGTCGTCTGTACAGGCCAGGAAAGTTCCAAAAGTTCTGGCCCGATTTAGGTTCTCCACAAATACACTCTTGATTGTCTCGCCGCGGTGAAATTGACGGTCGAATCCATGACGGAAGTTTTGCACGTCAATGAGTCAAGCCAAACAACCCATAACGCCAGCATTACATCAACGGGGCTTTTAGCAGTGACCAGCTACAAACTACCAGCGTGCCTTCCTGCAAGCGCCCTCCTCGAACCGGGCCTGGGATTTCGCATTACACAATCATTGCACTGTTGGTCCTGCGTTGGGCGCGTGCCGGAAATCAGCTGCAATTGTCACTTTCCTGGTGCTGCAGCTGAGGGCTTCCAGCACACTGGAATACAGCACTCCTGCTGCTGTTCCGGCTGCCAGGTCATATCGCCAGTGAGCAGTTCCGCCATCCACGTTTCTGTCATACACGGCCTGCACCGGGACAATTGTGACTGTTGAGCCTTGTGTAGGGTTTTGCAGGTATGTTTCGAACACTAGCGGTTGGATCTTGCCGTGCAATAGTGTGCGCAAAATACAAACGCCTCGTTGTGTCAACTGTACTACCTGCCGCACAGATTCGATACTGCTGCGCAGTTTGCCGTATCAGAACCCTGCATCGTGTCCTGTCCTGAACATCTATCCTGCAGATTTCATGTGATATTGCTTGGACTCACTTGCTCAGTGAGACTGCCTCCACTGATAGGATCTTTTCTGTCATCAACATCTGGAATTATTGCTTGAGTCCTGTTGTGCAGGTTCAGTGGCTTGGAGGTGCCTGCTCAAGGCGCATTAGCACCTGTGCGGCTTGAAAGTGAGTTCTCAAGGCATAACAGTACCTAGCTGGGTGGGCCTCAGGCCTGTCATTTAATGACAGACATTGCCAGCATTATCCCAGATACAGCAACAGTTCCTGTAGCACAAGACCTAGTGCACCCCACCAGCCAGCAAAATGGACATGGATCTTTAGCAGGAGCTGCCTCACCTCTCAACTCTTCTGTGTCGTCAAGACGCAGTGCTGGCTTGGAGTCACCTCCAAACCATGTCTTGCTCAATAACAAGTTGCGCTCAGATAGTGCTGCGCAAGAACTTGAGGCAAAGCAAAACGGACTAGAACCGCTCAGTATTGACAAAGCTGAAGAGCCTGCCAAGCCCAAAACAGGCATCTTCCAAACTGCTGCTGGCCTGGTTGAAGCACCTTTGAAAGGGCCCAGAAATGGCATTCACTGGGGTGCAGGTCAGTCATGGCTTGTGCTGGATTCATGCTGCATGTCTATTCTTTTGCTCTTGGTTTGCAGCTGTGAAACCTGTTATGGGTGAAGTAGCCATTGCGCATATGTGGGCGCCAGCACGACCCAGCTACAGTGTTCAAATCAGCAGTGTGATGGTGGCTTCATGCAGTACATCACCAAATAGTGCCTCTGTGCGAGCTAACTGCTGTGTGACCTGGCAGATCGTATTCGCTTGGCAACAGAGAAAGCCAAGAGCAATTTCGCACATCCACTTGGAGTCAAGCCAAAGCATCGCAAGATTGTGCGCACATTTGGACAGGTAGACCAACGTTCTTCCTCCTGTCAGCCTCAGATTATAGCAGGAAACTCAATGGATTTACGCATATCTGTAGTCTGTATCAGCTGCTGTGTTGAGGCTAAGCTTTTGACAGTTCAGGCAATGGTGTCACCTTGTAAGCTGTATCATGCTTGTCATTGGTGTCTGGTTTCTCCTGTGGTAAATAGGCATGCAGCACAAGCGCATTTGTGTGTTTCGACAGTGTGTTTTGGTGTGCACTGCAGATTGGGTGGGTCTTGAAGGGGCTTGTGTATGCTATCATTGGCGGTCTGGCCTGCCAAAGCTCTGCTCAAGGGAAGGAGAAGATCAAGGGGGCAGACATCTCACCACAGGTCCAACTTAACTTCCAGCTGTCTGTAAACACACCACAAGGATACTGCTAATGTGTGACCCCAATCTCTGTGAAGATGCTGGCAGGTCACTCATCCAAGGATGCATTGTAAATTGCTGCCAAGCAAAGTGATATACAGACTCACATGTTGGCTGCCACAAGACACCACCTACTGAGAGAACACAAACCATTGTGTTGCCTTGATTTACTTCATATCGGCTTGCGCTATATTTATGGTATGTGGAATGAGTTGTAAATCCTAGGTTTGTCATGCAGGGTGCATTCATTTTGGTGGGTAACAACAGCTTTGGGTACCCTCTGCTGGTGGTCATGGCAGTTGGGGTGCTCATCTACGCCTGCTGGCGATTTTGGGAGGGCATCACTGGTCAAGGCTCTGATGATGCCTTTGGCCCTTTCAAAAACTTCTTCAGATATCGCCTCAGCCCACTTGTCTCGGTAAGGCTTGGCCCCATGTGTTTGTCCTGCAAGCATGAGCATGAAGCCTCTGACGGTCTCAATCAGTCTTGTTGATTAGAATTGCTGCACTCACACAGAATCGTCCATTTGCACCACAGAACAGGTCATATCTACGCTAGAATAGCAGTGCTGTCAACGCATTTAGTTTCGCCACAAGGTGTGAGAACAATTCTCAAAGGCTCAATGGGACCTGTTTCAGCATTTCAGCAAGGCTGCAAACCGGTTGCATGCGTGCAGGGCTGTGTCTACACTGCATACGGAATTTTTGTGATCACTCTCATTCCCAGATTCAAGCGTATAGAGACCGCAGACAACCAAGGCGGCTTCCCTGACTCCTGGGCCACAAGTGACATTGGCAAGTTTGGGTAAGCTTTGCTCCTCCTCTTCAGCACCTTGGCTTGTGCATGTGGTGTCATCTCTGGCTTACTAAATGTTCTTCTGCTCGTGGTGTCGTGGTGCTGTTGTATACTATTGTGAATGCAATCACCGCAAGCAGTGCATCATGTGTCAAATCTTTCTGTGTGTGTACCTCACGCTTATGTGATGTATGCAATATTGCAGGATTGCTGTCTTTGGCTTGGCGTTCTTGATTGCGACCATCACTCAGCTGCAAGCTGCGTTCACTCGCAACTTCCATTATGACATGAAGGATGATCTTCCCAGATGGTTCATGTGGGTTCTGGTTGTAACAGGTAGGTTGTCCCTACAATGTCATTTTCATTCAATACTGTACAACAAGTCACTGACCTTTACACAGCATCATGTGCTTGTGAAGGGGCCACTACTGTGTCTGCTTTCAAGCAGTTTGTGCAGTCGCCATTCTGCCATTGCTCTGCTTCATTTCTATCATCTGTCTCTGCTGAAGCAGTTCAACCTTCTGCAGCCTCTTGGCTGTTTGCTGCAAACTTATGGTCTGCCTTTTGCTGCGGCAGCCCAAGCATAGCAAGACTCGCCACTCTGCTGCATCTGTAACCCGTCTGGGTTTTGTTGAGTCTGACCACTACAGATGCTACACTCAATAGATATAACTGCTGCAGGGCACATTGGCTTTCTGGGGAGGGCTGGAGTGTTTCTCTTTGTTGGTGTGCTGTTCTTCCGCTTGATAGCAGATCCCAGTATCAACAGCAGCAATGAGACCACCATTGGAAATGGTCTAGCTCAGCTGCAGACCAACCGTGGAGGGCGAGCATGTCTCTTCATTCTGGGGTTCTTCCTCATCATCTATGGCACCTTTGCGGTAACTACTCATAAGCTCATCCTCATGTAGTTGCTGATGCTGTCTATAATGCAAAGCGCCTATATCTCTCACAGTTGTTGCTGGTTGCAAGTGTGCTTTGATGTTGTAGCTGGCCTAATGGAATGTTGTCTTGATAAAAGTGTTGCAATCATTTTGTCTCCAATCCTAACAGAACCTTTTAGCACTGCTCCAACCTCTCAATGCACAAAACAACGCATCCCAGATGCAGACCCATAGCAGGCATAACCTTTTTGGCAAGTTTCCCAGACCTCATTGTGAACGCAGCTCATGTGCCGCAGGTGCTGAATGCATATGGCAAGGTTTACCCCACCCCACCCCCCAGCAGGCGGCCCATCAGGGTGAAGCAGGCACGCCTGGCTGCTGAGCGGGCCGCTCGTGAGGCTCACCAAGCCACTGTGAATGAGCAAGGCACTGCTGGAAGAGACAGACAAAGCAGGCCGCCATAAGCTTGGTGAGCCCCCCTGATGCTGGCTTGCCAGATATTTGGTTGTTTAGCGATCATGTCGGGGACGCCGCCATTGTCATGGTGTGTTAAGCCGGATGCAGTTGAGACTTGGACCATTGTGCCCGTCTCTATGCAACGCATTATTCAGCATGACACATTGCTGAAGTTGTCAAAATGCAGTCCTGACACGATTTTCGTACACGACGCATCACAGTTCCATCTGCAAACAGTGTCTTCCAGCACCTGGGCAGCCCGGTATAATTCTTGGCTTCTCATTAAATTGACGAAAGGTGTTTCCTTTTCTTTTCTGCCTTTCAGCAACTCAGACAGGCCAACATCTGGTCCTCTAGGGCTTTGACCCTGTCTGTCAAAATGCAATCCTTTCAATGCATCGTCATGTCAGTACTGCTGTACTGTGGAGAAACATGGGCTGTTGTGAAGCCACACATTAGCCCTTTGGCTGTTTTTCAGATGAAGTGCTTGCAACGCATCTGTGGCATATCCTTGCGTGATCATGTGCCAACTGTTGTCATACTGAATAGGTGCAACACCCTATCTGTGGAGTCTCAGCTGCAAGGCAAAAGACTCAGGTGGCATGGTCATGTTTTCAGGATGCCTAACAATAGATTGCCTAAGAACCTTTTGTTTGGTGAAGTCAAGGGGCTTTGCCCACTTGGCCGCCCTAGGTCTAGTTTCAATAATGTCACATTACGTGAATGTCAATCTGTCGTATTAGTAGGCCTTACAGGGATGCACAAGACAGGCTGCTCTGGAGAGACAAGACTTGTCCTGCACGTACCTAGCTCATCATGAGCTGGAAAGCGTTGTAATAATAATTGTTATTATCATTAGGTCCATCTACTGCATCTTGCACTGCACTGGAAGCAAACTGGCTGTAAGCAGTGCAGTGCGTGACTGCATGTCTGCAATGCAGGTGAGCCAGCATGGAATCGCCCAGCACACTCAGCACATCAAGCGCTTGATGTTCCTGAGGATATTGCACATGACCCGCAAGACAGTCCCAAGACGGCGGATTACAAGCAAAGGCTGCGAGAGCGGTACCTGGCTAACAGGTAAGCTGTAGCAAAAGATCTGCTGGCATCCTTGCGTGAGTAGTCCTGCTGAGGTGCTGAAATGAACCTCTGCTGAGCACGAATTTGCCAAGTCAACTGGTCCAAACTGGATCAAGTTGCACTTGGCTCAGTTGGATTGCATCTGCAGGTCATGCATGCATTTTGTGCTTGTGTTTGTGCTGTCTGAAAACGTTTGCAACAATTAGCCCAGAGCATCATCATCCCTTGTTTGGCTGGCTCAGCATAGCTGTCAGGCATCTGCAGTCGTGCATTGCTGGCCCTGACACAGGTTTCATACTACACCCTGTCGCGTTGTCTCATCTGCTTTGACCTGGTCCCACCTCACCTCACAACACTGGTTCCAGGGACATTGAGGCTGGGCTGGGGGAGGAATGGGCAGCCAGGGGTACAATTGGCTCTGCTGCACGCTCTCACTGGGGGCACCAAATTTGGCGAAGTAGCCATGGACAGGCAATCGACACGCCAAATGGCACTCCCCAGTCCATGGGTGGCGCAATTGCGCCAGTTGCACCTGTTGCTGCAGTTGCTCCTGTGGCTGCAGTTGCTCCTGTTGCAAGAGAAGGTGTCGATGGTGTTGTGCAAAACCCTCCCTCCACAGGATGGGTGTAGGGTGGTCTTCTAAAAACCAACATATAGCCAGGGCCCCACCATTTTGCCTATTGTGCTTGTTTAAAGGTTTTTGCAACACGTGTTTGGATTGCAAGTGAATGCTTGGAATAGATGACAGCTCCGGGATTATCGCTCTAGCTGCTGGAACCAAGCACAAGGTACTTGCGACAGGTACTTATACAGTCAACTATCCCCTTGCTATTGCATGAGAGACAAGCTTGTCTGTCTCTGCTCTCGACAGTGTCCCCCATCGATGCTTGGATACAAACGGCTTCTTGCACCTTGTGAATATTTCTCTTTACAAATACCCTATCCCTTCTGTTCTGTTCAGTGTCGAGCTCAATTTTGAAGTGGTCTGATTTGTACACTCTAGACATGTACATTGTAAGCACTGACGTAATGTCACACCTGTGTCTGTGTAGTAAAAATGCCCTGCGTACACTGTGGCATTTAGTCCACATACTGCGTGTTCGATTTTCAAAAACCATGTATTGCCCATGGGCCAGAGAATGATCAGGTGAAAGGAATGTAATTGTACCGTTGACAATGTCATGAACAATATTGTGGCCCAATTTTTGCTTCTAGCCAACATTATGACTGCATCAAATGGTCATGACAACAGCAATCAAGCCTCCTTTTGCAACTTGGCCCTGCAACAGCATCCCAATCTTGAGATGAAAGCAAAGTTTGTGACTGTTGGCAAACACTACAGGTGCCAGCCCTAAGCTTTATCATGGGGATGTTGCAGCTCAGGTGCAGCACAGTAAGCACAATACACAAATCAGCAATCGCTCAGCTCAAGCTTTCCAACAAGCTGTTTGAGGCAAGCACAACTGCTTTATTGCAATGCTGCAGCAATGGCGTCCTGCAGGCTGAGAACATGTATACATGCATATCCAGTCACCTGAAGATGAAAATCCTCACATACTTAGGACCCTTCCCTGACACAACCTCCATCACCACAGTGTCATTTGGGGTCAAGGCCTGCATGTATCATACAACACTTTGTTGCCCCATGTCAGATGCCTACGTCATTGTTCATGTCAAATGGTCATGGGGTGGAAGTATGAGAGTGGTAACTAGGCTTGTGTTGGGTGTCACACAGCAGTGTCAAATGCATCTACTGCAGCACTCACATGGTCAATTGCAAAGTAGATCCAGCCACCACTCATGCCACTAGAGCGGCCGCCAGGTCTAGGCAAGTACTGCACAGCCCATCTATTGTCACTCCCTTCTACCAGGTGCTCATACCCCTCTTTGTGCTGGCAGGGCTCACAGCACTCCAGCTCTATTTTGTGGGAAGTTGTGGATGGACCAAAACAATTTGTCACAGCTGGTGGGTTTTGCAGCCAGAAGCCCCCTGAGACATGTGAAACTTGCATTACCTGCAGATGACACAGTAATCAGCTTCAAGCAGCAGAGACATATACTGTCACAGCCTAGGACTGCTGTGCGCCTTGCAGACACAGCTTTCCTGGTCACAAATGTAATCTGCACACCTTTGCCACAGCAACAATGTGTCCAGCCTTCTCGTTCAGCTCGTCTGCCAGTGTCTCAGCTGCATCTTGGGCTTCTTGTATTGCCTCTCGTGTAGCATACGGAAACTTGTCTGGGTCAACGTTGTGCCTGATTGCCCCCTTGCCTGTGTTCCTGCAACAGTCAGGCTACTGTCAGAAATGCCACAAATAAGCTCTGTGTTTGCTGCAATACTTCATCGTGTAATGCAGGACATGTGCGGCGAGACATTGTAAGCGATGTACATGTGTAATGGCATGCAGTGCCTGTCACAAATTCTCAACTGCACCCAATTCGAAGCAGTTTGTCTACTGCGGCAGGGGCAGTCAACAGCTTACCTCAAGCCATTTAGGTGACGCCGACTGCTGCTATTGTGGGTGCTACGCATGCACAACATTTACTGCACAGAAACACAGGCAGATTGAGGCAATGCACCCTCAACTGACCTGGAGGTCCTGGCAGCCTTTGCGCGTCTCTCTCTTGGCTCTGGGACACTAACATATACCGGTGCAACCTTGCCTTGGTGCCTGTGCATCATTGCGGGAGACGTTACACAGTAGCAGCGGTCCCACGATGAATGCAGCCACTGACAGCTGGGAGCAAACAGTTGAGAGCTTCTTGTACCTTGCAGACTTGCGTGAAGCTTTGACTTGCTGGACCTTGTGCTGCACCTTGCGCTTGCGGATAGGCCTGCAACGGCAGCAAAGTGAGCACGAGGCGACGTTGATGCTTGCAGTCCAGGCTGCAATAGTGCCTCACTGTGGCGCGGCGGGAACAGCTGCGTTTGGCTTCAAGGCTGCAGCAACCTCCTTGATTTTCAGACTTTTCAGTTTGGTTTCATTGGCCAAGATCCGCTCGTTGCGAGCTCGTTCATATTCGTTGACAGAAGCCATCCTGATCTGGGAGTTTTAATGTGTAAAATCTCCGCAGCACCCTCCACAGACGAGTTTTCGCAACTTTCTGGAGGCTTTCTATGTCTTTGCCGTGCCTTCTCCTGCCCCCAAAGTCGAGCCTGCCAAGTCAGGTCTTGCTCATGCAGGATTCAAACGCTTCGACAAGGGGATGGCGAAGAAGATCAGTCACTGGGATTTAGCACATGCAACGCGTGGTCATTTTGTCCACAGGCAGAAATGATTTCATTGTGGCCAGATGGCTTTGGTAGTGCTATACCTTGCATCACAGCATGCTGGCAATACTTATCTAAATGTCAATTTCACAAGTGTGAATCAAATAGTATACTTCCTTCAGGCCAAGCATGTGGTGCCACTGCAGCTAGACATGTTGTAAACCAACAACGTAGTCTGAGCTGAAACCATATACTTTGCCAAGCACACCTCCACATGCATGGGAAATGCTCAGCATCAACAAAATCAGATGCTGAACCTCGCACATGCATCTGCAGTTGCTTGCTGCTGTTTTGATTTGCCACATCAGCAATTTGCAACCCTTCATCCATATCTGACTGTGGGCAGAATGCCAGGCCAAACTGTCATATGACAAAAATCGGCGACCATGAAAGACCACTTGGCCTACCCCATGACAGCAGAGTTTCCAAGCTTTTGAGCCAAACTGTCTGATGACGTGGACTATATGTCTCGCATAAAACAATAGGCGCAGGTACGCCAGAATTGTGCGACCTCACTGTGATGCCTTGCCATTGACAACAGGATGAGAGCTGATTGGGCTCTCTGATGAGCTGATCATTTCCTCCAGGGTTGCCTGCAAGCAGCAAGGCTATCAGTGCATCGGCAGCGTCTGTCTATCTAGTGG
>JAABUO010009379.1_pt1 | contig 10956 bp, 12 predicted proteins | sample 5559291 | NCBI WGS metagenome assembly JAABUO01 (sample SAMN10711878, study PRJNA513372) | rock metagenome | isolation source: Antarctica rocks | place: Antarctica: Victoria Land, Finger Mt sud | reverse complement strand
CCCGAACGGCCAGGACCTGTGCATGCTGGCGAGACGCCTCAAATGCCTCAGCACTGCTGACGTCTGTGTGCTTGGCACGGTCACTGCAGCCCCGGGCGGCGCTGCCAATGTGTGTAGAATACTCTCCACCAGCGCGTCTGTGCCGGCCCTGCTCACCGAGGCGCGCTGCGTGGGGCCAGGGCCGGCTGATTCCTGGCGCGCGCATCGCCAGCCTGCCCTTCATCGAGGTGCGCGCGCGCTAGTGCCTCTGCCTGTCGGCCGAGCCTGCCGCTGCCCCACACATTGGCGGCTCACATGGCTCAGTGTCAGGGCGCTGCGCGACCGCAGCCGCTTGTGCTTGAGTCCGCAAGTCACCACACTGGCCGGCTGGCAAAGCAGAGGCCGCTGCGCGCGTGCCGTCCGGGGCTCGCGCCGCGCGCCGGCGGCGCCGCGCACGCGCCGCCCGGGGACAGGGCGCCCGCCGCCGCCCGGCAAACCGGGCCCCGCGCGCCGCAGGCCGTGCGCGCCAAGCGCACCGCCGCGGCGCGCGACGCGGTGCCGGACGAGGCGTTCGGGCGCGTGCGCGGCGCGCTGTTCTTCGGGCCCGCGTTCCGCGTGACGCGCAACAAGCTGACCTTCCGCGACAACCTGGCCGAGCTGCTGGCTGCCGCCTCGCCCGGTGCGCCCCTCGTGCGTGGTAGGGTAGGCTAGGGTTAACCCTACCCTAGCGCTCCCTGCGGCCTCCGCGCGCCTGCTGCGGCGCGCCCCGGCCGCGCACGGCGCTGTGGGGCGCGGCGCGCGCCGCGGCAGACGGCCCGGGCAGCCTGGAGCGCAAGTTCAAGGACTGGCTGCAGCACTGCCACGCCACGCTGGACAAGCGCATCCGCTTCAGTGGCATGGCCGACGACGGCGTGCAGGCGCGCGCGCGCCGGGCTCGCCCCCCCGCGCCCCATCTACGGTCTGGTGCTTGGGTTGCTGGCGCCTGCCGCACCCCGCTCAACACCCAATGTGCGGGTCCGGCGGCGGCCGCCGGCCTGGCAGCTCCGTGGGCTCCTTCTCGTGTGAGCTGTGATCCACGGGCGCAGGCGTCGGTCCGGGCGCGCTTTGGCGCGAGTATCACTGCATTCGACCGCATCACGGACGGCGCGCGCACGGTTGCAATCGGCGACGCCGTGCGCCTGGCCTCGCGGCCGCCGCTGGTGGGCGAGGCCCTGCACTTCATCGTGCACCAGGCGCGGCCCCGGCCGACATAGGGTTGGGTTTGGGGTAGTTGTCCTCTTCTCCACTCCCGGCGCACGTTGCACACAAGCTCTCGCATGCAGAGCGCAGCGGAATCCTGTCGCCAGTGGGCGCCGCTGCGGACGCCCAGGCTCCCGCATGCCCCGCACAGCGCTGGCGTCAGCTGATGCGGCGGGGTAGGACAGGGCGCCGACCCCGGGCCTGACCCGGGCGACCCGGCGCCTCGCAGTTGGTGCGCGAGGAGGGCGTGTACGCGAGCGGCAGCGTGGTGGTGCGCCAGCTGCCGCCCGAGGTGCATGGCGGCGCGGCGGAGCGCATGGTGTCGCTGCGCCGCCTGGACGGCGGCGCGCTGGGCGAGGCGGAGCTCGCGCGGCACGTCGCGCACGAGCTCGAAAAGGCGCGCGCCGCCGCCGGGCGCGCGCCCAGCGCCGCGGGAAGCGCGCGGGCCGCCCTTGCCGGCCCGGGGCCGGCCGCGCCGGGCGAGGGCGCGGCCGCGGCCGCGGTGCGCGCGGTCGGGGCGGCGCGCGGGCTGCATGTGTGCTGCGGGCGCCCGGGCTTTCAGCGTGCTGTCAGCGTGCGCGCCGCGGCGCTTTGGGCGCCCGGCAACGGGCGGCACTGGCGCTGGGCGCGACGCCGCCCCTGCACGTCTCGCGGCCGCCGAGCGCAACCCTGGCGCCCCTGCCGCAGGTGCCCGCGCGGCTGGAGCTGCAGCCCGCCTGGCTGGCCGCCGGGGAGGCGCCCGCGCTGGGCGCGGGCGCGACGCTGCCGGAGACGGCCGTGGCGGTGCTGAGCGGCGGCGGCGCGCGCATGGTGCGCGGCGCGCTCGGCGGCGAGCGCCGGCAGGGCTTCTCCGTCACGCAGCGCCTGTGGCGCCTCGCGCCCGGCGCCGGTGCGCGCGCGCAGTCCCCGCGCCCCGGCCGCAGACCCGGCCGGCGGCGGCCGCGGGCCCAGCCCGCCGCTGCGCGCGGCCCTCTGGCGTGCAGGAGCTCATGCGGCGGCGGCCTGGCCTGCAATCACTGCTGCAGGCCGCGCCGCTGCCCGCCCAGCACACGCCCGCTCGCGACAGGCCGGCAGCGCACGCCGGTGACGCGGTGCGCGGCCGCGCAGGCGCGGGCGCCCAGGCCGCGCGCGCCGGTGCCGACGCCGCGGAGTCCGACGCGCCGGTGGCGAAGCGGCGTAAGAAGAACGCGGGCAAGAAGGCGGCCGCGCGCGCCGCAGAGCCGGCCGACGGCCCAGGTGACGCCCCGCGCCGCTCGCAGGACCGCCCGGGCAGCCCGCATGAGAAGGAGGTCATAGCACTAACAAGCAGCGCGCGCCCGCGCAGGCGAGCTGGTTCTGGAGGCGGTCAACCGCACGCCGCTGCGCGACATGTTCTGGTTTGCGCGCATCGAGCACGGGCTGCGCCGCGCGGGAACGTACCGCCTGGAGTATGAGATGTCGCCCGCCGTGCCCGGCCGGCCGGCGCTGACGCTCGCCGTGGAGCTGCTGGTGGCGGTCGGCCCGGCAGTAGGGTTTGATATCCAGGCGCGCTTGCCCTGGATCTCGCGCCCGGCGCCGCGTGGTCCGAGGCCGGTCGTGCGGACGGCTGAGATCAGATTGGGCGGGTGAGAATGCCCACGCGTGTTCCGTCGGGCTGCCTCCGTCGAGCTGCAGTGAGCAGGGCAGCGCGCCGGCGGTCACTTGGGATCTGCAGCTGCATGCTCGCAGTGTGGTCGCTAAAATGGTGCTATCATGGCGGGCAACCGTAGTGCTTATGCGAGCTTGTTTCATACTTTTCTGACAAGCATGACTGCCACGCCGTACCTGCTGAGGTGCACGAGACGCCCCCTGGAGCTGGAGTCACACGCAGACGCAAGGTCACTCACAAACGGCGCAAGCAGCATGCGCGGCCGGCACGCAAGCGCACGACCTGCCCTGGGACCTCATCCGCGACACCGTGCGGCGCTGCGCAGGGCGAGGGCCGCGCGGCGGCGGCCGCGCGGGAGCTGATGCTGGGCGAGACGCTGCCGCCGCTGCTCCTGGCATTCCAGGCGCGCGTCCCAGGCGCTGCGACCCACACGTTAGGGTTTCTGCAGCCGCCCACGTGGCCTGAGCGACAGCGGAGGCCAGCAGCATCGTGCGTGGGTAGTTGTTGCAGCAACACCGTGAGTGCGAGGCGCTTGGTGTCAGGCCGCAGCTCAAGAAACGCGCGGAGGCTGCATGTCTGTGCACAGACACCATAAGAAACCTACATCACTGCATCCCGCTCTGACGCGCGCCGCAGGACGCCTACGGCAATGCGGTGTGCCCGAACACGATCCCCGACGTGCGCCTCGACGTGGTGACCTCGGCCGACGAGGCCGGACAGGCGGGCGCGCCCGACCTGGTCGTCTCCGGTGAGCTGGTGCGCAGCGCGTACGGCGCCCCTGCATTGCAGGCGCACGCCCCAAACTCCCAACCCTGTCCTACCCTAGCCGTGTTCTTCCACCCTGCGCTGCTTCCAGACACATCGTGATGCGAGTCGGCGCGCGCAACTCACCGCCTCACATGTCCGACCTTCAGAGGTATAAGCGCCTGATGCCGCCTGGGTGGGCGGCGCGAGGGTGCGGCTGGCCTGCTCGCAGCCGCTGCGTGCGCCCGGCAGCCGCCGTGCTGGCCGGCCTCCCCGCTCATGCCCGCGCTGCTGCGGCGCGCGCCAGGGTCTGGACGGCGGCGCGGGCGTGCGGCTGACCGGCGTCCAGGTCCTGGGCGTAAACTCGTCAGACACCTCCGGCGGCACGATGTGCTTGGCAGACATGGCCCGGGAGATCGCCGCCAGGGACGCCGCAGGCTCCGACGTGCAGCTCGCACAGGCGAGCAGCCAGGTGCGCCAGCCCGGCACCCTTGCGGGCCACACAGCTCCGCCTGTTTGCAGGCCCAGGTCAGCCCTGCTTGGACCCAACGGCGTCATGCATCAGCCTGGCTTCCTGCCTGTAACGCTTAGCGTGTGCGGCATGTGCGGCATGGCAGCGCAGGACCCCGGCTGGTCGCGGCGCGTGCATGACCCCGCGAGTAAAACTTTTTCAAAAAGTGGGCTGCTCATCCCATAAACTGCATGCACTGACAGCTTCTCGGACGCCCGCAGCCCACGGCGGCGCCGCCGACGGTGGACGCGGCGCTGCGCGTGGCCGTGGACGGCTTCGCGGCGCAGGAGCTGCCGCTGCGGCTGCGCGCGGGCGCGCCGCACACGTTCACGCTGCTGGACGGGCACCCCTGGGAGGCGCAGGCGCGCGCCGCTCCCTGCGCTTCTGCACGGCTCGCTCCATTTAGGCCAGGCCTCCCATGCATGCATAGGCTGCTGTGCGCGCCTGCACGCCCGTCCGCCTGGTCGGGGCCAAAGCAGGGTCTGCCACGGCCCCGCGCAGCCACGACAGCGTGCTGGGCTTGCGGCGGCCAAGCTGCCCTGGTTGCGCAGTTTGCAGGCGCGCTAAGTGCAGGGACAGTCCGGAGCTTGCTCGAATTGGGCCCACATGGCCTGCTCCTCTGCGCGGCTGTCACCGTGCCTGCAGTCCGCATGACGCTCTGCTCTTACCATAGTAAATCCCTGACATTGTTCAAGGGGGGCCGCCTGCCTGCGGCGCAGATGCGGGCGGCAGCAGAGTCGCTGACGCAGCTGCCGTCCGGCCGCCCGGCGGCCGTGGCCACGCTGACCGTCGGCGCGGAGCTGCCGGCGTTCACGGCGTGCGCGCGGGACGCCTGGGGCAACGCGTCCGGCCCCGCGCCCGCGCTGACCTGCGAGCTGCTGCTGGAGTGCGCCGCGCTGGAGCCGGCCAGCCTCGCCGTACCATTCTCCGCCGCGGGCGTGGCCCGCGTGCAGGGTGCGCCCTGCCTCGCCCTAACCCTGACCCCATACTCCATGTGCATTGCGCACGGTTGGGAGCGGCCCGGAGCGCTTGGCCTCGGCTGCGCTAGCCCCTGACGCGTGCCGTTGCGGAGCGGAGGCGGATGGAGAACGGAGCGGAAGACCTGCCGCTGCGTGCAGGCCTGCGCACGGCAGCCGGCGTCGTAGGCGCGGCGGCGGCGGCGTGCCGCCTGGCCGTGCGGTGCCAGCCGGCCGGGCCGGGCGCCGAAGCGGCCGTGGCGGCCGGCGGCGGCAGCGAGGCGCTGGAGCTGGGCGTGGCGGTCGCGCCCAGCGGCGAGCCCATGTCGCTGCGGGTGCTGTGCGGCGGCCAGCCGCTGCCCATGCGCCTGCAGGCGCGGCCCCGTCGCCATGGGTCTAGGTTTATGGTAGGCTATTGTTGCTGCCGGAGGGCGCGCGCGCGTGCCGTAGCGCATGCATGCCCGCTTGTGCATTCCTTATGTGCAAACCCTAACCCATGCCGTGACGGTATCGGCGGCGCGCGGCGGCAGGAGGCCGAGGAGGGCGAGGAGCCGGAGGCGCAGTATGTGCTGGGCGGCGTGGAGGCGGGCGCGGCCGTGGCGGGCCTGGCGGTGGAGCTGCTGGACGGCGCGGGCGCGCCGGTGACAGCCCCGGCCGAGGGCCGCGTCAAGGCCAGCTGGATCTCCGGCAACAAGCGCGTCAAGCTGGCCGGCGCGAGCGTCGTCGAGCTGCTGTCGCTCAAGGCGCGCGCGCTTTACCCGGCGTGTCGGCGCGCCGCGTCCGAGCTATCACAGAGGGTGCCTGCCTCGAAGCTGTAGCAGCATGCTGCTGTCACATTAACAGGTACTCGCATCCCTCCCGCCGCGCCTGGGGTTCGCTTGCTGACTTTGCCATGGGGCATGCACCGTGGCAAAGAGCGGCTCCAAGGCGCGCGATGCTGACAGTGCTGGCGATGCCTGGGCGGGCACCTGCTTGTGCCCTGACCGGCCCGCGCGCAGTGGCGCCCAGGCGCCGGGGTGCGCGCCGGCTGACGCGCCTCCTGTCCGCTGCGCAGGCCAAGGAGGGCGTGGAGCCCGAGCTGCACAAAGTGAGCTTCAAGCGCTCCGGCCACAGCGCCGTGCTCGAGACGCAGCTCGTGCTCGACAAGGTGCGAAGAAAAAGAGAAAAGAAGAAGAGTTTGCCGTCGCTCCAACAAGCGCAGTTGATGCAGCCAGGCTGGACCATGTCACTCTCCTGGTGTCATTTGGCTGGTCAGACGTGAACTCCACAAGCGTGGGTTTAATACGGTGGCATGTGTGTAGCATCCAGGGGGCTCCCAGCGCCTGCACAGCCTGAAGGAGGTGCTCTGAGGAGTCAGACCCACCACGGTCGGCGTTTGCCAAAAACAACGTTTGGCCACTGCGTGACTGGCACAAGGCAGCTGCGTGAAGCATACACGTGTCCATGCCGGCACTGCGGCCTCTGTCTGCATGCCAGCCGCCATGCGCCAATGGCGCGGTGCTGGGATGCGCGGCCGGGAGCAGGTGGTGGCCGTCGCTGAGCTGCGTAACCCTACCCTACCCCGCCGGGCGGCAGGTGGCGGCCGCGCCAGCCACCTGGCAGCTGACCCTGGCGGAGCCGGCCGCCAGCCAGCGCGACGAGGGCGGCGCGGATGTGGTTATCGGCGTGCCCTTCTCGCTGGAGGCGGAGGCGCGCGACCGCTTCAACAACCGGTGCGCCCGCCGCGCGCCCGCTGCCCTGGGCCCGCGCTGGCGCCCGCGGCGCCGCAGCTTCGCATGCCTTTGCGAGGGTGCATGCGGGCCAGGTACCTACCCCCACCTGCACGTCAGGGTATGTGTGCCTGCCTGGCTGGGCTGCTTGCGCGCCGCAAGTCACAAGGAGGCACGAGCGCGCGCGCCTGCGTCTGGTGCAGGTGCCCGCGCGGGGCGGCGGGCGCGCTGCCGGAGGCGCAGCTCACCGTGCAGGCCGATCAGACGCTGGAGTGCAAGCCCGCGGCCTGGCGGCGCGCGTGGCGGCCGATGGCGCGACCCCCGGGCCTGCGCACGCGCCGATGCCTGCAAACTGAGGCCGTCCTGCGCCTCCACCGATCACGCCTGCGTCAATGATAGGGTCATGATAGGGTTATGGTAGTGATGCGCAGGTAAAGATGCGCATGAGCTCGCTGAGTGGCCCTAAGGCGTGCATGCCACGTACATGCTGGAGCCTGGCCGCGAGGTGTCAGCAGGCTTATGGCTTTGGGCTCTCCAGTGTGAGACAGACCCTAACCCTAACCGTAGCCTATGACTAAGCAGGACGGGCGCACGGTGGCAGGATGGCGGCGGCGAGGTGCTGGAGGTGGCCGATGTGGTCCTGCGCGGCCGCCCGGGCCGCGTCGCGCTGCACCTGGCGGACGGGCCGGGCGGCGGCGGCAGCGGCCCCGCGCTCGCGCCCGACACCCTGGAGCTGAACCTGGCCGCCGGGCCCATGGCGGTGCGCGCGGCCGGGCGGCGAAGGGCGGCACAGCAGTTGCAGACGCTCCGCATCGCGCCACCGTGCTTGTGCTGTGTTCGCCCTGGTATTGTGTTTGTGTGGGTCCAGAATGCGGGCAGGTCTGCACTGGCCCTGAAGTATGCTTGCTGCGGGGCGTCCCTGCCTGTACACCAAGCTGGCTAAGCCCCTGCACCGGTGTGCTGGGCCTCGCAGTGCAGGGGCATGCACCGAACCTACCCGCGGTATCACGCCCGTTCGCTGCGACTCTCACGGACAGCGCCCGCATCCCTGGCATCACACACCCTCCACACCCTTGCGCGCCTGTGTGGCCTGGCCAGGGCCTGGCCTTCGCGGAGCCCAAGCTGGCGGCGGGCACGCGCGCGGTGCTGCCGCGGCTGCGCGTGCTCTGCGTGGACGAGTGCGGCAACCCCACCGCGACCCTGCCCGCCGGCGTGACGGGCCTGGAGGCGCGCTCACGTGTGAGGGAGGTTGGTCTGGTGTTCTGTGGCGTCTCTGGAGCATGCCATGTGTGCTATTTAGCTTCAGAATCAAACGCGCGCGGGTCACGCTCAAAGGGGTGCATGCGTGCACCACTGGAAAGCCAACCACTTGCATTTGGGACTTCTCCCACCTCGGCAGCGTGTGGCGCACCCGGCACCCAGCGCGCATGGCGGGCAGCCGAAGGATGTTGGCAGCAACGACGGGCGTGCCTCCGCCGCCTCTTCATCCATTAATTGACTTCCAAGCATTCCGGCGGGGACTGTGCCGAGGCCTGCATGCGTGCCATGTGCAGGTGCAACTGGCGCCGAGCGCAGTGGCCGCGGACGGCAGCGGCGCGGCCGCGGCGACTGGCGTGCCGGGCGGCAATCGCGCGCGCGTGCGCGACGGCGTCGCGCTGTTCAAGGACGTGCGCATCGTCGCCGAGCGCCCGGGAACGTTTTCGCTCGCCGCCAAGACTGCTAGCCGCAAGGCGCGCGCGCCGCCGCACTGTGGGCCAGGCGTGGAGTACAGGGTTGGGACAGCAATAATCCCAGTCCCACACCGGGAGTGTCGTCAGAGGTCATGCGTCAGCCTGATGAGATGCTGCGGCAGTGAAGTGCAGATGGCGCGCCCCCGCCCTGGGCTCGCCTCTTCCCAGCTCCTGCCTGCATGCGACGGGCCGCGCCGGCGAGCGCCGCACGCGTGGCATGATGCAAAGCAACTCGCTTGTGCTGGGGAACATGCGGGTAGATATCTCCCCCGCTTGGTGAGGGCAAGCCTACTGGCTGAGCTGACCATGGCAAGGGTATAGGATAGAAGCAGGAATGCGCGGCAGATGGCGGGCGACCCAAGCCGCGCGCGGCAGGTGGCGGGCGACGCGACGCTGACGCTGGAGCTGGCGCCCAGCAACGCGGTGACCGGCCTGGCGCTGCGGCCGGCCGCGCCGGCTGCGGGCGCCGCGGGCCTGGCCCTGCCCGCGGGCTCCCCCGCCGCGCTCGCCGTGGCCGTCGACACCGAGGACGGCGCGCCGCTGCCGGCGGCGGCCGCGGCTGCGCACCTGGCCGTGCGGCTGGTGCCGCCCAGCGGTAATCGCGCCGAGTCGGAGCTCCTGCGCCTGGACGAAGCTGGTGCGCCACAATGTGCAGGCGTCAGTGACCTCTTGTGTCACCCTCATCACCATGGCCCGCCAGGAAACATGCAAGCTGGCACTGATGAGCCTGCTGTGCATGCTGTGGGGTTTTAGGAAAGCTGAGCCCGAGGGCGTGCGCCCCGCAGCGCTGGCCGAGGGCATGCGCACGTTTGAGTTTGCGAGCGACGAGCTGCGCGCGGCGGGCGAGTACACCGCCACGGCCGAATGGGAGGAGGGCCGGCCGGCGCTCGCGCGCGCGCTCGCCAAGCGCGACGCCTCGCTGCGCAGCCCCGCGATGACGTTCCAGGCGCGCGCTCCGCCCTTTCCCCTGCAAACTGCTTCACTTTGCGACTCTGGCCTGGGCGGATGCTTTCAGGCACGTGCAGTGCCCAGAAGGTTGCAGTGTGAGGCTGCTCGCCTGTATTTTGCATCCGGCGCGCGTTGACCGCACAGCTCAGCAATGACCATCCAGGAGCCTGCAAGATCCTCACGAATGCTGTCCTGCTTGCACACTTGTGCGAGCGTATACGCGTGCGTCGTGCGTGTGCAACGACACGCTTGGGAAATGCATTTAGGTGACGGCGGGCCCGCCGGTGGCGCTGGCGCTGGATCCGCCGCCGCCGCGCGCGCGGCCGGCAGCCACCAACGGCGCGGACGCGGGCGGCCGGCGGTTGCTGCGCGCCGCCGCGCTGCAGCTGCGCGACGCGTTCGGCAATGCGACTGCCGCGCGCGGCGTGCGCGTGCGCCTGGGCTTGCGCTGGCCGGGCGGCGGCGAAGGCGAGGCCCCTCGTCTTTTCTGTGGCCTCCCGAGCTGTTAGCCCCGCACACAGCGGTCCTACCTATGACGTGACATGGCGAGCACGTACCCACTGCGTGAGCATACTTCCCTCCCCATGGTGGTTCCTTGGGGGTCGCTATGTCTGCCATGCGATAGGGTGACGGGTAGCCATACCCTACTCCTACCCTAAACCATTTCACGCAAAACCCTGTCAGCGGCTGCGGCAGGCCCGCCGGGCAGCGAGCTGCCCGTGCTGGAGCTTGCGCCGGAGGCGGCCGCCGAGCAGGCAACCGACGACGCTGGGCGCGTCTTCCTCGGCGATGTCGCGCTCGCCGAGCGGTCCGGGCGCGTGGGCGCCGGCGCCGACGCGCCCGCCGACGCGCCGCCCGGCGCGCTCGTGGTGGAGCTCTTCGCCGAGGCCTCCGGGCTGGGCGCCGACGCGTGCGGGCCCGCTCAGCTCCGGGAACCGATTCATGTGCAGTTCACACATGCATCGCATCGAGCTTGTGGTGGGCGTGCGCATTGCCTCTCGCACGATCCACTGTCCGTGCCTTGCACCCGCGCTCGACCCGCCTCCAGGACGCGCCCGGCGCTCGGAGGCGCCGTCGGCCGCGCGCTCGAGGCCGTCCGCACCGCGTTCCGCACGCCGTCCCCGCCCCGCAGGCGCTGGGCCGCCGCGTGGACCTGCGCCGCGCTCTTCTCGGACAACGCCGGGCGCCTCGAGGCCATCCGGGCGCTCTCGGAGCGGCAGGCCGCGCTCGCCGCGCGGCGCGACGCGCTCGCGGGGCGCCTGGCGGGCACCGGCAAGGCCGCCGGGGCGCGCGCCCTGGCGCCTGCGGGCACACCCCCGGGCTTGCTGTGCGCCAAGCGCTCCTCCGTCGGCATCTGCTTCGCCATGCGCTAGCCCGTACTCACATCACGCAAGGAGGAAGGACCACTGTGCGCGCGTGCATGCATGCCGTCGCACAGCGGGTTGTGCGGCGCCCAGGAGGCGCGATCAGTGCTCCGCCCGCGTGCGCAAAGAGCAGCCTATGCAGGGGCGGC
>JAABUO010009377.1_pt1 | contig 10957 bp, 11 predicted proteins | sample 5559291 | NCBI WGS metagenome assembly JAABUO01 (sample SAMN10711878, study PRJNA513372) | rock metagenome | isolation source: Antarctica rocks | place: Antarctica: Victoria Land, Finger Mt sud | reverse complement strand
CATCAAGCCTTGCAGCTGTCGGTAGCATCTTGCCCAATGTGTGCAATTATTGTCTGCCTGTGTGTGTGTGTCTCTGTCACAAGTTGCAATCTTGTCTTTGCAGCTAGATCCATTAATTCTTGCAGCCGGCAACATGCAGCGTCTTGCCCAATGTGTGCTCATGGCAGCATGTGCACTGCTGTAAGTCTAGCTGATTGCGTCTGTCCGTTGCAGGCCAGCAAGGCAGACATTTCAAAGGAGCTGGAGGATCTTGAAATGGAAGTGCAAGGCAGTGGCTCAAGAAGACGCTGATTGTCCGTTGCTAGTTGGATTTATTGTTGCGTTTCAGCATCATGCTGGTACATGTGCAGCTTCTTCTGCATTCAAGTGTTTCGACGACAGTTCTTGAATAGGACACAGGTAGATTGAGTCAAGATAGCTGTCTATACACTCAAGGTTGTACAACTTTGTTGACAATTGAGCATGCAATGAAGTCCTGAATAATGGCCCCTGTCCGTTGCACTCTTTCATGCAAAGGCCATTGACTCTGACGTGTTGTTGTGACCTGATGAGAGATGAGTGGTCGCATGCACTGCATAATTTCAGCTGCTGTGCTAAGCTCTGTGCTAAGCGCATCAGAAGTCACAACACTCAGATTTAGAATACGCTTCTATTGTCAGGATCCGCTCTTGCTGAGCGCTTCCCAGCGACCGTCAGGCTGTTTGCATGTGCGCCTGTGTAGCTGCATCATGACGAAGAGGGCCCTGGTTGTGGGCTGCAACTATCCTGGATCGCCCCACCAGCTGGCTGGGTGCGCCAACGATGCAAGCAGTATATGCTCGCTGTTACGTGAGGTGTTTGATTACAAGCCGCAAAACATGCTTATGATGGTTGACTCGGACCCTCAGGCAGTGTCACCCACAGGCGCTAACATTAAGGTGGGGTCGTGCCTGAGTATGCTACTGACCTGCAGCACCACTGATGCCTAGACACACTGGTTTTTTTCCCGTGTTATGTTCGCCTGCGGCATTCTACCCGACAAGGTACCCTGCAAATGGCAATGCAACGCCTCTGTTCTGTAGGCTGAGCTGACCAGGTTAGTGGGCCTCACTCTGCCTGGTGACACCCTATTCTTCCACTTCAGCGGTCATGGAACACAGATCCCCACTGACGACCCGCAAGAGACAGATGGCATGGATGAGGCGATTGTGCCAACGGACATGAATGTGATTCTGGACGATGATCTGAGAGTCATAGTCTGCAAGCTTCCTCTGGGTGCACACTTCACCATGCTGGCAGATTGCTGCCACAGTGGGACCATGCTGGACCATAAGGTCAGAGACCTGCCTTTAGGGACAAACAAGGCGCCAAATGGAGACAGACCATACATAGGGCCATCCCTGAACAAGTAAGTCTCCACAGAAAAAGACTCTGCAGTCCCATTGCACACTTGCATAGAAACAATAATTAAACAATGCATTACTCGAAGGACACAGTGTCATGACAAGGGCATTTGCATCCTGGGAAGCCTTTGCTGACCTGCAGTCCAGTCTGTTTCTGCAATTTAGTACTGTCCACAGCGCATTCAGTGGCCATTTGAAGATTGTTTTGCCTGATTTTCTGTACCTCCTTGCATACCCTCCTTTGAGGGACATGATTTCTCTTACGGATGTGAAAGACTTCTCACAGAATCACCTTGTGTCCCAAATTCTCTGCTTGCCATCCCAGCTCATACCCAGTCTGCATCCCCCCGGCTAAGTGTATGTACAGCGACCAGCTTCGGTCATTTTGAGGTCATTGTTTAGTGGTCAAGGAAGCTTGAGCCAAACCTCATGCTGCTCTCTATAGTTTTGCATCCCTTCCCTTCCCTTCCCTTCCCTTCCCTTCCCTTCCCTTCCCTTCCCTTCCCTCCCCTTCCCTTCCCTTCCCTCCCCTTCCCTTCCCTTCCCTTCACCATTGCTCATTCCATGCAGGTCTCTGCCATATGAGATGTTGATGGCAGAGCTGTGGCGCACTACAGGGCAGCAGGTCTTCCAGGGCAACATGCGCTACAGCCTCACCCAGGCTTTTGGGCCAGACGCCTCCCTGAAGGCGCAAGCATACCTTGGGGTCAGTCACCTTCACCTGCGCTGCATGCTGCTGATGATACCACAGTCTGTGGAGAGCATGGCTGATGCTACTTCAAGCAAGTGCATGCAATGCATCAAGGCAGAAGCGTGCGCCGTATGTGTATACATCAAATAAAATGTTTGTTGTCTGCCAGATTGTATGGTTGTCTGCCATGAGCTGTTTGTCATGCTGGTGGCACATGCCTTTGCACAGACTGCGTGCTTTGCACAAACATCATGAGCTGCATTGCAGGAATGACTGTGTGTAAAGTATTGGCCACTGCTGCTGGGCAGCAAGATAGCTGGCTGCGGCCCACTGTCAACCCCAACATATCTTACTCAGGCATTTCCTCTGTCAATGCATGAAAGACATTTCTTTTCTTTGGTTGCTGTCTTCTCTAGCTGGCTGCATATTGCAAGCAGACTGCAGGGGTCTTTGCAGCAGGTTGGCCTGTGGCAGCCATTGTTGTTGTCCCTGTTGCAGGGCCCATGGCACTGTATAGTGGACATCTATAGGTGCAGCATCAGCAACTTGCTGTGTTGTGTAGATGCTGGGAGAGGCATTCAGGGAAGAAGTGACAGCCAACGGTGGCAGGATGCCCAGCTTCAGCTTGGCTACCATTGCAGATGTGGCCAGCCGGGTGTGGCTGAAGGCCAGGGCTTGGAAGGGTGGCAAGCAGACACACCAGCCTCAGGTACGTACAGCACAGCTTTTGTGCTAGTAAATGCATTGCAAGCTGCTCTGAAGATGGTGCACGCACTTTATGAAGCCTTTTTCCAATGTTGTGAAGGTGTGTTGTGTCTTGTTTCATCCTTGCAGAAAAATAGCAATTTATTCAAGGTTGATGGTTATCATCTGCCTGGTCGTCATGTGTCTACCTGTTTGATTGTGTGTGAGTGTGTAAATGTGTATTTGTCTGTCTGTGTCTGTCTGTCTGTGTCTGTGTCTGTGTCTGTCTGTCTGACTGTCCATTTGTTTGTTCACGACTGGCAAGCCTGGTGTCACAGTCTTGTGTGCACGGCAGAATCCAGGACATAAAGGATTATCAGAGCCAAGCACTTATTGAAGTCATGCATATTGTCATGCATATTGCCATGCAGCTTGTTCCAATGTGATGGTTTTGCTAGCATGTTACAGCTTCACGCTGCTGCTGTTGTTTCCCTGAACTGGCGCAGCAACAAGCCTATTTGGCATGGATGTCCTGCATACTAATTTGTTGCATAAGTCATGTGTCGCATTGCATGTTGGCCAAAGCTTTTCACCATGCACTGCGTGCATTTTGCAAAATTCATCCCTTGCAAAACTCATTCCTCCAAAAGCTTCATGCGCTGCCTCAAAATCTGCAAACACTTGCAAACACAAGGTGTCAAGCTGCAGAAAGTCTGTCTGTGCATGAGGTGTTTGTGCACAATTTGTCATGGTCTTGTATGTCTCCACTTCTTGAAAAGTTTCCATGTTGTTGTGTGCAGGGCTTGTACAGAAAGCCAGGTCTGAGACCCCCTGGGGCACCCACTCCCTACCCCTCCATGCCACCCCACTGGGCCAGATACCCTGCGTTTGCCAATTCCTCAAACCCTAGTGCTGCTGCCTTCCTAAATCCAGCCTCTTCTTCAGTAGCAGGGTATAGTCGGCCGCCTTCTTCACCAGTGGGGTACGGTCAGTCTTCTTTGCCCCAGCAGCTGGCAGGCTATGCAGCAGTATTGCCTTCTTCTTTGGGCATGAGGCTGAACCCCACTGCAAGCCCATACCCCCAGATTCCAGTTCACCCTTCTGCTCCCTTCCAGCAGAGCGGGATTGGTGGCCGGTTGAACCCCAATGCAGCCTCCTACTACCCCCCAGCCTCTGGCACCAATCGGCCCTCAACCCCTGTGAACAACCCTAGCAACCCATACTCCCAGCAGCAACAGCATGTGCAGCAACATATTGGCCAATCAAATCTGCCGAATCCTGCATTTAGCATGCAGCCTCTGCAGGCTTTGGGGAAGGGTTACCCTAATGCTGTTTCTGGCCGAATGGGACATCAGGCTAGGGTTTCTGCTGGTGGCTATCCTGGCTACTCAGGGATTTTTGAGCCTGGCTCTCAGCACAGTCAACAGAACCAGCAGGGTTTGGAGAATTCATACCCTAAAGGTGAAGTAGGCTCCCAGCATCAGCACCACTTTAGGGTTGGATTTCCCCATCACCATTCCAAGGAGAAATTGGTGGTGCCAATGGACTGGCATATGGATGTTTTGGCGGGAAAGACTCCCTCCACCTTCTCACCTTTGGGCGACCAGGCAATGAGCCCATCTTTCCCGCCACTTTCAGAGCCTGTTACTGCTGCCCCTGACTACACCACCATGGGCCACCAGTCAATGTGTGCTTCTTTCCCGCCAATTTCAGAGCCTGTTATTGCCGCCCACGACTACCCCACGGAGCATGACGTCATCCCCAGCTCAGGCCCTAAGCGTTTCACCCAGCATGCCTTCAGTGTTTCTACCCAGAAATTTGCTCATGGTAGTTTCAGCCCCCCTGAACAGCTCATTGCGGCAGGCAACCCTAGTCAGGATTGTGGGGCTGTGGTGTACCCTAGCCAGGGCTATGAAGGTACCATAGCCAACCCTCATCAGAGCAGCGTCGTTGACCCTAGTCAGATCATCTACACTGTGCAGCAGCAGGGTTCTGGAGGACCAGCCGGGTACGGGTCAACAGACCCTACCTCAGCCATTCAGCCTGTGCTGGTCAATGGCATGCTGGCACACTCAACTCAGGGCAGTGAGGCAGCTCAGATGCTGAGTCATAGCAGTGGGCTGGTGGCAGATCCTCACTTGGGCGCAGATCATGGGCTTATCGGCAATGGGGCGTCAGGGGGCAATGGGGCCCCGGGGGGGTTGACGCAGCAGGCTGCCCCCCTCATGGGCATCAATGGCCGTCCTAGGATCTCAGGTATGCAGCGCTGTTACAGCACAGAGCAGCATGTACAGCAAAGGCAACATCAAAAGTTTTGGCAGAAGTGTCAGCTCCTTGTAGCATAATTTCATCAGCCATCTGGTTGTGTTTTGGAGGTGAACATCAGCAACCCAGTGTATCAATGACCCAGCCATTTCACCAGGCTCTGTACATCAGTGTATCATGGGGAACATGCTTCTACTAATAATTCAGGGAACCCAGTGTGGAATGCGTTTCTGCTCTCCAAGCTGTGCATGCACGAGAACAGACCAATGCTGCAGAGCTAGCATGTCCATCTTGACCTTGACGCACTGCAGTCGCTGCCTCAGCAGGCTTGCATGTCAAGCTTGTTCACAAGAGCCGATGCCCCCTCACGCGGTAGGGCCTTAGCCTTGGCAGGAAGTTAACTTTATGCCGGCAACCACCGCGGTATGCCATGTACAATAGGCCAATCACGACTGAAGTGTGATTATATGTCAAACTTGTTGCACTATCAGTGGTCACTCATGTGCCAGCAAGGACTGGGAGGCAAGCAGTGCACTGTGGCATCCAAGCACTCAGGATGCCACAGTTGCAAGCATGTCTTACATGCAAGTTTGTGCTGCAGGGCGGCCGGGGTCGAAGCCCCACCCCAGCAACCAGCTCCACAAGGAGGCTGCGGTGCTCATCAGCGGCTGCATGGACGCCGAGACATCAGCTGACAGCACTGCTCCTTCAGACCCTACTAGGGCTTGTGGAGCCATGACTAACGCCCTGGTGACCGTGGTCAGGGAGCACTACTACAACTACCCTAGCACCCCTCTGACCAACAGGTTGGCCTCTTCTTGACCTCCCAACTGCGTAGTTGTGCCCTAGGGGCTGACACAACCCTCTTGCAGAAACATACTGAGGGCTGGACAAAACCCAAGGGTCCTGCCCAATGTGAGCAGGAAATGCCCTGAATGCATGATTGAGCTGCATGTGGTTAGGCCTCCTGACTTTCACGCTTATGGGCATATGCTGGCCAATGAGTCATTTGTGCGCATCACGACAGCCTGCCATGCCTCACCTTGTCTGTCTTCTTGGGGTTTAGAGGTGAAACAAAGGGCTGTGCCCCTTATCTGCAGGTTGCAATCAGGTAAACACAGTCACACTTGCAATGCCAAGTTCAAACCTCAACACGCTGTACCCAGGCTGCTACTATGTACTTCGGAATTGCAAAAGGATGTAAAATGACACCAACAGCAATCAAACAGTTATGTGCTGTGACTGACTTTCATCTTGTACTTGCAGGGATTTGGTTGTGAAGGTGCGAGAGTTTCTGAGCAATGCTGGTTTTGCGCAGCACCCATGCCTCGGCTGCAGCAAGCAGAATGCAAAATTGGCGTTTGCTGTTTGAGGGCAGATCTTTTCAATGAAGCAACTGTAAATGTTACTGGGTGTGTAAAGTCACGTCTATGTGGCAACTCTTGCAAAGTGTGTGAGCATAGTCACAAAACTCAATATTAATGCGTGCTAGTGTTAAGCATGGCACTATGCATGATAGTGGCTATTACGGCGCTTTTACCTTGGCACCATAGTATAGAGTGGTAGAATCTCCCCAATGCATTGCAACACATGGCCATTGGGGGCACGGCATTCCTGAAAACAGAAGCAATTCTGATATAGCTATACTATGATACCGAAAATATGTGAACACAAAGAGAACAAGCTGATGCTGGTGCACGCACATCATATGACAGTTGTCTTGCTGCAGCGTTTGCATGTCCTGAACCAATCATCATCACAGCGTGTCAAGTTCATGTCACCTGAGCTTAGTCGTGCCATACGAAATATCATTACCAGAGCAAGACAAACAAGACCAGATATCATGCAAGATATCTGGTCTTGTTGTATAATTGTGCTGCTGTGACTCTGAGTATGCACTTCTTAGCATCGCTTCTACTTTGTCCCCAGTTGGTTATAGTGTTCTTTCATGCATTTTTTGTTTCATGTACAAGCTCCTAAGAGCTTGATTTGATCCAAGGCCTAACACCTATCATTAATAATGCAGATCCATGTCTGCTTTCACTCCAGGGCTCCTGTCACAGCCTCTCCACATGCCGTACATACAGTTATCACATTTACAATCACCACGTGGCCATTGTGTAGCCTGATGGAGTTCTTCTGCTGCATGTTATCAGCTTTCTGGCCTGCATGTGACACAGGCACAGGCAGAGTGAATGCCTGTCAGGCACACATACTATGATAGACACTCCAGATATGTGTGTGCCTATGCAGCAGTGCATCAATGAAGTATATCTCTGCTATCAGCTGCAGATTGCAACCAAGGCCATGTGGCTGTGTTGCAATAGATCAAAACACAAAATCAAAACTACAGAAGTGCTCACCCAACAGCACATGCTCTCACTGAATTGCATGCCTGCTCAGCCATCCCCATCAGATGCGACCAGTGTCGCAACAGATGCACCTTGGACAGCTGGGGCATACATCCCTGCAAGCTCAGAAAAGTTTGCATTATGTACTGCAGTCTAGACTGTACTTATACATTCCTGTGTGATATTTTGTTGTGGCTCCAAGCTAGTCTCAGCAGGTTGCAATGGGCCAGTGTAATTCTGTGGGGCATGCACTGTGCAGCACAGAAACAAGTATCTAGCAAATTCATTGGCATGAGCCCGGCTTGTTGATATTGGGCGTGTGTGTGGCAATCTGGTGGTCTAAAGCAACATGATGAAAAGAAATGAGAATGCGACAGGCCATTTGTGAAGCACTAGGAGTTGACAGATTGCAGGGAATCAAGGCAGGCATGATAGTCACCATGACAGGAAGCATTTGCTACAATTGCTGGCACACAGCAGCGTGTATCACAATGGCATATGCTTTCAACCAGATCGTCAACGGTGAGATCACATAGCAAACAGCAGCACAGCAACCAGTTTGTTGTAGACGTAATTTTCTAGCTGTGTGCCAGGGTCTGTGAGAGTACACAAAGCTGATGTAGAAGGAGCTGAGGCAGTGAGCAGAGACATCATGCAGAGTCAAAAAAGGGTCTGGGGTGTGCGCAATGCCTCGTGGCTTCGGAACAGTCCAGCACAAGGAGAAGTGTGATCAGAAGGCTAGCCTGTTGAGGAACAAGTCAGAGGAACAGGAAGAATAGGCGTGAGAGGGCAGGAGAAAAGAAGAGGAGGAAACACAACTCCTGATGTGAAATGCAAGAGCTGAGTCAGCTAGCCAGCGCTGCAGTGCCCAGCCACACAAGACAGCATGACAGCAAGAGCATCAAGAATAGGAGCAGAACAGAGAATGGGAGCAAGGGCACAAGGAAGAGGAGGAAGCACATCATGCGCAGCGCAAAGAACACAGCACGGTGCGCCAAAAGGAGAAAGCTGCACAAGAGGAGCAAAGAGATTACCGCACCCTGAGCAACCAGAACATAGGTGGCGCCGCAGACACAGAAGAAGCCGACAAACCACCACAGCAGAATGGTGGCCACCTTTTTCCAATTGGTGTGAGATGGCCCCTCAGCAAATCCTATGGCCGACACTGCACACACCTGCATGCCATTTCCAACTTGTCTAGTCACCCCTCAATCTGATTGACGCAATCTGACTGACGCTAGGGCAATGACATGTGTAGCCCTACCAGCCGTACAGGCATGTCAGGTTGATGGGATGGACATGACAAGCATGACTCATGCGATGATGCATACCTATAGCCTAAGAACACCCAAAACAGCTCATGTTGTTAGTGCCTGTTTTGCTCCTTGTTTGTTTTTCCCTGTTCTTGTCTTTTCTAAGTTAGCAAATGAAAGTGAAACAACTACGATGCAGCAATGATAAGTCAGAATTCAGCGGCTGGTGATCCCAAAGGCATCCACGTCAAGGGATCATGGTATTGGTATACATAAGTTTGACTGGTGGGATCATCATCTGCCTGATCAAGTCAAGCTTGTGTGGGATACAGTCGTGACATGTCACCATGGCATGACATCTGCACAATGTGTCTCTCCATGATCCACATGGTGCAAGTTGCAAGGAGTGTCATAGAGGAGGCTCTTGACCTATAGCACTGTCATACACTGAGTGCAAGATAGACTGATGCACTGTACAGCGTAAAGAAGGAGGAGGAGATGAAGAAGATGAGTCTACAGTCTTCAGTCTACTGGTCCAATGGTCATGGTTGGCCCCAATGACCTTTAACATCTAATGAATGAATGAATGAATGAATGAATGAATGAATGAATGGATGGATGAATGGATGGATGGATGAATGACTGAATGAACGAACGAACAGCGCTTGTGGAGCTTAAGTGCCCAACTTGTGAGGCAGATGTCACAGAAAAGCAACTCAGGGTGTATGTTGAGCAGGGTAGCGCACGCTTACAATTACGTATGTGATGACTCCACCCTTGAGCTGTAGCAGGGAGAGTATGGTGATGGACACGGCAGTATACGCCATCACCACAGCACTGCGGAATGGGGTCATCTTTGCCAGCTGCACGCCTGCACAGACAGACACATCAGAGCTGGCATATAGCAGCACAGTTTGGCCCCATGCCTATTATTGCCAGTAATGTTTGCACCCTTTCCATGCCATGATGCATGGCGCAGCCTCTGAAAACTCTAATCTGCACTCAAGCCGTGCCTGCAGGATTAACACCCCCCTTGTGACATGCCCAGCAGCCTTCTTGTGATGAATGCACTGTGTCGAGGAACAATCAAGCAAAGCTCTGAAACCATTCATCCTTGAGAGGTAAACCAGCAGCTGGGTAGGGCCATACATCCTCTCTGACCGCAAGCGGCCAGGCTGGGAGTGAGCAGCCAGATCTGAACCATCTGAGAGGCACCTCAGCTTGCAATAAGGTGCAGCAACCGCCCAGACCTTGAGCAAGATTGTAACCCATGCAACAGAAAAAGATCATTGACAGCTATGTCAGCAGGGTCTCACCAAGGTCAGCTTGCACACCTGCCTATGATTGAATTGAATTGAATCAGGAGCTACTCTTACCTGAAACAGGTGCCAGCTGGAAGCCGCACAGCAGGCTTCCAAGGGCCATGCCAACAGCCCCCACAATGCGACCGCCAACGCCAATGTCGACTGCTGGTGAGACAGCACCGCTGTGGTACAGGTCTGCCATGAAGATGAGAACGCCGACAGAGGTGCGAGCATTGTTGGCTCCATGAGCCACTGACAAGCACAAGCATGTGACCACCTGCGGCCCCCCACATACACTCATCACTGACTGGGTGATGGCTAGATTGACCGATGCAAATTCTGCCTGAACAGCAGCAGCTTTGCCAGCAGAAGCTGACTTGGTGTCTGATGTGATAGGCTGGCGGCCTATTTTGTTCCATGATTGTTGCCTTGACAAGGGGGTGTAACCATGGCAGAGGTGAGGAACATGCTATCAATGGCTAGCTGATGAATTGGATGCATGAACAGATGGGTGGATGCAATGAATGCATGGCTGGATGTATCAATATTGAGTGGCTGTTTGTTTGACTGGCTGGTGGATTGGCTGGTAGGTTGACTGACGTGTTGATTGAATGAATGATTGAAAGAGAGGGTTATAGGGTTGATTAACTGACTGACTCCAATTCGATGGCTGGCGATGCTTGTACGGGTGAGCACAGAACAGGCTGACCTAATGACTACTGCGTTGGGACACATGCCAAGAACAAGACTTGGAGAGGGCTCCCTTAATAAGGCCACATACACACAGACAGACAGACAGACACACACACAGACACACACACACACACACACATCTCCAACAGGCAGGCCTGAGTAATGCTGACAACAGATGCTATAGCAAGATGCCAATAAGATTGAACACAAACTTATAGCCTATGCATGAGCTCACAACTGGCTGCCTATGCTAAAGGCCAAGCTGAGAATCACCTGAGTGCATCAACAATTTGCAAACCAAGACAAGAGAGTGTATTCTTGCCTGAAAAGGTGC
>JAABUO010009375.1_pt1 | contig 10960 bp, 9 predicted proteins | sample 5559291 | NCBI WGS metagenome assembly JAABUO01 (sample SAMN10711878, study PRJNA513372) | rock metagenome | isolation source: Antarctica rocks | place: Antarctica: Victoria Land, Finger Mt sud | reverse complement strand
ACCAGGACACGAGCCTTGAAAACGTACATCCTTATATGAGGCAACGACTCACCCAAAAGCACTTTTACTTATGAGGCAACACGCCCCAAGTGAAGCAGTTGGCGCTCCAGGTGGGGCCCCGGGGAGAGCTTCAAGCCCACTGGGCCGTCGCCGGCGCCACCGATGTGCGGATCAACGGCCACCCGGTCGCGCCGTCGGGCCACCAGCCGCAGCGCCTCGACAAGATCGTCACGCTTGTCCTCGTCGCCAGGAGCGCCGGCGGCGCCGTCACACAGGTACTACGGGTCGTGCCGAAGCCTGTCGTGGTCACCATGCCCACGGCCGCGCTACGCCTGCCCGTGATCCACTTCGCGGCACAGGCCGACGCGCGCACGCACAGAGTCGCCCTCTCGTGGAGCGTGAAGGATGCAAACGCGACGCGACTCGACAACGTGGCGGTGCCGTCCGCGGCGACTAAGACGATACGCCCGGGACGGACAACCTACGAGTTGCGGGCAAGCAACGGATTCGGGACGGTGACGATGCGCATCACGCTCCACCGGCTCGTGCTACGGCTGCCGATCATCGATCGCTTCGATGTGATCCACCGACGGGAAGGCCAGCCCTACCGCTTGAGCTGGCAAGCGCATGATGCCACGCGCGTCACGCTAAACGGCCGGCCCGTGAGGCCGATTGATAGCCTGGTCCTGCGCACCCCCGTGCGGACCATGGCCTACCACCTCGTTGCGACTAACGCGGACGGACAGGCCACCGCGATCATCCAGGTCGACGTGCGCCCGCCGGCGGCGCCGCCCGCGCGCACCTTCGTGCTGCTGACGCCCCAAATCCTGGCCTTCGCCCTTCGCCTGCACAAGGATAAGGAGACTGTCACCTGGCGCGTGCGCAACGCAGGGCGTGTGTGGCTGCAAGGCAGGCTGGTGACCGGCAACGGCGAGATAACCGTACCGCGGAACGGGGCGCAACTACAGTTGCGGGCCATCAACGACGTCGGATTGGTGTCAGATGGCCTGCGCCTCTCTCAAGCGCCGCCGACACCCGTCCCGACCAGCGCCCCGACCGCTACGGCGCTACCGTCGGCCACCCCACGACCAGTGTCTACGGCGACCCGGGCGCCAACCGCGACCACACTGCCGATCCCCACGCCGACCGTCGCCGCGACAGCCGTCCGCAGTGCGACGCCCACGCCAGTCGCCACGGCCACGCCCAGGCCGACGGCAACCCTGCTCCCAGTGGCGACCGCCACCCCTCGACCGGCCCCAACGGCGACACCCCGGCCGGCCCCAACGGCGACGCCCCGGCCGGCCCCAACGGCGACACCCCGGCCAGCCCCAACGGCGACGCGCCGCCCGGCCCCAACAGCGACGCGCCGCCCCACCGCCACGCCCCGGCCAACAGCGACGCCGAAGCCGGCCCCAACGGCGACACCCCGGCCAACAGCGACGCCGAAGCCGACCGCTGTGCCAACCCTGGCCCCCATCGTAGGGGCGCCGCGCGCCGACCCGAACGCATCGGATGAGCGCTTCGGCGTCGATGAAGCGTCCGTGCAGGCCGACCTCGCCGACGCGATCGGCGCGCGCTGGACGCGCATCCCCTTCGGCTGGAACCTCATCCAGCAGAACGGCCCGACCTCGTGGAACCCCTTCGTGCTCGACAAGAACGGCAGTGACAAGGTCATCGACGCCGAGATAGCGCGCGGGCGCTCCATCGCCGGGCTGCTCGTCGGCACACCCGCCTGGGCGCGGCAGAACCCGTCTCAGGGCGATCACTCCGCGCCCGTCAACATCTTCAAGCCCTGGGACGACCCCCAAAATTACTGGGGCGCGTACTGTCGCCGCATCGTCAAGCGCTACGCGGGCCGCATCGACGACTGGGTTATCTGGAACGAGGTCAGCATTCCGTCGAATCCGGACGGCATGCGCGCGCTGTGGACACAGTGGCAGGGCACGCCGGAGCAGTACGCGCGCGTGCTGGAGGTGGCCTATCTGGCCATCCATGACGCCAACCCGCACGCCCGCGTCGTCATGTACGGCGAACCTTACTGGTACGACCACGGCGCGTATCTGACCAACATCTACAACCTGCTGGCCAAAGCCGACCCGACTAACCGATACCACGGCTACTTCGACGTGGCCAATCTCCACCTCTACGTCGGACCGCCCAGCTTCTACCCGATCATCAGCGGGGTGCGCGCCCTGCTCCAGGCCCATGGCTGGGGCGACAAGAAGATCTGGGTCAGCGAGACCAACGTCGAACCCTACGACGACCCCACGCGCCCCCGGCCGCGCACGCAGTTCCGCGTGACCATGCAGGCGCAGGCCGCGTTCCTGGTCGACGCCTTCGCGTCCTACATCGCCGCCGGGGCGGATCGCGTCGCAGTCTACCGCATGGCCGACGGGAACGAGCCGGCGCCGCTCGGGATGGTCAACGGCGCCGGCCAACTTCGCCCGGTCGCCCACACGTTCCGCTTCCTGGTCAACCTACTCAAAGGGGCGACGGGCGGCCCGGGGTCCTATACGCCGGGCGACAAGCTCGACGGGAAGTCCGGCGTGTTCAAGATCGTGCTGTCCGAGCCGGGGAAGCGCATCACGGTCCTCTGGAACCAGGACGGCGTCGACGCCACCTACACGCTCCCCGCGCGCGCGGCGCAGGCGACGCGCTACGACAAGTTCGGCCACGCAACAACTGTCATGCCCTCGGGAGGCGCGTATCGCTTCGATCTCCCGGGCGGCCACGACTATACCAACCCGTACGACCAGCGCATCCCGACGGTCGGGGGAGACCCCGTTATCCTCGTGGAGCGCACACCGTAACACGCCGACGCCTGGAGGCGTTCCACATCCCTCGCGCATCGTGCTATCATGTGCACGATGAGTAGCGCATAGAGGGAGACGGACTTGGTCACAGCGACACGCGCGATGACCGCGCTGGTCAACTACGGGCCGGAGGACGGCGCGGTCGAACTGCGCGATGTGTTGATTCCGAAGCCTGGCCCCGGCGAGGCGCTGCTGCGCGTGCGCGCCGTGGGCGCGTGCGGCAGCGACCTGCACCAGTACCACGGCACGCAGTCGTGGCCCGTCAACTGGCCCGTCACCCTGGGCCATGAGTTCTGCGGCGAGATCGCCGCATTGGGCGCGGGCGTAGACGGGTGGGCGATCGGCGACTGCGTGGCCTGCGAGACGGCGGCGCGCGTGTGCGGCGTGTGCGCTCTCTGCCGCGCCAGCCGCTATAACCTGTGCCCCCACCGCCTGGGCTTTGGCTATGGCGTCGACGGCGCCGCCGCCCGCTACGTCGTGGCGCGCGCGGCCCTGCTCCACCGCATCCCCGACGGCGTGTCGTGGGAGGAGGCGGCGCTGACCGAGCCCTGCTCCGTCGCGGCCAACGCCGTGCTCGAGCAATCGTCGCCGCGCCCCGGCGACACCGCGGTCGTGCTCGGCCCCGGCCCCGTGGGGCTGCTCTGCACGGCCCTGCTCGCCGCGACGCGCCCGAGCCATCTGATCGTGGTGGGGCTGGCCAAAGATAGCGCGCGCCTGGAGCTGGCGCGCGCCTACGGGGCCACTCGCGCGGTCGTGTCGGACGCCGAGGACCCGACCGAGGCCGTGCGCGCCATTGGCGATGGTCTGGGCGCCGACCTCGTGATCGACGCCTCGGGCGTCTCGGCCACGCTGCGCACGGCGATCGAGATCGTGCGCCCCGCCGGGCAGGTCACCAAGGTCGGGTGGGGGCGCGAGCCGCTGGGCTACAGCATCGACCCGCTGGTGCAGAAAGCCGCGACGTTGCGCGGCTCGTTCAGCCACACCTGGGCCACCTGGGAGCGCGTGCTGCGCCTGCTCGGCGACCGCGCGCTCGACGTGCGCCCGCTCGTTACGGCCTACCCGCTCGCGCACTGGCGCGAGGCCTTCGAGCGCATGGAGCGCGGCGAGATCGCCAAAGCAGTGCTCATACCATAATGGAGGTTCCATGTCCGGGCGTGTGCAAGACAAAGTGGTCGTCGTCACGGGAGCGGCGCGGGGGATCGGCCGGGGCTGCGCCGAGCTGCTGGCGCGCGAGGGCGCGCGCGTGGTCATCGGCGACGTGCTCGACGGGGAGGGTGAAGACGCGGTGGCCGCGATCCGCGCGGCGGGCGGCGAGGCCCTGTACCAGCGCGCCGACGTCACGGATGAGGGAGCCTGCGCCGCGCTGGCCGCCCGCGCCGTCGGGGCGTACGGCCGGCTCGACGCCCTCGTCAACGTCGCCGGCTGGTTCCCGCGCGCCACGCTCGAGGACACGACGACCGAGCTCTGGGAGAGCATTATGGCGGTCAACCTGCGCGGGCCATTCTACTGCTGCAAGCACGCCGCGCCGCACCTGCGCCGCGCGGGGGGTGGGAGCATCGTCAACATCGGCTCGATCAACGGCATCCAAGGACTGCCCAACCTCGTGGCCTACGCGTCGGCCAAGGGCGGTCTGCTCGCCCTCACGCGCACGCTCGCCGGGGCCTACGCCCACGAGCGCATCCGCGCCAACTACGTCATCCCGGGGTGGGTGCTCTCCGAGGGCGAGATGGCCTTGCACCAGGGCCGCGGCACGACGGCCGAGGAGCTGCGCCGGGCCGGCGAGGCCCTGCCGCTGGGCCGCCACCAGACGCCGGGAGACACCGCCTACGCCGTGCTCTATCTCGTCTCGGACGAGTCGGCGCAGGTCACGGGGACCGTCATGCACATCGACGCCGGCGCCTCGACGCTGCCGATCCAGCCCGGCGCCCCCTACGTCGGCTGACTCCTCAGCCGTCGACGACGCCGATAGTGAGGCCTCGCACGATGTATTTGCGACGTCAGTCGCAGGCCCGTTAGCCCCCGTGCTCGGTGTCGAGCAACTGCTGCAGCTGGCTGTTGGCGCTCTGCGCAGCCAACTTGACGTCCTGGCCCTGGATAGCCGCCGCGATGACGCCACCGATGATCAGGCGCGCCTTGCCGACCTGTCGCAGCAGCGGCCGGTCGTAGTTGCGGCCCCCGGCCGAGGCGCGGACCGCGGCGAGCCAGTCCTTGGGGAACTTGGCGACGCCGGCCGCCGTGGCGTAGACCGAGGCGCGCGCCGCGGGGACGGCCCCGTTGCCCTGCGCCTGCAGCGTCCGCTCTTTGCTCGTGGCCCACTGGATGAACTGCCACGCGGCGCCCTTGTGCGGAGCCGAAGAGGGTATGGAGAGTCCCCACGAGGTCACGCTGTACGGCTCGAACCCCTTGGGGCCGGCCGGAAACGGCGCCACGCCTGTCTTGCCCGCGACCTGCGACTTAGCGGGGTCGAGCAGGTTGGAGTAGATCGAGTCGGCGTCGGTGTAGAGCGCGGCGTCGCCGCGCCCGAAGACGGCCACGGCCTGTGGCCAGGACATGTTCAGGGTCCCGGGCGGGCCGTCGTTGCGCAGCAGGTTGCCGTACAACTGAAAGGCGGCGATGGCCCCGGGCGTGTTGAGCGTCGCCTTGTAGGATTTCTGGTCGTAGAAGTCGCCGCCGTTCTCGTAGAGATAGCTCGAGAACTGAGTCACGGACGGGGACTGCTGCCCGCGCGCGACAAACCCGTAGATGTTTTTGCCCTTGTTGGTCAGCTTGGCCGCGTCCAGCTGCAGTTGGGCGAGCGTCTTGGGCACGCCCAAGTGGGCGGCCTGGAGCAGGTCTTTGCGGTAGTAGAGCACCTCGTGCTCGACCACGATGGGGATGCCGGTCAGCTGGCCGTTGACCGTTTCCGTGGACAGAGCGGCCTTCTCGAAGTCGCCGTAGTTATAGCTCGACGGCGCCTTCTTCACGTACGGGGTGAGGTCTGTATAGTAGTTATTCTTCGTGAAAAACCTGGCCTCCTGCAGCGGGCGCTGCATGAAGACATCGATGTTGGAGGCGCCGGAGGCAAACTCGACCGTCAGCTTCTGCGTCAGTTGGTCTTCACCGTAGGATTCGGGCTTCACGATGATGCCCGTTTCCTGCGTGAACTGGGCGAACAAGGGCTTGATAGCGACGGTCCATGGGTGGTTATCCAGCACGACACGGATCGTCGTGCCGGCATAGGGCCTGGCCGGCGCGCTCGCCGCGCGGGACGGTGGGGCGGCGCCGAACCCGGCTACGGCGACGGATGTGAGCGCCAGCGCGGACGCGGCGCGCAGGCGACGACGTGAAACCATGGGCAGTCCTCCCTCTACGTCGAACAAAAGACGATTATACCCCGCACAACCACGGCGTTGCGCTTGCTCGGGGCACAGGCCAGCGTGTAGAGTCATTGTAGGCTTGCCACGCGGCAAACGCAAACGGGCTGCAGCCCACCCGCCCACCCGCCCATACGCGGTTCTATCGTAGTAAACCGTAGTAAGTAGTAAGTTAGGAGGCCGCCGAACGCCATGACCGACGCCCCGTCACACCGCCCCGACCTGCGCCGGCCGCACGTGCAGGTGTCACTCGATCTCATCTCGCTCGACGAGGCCCTGCGCGTCGCCGAGATCGCGGTCGCCGCCAGGGTCGACTGGCTCGAGGCGGGCACGCCGCTGATCCTGGCCGAGGGGCTGCGCGGCGTGCGCGCCCTGCGCGACCGCTTCCCCGCGGTCCCTATCGTGGCCGACCTCAAGACGATGGACGGCGGCTACCTCGAGGTGGAGATGATGGCGCGGGCGGGGGCGAGCTGGTGCGTCGTGATGGGCGTGGCGCACCCGGCCACGGTTCGGGCCTGTGTGGCCGCGGCGCGCGACTACGACATAGGAATCATGGGCGACATCCTGGCCGCGCCGGACAAAGTGGCGATGGCGCGCGCGCTGGAGCGACTGGACGTGGACGTGGTGATCGTGCATACCGGCTTCGACGAACGCGGCGAAGCGCACGGGGCCAGCCCCTGGGACGATCTCGCCGCCGTCGTCTCCGCCGTGTCGCTCCCGGTGCAGGCGGTCGGGGGCCTGCGCCTCGAGGACCTGCCCCGGCTGCCGGCTGCCGGGGCTCCGCTCGTCGTCGTCGGCGCCCCGCTGGTGATCGATCCGGGCGCGTTCAGGGCCAGCGAGACCGACGACGAGCGTCTGGCGCGCGTGCTGCGCGAGGTCGTCCGGGCCGTCAAAGAGGGAGGGGGCGGGCATGAGGGAGGGAGCGGGCATGGACGAAAAGGCTAACGCGATCGCGGCTTTCCCGAAGTGCTACATGGACCAGTTGTGCGTCGAACGCAGCATGTCGCTCTTCGAGTGGATCGAGATGGCCGCGACGCTCCCTGTCGACGGACTCGAGATGTATCCGGGCTTCTTCACCTCGTTCGACGAGGACTACCTGGGTGAGGTGCGGTCGGCGCTGCGCCGGCACAACCTGCTGATGCCGATGCTGTGCGCCTCGCCCGACTTCACGCAGGTCGCCGCCGCGGACCGTCGCGCCGAGGTCGAGCGCCATAAGAGGATGATCGACCTCGTGGCCTTTTTCGACAGCCCGCCCCCGCGCACCTGCCGCGTGCTCTCGGGCCAGCGCCGGCCCGAGGTCTCCGTGGACGACGGCGTGGCCATGGTCGTGGAGTGCATCGAGACGCTCCTGCCCTATGCGGCAGAGCGAGGGGTGATCCTGGCGCTGGAGAACCACTACAAGGATAACTACTGGACCTACCCCGAGTTCGCGCAGCATCTCCCCGTGTTCCGACGCATCGTGGAGGCCATCGACTCGCCCCATTTCGGCGTCAACTACGACCCGTCCAACGCTATCCTGGCCGGCGAGGACCCGCTGGAGGCGCTCGAGGCGGTCAAGACCCGCGTGGTGAGCATGCACGCGAGCGACCGAGGACTGCTGCCGGGGCGCACGCTGGAGGAGTTGCGCGCACAGGAGGAGGGCGTCGGCTACGCCGCCATCCTGCGCCACGGAGAGGTCGGGACCGGGCTCAACGACTATCCCGCCATCCTGCGCACGCTGCGCGAGGAGGGCTTTCGGGGCTGGATCTCTATCGAGGACGGCATGAACGGCCTCGACGAGATACGTCGCTCCGCCGACTACCTGCGCGCCACCCTGACGGAGCTATGAGACCCATCCGGTGAATAGGCGGCGTCCCAAGCCCGCAGCGCGTCCCGTCCAGCGATGGGCCGGCGGCTCTGTGTTTCACGCGAGGTCGATCGTGAGTGACGGGGCCGGTAGCGATCGCGCGCCTGGCATGCCGACGAGGGCTGTCCCGGTCGTGGAGATTTCCACGACGTGGTCGACCACGCTCCCGGCGCGTACCGCGTGAACGCGTCGGCGTGTTTCCACACCCACCACCCCTCGGCTCCCAGGGACTCGGCCGCGTCCGCCAGGCGCCGCCGGGCGCGGCGCCAGGCTTCGGACAGATCCACCGTCCTGTCGTTTATCTCGATGTTGCGCGGCCCGAAGTCGGCCCCAATCGTCTGCTGCGCGGCGGTCAGCGTGCTCGAGACATAGAAGGCCACGCAGCCGGTGACGATCGTCACCGGCGTATACCCGCCACGCCACAGGCAGCCGATGTCTTGGGCCGGCATGGCCCCGAGGAACGGCGGGTCGAGGGGCGGGCAACCCGGAACGCGGACCGCCGTGCCGCGCGCGACAGCCTCGATCAGGCTCCGGCCCCACTCGTCCTTGTGGTACGCGATGCGCACGTCGACGACCCCGTGCGCCCCGACGAGGGACGCTTCGTCGCACAGGCGTCGCAGGGCGCGTGCGTGGACATCGGCCAGCGCGCGGGACACCGCCGGCAATTCACGGCGCGCGACGTTTCCCTTTCCCTTGAACGCGCGCGCCGGCATGCGATAGACACTCGCGCCCACCACGTGCGCGACAGGCTCCACGCGCAGGGTCCGCAGGGCCAATACCTCGGCCACCGCGAGGTTGCTCGTCCAGGCGGGGCCGCCGTTCGCGCCACTCAGGAGCGCCTGGCGCGCCAGGCGCTCCCGTGCGCGCGGCGGTAGGCTCCCCGCACCGAGCTCCTCCTGGCTGAGTGCGGCGCGCCGGCGTTCGTCGGCCACAGGCAGCCCGTTTGCCTCGTTTCTCCGACGAAACCATTGCATCTCGGCCCCTCGCGATACACGTCGTCGTGTGCAATCTACCACGAGTATGCCATGCCAGCGCGAGGGAGTCATGGCGCAGACTTGATATACTGATTTGGTGTCCACGGCGGAGTAGCTCAGTGGCAGAGCAGGGGACTCATAAGCCCTTGGCCGGCAGTTCAAATCTGCCCTCCGCCACCATCGCGCGAGGGATGCGGCCGGGGCTGGCCGCATCCCTCGCCCCGCTTTTACCGCCCTCCTCGCATCCTCCTCGAAAAACATTAACGCAACTCCGATACCCCTCCCTGCCTTGCGCCGCATGCGCGCATGGAACCCTCGCGCGCCGCTCGGCGCGTGATCCAAGAGCCGCGCCCTTACGTATGTTTAGTGAGCAGGATGGAATGACACGAGGAGACGAGCGATGTACGCGCTTGCGGCCAGTGGCGCCGCCGTCCCGGCATATACACCGGGGAGCAACCCGGTATACATACTGGGGGGCAAGAGGGATGGTATACTGGTCCGCAGGATGAAAAGTGCCGACGACTCTTCGGATGGCGCGCTGCTCGACCGCGTTGTAGCTGGCGATACCGCGGCTTTCGAGTTGCTGTACGACCGCCACAGCAAGACTGCCTATGGGCTCGCGCACCGCATCCTCAACGAGCCCGGGGTCGCCGAGGATGTCGTGCAGGACGCCTTCCTGACGGTCTGGCGCCAGGCCGAGACCTACGGGCAGGCGCGCGGATCGGTCCGCTCCTGGCTCCTCGCCATCGTGCACCATCGTGCGATCGACTACGTGCGCCGCCGTCACGAGGACCGCCAGCAGCCCCTCGAAGACATGACGCTCCTGCCCGGCGAGACCGACACGTGGGAACAGGCCCGCCAGGGGGTCGAGGGCGGGTACGTGCGCGCGGCCCTCGACTCTCTGCCGCCCGACCAGCAGCGCTCGATCGTGCTGGCCTATTTCGGCGGCTACACGCACGACGAGATCGCGCGTCTGCTCGACGTGCCCCTGGGCACGGTCAAGGGCCGGCTGCGCATCGGCCTACAGAAGATGCGTGGCTATCTGCGCCCGCTGGGCATAGGGATGGAGGAGGTACGGGAATGACGGAGGAGCAATACCACGTCCACGACCTTCTCGCCGCCTATGTCCTCGGCGCCGTCACGCCCGCGGAGGCGGCACTGCTCGAGGAGCACCTCGCCACCTGCGCCCTGTGCCGCGGCCAGGCGGGCGAGTTCAGCCAGATCGAGCGCGCGCTACCGGCCCTGGCCGGCGAGCTTGCGCCCCCTCCGGCCCTCAAGGCGCGCCTGATGTCGATCGTCGAGGCCGAGGCGCGTACGCGCAACGGGCGCACGACGACGGCAGGCGGGATCAACGGGGCTAATGGGGCGAATAGGACCGACGGGGCGGTCGACGCGTCGGATTGGTCGACGCCGGCCAGGCTCATGCCGCTTCCGGTCTCCAGCGCGCGGGCGGCGTCAGGACAAGCGGAGGGGCGGCGGGTGGCCGCGCGGCGACGCGGGATGCCGCTTGACCCCGTCCTGGCGCTCGCGGCGGCCCTGGCGCTCGTCGCGCTCGGCCTGGGGCTGTGGCGCGCCATCAACGGCGCGCCCCGGCCGACGAGCGTGTACGCCGTCAAAGCCCCGAGAGGGACGAACTACGGCACGCTGGCGTACTATCGCGACGCCCATCGTCTCGTGCTGGATCTCCGCGGACTCAAAAAGACGGACTCCGCTCACGTCTACGAGTTGTGGCTGATCCGCTTGAGCGGGGGCAAGCCCGTGGCCGTCAAGGGCGTGGACGTGTTCCGTGCCCCCGACGGCACGGGGCGCCTGGTCAAAGACGGCCAGGACATCCACGGCTACAACGCCGCCGGGCTCACGGTGGAACAGCGCTTCAGCCCGACCACGCCGACGTTACCCGTCGTCGCGCTCGCCTCGATCGTCCAGCCGGGGTAGGCCCGGATAAGCAGGATCCGGCGTGCGTCGCGCAACCGC
>JAABUO010009374.1_pt1 | contig 10960 bp, 9 predicted proteins | sample 5559291 | NCBI WGS metagenome assembly JAABUO01 (sample SAMN10711878, study PRJNA513372) | rock metagenome | isolation source: Antarctica rocks | place: Antarctica: Victoria Land, Finger Mt sud | reverse complement strand
AAGATGTTGACCCTGATCGCCCACACGCCGCGTCGTGCGAGGCGGGCCGTGGCCAGCACGCTGGCGATATCGTCACCGTGGACGATGACGTCGGCGGCGGACGCGGCGACCTCGGCACCGGCGGCGACCATGGCGATGCCCACGTCGGCGGCGGCGAGGGCGCCGGCGTCGTTGATGCCGTCTCCCACCATGACCACCGTTGCCCCGCCCTCACGCCAGCGCCTGACCTCTGCTTGCTTCGCTTCGGGAGTGGCTTCTGCTCGGTAGTCGACGCCGAGCTGGCGTGCGACCCTTGCAGCGGGTGCCGAGCGGTCACCGGTCAGCATGACCAATTGGCGCACCCCTAGGCGACGGAGCCCGGCCACGACGGCAGGGGCGTCGGGGCGCGCCGCGGCCGAGAAGCCGAGTAGGCCGACCACCGTCCCGTCTACCACGACGAAGGCGAGGGTGTGCCCCTCCGCCTCGCGGCGGGCAGCTGCCTCGGACAGGTCCGGGGGGATCGCCAGGTTCGCGGCGTGGATGAAGCGCTGGTTGCCGACGGCGACCGTGCGCCCAGACCACCGGGCCGTGATGCCGTGCCCGCTCGCCACCTCGAAGCTGTCGGGGTCGGGGATGTGAATGCCCCTCGCCTGCGCAGCGCGTACGACGGAGTGGGCGAGGGGGTGGCTCGAAGGGCGCTCGGCGATGGCTGCCAGGCGGAGCACCTCAGCCTCCGAGGCGCCGTCGGTGACCTCCACGACGCTGAGGTCCGGGGTGGACGCGGTCAGCGTGCCGGTCTTGTCCAAGAGGACCACCGTGGCCCTGCTGCACGCCTCGATGCAGGACCCTCCCTTGATGACGATGCCCCGGCGGGCTGCGTTGCCGATGGTGGCGATGAGGGCGAGGGGGGTCGAGGCGGAGAACGCGCACGGGGTGATGACCAGCAGGATGGTCGCAGCGCGTTCGAGCGAACCGGAGAGGATCCCGGCGAGCGCGGCGGCGACGATGACCAAGGGCAGGAACCAGGTCAAGAAGCGGTCAACGGTGCGCTGCACCGGCAGGCGGTCTGTCTGCGCCTGGCGCATGAGGGCGACGATGCGGGCGACGGTGTTCTCCGCGACCGCCCGGGTGGTGCGCACCCGGATGGCACCTTGCAGGTTGAAGGTGCCGGCGAACACCTCCTCCCCGGGACCTCGGTCTACCGGGATGGCTTCTCCGGTGATGACGGCTTCGTCGACGGCGGTGTCGCCGTGCACGATCGTCCCGTCGACGGAGATCCGTTCTCCGGGGTGGACGATGACCACGTCACCGACCGCCACGTCCTCGATCGGGATGAGCCGCTGGGTGCCGCCGGAGCTGACCCGGGCTTGGCGGGGCATGAGGCGCATCAGCTCTTCGACGCCCGAGCGGGCGTGCTGGCCGGCCCAGGCCATGAGGGTCTCGCCCACCCACATGATGAACACGACCCACGACGCGTACCAGTACTTGCCGACGTAGACGACGGCAACGAGCGCCAGGGTGATGAACACCTCGGTGGTGAGCTTGCGTCGAGCGAAGAGCACGGTCTTGATGGCCAGCCAGTACATGGGGTAGCCAAGTGCGAGCCCTGTGAGCCCTACGGCCTCGACGACGGTTGGCCAGGGCTGACCATGCAAGAACACGTCGATGACCGCACCCGTGGCCATACAGGCCGCCGACGCGACCAGGAACCGGACGTTGCGGGCGAGCAGCCGCTTCTGGCTCAGGTCGGCCGCTCCGAACAGGCCGTCCCCGGCGGCTTCCTCGTCAGCTTCGCACGTGGTCGGGCAGGTACTCATTCGCATCCTCGCTTTTCTCGCTTGTGTTGGGGGTGGTTTTGGCTGTAAGGACTCGAAGGGAACGCAACGCAGTTCCGCTCAGAAGATGGCGTCGACCGGGCACTGCTGGGCGCAGGCGTAGCAGCTCATGCAGGCTTCGACGTCGCTGAGAACGGCCTTGCGGTGCTCGTCGAGGGACAAGGCGCCCTTGGGGCAGACCTTCACGCAGATGTCGCAGCCGGTGCAGGTCTGCTCATCGATCCGGGGCAGGAAGCCGGGTGGCGCCAGGGTCGCCGGGTACAAGAAGCACAAGAGCTGCTGCTTGCACGCGTCGGTGGGCGACCAGCTCGGGAAGTCGAGCCCGATGAGTACGCCCATCGCCGCGAGCAGGCCTGCTCGCCATGCGACCGCCCGGTGGTTGATCGTTCCCCGCGGACCGATGGTCATGGCCGCTGCGGCGAGGACGGCGCCGAATGGCAACGCCTGGGGGAAGCCGGGCTCAAGGGGAAGGAGCGGATAGGCGACGCCGAAGACGGTCGAGGACAGGTAGGCGAGCGCCGCCACCGCGGCCCCCTGTCGTCTCCCGGCCACGAGAGCGGTCGGAAGCCCGAACATGCCTGCCGGCCACAGACCGGCACCCACCGCCATCTCCACCCGTCGGCGCAGCGGGAACGTCGCCCGGTCCGGTACCAGGCGGGGGAACTTGTCGTCCAGCCAACCGGGTAGGTCGGTGATCTCGATCGGCCCGAACACGACCCGCCACCCCGTTCGCTGGCGGACTTCGCGCCGGTTCACTCCCGGGGTCGCCAGGCGCGGTAGGACGAGGCGGCGGTGGTCGACCAGCCGTTCGATGCCGCTGAGCTTGATCGCCGCCTCGACCTCATCGGCGCCGAAATGGCCACCCGCTGCCGCGCACCACACGTTCATGCCCTGGGTGGGGGCCACGAGCAAGTAGCAGTCGTAGGCGGCCAGCACCCCGCTGACGAGGCGCACCGTGTAGTCGAAGTTGCAAGTCACATACACCGGCGCGTCGCGCCCGGGGTTGCCGAAGCGGTGCAGCCCCGGCTCGGTCGGGAACGGGAAGGACCGGAAGGCCAGCTCGGCCAGGTCCTTGCAAGCATCGACTACGCGCTGGCGGGCGAGGGCCATGCCGGTTTCGTCCCTTCGAGAAGTTGCACCGTGCCGCCGCCCAGGCCAGCCACATGGGCGAGTACCAGACCCCGACCGGCGAGCTTGGCGGCGTCGACGGTCCGATGGGTGGTCGTCTGGGTGAGCAAGTAGGTGATGGCCGCCAACGGAGCCCGCCCAGCGTGATAGGCGAGCCTCCGGGCTCGGTCCTGTGGTGCCGCCTCGTCGGCCACCACCACGGTGCCGCCGGGTCGGGCCAGACGGCAGAACTGGTCGAGAGCGTAGGCCTCCTCCGCAGCGGACAGCTCGCTCAGCACCAGGCAGCACACGACGCAGTCGAAGCGGTCGTTGGCGAAGGCGCGGTCCAGGGCAATAAGGTTCAACTGGCGTAGCTCAAGTCGCCCATCCCTGACGGCGCCGTCAAGCTTGCGGGCGGCGATGGCGAGCATCGATGGCGAGCGGTCGATCGCTACCACGTGCCGGCAGCGATCGACGAGGTACTGGGTAACGCCACCGGTGCCACAGCCGACCTCGACCACCTCGCTTCCCTTCGGCACCCGCTCTGCGACCGCCCGGTACAGCCGGTCGACCGATCCGAGGCTGAGCAGTGCCATCCCAGCGTCGTAGCGGGAGGCGCTGGTCTCAAGGAGCTTCATGAACACGAACGACGACACGGCTCCCCGAACTCCTCGACCTGTGGCTCGCCCAGCAGCGCTGGCGTTCCCGGCGGGACGGTCCACTCGGCGTGGCCGGCCCGGCCTGCTACGCCGCGCTCCTCCATCGCCCGTGCCACTACGGCCGCCACGGCAGGGACCCACGGTGCCCCGGCAAAGCCCAACCCGACCAGCCCCAGTTGGCCCGCCAGGGGCCAGGGAGACCCCCGCCCGGCCAGCACACCGCGTCCTTGGCGCAAGATCAGAGGCAGCGCCCAGAGGGCCGACCCCCACGCCAGGCGGCGGCCGACAGTGGAGTTCCGCCAACGGGGCGGCAGCGAGAACACAAGCGACGCAGCGCACAGGGCGCTGCTGGTGCCGAGCGCGGCTCGGCGGGTCAGCCGCTGTCGGCGGTCGCCAAGGCGGCGTCGGTCGTCAAAGCTCAGGTCCGACGAGCTGGCACAGCACCCCTCCTGTCTCCGCGAGCCAGGGGCAACGGCGATCGGTACGCTCATGACCTCTTGTTCTAGTGCTATGCTTGTCCTATGTCAAGTGGTCAAGATGGTCCCAGAGGTCAGCAAGGCGGGGCAGGGTACGCACGCCGCTGCACGGGCCGCCCCCGGGTCCCCGCCGGGGGTCCGGTGACCTCCGGTGCTCCGCGCGCGAGCATCGTGTCGATGCGAACGACGACGCGGCGACGAGTCGACCAGCCGGGGTGGTCTCGCCTCGTGCTAACGGGCCGCCTGCCATGGTGACGGTTGCGATTAGCCGCTCGCTGAACGTGCCCCTGGCGACCCAGATCCGCGACCAGGTGGTCGCCGCCATCTCCGTCGGCGACCTCAAGGCAGGCGATCGGCTCCCGACCATCCGCCAGCTCGCCAGCTTCGTCGGCATCAATCGCAATACCGTCGCCCAGGCCTACCGGGAGCTGGAACGGGAGGGCTACGTGATGACCCGCTCCGGTGCCGGAACCACGGTGACCGCTAGTCCCGCCACCGAGTCGTCCATCCGCGGCGGGCACCTGCGCGAGCTCGTGCGCAACGCGCTGGCCCAGGCGGAGTCGGCAGGGTTCAGCCCGCAGGCGTTCGTCGAAACCGCCTACTACGAGGCCACCACCTGGCAGCCCTCGACCAGGGTAACGGCCCTCGTCGTCGACGAGTACCGCGGGGAACTGGACTTCCTCTGCAACGAGATCCGTAGCGCCGTCCCCGCCGCTGTAGAGGGCCTGGTCCTCGCGGAGGTGGAGCAACGACTGGCGGAAGGCCGGGCCGCCGAGCTGGCGCGCTTCGACCTCGTCATCGCGCCGTTCTACTGCACCGACCGGGCGACCTCGCTTCTCGCCGAGGTGGACGTACCGGTCCTGACCGTCGGGGTTGGCCCGTCGATCGCCACGATGCTGCGCATCGCCCAGGCCGCCGAAGGCAAAGCAGTCGCGATCGTGTGCACGGAGGACTCTGGCCCAGAGCAGATGCGACAAGCCTTGGCCGGAGCCGACATACCCTTCGCACGCATACAACCGGTCGCCGTTCACGACGAGCACTTCGGCGACCTCATCCGTTCATGCGATCTCGTCGTGGCCAGCCAGGGATCCCTCGACGCTGTCGGCGACATCGTGGACACCGATCAGGTGATCGCGTACTCGTCTCTTGTCAGTGAGTCCTCGCTTGCGACGGTCCGCAGCTACGTCGAACATGTTGGGCGCAAGAAAGCAACGGAGAACGGACCAGCACCGGAAGGGAGATGAGGCTGTGGCCCAACGCGAGTGCTGCACGGTGCGACCGGCTGGTGCGCCCAGACCGCCCATAGCACCAAATCCCCGACACCCAAGCCAAGGAGAAGCCATCGTGCACAGGCTCGTGATCCCCGCCGTGGCGCTCGTGGTCGGCCTCGCCGCTGGCGGCGCGGCAGTCGGCGTGGCCACGTCCTCGCACTCCCAGGCCACGCAGCGCAGCTCGTAGTCCCGAACTGCGTCGGGTTCGGGGGGCGTGTGTTGGCCGCTGGGCGGGTGTGTCAGGTCAGGCGGCGGGGGTAAAGGGGCTCTACGCGGCCAAGCGGGGGGAGCGGCCCCGCATTCGTGCGGTAGGTGGAGCTTGCCATGACACTCCACAGTGCAACAACAACCGCAGTCGGTAGTTCTTGAACGAGCGGAAGCCATGTCCGGTCCTCTTGATCTTTTTCACCAGTAAATTGAGGCTTATCTGGAGGTGGTGCGCCGGAATGCCTGGTCGGTGGGGCTTTCATCGTTGGTGACATGTCCCCGACCTGCGTCGCGGTACTCCCCGAGAAGACCAGCGAGCCGGTCGTTGAGCTGACGATTCTCCTCACGGAGCTGGCGGTTGGCGTCGAGCAATACCTCGATGCGGGACTGGTAGGACTCCATTGAAGCTCGCTGGGCTGTCGGCAGGCGGGTCGGTAAAGGCCGGTCGGCGCGCAGCCGCTCAATCTCGGAACGGAGCTCAGGGACACGGTAGAGCCAAGCCCTCGAGACCGGTGCTGCCTCGGCCACGGCGGCAAAGGTGATGGGCTCGCCAGCGCGGTCAAGGCGCCGGATGGCGTCGCGAGCACGGCGACGAGCGTCGTCGGCACGGCGCCGTGTGGCGTTCGCCAGCCGCTCAATGCCATCGGTCGAATGGATGCGCTCAGTCGGCACGGCGCTCACCATCAGGGCCCATCGACTCCAGGGCGGTGATGACCCGGTCAAGGCTCTCGGCCACCTGGCGGTGGTTGGCCACCAGACGGAACCGTCCGTTGGCCTCCGCGGTGGCGATCAGCACCGCCGTCTCCTCGCGCTGGTGGCGGTGCACGTCCAAGTACTCGGGCGTCGTCTGGAAGTCCGGGCACGTCAGGCAGGCATTGGGGTGCGGGCAGTCCTGCTGGGGAGGGCGCCCGCAGTAGCCGTTGGGCAGGCTGGACTGGACTCGGGCCAGGTTGTGCTTGACCCACTCGGCGCCCGCCGTCGGCGCCCCCGGATCGAAGTCCAACCGCTCACCCAAGATGTTCACCCGCTGGCGGCAGTAGTCCTCGAAGGCAGCCCGAACGGTGGCGTCATGGATGCGGGCGTATCGGGCGGTCATCTGGGGACTGGCATGGCCAAGGAGGCGCTGCACGACATGTTGAGGCACACCGGAGTTGATCAGCCTGGTCCCCAGCGTGTGGCGGAACTGGTGGGCGGTCGCTCGGTAGGGCCGCCCCACCTCGTCACGCACGTCAATGGCTTCTTGCCAGCTGGCCAGGCGCTGACGCAGCGTGGCGTAGGTGAACGGCCGGTGGCCGTCAGGGTTGGCGAACGTCTTGGGAAACAGACAGGCCGCGTCTGACCAGTGATGGCGGACGTGGTCCTGTTGGGCTCTGATGGCCTCGGCCGCCCGAGCACTGAGGGGCACAAGCTGCTCGGTGGCCATCTTGGCGTTGAGGTAGCGCAGGCATGGCCAGCCCACGCTGTCGTCGATGACCGGGTTGAACGGCAATACGCAGGCATCGTTGGCCCGCAGGCCGGTCTCCATCAACACCACAACCAGGTGGCGGGTGGTGGGATCGGGGAGCTGATTCAGGTTCTCAGGCCGCTCCAGCTGGGCCATGACCTGCTCGGGGATGAAGCGGGGAAAGCCGTCCGGGCGACCTGGCAATTCATCACCGTAGAGGGTGGCGCCGGCCGGCAGGCGGGCCATCCAGCCGTGACGGTGGCAGCTCTCGAGGAACACCCTCAGGCAGACCAGGTAGTTGCTCCGGGTGTGGGCTGCCAGCGGGGCACCGGCCAGCCAGGCCAGGTAGCCCACGAGCAGCTCCCGGGTGACGACGGATCCGTCGGCGGCCGCCGGGCGGAGCTTGACCAGGTAGCGAGAGAACCAGCCCAGGGCCAGAACGTCAACGACGACGCTGCTGAAGGCCTTTCCCGAGCCCAGACTGTGACGGACCCAGCGCTTGGTGGCGCCACGCAGCCATGGCTGGGCAATGCGGTCGAAGCAGATAGAACGCGGAGGGCGAGCCACCACCAGGCCGAGACGGGTCGCCTCCCAAACGTCGGCCGCATAGACCGCCTCGATGTCGTGGTCAGCGACGAGGTCCGAGAGGCTTCGGTGGGCATAGCGCACGAACCCGATCGTGCGGGAGGGGTCGCGGTGGCCCTTGGCCCGCACCCGCTCCAGCCAGTACTGCACCGACCGATCCAACAGCGAGTCGACGGTGGCGGCGGCCAGTAGGCCGATCAGATGATTAACCACCGAGGGCGGGACGCGAATGGCGCGGTCGTCGTGGCGACACTGGATCACGTAAGCGACCTCGGCCCGAGCCTGTGGACCGAGCCTGGCGAGATTGAAGGTATCGACAGAGCCAGAGGTGGAGCGAATCGGACCTGTCGAGGACACGAAGGCGTCCACCTCGGGCTTGCCGGCGTAGCGCCAGCGGTTGTAGTGGGCCATGCATAACAGCCGAGTCCACGCGGTGCGATCGCAGCCCGCAACCGAGCACCGTCCCCGCCCGAACACGGGATCGTCGGGGTCGATGTGAATGACTGGGCCGGCAAACTCGGGTCGGAGCGCCTCAGCCAGACGGCCGGCCAGGGTGGGCTTCCCCGGTGTCTCTGCCGGAAGCGGGACGAGGTTCACCGCCCATCCCCGTCTGCCCATACGCCGGCCCGCACCAGTTCCGCCCGCAGGTCCTCCACGTCGAGGTGGACATAAGTTGCGCTGGTGGTGGTCACCGAGCGGTGGGTCAACAGTTTGGAGACCACCTCAATGGGCACCCCCGATCGGATCCAACCTGTCGCCGCCGTGTGTCGAAGCTGGTGCAAGGTGAAGGTCACACCCGAGCGTTTCCGCAATCGGGCGACCAGCTTGGCCACGGCCTGGTAGTGCAGCGGCCGGCCCCGAGGCTCGGCCCAGAGGTTGACGAACACATAGTCAGAGTCCAGACCGCCGTACTCGGTGTGCATGTAGTCGCTGTAGAGACGCACCAGCGCCACCGATACCGGCACGGTGGCGACAGCAGTGGTCTTGGTCCGGGCGCCGTTGGCGTTGTCGGCCCGTGGGACGATGCGGCACTCCCGGCGACGGCTGACAAAGTCGGCGTGCCGCAGGCCCAGGGCCTGACCGACCCGCATCCCGGTCTCTACCAGCATGGCCATGAGGAACCGGTCTCGCAGTCGCTGGCAGGCAGTCAGCAACGCGGAGACCTCAACAGGCGTCAGCGTGGCCGGTAGCCGATGGGCAACCCGTAACTTGATAGGCCGGGTGGGGACCGGCCGGCCCTTGGTGGCGTGGTGCAAGAACGGTTTGAACGACCCTCGACCCACCCTTCGCCAGGCCACGAGGTCGGCCGCCACCTCAAGGCCCGAGCGGGCGTGAAAGTCATAGAGCCCGAACACCGCTGCCAAGTGCCGGTTCACGGTGGCTGGCGAGCGGCGGGCGGCAGTCTCATCGAGCACCACGACGTTCTCCGCTGGCGCCCGGAGCCAGGCCACGAAGCGCGACACGTCTTCCGCCCCCACTTTGTCCCATGCCACCTGGCGCTGGTCGAGGCACTCCCACCACAGGCGCAGGCCGTGGGCGTAGGCCCGGATGGTGTTGGGGGAGCGCTCGATCGCCTCGAGGTGGGCAAGGTAGCGCTCGGCCGGTTCGATGGGTCGAAGGTCGCCATCGACCACGGTCCACGACGTCTCCCCAGTCCTTGGCATCACGACCCGATTGACCCGCACGGCACTCCTCTTTCCGAACGTCAGTTCGGTGAAGGGTATCCACGGGGTGTGTCAGTCACGCGCTCCAGGGAATGTGTCCCCGACAGGCCAACCGAGCTACTCCACGGCCTCGTGGGTGACGTCGGTGACGCCCGAGAGGGTAGCTAATGATAATGAGGCCCTCGGTAGGGCCGTTGCTGGCCCCGGTGGTGTGGTGGGCCAGGATCTCGGGCCGCCAGCGGGCCAGGGTCTTGCCCAAGGAGACGACCTCGGGGACCTCGGAGTCGGCGCACTCGGCGATGGCCACGTCGACCAGGATGGCCGCCTCGGTGGGGTCGTCGGTGAGGTAGATGCTCCGGACCGCTTCCTTGGCCAGCCAAGCGCCCAGTACCTCGTCCCTGGGGTCACCTCCGCCCAGGCCGACGTCCATGCGCTTGCGTCCGGAGTCGCTCAGTCGCTCGTGGGCGCAGAGCAAGATTCGCCGGATCCGATAGAGGGGATCGTCTCGTCTACCTCGGTGACCCAGGATCTCGTTTTGGACCCGTCGGCGGACCTGGTCGACCCGGCGATTGGCGGCGGCCACGACATGGAACGGATCGGCCACCAAGGTGGCGTGGTCCAGGTGGCCCACCAGCCCATGCCGGAAGCCCTCGTGCAGGTCAATGGCCACCGAGGTCACCCCCTCCAGCCACTGCTGGTCCTGGACACCCAGCCATTTATCCAGGTCAGCGGCATCTCTGCCCTCGATCACGTCGAGCAGGAAGGCTTCTTGGGTATCCACCAGGCCGGTCACATAGCTGGTGCGATGCGAAGAGGCCTTGCCCGCCCGAAACGACGTCTCGTCAGCTCCCAGTGTCTGCACCGGGTGTATTCGATCCGGGTCATCCACCAGTGGCCGGCCGAGTTCTTCGACTGCCCCCATGGCGGTGTCCCAGCCCACCCCGTAGTCCCGGGCCACGGCGGCCACCGAGCGGGCATGGCGGCCCACCTGGGTACAGATGTCGGCCTTGGCTCGATGACTGAGGCTGGCTCTGGGAGCGATGGCGGTGGTGGACTCGCTCCAGGCCTTGGTGTCGCAGTCGCTGTCCGGGCAGCGCCACAGCCGCTTGCGCCACACCAGTCGCACCGCCCGGCCCCCCGAGGGGGTATCCCGGACGGCGACCTCGCGCCGTCCCTTGCTCTGCGCTCGGGTGCCACAGGCCGGACAGCCGACTTTCGTCACCGTCGTCTCCACCGTCATCACCAGCTCAGCGTCGATCTCCTCGGCGCCGACCAGTACGAAGCCGTCCATGCCCAGCACCGCGGTTGTTGTCGTACTACCTTCGAATCCCACCAGAGGTCTCCTGTTCTCGTAGTCGTCAAACCACAAGAATGGCGGGACCTCTGGCTCATGTGTGGGATCTATGGAGTGGTACCCCTCCTGAGCACGCCCCCCGCTTCATCGCGTAGAGCCCGTAAAGGTGACGTGGTGGCCGAGAGCCTTGAGCAGCGCGGTCACGATATCGATATGCCTGGCCAGGTCGCGATCTGATCCAGCAGGAGGCGGGCCAGGCGGGCGTGATGTTCGGTGAAGCGCCCGTCTGCCGCCTCGGCCAGGGCCTTGAGGTTGGCTCGGGCCCGGCCTTTGGCCAGACCGGCGAGCACGTGAGAGTCTCGTTCGCCGGCGATGAGCGCTTCGATCATGGCCCGTCCCGACACCCCGTGAATGTCGGAGAGCACCGACGAGATCTTCA
>JAABUO010009370.1_pt1 | contig 10961 bp, 15 predicted proteins | sample 5559291 | NCBI WGS metagenome assembly JAABUO01 (sample SAMN10711878, study PRJNA513372) | rock metagenome | isolation source: Antarctica rocks | place: Antarctica: Victoria Land, Finger Mt sud | reverse complement strand
GAGGACTGGGGGCTCTTTGGCGCGGAGCAGACCAGCAGCGCCTCAGCACAGGGAAGTGGTCCTGGGTGATGGTTGCTGCGCCATGACATGTGCCCTCGATGTACGATTCAAGGGTTTGGTAAGGTTTAGAAAAAACAGAGCCAGCTTTTCGGCCACAGGACAGAAGCCCGACTGGCTCTGCTATTACAGAGTGAAAACATCTTGAAAGCTTTGCTACATCAGCAGGGATGGACCACACCGAGATGGCTATTATAGGCGCGGGCGTGTGCGGCGTGCTGGCTGGCCACCAGTGCGCACAGCAGGGCATAACTTACAGGATAGTCGAGCGCGAGGAGCAGGTCGGCGGCGTATGGGTTTCCCGAGCCAACACGTACAGCCAGCTCCAGGTCAAACACCCTTGCGCAACTTGCTCACTGCCAGAACGACAAGCAGATGGCTGTCCTGCTGCTCATATCGTTTGCTCGAGGCACCCACTAGTATCAGCACCAGAGCCACTTAGCCTGGAGCACTCTGCACAAGCTGAGGAGTTACCACCTTGATATATACAGTCCTAGTTTGCACCGGGCCTGGTCACCGAAAGGCACTCGAGTACAAAGCTTGACAGGCTTACGCTTGCGCGCAGGCATACGCGGCCCTGTACCAGTGGCATGAGAGGTACCCGCTAAGCAGCGGCCCCCTCGGCAAGGTCGGCGCCGGCGCGGTGCTCGACACACTGAGGGACTTTGCCGTGAAGGAGGGAGTGGACAGCTGCATAAACTTTGGAACCGAGGTGGTGACCGTGCGCGAGTTGCCGAGCGGCAGGTGCTCATGCTGGCACCTGCTGGGCCCTTGTTTCTCGCATGAAGTGAGGGGCCTCCTAAGAACTCGGCCGACAAAGGCAGGTACGAGCTCGTGTGCCGGGACGTCCCTGGCAGCGCGGAGCGCATCTTCACTGCGGACGCTGTGCTCGTTTGCACCGGCATTCTCGGCGCGCCCCTCATCAGCGCTCTCCAGCCTGGCCTCCATTTGTGCCATGGTGTGTCAACTTGATTGCTATTGCGCCCATCGGCACCCTTACGAGCACCTTTACGAGCCCGCGCCCAACACGCACAGCCTACCAGGCACTCCATGAGCTCAGAGGGTGCTTTGTGCGTTGCCTACTGTGTATAATAGTGCACTGCCTCCTCACTGGCGATGGCTGCAAGAGCTATCGGCGGCCGAGTGAGGACTTGCGTGCAGGACCCACGACACACAGACCCAAGCCTACGCAGCGGGCCAGGCCAGCACATGTGCGCGCTGCAGGGCCAGGACGAGCCGCGTGTTGCGGAGCGCAGCCCCGAGGGCGTCGCGCACGTGCCGCAGAGCCGGCTGCTCAAGATGATGCTGGATGCGGCGTCCCTGCCGGGCACGTGCGGGCGCGTCTGCTTCGGGAGGGGCGTCGCAGGCGTCCGCCAGGACGCCGACGGCGTGGTGGCCCTGCTGGACGGCGATGCACAGGCGCGGCGCTCGCCATCCCATAAGCACGCGAGCTTCCAGCATGCTCAGGGGTGAAGCCGTGCTCATTGGAGATACCACTGAGACTCCACTCCTGGTTGCAGAGTGCTTCCGTCCGCATGCGTGGGTGGGAGCGCCGACACGTGCAGGCCCGCCCTGCGGCCCGTCACCGCGGCGCGCCCGGGCAGGGCGGCGCGCGCGAGGTGGCCGCCGACTTCCTGGTGGCCGCGGACGGCGCGCGCAGCGGGGTCCGGCGCGCGCTCGGCGTCCCGCTGGCCGGCCGGCCCGCGCTCCAGCACCTGCTCAACATACACTTCCGCGCGCCCGCCGCCGCGGCGCGCCTGCTGGCCGGCGCTGGCGGCGTGGGCGGCGCCGGCGAGCGCGCCGCGCCCCGGCCGGCCATGCTCTACTTTGTGTTCAACCGGGACGTCGTCGCGGTGCTCGTCGCGCACGACCTGCGCGCCGGCGAGTTTGTCGCGCAGGCGCGCCCGCCGGCGGCCTGCCCACACGGGCCCGGATGCGCGCGCGCCTGCGCGCCGATGACCACCCTAGTTCATGCATGCTCAGCAGGCGCCACCGCTCGGTTTGGACCCAATAATTGTGTCTCAGACCAGGTACCCGAGGCAGGGCCCCAGCTCGGCGCAGCCGCGGGCGCGCAGGTAGGAGTAGGGTAGTTGGACCTAACCCTACCCATGCCCGGCGCAGGTGCCCATCTTCCCGCCGCTGCAGAGCGCGGAGGACTTTGACGAGGCGGCCTGCACTGGCCTCATCCGCGCGGCCCTGGGCGACCCTGCGGCCGATGTGGCCGTTGTTGGCTCGCGCACCTGGACGATGAGCGCCCAGGTCGCCGACCGATTCCAGGTCTGTGGCCCCCGTGCCGCAGCTCCCTGGCACATATTCGCGTGCGCGCATGACGCCTTGGAATTGCATGCATCCATGGCCTGACTGAACATCTCTCATCTGCCTCTGGCTACGCAGCTTTAGTGCTTCTCCGGCGCCTGACTTCAGTGGGGCACGCGTCAGCTGATGACACCACACCAGGCGCTCAGAATGGTCTGCATGCGGCCATACTCTTTCATGTCGACACCATCAGTCTGCCTATGTCGGGGTTGCACTGCAGCAGGGCAGGCAGACCGGCGGCAGTCGCTGCTGACGCCGCGACGAGCGCGCGGGGGCAGGACGGGCGCGTGTTCCTGGCCGGGGACGCGGCGCACCGCTTCCCGCCGGCCGGCGGCTTTGGCATGAACACGGGCGTCCAGGACGCGCACAACCTGGCCTGGAAGCTGGCGGCAGGCGCGCCGCGCCGCGCCCCGCCCCCGCTCGCTGCGCACGCCCATGCCTGCGTTGGCCGCCGCGGCGCGACGTGCCTGTATGCATAGAGGGCGGCGCATCGGGCGAGCCCAGCGTACGGTGTTGACACGGCCGACGAGTTGCCAGCAGGCGGAGGCTGTGCGAGTGCCGCACCTCTGTTGCAGACACAACCCGCGCTGCACAGTCGAGCATATCAGACCAGGCCCCCGCCGCTGCCCGTGCCGTGTCATGCCTCGCTTCGCACGCCTCTGCTGCGAGGTGGGCGACGCAATCGGGAATTGCACCGTACAGCAGATCCGCACATGCACTGCGCAACGCTCGCTGGGCCGGCCCTCAAGTGGGCGCCGCGCATGCAGTGCTGCAGGGCGCGGCCGTGCCGGGGCTGCTCGCGAGCTATGAGGCGGAGCGCCGTCCAGTCGCGCTGGCCAACACCGCGCTCAGCGTCGCCAACTGGCACGCCGCCATGCGCGTGCCCCAGGCGCGCGCGCCCTGCTGCGCCCGGTGCTTGTCCCCTCGACCAGGCACCTACTTATGTATGCGTGTTAATCAAGTGCAGGCAACAAATATGTACAGTCAACAGCTGATATGATCTGCTGCTATGTCCGGTGTTCCCGGTGGCATGTTGTTGGGAGCTGCCATGACGCAGCTAGCAGTGCGGAGCTGCATGTCAGTGATCAAAGGCGGCGCGGCGGGCCGGCAGGCGCTCGGCCTGGACCCCGCTGCCGCGGAGATGCTGAGCACTGCGGCGGCGTCGCGCGCGGCCGGGCTACTCCCTAGCCGTGCGCCCCTGCCAGGCGTCAAGCGGAGCGTGCAGAGAGCTTGGCCTGCAGCTGGCCGAGCCGCATCCTGTGTGCATGCCCCTGACTGCCAGCATGCGCCTCACTGTACTGGCGCACCGTCCGTACGCGCCTGACAAGGCGCCCGGTGTTCATGAAGCACAAAGTCAGCCTTGTGCCTGACTGTTGCGATGTCTGCTTGATGAGACCTGGTGCACCGCCGCTGTGTGATCGTGTGGTGCACATATTCATGTCAGTGAGCGGATGCCGCCCGACCTGCAAAGCGCTCGTGCGCCAGGCCTGGCCAAGGGCCTGCTGAGCGCGGGCCTGGCGCTGGGCCGCGCGGCGGCGGCCGCGCGCATGCCGCTCGAGGCGCCGCGCCTGCGCGCCATCCTGGCGTCCGGCGCCGCGCTGCGCCTGCAGTTCCCCGCCGAGGACCTGGGGTTCGTGTACTCCGGCGCGGGCGCCGCGGTCGCGCCGCCCGACCCGGCGCCCCGCGCCGCCGCGGCCGGCCGCGATGAAGGGCCCCAGGCGCAGGGCGGCGCTGCCAGCCCGGACGCGCCGGGCGCGCCGGGGCAGGGGCGGCGGGGGCGCTCCGGCGCTGCGGGCGGCCCTGGCGGGGAGCGCGACCAGGCGCGGGCGGGCGGGCCGAGCAGCGCCGAGCGCGGCGCGCCGTACGAGCCGACGACGGCGCCCGGCGCGCGCCTGCCGCACTGCGAGCTGTGGCTGCCCGTCACAGGCGGCGGTGCGGGGGCGGCCCTGCTGGCCACCCTGCGACCATCAACACCCTTCGCTCTGGAGCCTGCATCTGTCAGTCAGGGGGGCAGCCGGTGGCAGAGGTGACGGCGCTAGTGATTGCCAGGCCTCGTGGCTGTGGCTGACAGAGAGAAGCATATGTGCAGTCGAGCGTCGTCCCTGCACCTGGCGCAGGCTGCAGGGGCTGCCTCGGCGGTCAGCCGGAGCCGGCGTTGACCCGCGTCCCAGCGGCAGGGTCTGAGCCAGAGGAAAATGCCTGGCGCCCGGTGTCGACCCTGGACCTGGTCGCCGCGGACGCGCCGGACCTGCTGCTGCTGGTCGGGGCGGGCGCCGCGGCGCGCGCCTGGGCGGCCGCCGCCACCGGCATCCGTGCGGATGCGCACGGCGCAGCCGACGGCCCGCACGGCGAGCGCGGCACGCCCGCGGGCGTCGAGCGGCGGCGGGCGCGCGTGCGTGTTGCGCACGTGTGCCGGGACGAGCAGGACGCGCGGGCTCTGCTGCGGGCGCCAGCGGCCAGCGGAGGCTGGCAGCGTGCAGCGCCCTCGGGCGGGGCCAGCCAGGGAGGTGGCCATGCAGCGGCGGCCCCGTGCGTCGCCGTGGACCGCAGCGGCCGCTGGGCAGCGCTGCGCGAGGCGCGCGCCCCTCGTGCCTTGATCGCTTGCGTGGGCGCTCCGCTGCTGTATCCTGGCCAGGTCGCCAGCCTGAGAGACGCTTTGCCAGCCTGTTTACAAGCGCCATTGCTGTGGTACCCCACAGCCCAGTGTGCGTGCACTCATTGTGGCAGCTGCCCCCTCGTCAAGCCCTAAAACTAGCCCTAAAACCTGCCACGCTTGCGCAGGTCTCTGAGGAGGGCGCGCTCCTGGTGCGACCTGATGGGCATGTGGCCTGGCGCTGCAAGGCGCTCGCGACGGAGGCAGCACCTCCCAGTGCGCCGCGGCGCCGGGCCGGGCCGCCCAGGCCCCCGTCGGGCCTGGACCAGCAGTCAGCGCTGGTGGCTGCGGCCTCGGCGTGGCTCTGGCCCGCGGTGGCGCGCGTCATGTGCCTGCCCGGCGGAGGGCAGCACGCATCCTGATGCTGTTGAATGTGGCATGTTCAGGCGTTGAGTGCGGGCCGGCATGCCATGAGTTGAGAGTAGGGATTGCTTAGCAGTGCAGCGCAGACGCGTCCTGTGCTGCCAGGCTTTCATACGCATGCGCAGTAGGCAGTGATGGAGACTCTGGGCAGTGCGTAGGAATGCACGCAGATGCTGTGTATACACTTCATTGGTCGTGATGGATCGATAGCTGCATCGCTGCTCACGCTCGGACTCGTCGTGGATGCCGAGGCTCTGCGCGCACCGAAGACTCCTCCTCCTCCTCCAAGATATACATGTGTGCTGCAGAGCCTGCCGAGGGCTGCATTCTTGGACTGCTTTTGGTGTTCCAAGAAACGGGCAGCTGTTGCATTGATGCATATCCTGACCCCCTGCACATGCGCAGCAGAACACAGGGCCCCCCATGTCCGAGCGGTCGCGCGCCGCCGGTGCCCGCACACGCTCCCATGTGCCCCTTGGTGCCATGACCCTTCATGCGCGGTGCATCGCGCAGCGTCCAGCATGATGCCGTGCGCACGCCCCGCACGGGTCACGCCCGCGACGGCCAACCTGACCCGACCAGGCTCCACGCAGTGAGCAGGTGCCAATCTCAAGCAAGTTAGCAGACGCTAGCGCCCACACGCAGTGGCAGGCGCCAAAGCGCAGAGGGCCCGCGCTGAAGGCAGGCGCGCCCGCCCGCCCGGTCTCACCGCGTCGCCGCAAGTTTGTGGGGGCGCCGCATGCGCATGGGCGCTCAGGCGGCAGGGCACAGCAAGGCGGTGGGGCGGCGCACGGCAGGCAGCCCCCGCGGGGGCGCGATGCCCGACGAGGCGCCCGGCGGCGGCGGCTGGATGCCCTGGGCGACGCTCCTGCGGCTGCAGCTGGCCGCGGAGGACATGCGCGCGTGCCAGCCGTTCCGCGTCCTGGAGGCGCCCGGCTTCCTGAGCCCGGCCGAGTGCGAGGCGGTCATCGCGCTGGCGCAGGCGCGCGTGCTGCGCCGGCCAGGAACGCTGGTAAACTAGGGTCAGGGTTTCCAGGACCAGCTTCCTGAGCCCGGCCGAGCGCGCGGCGTCATCGCGCTGGGCGCAGGCGCGCTGGCTGCGCCGGCCAAACACCCTGGTAAACTAGGGTCAGGGTTTCCAGGAACAGGAGCGAGCCGCTCCTCGCGCGACGCTCGTGTTGCCTCCTGCGGCCATGCTGGCCGTGCAGCATGCGTGCCCGCCCGGGCGCTTGAGCTACCCTTGCTGGGGCGGGAGCGAGCAGCTTCTCGTGCAACGCCCATCTGGCCACCTGCTGCCACGCTGGCCGTGCAGCATGCGAGCCTGCCAGGGCGTTTACGACCTGCCCGCACCAGGGCCTGCACGGAGAGGCGCTGCGCTGCCCCCTGCGTGTACAGACACATGGGCCTCCCGCCTGCTGTCCAGCGCTGTGATGCCACTGCATCGCTCCTACAACCAATGACTCCTACAACGAAGCGGCGGGAGCAGGGCACCTCCAGCGGCAGGGGTGCCTGGCTGCAGCGGGTGTGGGCGCTTGCGGCCGAGAGCGCGCATGCAGGGCCAGCAAGCAGCGCATGCCCCATCGCCACAGCGTGCTGAGGGTCGCGCACGCTTAGCATCCAGGCAGCGCTCTGCACGGCTCGCCCCAGGCCAAGGGCCTGGAGCGGAGCATGCTGGCGGGCGGCGCGGTGAGCGCGAGCCGGACATCCTTCCAAGCCTTCTGCAACGCGTCGGCGCCGCTCTCCGGCACCATCCGCGCGCGCGTCGGCGAGCTGCTTGGCGCCAGCCAGCCTTGGATCGGGGGCTACGAGGCGCGCCACCCGCCCGGGCCGTCGATGCACAATCTTAATATTTTGTCTGCGCGAGAGAAAAAAATAAAGGAAAGGAGGCATCACCCTCCCCTGATGCCCTGGTGCTGCGCTTCTAACAGACACTTGATGCAGAGCCATGCGCTGGCAAGCGAGCTGCGCAGGGCCCCTGTGCTGCCAGGCACCTGCGTGCACGCCGCTATTCAGTGGGTGGCACATAGGCCGCCCACTTGGTAACAAGCCACCTCGCATACACAGCAAGGTGCTACATGGGCGCCAAGACAGGGCTCAGCCTGGCCTTGCGAGCCCGCGCTGCCTGCAGGACAGCATCCTGCACAGGGGCAGACTTAGGGTAGGGTTGCATGCAGGCCTTGAATCTCTGGTCCATGCATGCAGGACCTGCAGGTGGTCCGCTACCAGACCGGCCAGGAGTTTGCGGCGCACCTGGACACCGGCCTGACCCTGTCAAAGTGGGCGGCGCGCACGCTCCTCCTGCGCCATGCATGTGTTGTGCGACCGCAGCGAGCTGCTATGTGAAGCCCCCTCTGGGGACATGGCTGCTCTGGGTACACGTGCAGGCGCACACAGCCGCACACCAGGGAGCGGGGCAGGTGTGCAGCTGTGTTGCCTGAAGGCCGCCCAGCAGCATTAAAGCAATTTCCAATCATACACCCATGTTCTGGGGTCACAGCGCAGCCCCAGTGAGGCCCTGCCGCGGGCGCGCGGGCGCAGGTGCCGCATCGCCACCTGCCTCATCTACCTCAACGGCCGCGACGAGTTCGGCGGCGGCGAGACGCACTTCCCCGACCTGGGCGCGCACGGCCTCACTGTGTCGCCCGAGCTCGGCAAGGCCGCGCTCTGGCTCAACGCGCGCCCGGCGGACGGCGCCAGCCTGGAGCCGCACGCGCGGCACGCCGGCCTCAAGGTCACGCGCGGCGAGAAGTGGGTGTGCACGCAGTGGGTGCACGCGGGCCGCTTCGGCGGGACCTGACCGGCGGGACCCTAGACCCTCCGCCTGGCCAGCCGAGAAGTGGGTGTGCACGCAGTGGGTGCACGCGGGCCGCTTCGGCGGGACCTGACCACCCGCCCCGACCCTCCGCCTGGCCAGCGCCGGCCGCCATCACACCGCAGCCTCCGGCCGGCTCAGCAGGCGGGCCGGGGAGGCCACGCCGTGAGGGCGCGCAAGTCGAAACATACTTCTGCTTAGACCAGCTTTCCTTAGCTGTGACGCTGGACATGCATGCCTGCTTTCCAGTGGCGCGCGCCGGCGACTGCATGGCCGAGCAGAGGTAAAGCAGGTGCGTGTGCGTCAAATTTTGCGCCATCACTCATGAATTTGTTTCGTATCAACGGTGAAGGTTGCCTGCAGTTGGCGTGCGAGAGGCACAGGGGCAAATGCTCCTGTACCTGGCGCAAGCTGAAGTGGAGTCGGCTAAGCGCGCTTGGGAAGCACTGGTATCATAGAGCAGTTTATTGTAGCTAACAAATGCTGCCATTGGCGTGGTGCGCATGAGTGAGACAGAAACTTTGCATGCTGCCACGGCATCTTGCAGTGACGGCTGACACGGCAACACTCAAGTGGGTGGGGAAGTCTCCAGGCCAGCCCTACCCACACGAGAGCGCCATGTGCTGCATGCTGACATTGACGTCAAGCTGGACGTGCCTGTGGGTCGTATGCAAACGTGGGACAATGGCAGTAGTAGCCTGAAGGCAGATGTGGCTATCACATGCGTGTGAGCAGCAGACATCGTCTGCCATTTATGTTTTGTCTCTGGGCTACTTTGGTTACCCATGTTCATCGATCAGTCGGCTGTCAACATACAAACATGTGCACCCACAGCATGATTCCTGCCTCTCCGGCTTGTCAGTGCGCTCGAGCACGCGCACAGAAGTTCATGAGCAGCAGTACTATTGCCCACTAAGGCAAAGAGACACCAAACGCATACATGGCCCCCGCAACAATGAAGACATCATGTGGTACCACAGGCAGCCTTTAAGAAGGCCTCACATCAATAAATAACTCACCAGCCCAGACTCAGCACCTGCATGTGCAGGTACCGACGCAGACGAGGACGCAGACCAGACCAGGAAAGGACAGAAGCTCACCATGTAGGCTACGCCACGGTTGAGCTATGCAACCACACGGCATCCCGCAACCGGTAGACGCACATACAACAGCTGTCCAGCACACGCACGCCTTCGCGAGCAACGGCAACAACATGCGCAGCCCCGGCAGGTCGCTCGCTCTTCTATACCCTCTGTTCAGTCGGACAGCAGCGCAGGCGGGGCCTGCGCAGCCACGCCGGCGGCCGCGCGCTCACCGGCCGCCGCCCGCGGCCTTCTTCCCCGGCGCGGCCGCCCCCCTCGGCTGCGCCGCCGCCGCGGCCGCCGCCTGGTCCGGGCGCACGAAGGCCATGCCGTCGCCGTGGCCGCGCACGTCGTCCGCGCTGCGCAGCGCGTCCGCGCGCTCGCGGCCGCCGCGGCGCTCCTCCGGCACGGCCTTCGGAGGCGCCTTGCTGCGGCGGCCGCCACTGGGCGCGGCGGCGGCGGCAGCGGCTTCGCCGGGGGGCGCGTCGGCGCGCCACGCCTGGCTCTCGGCCAGCTCGAGCGCGGTCTCCAGGTCGCCTGCGCCGCTCCGGATGTTGCGTCAGCTGGCCCGGGGCTGCCCCTTCCCGCCTTCCCCTCCCGCTCCGCGCACCACTATCATGCACTCTGATACCGAGACGAGCCTGCACGCTCTGGTGGCGGGCTGGTCACGCACGCCGGACGGGGGCGGGTCCCAAGCCGCCTCACGCTTCCAGCACTGGCGCCGCAGTGCATGCGCGCAGCACACAAGGCGAGCGTACCTCGCCGACCCTAGCGGCAACACGGCGCTCCTGGCGCCAGGCATGCGCATGGCGCCCCCGGCGGGCGCTCCAGCGCCTGCTGCGACTGGGCGAGGGCGGCACCTGAAGCGTCGGCGGCAGCAGAGGCGGCCTGCTGCGCGCGCCACAGCGCCGCGAACACGGCATCCGCGGCCGCGCGCTGCGCGTCGGGCCCGGGCTCCGCTCCCGGTGCGGCGGGGAGCGCGGGCTCGGCGGCCGCGGCGCCCGCGGCCGCCGCCGCGACCGCGCCCCCCGCGGCCGCCACCACCGTCGTGGCCGCGCTGGCCAGCGCCGCGCCGCGCGCGGCCGCCTCGGCCGCCGCGTCCGCGGGCTTCCCGCCGTCCGGGCCGCTGTGCTGGCGCCAGCTCTGCGCCTGCCGGCGCGCACGCATGCGGCTGGAGGGCAGCACGGCGTGCGGCGCGTGCGGACCCAGAGAAGCTGGCGGGTCTCGCTGGCCTTGCCAGCACTTAGCATGAGCACGCTCGCCCGCTCGCCGCAGGCATGCGCTCGAAGGCAGCCCCCCATGCGGAGGATGATTGGAAGCGTAATCACGACAACAAGTGTAGGAAGAGATGAACCAGCCGCCGGCGGGTGACCCGGGGACGCACATCCTGCGCGTTCTGCGCGGCCAGCAGGCGCGCGGCCTCGCGCGACGCCGGCGCCGCCTGCTCGAAGCTGGCCGTCAGGCGGCCGATGCGTCGCCGCCAGCCCTCCATCGCGGGCGTCAGCGCCTGCACGTGTGCCAGGCTGCTCTGACCCGGCAGCGCAGGCCGCGCCCGGCTCGTATGACCTCTGGGACATGAAAGTGTGCACCCCGGCGCGCTGACTGCCGCGAGCATGCTGTGCGCGGCTGCGCCCCATAGGACAGCAGGCGCGGAGCAGCAGGGGTGCGCGAGCGGGGG
>JAABUO010009369.1_pt1 | contig 10962 bp, 12 predicted proteins | sample 5559291 | NCBI WGS metagenome assembly JAABUO01 (sample SAMN10711878, study PRJNA513372) | rock metagenome | isolation source: Antarctica rocks | place: Antarctica: Victoria Land, Finger Mt sud | reverse complement strand
ATAGGTGTTCTATGAAGAGACCATCACCAGCAAACCTCTGCATTCCTGTTTGGTCTTTGGTCTCACAATATCGCATGACACACGGTCAGGTCACTTTGCCTTGCATACACTATGGCATGCAATGTTCTGCCAGTCAGAGAAGCTTGCTCTGTGTCATGATGCAGCATGACGTTGACAAAGTCAATGGTAGTTGTGTCTTGGATTGCTGTAGTGCTGGTCACTGGTCGTTACAATCAATGTAGCGTCACTTCCATATTGTCGCCACCTGCTGCTGGCCCAGATCATAGCACACTCAAACGCTTCCTCCTCAGGCTCGTTTTGTAACACCATTGATGCAGCTTTGTTTGTATTACCTGCAAGAAAGCATTTCAGCCATGCAACAGAGACGCACTGTCATATGTGTGCATCACAATCACAAACTGTGCAGTCCTGTGTCCCTATACCAGCCATTGAAATGGCTTTCATGCCATCTGCTGCAGATCATGAAACAGGCAAACAAGATCACCCGCCAAGACAGGTGCTTGCAATGCAGATGTTAGCATACGTTCTTTGCAGGTCATGGTGCAGGCATATGGCAGCAGCCATTCAGACACACATGCTGGCACTGCTGCTGACTTTCTGCTGATTCATCCATCATCACCAGTAGCAGTGGTGACTCATGGCAGCATGCCTTGCAGGTCATTGCCTGGGCAAACAAGGCATGTGACAGCGCCTATCCAGACACATGCTTGCAGTGGGCGGGCTTCCTAGCTAAGCTTGCCATACACTATGACAGAGTATCTGCTGTCCATGCTGATGTCGGCATCATGAACAGGGTAAGCCTGTTGTCCACTAATTTGTCCACCAGCAGAGCTACTGCCAATGCAAGTCGCCAATAAGTACCTATGCAAGACATGCTGTTGAATGCTTTATTCTTGCATTTAGTCAGCCATGCATGCAAGCATGGCTTTATTCCTGCTTTCTGTGGATTATGAACTTTGATACGCATGTCTTCCTGAAGGGTCAGCAATGTAAAGTGCTGCAAAGTGCATTACAATATGCATCTTTTGCACTGCCATCCACCGTCAGTTGTCACGTGTCATGCAGCCATTGGTGTCAGCTTGATATAGCGTAATCATTGTTTGTTGGTTCTGTTTACAATTGGCATTTCTTTTACTGGGTGTCTGATGGTCATGCAAGCTTAAGCATCCTTAGCAGAACGCTGTGTGTATGCTATTTTGACAAGCCAGCGCTGTTTTGAATACAAATCCTGGCTGTTGCAGCTGACAAATTGCAAGAAGGGTAGAATCCACTGATGCTATTGCAATTGCCGGGCATGTGAGCTGTGTACGCAGGGGAAAACAGCCTGTGTCAAGTGTTACATGAGTAGAATTGCATGAGAAGCCAATTGCCCTGGGCACACTTTCTCCAATCCCGGGACAAACACCCCACAACCCCCAAGCCATGCAACACGCCCCCTTCCTCAGATCCAGTGTGTTGCTGTCTGCAGCTGACAAACAGGACCAGGTGCAACAAGCAACTCTCTCTTGGGCACCCTAAGGAAGGCAGTGTACGACCAGAGAGCATGCGCACAGCAGACCTTTTTGAGTCCACTCAACCTTTGATTGCATGCTGTGTGCAGCTGACAAGCAGGGCAAGGTCAATCAAAGCTCTCGCAGAATCCAGGGCAAGTGAGCGCATGAGCAAGGGTGAACGAGTGCACGGCGTCACGGGAGTCTTGATAGAATGGGGCATGGATGAATACCGCCTGATAGAGACTGTTACAGAGCGCTTACGCACCGTCAATGACGCCATCAGGTACCGTTCACTTGCACTGAACTGTGACACTCATGGGTGCGTCATTGAAAGCTTTTACTGAGAGACCGCATCCGCCATGCATGATGCCAGCTAGTGTGCAGCTTATCAGGTAGGACCACTCAATGTGCAATGTCAAGGCTTGACCCGAGTGCCTGCATACTGTTATTGATGCCATGAGGGTTGCAGAAAGCTTGACAAGCCATGCTTGCTGCCACCACAAGCTGAAAAGAACAGAAAAGTTTGCACTTTTCAGCAATCACAGCGGCAGCCTCCCAAGGCGGCAGCCTCCCAAGGCGGCAGCCTGGGGCTCACCACAAGCCGTTTGCATGTTTGTTGGTATGTTTTTGGGCTGCTTGCTAGAAATTGCACGCTAGCTTCAGGCAGATGGCCAAGCACATTTGCTCAGGCTTTGTCAAATATCAAATACAACTGAAGATCACCATAACACTGTACAAAGGCTTGCAGGCGCATCGCCTGTGCCCAATGAGACTTGTGATTGTGTTTTCATTTTATACATTCTGTGCAGGTGTCTGGATTTGCTTTCCAATGCGTCTGCTGCTGCTGGAATTGCCCCTGCAGTAGTCCCTGTCCCCATCAAGGTCCCGTGAGAAACCCCCAAGACCCTCCTGCACCCCTGAGTGCGTTGCTGTAGCTGCACCACAATCACACAACCCTGTGCAACACCAGACTGCTGCATGTTGTCGCTGAGGGCATGCAACTGGAGTTCAGCAGACAGCCAATGTAACGCTGCACATTGGACTTAGTTGCTTGCAAGCTGTGCTATTACATGCTTTTGCAGTCCATTGAAACAATATCAGTATTGATTTACAAAAAGTTGTACTCTTATGGCACACGTGCGTCTGCAAAGCATGCTTGCTGTAGTTTGTAGAAGCAAAAAGCAAGGGCAGGTGCAACAGCAACAGGTGTGGCAGCTACAAGAGCAGGTGAGAGAGCAGGCACTGGTTTTTTTAGCAAAAGGGTACAGCCGTTAACAGCGTTGTCATCTAGGTAATTGCAGAGCCCGTGTACAAGGGCTTTTGGCATGGCGCAGCCTTGCAAGTACGACCCTCATATATGGCTGATTGCCCTGCAACAGTTCTGCTGCAGCATTTAGTTTCAAAGGTCTGGTTTTTGGTGTGCATGCACATTGCAATCGTGGTAGTCTCAGTACGTTCTGCAATGTACCTAATAGCAGTGTGTTACGGACATGATCTGCTTGCTAATATGCTACAAAAAGACTCAACACTGCCCCAACCTCAAATGTCATTACTTCTTGTGTGTTCTGTTGTCAAACGTCCTGCATGTTATGTTCAGTTCTGCTTATTGGAACAATGCTATGTCAGGTGGCATTTCGCTTGACTTGTTGACTCTGTGGCCGCTGATGCAGATCGCACAAAGGCCATGTCATGTTTGTGAAGAGTGATGGACACTGACGCATATACAGGTGGCAATGTTAGCAATCACTAAATGTACAGAGTATAGACAGCTGTGAAAGTCATTGTTACCAAATTCAGACTGAAAATGATCTGCAAGTAACACAACGTCCCATGTCTGCAAAAGCTGGCCATCTTGCACCCATAACCTGGTCCTAGACTGTGTTTAGTCTGGATCTGCACACTGGATTGTGTAGCAAGTAGAGCACATGTCTTGTGTTCCACCTTATTGCTGACCAGACAGATTACCATTGTACAGGTACACAGACTCAAAACCCTTAGGTGCAGATCTGTTGCTAATGCAGCTCACAACTCATGTACAGCGATTACCCAAAGTGATGCAAATGACGCAAGGCATTAAACAGCAACACCCTTTTTTCTAGGCCTTGTGCTTGCATGGACATACTGCAACATCTTCTTGACAGGTGCCACTGTTGTCAGAAAAGCTGACGGAACTTTCAAACTGCCTGACTCAATCGCCTTGATTGTGGCACCCGGCCCCATAAGACAGCCTGTGTGGTAATCTTTGTTGCTTGCATCTGCCACCACACGAAGGTTCTCCCAGTCATTCCACGTGAAGCAGTGTCGAGCAAGAACAGTAGTAAGGTCCTGTGTGACGGGACCAGGCTGGGTAGAGCCACCTTCCTTGGCAGCAGAAGCTTCCTCAGCCAGTAGGATAGCAAGCTCCTGCCAACTACCAATTTCATAAGACAACTGTGAAATCATTTTGGTGCGAAACAATGCAATATGATCACAAAGCAAGGAGAGGAAAGCTATCCTATCTCTAAGGGCAATCTCCCCGTTCTGAGCAGTGTCTCGCTGCCTCTCTATGACCTGTATCCGCTGTTCTAATTCGCCACACACTCTGACAAGGCTGTTAAACTTAATAATGACCTGTTCTGAGTGGGAGAAGACAGTTGAAGCTTGTCGCCGGAGGGCTTCACAACTTTGTTGAACAGCGGCAATTAGATCCAGAATGGCTTTACTATTACTAGCGTCCTGCCGCAGTTCCTGGCAAAGGGCCTCGACGCTTTCCTCTAGAGCAGTCAGACTGTGAGTGTATGCGTTCTTGTTTCTGAGAAGACGAGCTCCAATTTGCTCCACGTCTGTCTGCAAACTCTGTATGGTTTCCTCGCAAGATGGCTGAGGCCCCCTGGCTGAGGCCATCCCTGCAGTACATTTTGCCCGTTGCCCACACTGCGCTGCAGACGCGTCGAAAACAGCTCCGGCTACAATGATTGACACTTACTCGAGATTGCGGGGCGCGGTGTCGGTCAGTGCACCTTTTGGAGAAGACGTCAGAAAGAAGCGTCAGGTAGCATCAGACTGGCGCAAGGTAGTCTGCCCGAAGAAGGGCAAACTTGTAGTGGGGCGGTTCAAGGGTTCAACGGGCAATTAGGTCAGACTGCTTTGCAGTAGGAAGCGGAGAGCGTTGGCCTAAAATTAGACCTGTGCACAGCACTTTCTTGTCAGCACCGTCGGCATCAAGGCATGGACTGGCTGTCCATAGCTCGGGCCAGTGCTGCGTCGACGGGCGCCTTACTGACCCGCAAACGCACTGCACTGCTACAAAGCTCTAAAAGCCCCGGGTAGGCTTGCTTGCTTGCCTGGCTCTTGTCGCCTGTCATCGACAAATTACAGGCGGACCTTGCGCAATGCGTCATTCGACATTCTTGCAGGCTAACAGTGCGAAGCACACAGCGCTGCAAGCAACGATCACTCTCCAGGGCTGTCACAAAGCAGCAAGCGTTAGAGCAAGAAACACGTCCAAAGACTGCACCACAGGCAATTTGCCCACTAGCAGTAGCGTGCAGGTCTCGCAGTTTTGTCTGTCCAGAAAGAGAGGTAACAAGGCAACTTTTGTTGCAGGGCGCCTGCTATGGCTGTGGTCTCGGTTTACAAACGGTGCAGCCAGGAGCAGCAGGCTATGTCACCCCAGAGAAGTATGCGACCCGGCTTCAGCACAAGCACCTAAACAAGCTCCTGTGTGAGCGCTGTCAGGAGCTGAGCAATGGGCGCATGGTTCCTGCAGTTGAAGACTTCAGCAGCAGAAATCTATCAGGTCAGCTTGCAACTGAGTGACGTTCTAGAGATGCAGCTGCTTGATTTATCAGACCATTCTGAATGAATGTAAGCATTCAACTTTCTTCAGCATCATTCTCAATGGTTGAAAAGTGTTCACACTACCGTACTAGCTCAAATTCAACGCGCACCCCGTCGAGGACAATTATTTTTGTTGCTCGCGCATACGCCGTAACCACGATTTGGTAATGTGTATTGCACTGTGTATGAGCCTAACTTACGCCATACTTACGGGTAATGGATGGCGATTTGGATTTAAAACCTCTCGCGCAGGGGGCCTTATAATATAATTATGCGCGTTGAATTTAAGCTAGTACGGTACATGCATTTTAGATTGTGATGCCAGTAATGACACCTGGATCTTGACTTTCATGCGTCCACCTTTCTTGCATATACCTACAGCAATGCATAGTTGGCAGGCAAAGCTGATTTTGCAAAACTGTTATATGCTTCAATACACACCAGCTCCAGTTGCACACGGTTGTAACATGAGGAAAGGATTGGAATTGTATCTTCATCACATCTCTGGGCAATTTTTCAAGTCCTTCGCTGATCAGCAACACCCTGATCTTACCAGAGCAAATCAGAGCTCAACTCAACAGCATCAGTCAGCAACATCTTCTGCCATTCCAAACATATGCAGCATCAGGCTGACACCAATCAGGTCTCAATTGTCTCTGCATCCTTACAGATGAGTTTCTGCTTTGCTTCCAGGTCTTCAGCTAGCTGGCAAAGCCCTGATTTCTCCGGATCAGCTCAGGAATCAGCTCAAGGGCTTGGCTGAGCAGCGTATTCTGGCTGTCTTAGTAATCGACCTGCTGGACTGCAGTGGCAGCTTCCTGAGCCGTGTCAGAGACCTTGTGGGGCGAAACCCTGTTCTGCTGATCGGCACCAAGGTTAGCACTACATCCTCAACACCCCTGGCACATGTCAGTCACATGCTGGTGTACACGCTGGTATGTCTTGCCACATACTGGTAACTCTGGGTATTGACATGTTTGCAAGATTATACAAGCGTCCCGCAAACATGTCAACACACAGAGTTACCAGTATGTGGCAAGATTATACCAGCGTGGCTTTTTGACATGTGCCAGGGACTTTGTTCACCGATGCATGTTGCTCTCTGAAGCCAGGGTCATAAGGTTGTGGTCTTTATGCCAGAACAGCCCACACACCATTGCATGCTTGATCTTGAAAGCAACTCATTGGCTGGTGTCAGAGGCGTTTCAAGAGGCAGAGAGGAAACCCTGGGCTGTAGTTTCCCCACCGGTGTTGATCCTCTTGATTGGCAAGGCGCATCATGACGCATTTTCTTGGTAGCATCATTCACTTGATATCTGGACATAGGCGCATGACCTTCAAATGCAGAATGATTGTTGAGATGACCCAGATGCTGGTAGAGCATGACCCAATGACACATGAGCACGCATGCAGATATTGTCAAAGTTTTCCTGACACAATGCTGCAGCCACACACACTCACTGTGGCCCATGTGGCCAAATAGTTCTGAATGACAGGCCGTCACTGCAGTGGGACCCCATGACTTGGCACAATGTATCTGCAAGGGCCCCTTCCACATGGCAGGGCATTCCTGCAAAGGCCCCTCCTCAATGGCATGACGTTTCTGCACAACCTCTCCTACACGACAATGCTGTAGCTGCACTGTTAGTCAAGGTCATTGCAGATGGATTTGGTATTCCAATGCGGATAAGCAATAAATCTTGCCAGCCAGTCCCTGCCACAGCTGTAGACTGCTGCCAGATGCTGAGTAGTGCTTGTGTGATCAAGCAAAAGTCCTGCAGGCTGTGCCCAATAGATACCGTCATGCCTCGTATGTGGTTGTTACAGGTGGATCTGTTACCGAAAGGCACTGATACGGCAGCAGTCACAGAATGGCTGCTGGCCACCGCTGGCCACCGCCGCCTGAATGTAGTCAACGCCCACCTGGTGGGCAGCCCTGCAGGGCAGGGCGTTTCTGATGTGGCCTCTGCCATCTTACGGGACCGCAAGGGCCGTAGCGTGTATGTGTTAGGCGCAGCAAATGTTGGCAAGTCATCATTCATCAGAGCCCTAATCAGGTAAGCACTTTAAGAAAAAGAAAAGAAAAAGAAAAGAGTACGCCTTTCGGCGTCAATTTAAATGAGAAGCCAAGTATTATACCGGGCTGCCCAGCACTCTATCTTGTCGTTAAATGTTTGGCATCGTAAAGAAAAGGCTGCAAGGGCATGATTTTGGTGCACACAACTTGTGGGCATTCTTCTTTCATGGCAAGTAGGTGCCTTGAGCTCATACTTAACACACAATCCTGCCAATGATCCAACAGAGTGGCGTCAGCAGCAATGAGCTTCACATTTGTAGCACGCGCAATGCTGCCATACCTGCTACAGCTCTCATGCCTCAGTAGTCATGTGGCATGCAGAGAGATGAGTAAGGGGAGCAGCAGGTGTTTCCAGCCTACTGCCAAGGCGCAGTCGCGGCGCCTGCCTGTGGAGTCAGCAATGCCCGGCACCACTTTGCAGACCATCGAGCTGAAGGCCTTTGCATCTGGTGGTGCCTTGTTTGGTGAGTCCCTGATCTTGGGTCATGATGCCTTAGGGGGTAGGCCTTTGTGCGTTTAGGGGTCCGGGCAAGCGCAGGTCCACAGCAGACAAAAGTCCAAGAGGCAGGATCCCAGGGTGAGGCTGGGGATAAGGGTAAACGGGCAAAGGTTTGACAGGAGAGCTGCTTCTTTGTGCGGAATTCTGTTTTGTGTGGAATTTTTCTTTCTGCTTTTGAAAACTCTTTAACCCCCGCCCTTGCATTGCAGCTTAGCTCATCAACCCCATCTACTGTTACCAACCTTGCTCATTAGTCAGCCGAGCTGATCACAACTGGAGGCAATTGAGCTAAGTGGCATTGCACTCAGTTGTGCCTTTTTTATGGGAATATGCCCTTGAGTTTTGTAGGACAGCACGTGGTGCTCATGACATAGCCTGCAAACTTTTGTCAGATTCATTCAAGGGTTTTGTGGGCCCAAATTCTCGGACCAAAAAGGCTAAAGCATGTTTCTGAATGCCCTTCAGGTCTGTAGGACAGTTCCTTGTGCTCTTGTCATTGTGCATGATTCTTCATATGAACCGCCCAAGGTTCAGGGTTACTAAATCCCAAACTTCAAGCCCTCAACCCCAAACCTGATTGAATTAGTGCGCTACTGATCTTGTGCTGTCCTATACATTACAAGTCCAGAGCACTGGAGTACAGATTCCTCTATGCATCACTGCGGTTCAAGGGCTCTACAGCCAAGCAAGCAGGTGTCTTCACTGTCATGCAGCCAGGATTTCTGCAGGTAGGATGAGTTAAACAGCTGGACAGAGTAAAACAGCCCCAAGGTGTCTTACAACCAGTCTGTTGCACCATTCATATCCTTGGGACCCACTCAGGAAGTCAGCAGGCTGTAAGTCAACATGAAACAACAGAGACCAGATACTTAGGCCAACAGCACATACAACAACACCTTTTGAAAAAAAAACAGGTGTACAAATCAAGACGTTGACTTTCATAACGCCATGCATGACAGTGATCAGTTATGTGTTACTGTTGCAGACACGCCCGGCGTTCATCTTCACCACCGCCTGCCCCATCTACTATCCCCAGAGGAGCTCAAGGAGCTGCATCCCCGCAAGCGGCTGCGGCCCTACTACCCCCCCATGCCCCAGGACCTGACCCCTCAAGAAGAAGAAGAAGAGACAGCTACAGGGAGCAGCGCAAATGCCATAGACACAACAGGGTAGGCGGCTGCTGCAACCCTAATCCAAAGTGCTAAACCCTGCCGCAGTTGCTGCACAGTTTTTTTGGCCAAAACTCTGAGCGCCATGTTTGCAATTTGACCTGGCCTGAGTAAGTTTGAGTAAATCAATTTGTCATGTTTGTGTTCCAGGTTGGTATCAGCGACCTATCAGTGGGGCGGAGTTGCCAGGCTGGACATAGTTTCTGCCCCACCTGGTACAGCCCTGGCCTTCTACGGCCCTCCCGCCCTACATGTGCATGCCCTGCCCCTTGTGGGTCAAGAAGAACTGGTACAGTCAGCAGCAGCACTGGCAGCTCAGTCCGACTCAGCACAGCGTGACACAGCACAGCATGACACAGCCCAGCATAGCGCCATACAAAGTACCTTAGCACAGCGTGATGCCTCAGGAGGTGCTCAGGGTTCAACTGAATTGGCTACTCATCCCCTGGATGATCATGACATGATCCAGGATGAGCCATCAATGAATAATATCATGCAGGATTGGCATCAGCCTCTGCCAGCATCATTGCAGAGCAGCAGTGCAGTTCAAACTGCTGGGCAACATCATTCCAATGATCAAGTGGTCCAACCACAACCACAGCAGCAGCAGCTACAGCAGCAGCAGCAGCAGCAGCAGCAGCAGCAGCAGCATGTGTACAGTCAGCAACATGATGATCCTGGCAGACGTGAGATGGCCAGCTCAGATGCACTTGTCAGCCTAGTACATGAGGACGGTGCGCATGAGCCTGTCAGACAAGCAGAAGAGGAAGAGGGAGGAGACGAAGAAGGGCTGTTTGGTGAGGGGTCTGTGCTGGCTAGAGGGGGCCTCAGAATGACAGACAAGGTGACGTGCATACAGAACGTTGACACGCCAGTTTTGATACCTGCAGCACTAGTTTATGCAGGATGTATGCAAATGCAAAAACTTGTTTCTTTCCTTATGACAAATGCAGTTTACAGACAATCAGTCACATGAAGCTGCATCAGGGTTTGTCCTCAATTTTGTCTTGTGTGGCCAGGTCTGTATGCCATTCTTGCACTGAGCCTTTCACCTCTTGTATACAGAGCAGCATCCTTTTTGGATGCTTTACAGCCCTTTACTTCTTGCTCACAGAGCAGCGGCCTTTGTTGATGATTTATAGCCCTTCAGTGTTACCGAGCAGAATCCTCTGTTGCATCAGGGCGTAACGTGTGCTTACTTTGATGCAGGTCATATCTGTCAACAGAATGTCAGGTTCTTTGGCAGACATTGCTATCTCAGGGTTGCCAGGCTGGATCTCTGTACTGTCTCCAGGGGTAAGAGGGGAAATTCAACTGCGCATATGGGCGCCCGTCGGTGTTGAGGTGTTTGTCAGGCCTCCAATGCCTGTACCAAGTCGTGCCAAAGCAGATTCATTTCATTAGTTTGGCACCAACACTGGGAATCTGTTTGTAGATGCTTACTTTACATTGTCAACATGAGGCATCAGTATTGAGACATATGTTGTTTTGCTTTTGTGCAGCATGGGTATGCAGTCCATGATTGTGCAATGCTGGGATCAATGCACTACTGAGCGGCACTGCAGTGTCCATGACAGTCCTTTTTTAGCAAAGCATGCAGACAAAGTGTATACACATGTGATCTGATCCTTCTGGCAAACACAAGTCTTGTCGTTGCGGCGGTACACTTATACTGAGCCTTGTAGAAAAGGGCTTGCAGCCCTGTCCGCAGTGTTGTCGCTATGCTGCTGATCTAGGCTGCGATTGGAGCATGTCATTGGCACTGTTGACTGACGGATATACAGCTCTAGGCATATGTAATGTCCAGCATGTTTGCATTTCCCAGTGTGATTACACAGAATGCTATGCCAGATCATGCATGCAGCATGACTCACCATACTGACA
>JAABUO010009368.1_pt1 | contig 10962 bp, 14 predicted proteins | sample 5559291 | NCBI WGS metagenome assembly JAABUO01 (sample SAMN10711878, study PRJNA513372) | rock metagenome | isolation source: Antarctica rocks | place: Antarctica: Victoria Land, Finger Mt sud | reverse complement strand
GATTCAATGCATTTGGTCACATCAGACTGTGCTGTCCAGTGCATTGAATCTAGTCTTTGCTCATTCATGCAGGAGCTTTCAGAGGGTACACCTCAGTCATCATGGTCCCAGCTCATGCTTCGTATGATGCCAAAGTTGAAGTCGTTTCTGACAGAAGAGCTTGTCAAGATCAATGTACCAACAACTCCTTGTGCTTGACGCTGAGATGCTTTCAGTACCCTGCCAAGCTTGTATGTAACAAATACGGCGGACCTGTTCAAGATACCTCTTCATCATGTGGATCAGAGATGACATGTGCAATTGCTACGGATTGCATTAGCATGACACATGCATAGTTTGACACTCTCACTCTTCCACAGGGTGCAGCGCTGACATCTGGAGGAACTGCAGCCTAACATTGTGTTTCAAGCAAAATCAACAGCAAAAGCACTTAGGCTTTACATTCAACATCAAAATAGATTCGACTGCAAGCAGCCTAGCAAGTTCTATGGTCTGCCTGAGCATGCGCGACAAGATATTACACTAACAGACTGCAGAGCATAGCATTCAATTGTGAGCAACTGAGCTCTACGCAGTATCTTAGAAGGCTGAAGGAACTCTGCCACCCAGTGCCTCATAAAGCCCAGTGAAGCCTGCTCCCTTGGTTGGCATCATCTGCATACACCAGCCAATGGAGTCAACTGCAATAGAGTCAGCTGGGGTCACATTATGGACAAGAGTTCAACTGATAGATGCTCACATTGATTTCTTGGATCTGCCCATCCTCTACTTTAACTTTCAGGGATGCCTCTTGCAAGGTAAAGTTTTTCTGACTGGTGTCCACCTGCATGCAGCAACAGGTAAGCCATCGCTTCAAAGAGACTTGTTCCTGGCCATCTGTTGCAATCTGTCGCAATGTTGATAGCAGGCATGAGCAGCAACAGGCAACATATTGGTGTTGATATTTCACCTTTGCCATCTCTGAGCCAGGGATTCTCAATGGCTTGCCAGTATGATGTCCTGTAGCCTGCAAACAAGAGCTCACATAGGCAGAGACTTGATACACAAAGACACACCCTCACATACATGAGCAGCAGAGATGCAAGGGCAGCAGAGATGCAAGGGCCGATGCTGCACCTGCACTTTGACTAGGCAATATCCATCCTTATCCTTGGTGGCGTCTGTGGCATGACACCATTTGTAGTCAGGAATGGCCGGGACAACGTGGTTTGTCAGCACGTTGATCCACTCTGACTTGTTGTATGTACGTGACTTGGGGCTTTGTTCAACAATCTGGACGTTGTCTGATAAAAGCTCCTCCAGTGTGGCTTTGTCATAGCTTGTGAAAAACCTGTCCAGCATTACCTGCCTTTTTTCCTGCATATGAAATGATCACACTGAACAAATTGCTCAAGGCTGCACAAGACGCCCATGCAAATCCATGAGTGGTGCCTTCAGCGGGTGCATGCAGCAGTTGTCACAACACAGCAAAATTAGCCAAAGCTTGCAATGCTTGCTAGCCTGGGACGCGCAATTTTATGTGCACGGACATAGCTGGTCCCACCTTGCCGAAGTCTGGGAGGAACTCTGGCTTTTTGAGACCCAAATTCTTCAAGAACTTGAAATCCAATACTTCAACCACGGCTGATCGACTTGGACGGGACCCTGCACCGAGTCGCTTCTGTGCTAGACCCGCTGTTTGGCCAGAGAATCGTCCTTTGCTTTGTGTCAATGCAGCCGCTGTATACACTGGACGGCGCAACGCTTGCTTGCTTGCAAAGTCGCAGCTACAGTGTACCATAGCCATCTTGCAGAGATGTACAAGTCTATTGCGCACGGCTGTCGGGGAGCAAATGGACAAACTCAAGTGCGCAAGCTACGTGCAATGCCCTGTCAGGTATACGGTAGTAGTGGTCTTGAAGAACTTTCCGAGTGTTGGGTCAACCTATCATAGCTTCTCGTTCACCAATGCAGTTGTCCACGGTGGAATCGTACAATGACTAAGCCCTTCGGATGTTGCATCTTTCATTGATAGATTTGATGGGAAGGACACAGAAAAACCAAAAAAAAACTAAAGTTTACGCTTTTCAGCGATCATAACGGGAGCCTCCTAACGCGGCAGCCCGGAGCTATGACCATAGGCCATAGCCCAAAGGGAAAGGAAAAATCCTAAACCTAAGGTGGATCTGGCCTGTTCTGTCTGCTTTTGTCTGTCTTCTCCCTTTCTAGTACCCTCCTAGATGTCAAAATCTTGTGAAATGTAAAAACAGAATGTTCATGCAATTTGGACATAACTTTGCTTGCAGGTCCATGCTCTATAGGAATCTTTGCTAGAGCGTCAGATGTAGTGTGATTTTGTGACCCAGATTGTCCTATGATTATAGGCAGAGTGGTAACATTGTAACCATAGTCCTTGAGAGCTTCCTCCAATGCTTTATGCTGTGCTCCCTTTTCTTGCAGCTTTTCCTCATATCTTGCATCAGGGCAATGGAAGGACACAGCTCAAGGCGATCACTTTTGCAAAGAAACAGCGTCTCTTCCATTTGATGGGCACACTCATGACTGTTCAGGACAAGGTTGGAAAAGCAGTAGGGAACATGTCAGCAGGCCACCATCCAACGAGTTCAGCAACGTTCAAAGCAAACGACAGGCCGTGTGACGTGAATAGGCAGCTAGTGATGTTATTAAACAAAAGACCAAGCTCTGGCAGTAGCATCAGCTTCACAATGCACTCTGGGACACATCCTGCTATAGAAGACAGCATACAACAAGCCACTAGCAAAGGTCTCTGCCGCAGATCTGTGCCATCCAGGAAAAGCTTTGTCTACCTCTCAGCCCTCGGCTGCGCCCACTCAACACGAAGAATCAAATTGTCATATCCGTAGCCATCCAATTTATCAATTGCTTTTGCAGCATCATCCCTGCATTGCATCAAATACTTGTTTCAACTTGTACGTTTGGGCCTGCACACACACTTTCTGGCGCTTGGTTTATGCATTCCCAGCACTGGCAACCACGTCTTTGCTGACAATAAAATACATCACGTGTCCCCATTGATGACAAAGCTAAACAGTATGACATCAGCACAGTGAAAGCATGTTAAAAGGTGAGGTTTACGATTGTGAACACCACTGTGAAGCTGACCTGTACACAAAGTTGACAAAAGCAAAGCCTCTATTCTCGCCGGTATCCCGGTCATATGCAATGTACACCCTACTGATAGGCCCAAAAGGACTGAACAGTTCCTGCAGACACAAACAAATGTTGCCAACCCAATTGAACAGATGTTAGAGCACAGCAGGCGATCTCCATGCTTGACTAACAGAGAGATCAAGAAGACAGGGATGTGGACTGCATGCAATGCGGTCAGCACCCTGCATGCTGTGCTTTTGTGCTACTCTGCAATCCATCCAACAAGCTGCACATACCCGCAGGTCATCCTCTCTTGTGTCTTCTGACAAGTTGGTCACACGGACACTGTTCTCTTCTCGTCTCTTGTTCATGCTGTCGCCAGTGTCACCAGCAGCACGATTCCTGATACTGGGTGGTACATACCCTCCTGTCTTTGCACCAGCAGCTGGCAAGTTGCTCATGCCGCCAGGAGTGCCATCCTGCATGCATATACACTTGCATTCCTATGAAGCAAAATCTATTACCACAGCACAACTCAGATGAATTGGATTCCAAAAGCAGCTATGGATCATTGTCAAAAGCCTGATAGAGGTAGCTCGTCGTGATGGCAACAGTTTGCTGAGAATTGCAAGCATCATCATCATCTTTGGTCATGCAGTGTTGGACATCCATGCATGGCTGTAAGGCGCAAGCATGATACCTCATCTGGAGCCCTCTCTGGTGCAGGGCCCTCCCCTCTTGCTGCTGCCAGTTGTCTCTCCATTCGTCTCTTGTAAAGCATGTCTTTCAAGCTGCAGACAAGAACATCACGACATAGTTGTGAGATTTGGTCATGAACGTGCTTGCTGTGCATTTGGTATCAGTGCATTCAAGAAGACTTGGACATACTTGGCTGTGACTGCATTCTTGTCATTTGACTGCATAGCGCTTGCAAGTGTGAGCTGCTGCTTCTCATCCCTTGTGCTCTTCTGAGCTTTTGTGCGCTCAAATGGTACATCTTCTCGTGACTGGACAGTTACACTGTGCTCTGGCTGCTGACTTGTCGCATCTCCAAATATTTTCCACTCTCTTCGCTCTTGCGCTGACTGCAGGCAGCATACACCTGTGTAAGTGGAACTTGTGCCACACACAGGTAACGAGACTTTCGCTGTGTCGTGCCGTCATCAGGCGTCTTCTGTGCGGTCATACACACCTGATAGACTTTCCTCTCGACCTTGGTAAACTTGGTTTTGATTACAGTCTTTACAGTCTCACCCTTGTCGTTCTTTCTGTATGTTGTCGTGATCTTTACACCCTTTGCATCTGGACCAACGACGGAAGGAGGTGGTAATTCATCTCCCATATCTTCATCTAGTGTGTCTCCCCATCGCATCTTGGTAGCAGCCATGTTTGCGTTCAAGTAAGTACTCTACAGTTCCGATCAGAGGATGCTTGGCAGCGAAGAGGCAACTAACAAACGCTGCAATGAATTCAAGGTGGGCACAAGCTGATAGCTCTGGGCAACACACAGGTGCTCGTAGATCAAACTTCCGCAGGATGCAAGTCGCTGAAAGTCAGTAGCACCGCCAGAGACAAAACCCTTATCACACATCGGTGTGTGTCATTGTCTGTACATATGTCCGTGCGAACCCTGCTTCGTCGATGTGTCGTCATTGACATTGCACCGCGGTTGCATATCGCCGCGCCGAGCATGACACCGGCAGTCGGGTGAAGGCGCTGCATTCTGATTGTCTGATGGCGACACCGGAGCAGTTCGTGGACCAGCTTGGGGTGACTGCTGTGAACACTGCTCAGCTTGAGGAGACTCTGTTGCAAAAGGTGCGCAGGTCGACACCGTTGGACGTCGAGCACAACAGACAAGGTTTAACGCTTTACACTCTTCACTCTGATGCGCCTTGCTGCGATTTCAGGCGCAAGCCGCGACTCGGCCAAGCTCTGAAGCGGAAGAGGGTATGTGTCGCTAGCTTCTCATGTCGCTTGCTTATTGGAGATGGGAGATTGGTATCGTCACGCTGGTTCCTTGCTTCAGAAGATGCACAAGTCCACAAGCTCAAAAAGCGATTGAGGGCTATCGGTCGGGAGGTCCAAGCTGTTGAAGATGGCCTTAACAGCGTCGAGGCGGAAGCTGAAGGAGAGCCCACAGAAGCTCCAGCTGACGCTGATTGCCTGCAGAACACTGGGAGACAGGGCGATTTGCAGAGAGCGACCATGCTTGCAAGGCTGTCAGCTCTGCTTGCAAAGCAATCTCAGCTGCAGGTCAGGCACTTCAAAGCTGGTTTCAGCTCAATGTTTTCAGCAAGCTGTACATGCAACATATGGTCATCATTACAGTATGACTAGAACAGCAAGCAGCAATTGATGCTTTGCCTTCATGTGAGGGCACATAATGGCTGAGACTCTGCTGCTTTGGCAATATGAAGCCACCCAGCTTTGCAGGGCACAGGTTGAATCAAATCTTCAAAGTCTTCAAGCTTGGCCAGAGGTGCTCAATGCCTTGCAATGCATTTCAGAATCAGTCGACCAGAAAGCATTGGCACTTGCAGGCTGCATTGGACAGAATGGGGGATGCAAAGCCCAGTACCAGTCATTCAGCTCAGCCTGAACAGAATGCTCATGAAGCAGCCAATTCTGATAATATGGCAAGCACAAGCAAGCGCAAAGACAACAAGAGGCAGCAGCAGCCTGTGACTCAGCTGCTGGAAGATCAAGCTCTCAATGCTGAGCTGGATGCAGCTAACACAGGAGGAATGGTGGAGACAGAGCGTGACCGCCTCATCAGAATTGTGAGCGCACAAAACAGTGTATATTCCTGTTGCAAACAAGCCTGGCTGTAAGCAGCTGGCATTGTGTCTCTCGGATGTGCATCATGCAAGCTATCTCAGCAAAATTAGCACACTGTTTAACTACTTTGCGCACTTGCACCTTCCTTTGAATGTCATTACAAACTGTGTTGGACTCAGCTGGTGCAATGTTTGCCAGTGCATTTATTCTCTGCCTGGGCTGAGCCACTTGAACTGTGTGGAAAGGCCAGCAACAGCGACATTGGTGCAGGGTGTCTTGACACCGTTTGACAGACTGGAGGGTTATGAGCGAAAGGTACAGACTGGGACAGAGGCTGCTGGTGCTTCAGAAAAGGGGCCAGTGCCACAGCCAACTCCAGGTGCATTTCAAACCTTCTTGCCTTTATGGCTCACCCTCCTGCCTTGTACCCTCCTGCCTTTGAGTAGTGTGCACATGCCTAGCAGACTTGCCAGTCAAGTTCACACTCACAAACCTTATTGAGGCAGCACAAGCTTGCATGTGTCACTCAATGCGCTTTACACTGGACGGCTGCATGATCTTGCAGCCTCACACAATCAGCAGTGACACACACGCAGTATCCTGTGTGTGCCGCCTGCCAAGCTGTAGACGCACCGTGAACTGGTCGTGAGCGTCACCCCTTGGGTGCCACTCAGTGCTTACTATCAGTACAGATGACAAAAGTCTAAGCTCCATGCACACCTAGTAGCTGGCAAATCTGTGATGTAGATGATGGAGTTGATTGCTTCAATACAGATGTGTGTAAGTATGACAGGTCAAGGTCAGCCAGACGCGTTCAAACATATCGCTGATGAGTTTCAGCAGATCCGGGCCAGCAAGACTCATGCCAAGCTGATGGACCCCACTGACCTGCCCCGAAGGCAGCAGGGGTTACGCAGGATTGATGAGGGCTTCTGGCGCCAGTCCACTTCAAACTATGCCGAGCCTATTGCTGGCAAGAAAAGGCGCAAGCAGACGCTTGGGAAGGCCCCCAGAAAAGCTGCTAGGATTGCCAAGCCTGGCAGGCAAGCAGCGTGTTGTCTGCCTCAAGGGAATTCGTTGCATACCTGTGCTGGTTCTGCCTCGTGAAATTGCCTGAAAATTGAGCAGCAGTGACGCATAGCTGATCTGTGCGTGGGCCATGCTGTGTGATCTAGAAGAGCAAACGCAGTCTCTCAGCAGCATTTGGATTTGCTGACAATGTCAGATTGCTCTTTAGAACGACTAAGCACACTGTAGTCATGCTCAACGCTTACATAAGTTGTCAAACTGGCATTCCGCATGACCCGTTCTGGTGACACCACAACTGGTTTGCTGCAGGAAAAGGAAGCGCATCACCAAGCATAAGGATTCTGAAGACAGTGGCAGCGAGTTCTCTCTGTCAGATGAGGCTGCAGCAGATGATGGAAGTGAGCAGGCTCCCTCAGACAACTCAGCTGAGTTTGAGACCGATTCAGAGTTGTTAGACGACCCTCTAGGAGAGTATGATGATGCTGATGATGACATGTATGAACAGCGGCGGCACAAATACACCAGAGGTCAGCAGCTCATGCAACATTGTTTTCACCTTATTCAGGCGGGATTCAGGCTGCGTCTGTGTTCAGGCTTAGCTTTGATTTCGAGCTCTTTACGCTGTAAGAGATGTCCTGATCCTGAAGTATGGGAACATGCCTATGGTCTTTTGATGATGTGCAGCTGGGTCCATTTTATCTGGTTCAAACCCAGCCAGCTTTCGAGCTTGTTCTGTTCTGGCCAAGATACACAGTTTGCCTGACTGTTACTGGTGCAATGCAGGGTACGACAATCAGGACATGGAAGATGATGTTGTGTTTGATGGAGGCTACCAAGTTCCAGGCAGCGTTTACAGCCGCCTCTTTGATTACCAGAAGACAGGTACACTTCTGCATATCGACAGAGAACAAGCTGTGAACAGCTGGTGGGGCCACTGCATGCACAGCGGATACAGCATGTGTCACCAATCAGCTCAAATAACGCACTCCATGTGTACAGCCGTCACTGCTGCTCTTCAAACCCAGGAGGCAAATGAATTCAGCGTTGATGCTCTGATTGTGTCATTGTCCAGTATGCAGTCACCTTGCTGCTTGGGCGGTACACTCCAAACAAATGGTATACAGCTCTTGTCACCACATGGCTTGACACATGCTTTGGCATGTCAAGAGGCTCTTGGGGGGCTCTGCTCAAACAGGCAGCTTGCAAGCAGAAAGAAAAGTTTACGCCTTTCAGCGATCATAACGGGAGCCTCCTAAGGCGGCGGCCTGTTGCAATCAGAACAGGCTTACCCATATAGGTTGTTGCTTTCCCTCCAGGTGTGAAATGGCTGTGGGAGCTGCATACACAGAGAGCAGGAGGCATCATTGGGGATGAGATGGGCTTGGGCAAAACCATCCAGCTGGCAGCCTTCCTGGCAGGCTTGCACCGCAGTGGCTTGTTCAAGCCCAGCATCATTGTATGTCCTGCGACTGTGATGCGGCAGTGGCTGAGAGAGCTGCGAGCTTGGTATCCTCCTTTCAGAGTGGTCATCATGCATGACAGTGCAAAAAACGCTAGCCAGCTGCGGCCACAGAAACGGTACGGGTGCAAAATGATCATTCATGCCATTGCCCAGCGTTCACTGTAACCAGCAGAAACTTTGTAACTTTGTGGTGCGGCCCTTGACAAAACGTACTTTTCATGGCAATGTGTTTGCTTTTGCAAGACTCTTGCTTAGGCATCTATGTTGTTGGGTACCCCACCTGTCAATTTCAGCATGACAGGCTACTTCACATTTCTGGTGTCTCTCAGTCATTGCTGACCTCTGAGAGCTCTCCATTGGCTCCAACATGGACACGCACTGACTCACGGCCTGTTGATGCTCTCATCACAGGGAGCTGGTCAGATCCATCACACAGAGCTCTGCTGGCATCTTAGTCACGAGCTATGACCAGCTTCGCTTGCAGCGAGACCTGCTGCTGAATGTAGCCTGGGGCTACGCCATACTGGATGAGGGCCACAAGGTGCGCAACCCAGATGCTGAGGTCACTCTGGCGGCCAAGCAGCTTCAGACAGTGCACAGAGTCATCATGAGCGGCTCCCCGATCCAAAATAGGCTCACCGAGCTGTGGTCACTGTTTGACTTTGTGTTCCCGGGCAAGCTGGGCACGCTGCCAGTCTTCACCACACAGTTTGCCTTGCCTATCCAGATTGGGGGGTACTCCAATGCATCCACCATGCAGGTGAGGGCCAATAAATAATTGTAATTTAGTCCTGATAGGCCTATTGTACAAGGCATACCCCGATGGTTGCCAGCAGGATGAGGGCCAATGCGCCTGGTGTACTTCACATGGCATGCTGTTGGCTTGTCATACTTAGGTTGCAGACTCAAAGCGCCAAGACTCGCGTCAGCAGGGTTGCTGCTTGTCATCTGATTGCACGCTGCTGTTGTGAGAAAATCAGAAGGCATGGCTGTGGTAGTGGCAGCCATGCAGTGCCCAAGCTAGCAACTTCTGTGATCATGTATCAAGCTTGAGCTGCACTCCAAGTCAAGAATGCTGCTGCCATGCTGCAATGGAAAGCAAGATGGAAAGCAAGATCCAATGGTATCACAGTGGGTCCTGAATGCAATGCATGCCTGTGTGCAGGTCTCAACGGCATACAAGTGTGCTGTTGTGCTGCGTGACTTGATTGCCCCCTACCTGCTGCGCCGGCGCAAGGCTGATGTCAATGCCCAGCTGCCCAAAAAGACTGAACAGGTGCTGCTGCTCTGCTTTGCTATAGCCTCTACACTGTTGCCCCAGAGTTTTTTTCATAGTGCACGTCATTTTTGTACTGTGCAGCTGTGTGCTTGCAAAGCACAGCTACGCACACACAACTCTAAGGACCCAGAAGCCCTAGGACTCACAAGCCCTAGGACTTACAAGTGTTGGAAGCTAGCTGCTTTGCTGAGGATGCAGCTTGCCACAGCAACACTGCAAGCGCTTGCTATCATGTCTGTGCAGCATAGTACCAGGCCTCAAGCCGCCATCTTCCAGTGACAGTGCACCCAGGCTTTGTTGTCTCTCTTCTAGCATGTGTTGACCCCTGCTGTGACCTGCTGGTACTGAACCTCTGTCCTCACTCAAGGGTCATTGCAACATTCAGAAGTACTGCATTGTAGGTGCTCTTCTGCAAGCTATGCAAGGATCAGCGTGACATGTACAGAGCCTACCTCAACAGTCAAGAGGTGGATGCCATCTTTGCTGGCAACCGCCAAGCCCTGGCAGGCATTGACATCTTGCGTAAGATCTGCAATCATCCAGACTTGCTTGAGCGCACCAAGTGGGAAGGCTCAGAGGAGTATGGGAGACCAGAGAAGTCTGGTAAACTGACTGTTCTCATGAAGGTAAACCACCCTGATCTGTTGAGCGGTTTCCTGTCAAGATGTAGTCTACAGACACACTGTCAACAGCCATTTGCACAGGATGGAAGTGTTAATTGACAGGGTGTAGGTGTTCATCAGTACATGCAGCAGGACCAAAGCGCCAAGTTTTTGAGTTACACACCCACACACTCTCAGAGAGATATATGTGTAACATGCTGACTCAGGCCAATGAGATGGTCCTTGAACCGTACAAAAGCAGTCCACATGGCCCATGGCATGGCTCATGGCTCGGCATTTTGCAGATTTTGGATCTTTGCAAGAGTCAGTGAGCACAACTCATCATCCAAGCAGATAAATTCCAAAAAAACCCATATCGTTATGCTCGATTTTGTAAAGGAGTAATGACAGCTGAAGAACCTTTTCATGCTGCACATGCTGTGCCCCTTGTGTAGTCATATCTGTGTCATGAGCTCAGGGTAACACCTGGAATGGATTGATTGGCATTGTCCCCCCCCCCCTTTTACAACTCGGATATAAAGTTTTTCTCAAAGGCTGGCTGGAGTCATGACCACCCCGGCCAAAAAGTTGTGTACTCTGCAGATCATGGATCACTGGAAGCAACAGGGCCACAGAGCACTGGTCTTCACTCAGACGCAGCAGATGCTGGACATCTTGGAGAAGGCTGTGCAGGACGC
>JAABUO010009367.1_pt1 | contig 10963 bp, 10 predicted proteins | sample 5559291 | NCBI WGS metagenome assembly JAABUO01 (sample SAMN10711878, study PRJNA513372) | rock metagenome | isolation source: Antarctica rocks | place: Antarctica: Victoria Land, Finger Mt sud | reverse complement strand
TTCATTCACTCATGTAATGGTCTATGAAGATTTGCATGTGTCATCATATCTATCACGTGCAAGATGACTACTCCGGCTGGTTATGAAGAAGTCAAAGCCTGCAAAGATTTATGTCAGGGAGCAACGCCGCAAAGAGCCCGCTGAAGGCGATTGGAAGCGTTGTTCTCACATCGATGTTCAGCAGTCGAAGCTAGACGTGCTGTATGTATTGAAATGCTTGAACAGCTTGAAGTGCACCAGTGTCAGTACTTCTGACTCCTGATCCCACTGATGGCCACTCTCTCAGCAGACGTGAGGACAATTGCGCTCTTTTGCTAGCAAAATTACTTTGTTCTCACTCTGCGTACTGAAATACGCACCTGCACATATCAGTCATGCTGTCTGCTGCTGCTGTTGCTGCTGCTGCTGCTGCTGGTCAACCATGTCCGCTGCCAGCTGAAGTTAAGCTTGCTTCCGCAATGCACAGGTGAAGGTCCAGTACAGTGACCCCGCCGGAACGTTCTTGCACACAAGCACTGGGAAACAGGTGGAGGTTGTCTTGCGACATGGGCATAGACCTGGCACTGCAGAAATCGAGATCGGCCTCCCTAAGATGGTATGCTTCAGCTTTGAACGTCTCAAAGTTTTGGTAAAACGCCTAAGGCTTTGCTGAACTGCCTGCTCATCTGAGGCAATTTTGGCTGCAGCTGTCCCTCCCAATACAGCCGCCCATGGCCTTGCTTGCAAACAAGACGGCTGATGGGATGCTGGGACTGCGCTGGAGTAAGATCAAGCTGGGGTGTGGCAGCAGCGCAGTGGTAAAGACAGTGCAGGCAAGCCATGTGGGCCGTGCCTCAAACTACCTTGGCTTGCAAGCACAACAAGCACCTTGTGGCCTGAAAGTGACAGCAGTACAGAGGATTCTGCACTGTTGTCGCTACAGTCTGCTCAGACAACACCCTGCAACAATGTACATGCTTTCAGATATGAGGACGCAGAAGGTCTGTGTCCTGACTGTGTAGTCAGCCAGTGTCTGCTGCAGGTGATGCTGTCACATGGGGACCCTGTTGCAGTGCAAAAGCTGGGCCAAGCAATCAATGCAAGTCTGGCCAAAGCAGCCAGCAGGCCCCTGCAATCCCTGTCATCCAACATCCACCAGGTATCATCCTGCATCTGCAAGCAAGCTGATCTGCTGCTTTGGTGTGTGCTGCCATGGTATGCAGCATGACAAGTGGTCAGTTGGTAGTCAGTGGAAAGCATGCTGCTTTAGTGTCTGACAAGGCTGCAGTACCTTGACCGACTCTGGTAAAGCAGATGTCACTGCATCCCCACATGCGAGGAGGGGGGGGCTTCATCAAGTATTCGCTCATTCTGCTAAACATGTGTCTTTTACTAGGATCATGACATACAGCCCTGAGTAGCTCCCTGCGCTAGGTCCTGACTTGGCAGTCAGCATGCCAACAGTTACATATATTGATATGGTCCAACCAGATTTCACAAGTTCATGCCAACCTGGACACCTGCTACCCAGTCAAGGTCCATTGCCCCATACTTCTGGTCCTGAAGCACGCATTGGCAACGTACACATCAACATAGGCCCTCTGGTCACCTGTGACCAGCCACTGATGCGTGCACATCCAAAGAAGCCAATGCAGTGCAAACAGTTGTTATGACTTGACAGCTTTCCAGAGTAGTCTATATTGTTGTCCACATAGGGGGGAGTGGCTGGCCTGAAGCGTAAGTCCAGTAAGATGTCAGGTGCAAGCTTTGGCTCCGCCATCAGCCGTGGCAGCGCTGCCAGTGGAGGGTCTGCTGACAGCAAGGTCAGACATGTTGCATCTCCTGATGGCCTGTGACAAAACCGGCATTTCTTGATGGCCTGTGACTATACTGGCATCTCTTGATGGCCTGTGACTATACTGGCATGTCCTGATGACCTGTGCCTATACTGGCATGTCAACTCCTCTTTGAGGGCACTGACGATCTCAGCAGAGTTCACTTTAGCACAATACAGCAACACCCCTGCAAGCTGGATTCATGGTCAAAACCTTGCAACGCAATGATGCAGGCTTCAGATGGGCCAAATGCTGAAGAGCTGCCGGAACTGTCACAGGAGCAGCAGCACGTTCTGGCCCAAGTCAAGTAAGCAGTTGTTGTGTGACCCCATAGCTCAACCACACCTTGTCTGGTGACGCCTTCTGTGTCAACAGTTGGCCACAGAGTTTGAACCAGATGTCCCAGCTGTAGCTGTTGGCCTGTTGTGCTGCTCCAGGCTCTGTGTCATGCATGCTGACAGCCTGACAGTTCAGACACATGCAACAGGCCGTAGTCTATGGTATTGCACAGAAGATAAGCTCACCAGTGTCTTGAATGCCTGCACTTCAAAAGTGTCTACATACCTCAAGCGCTGTTCTGATTTAGGCTTTACAGCCTACACACATGTCATGTAGAGAGTACAGCTAATGCATCTCATGCATTGCCCTGCAGCTCATTGCTCTGCAGCTCATTGCTCTGCAGCTCATTGCTCTGCAGCTCATTGCTCTGCAGCTCGTTGCTCTGCAGCTCATTGCTGTGCAGGTAATGCATCTCATGCATTGCCCTGCAGCTCATTGCTCTGCAGCTCGTTGCTCTGCAGCTCATTGCTCTGCAGCTCGTTGCTCTGCAGCTCATTGCTGTGCAGGTAATGCATCTCATACATTGCTCTCCAGCTGGTTGCCATGCAGGGAAGGACACAGTGTCTTCTTCACTGGATGTGCCGGTACGGGCAAGTCACTGCTGTTGAAGCACATCCTGCGCACCTTGCCCAAGGACAGCACTTTCGTGACTGCTTCAACTGGCCTGGCTGCTTCCGCCCTTGGAGGCACCACCATCAATGCATTTGCTGGTGAGCGCTTATCACTTCTGTGTCATTGGGCATGTTCTGCCCTTCATGCAGCACCAGCCCTGCCTTTCTGATCACTTCCATTGGGCATGTTTTGCCCTTCATGCAGCACCAGCCCTGCCTTTCTGATCACTTCCATTGGGCATGTTCTGTGCTGCATGCAGCATCAGCCCTGCCTTTTCTGATCACCTTGCATTGGACATGCTGCTTCTGTCCTTGCATGCACCACCATCAATGACTGGTGAGTGTATTTTGGTTCGCCTGTATTCTGCGCTTGACAGGAACATGTGCTTTGCTTTTCTGACAGCCCATTCTTATCTTGTAGCTTCTGCACTACTTTTGGTGCTTTTGCTGTCGGCTTCATGGCACCAGAGCGCAAGTCTTGTCAAAGACCATGATGCTCACACTGGGCTGTTGACACAATGCTGTAGTGTAGCACTCGCACCACATACTTTGTAGCCAAGCGCACCCTATTGCACAAACTGCAGCGACATGGGCAGCTCTAGCATTTGAACCTTGTCGTCAAGTGTCATGGCAACCTCAGATAGTCACATCATGCCTGCCTGCAATGTCCAAGGTTCAACCTGCAATGTCCAGGGTTCAACCTGCCATGTCTAGGGTTCATCCTGCAATGCCTAGGGTTCAACCTGAACCATAGTTCAATGTAACACATTTGGCATGTGCAGGTATTGGCAAGGGGGAAGGTGCCTTGGGGCAGTTGGCAAAACTGGCCTCCCGGCCTGATGCTGCGCAGCGCTGGCGCAGGGCAAAAGCCCTGGTCATAGACGAGGTCAGCCTACCACCATGTCTCTGATGCATGTTGCTGTCAACATCTGTGCTGTGGTTAATGCTGTCACAACTGTTGCATCTGTTACTGTCACTACTGTGCTGTGACACAGTCGTTCACTACTTGTTCCCAGGAGACAATTGCAGAGGGCAAATCCCCCGTTCTAGATTTAGCAATGCTACTTTTGTGACTCTGTCTGTCACTGTGTTTTATGCTGCTGTTCTGCTGCTCAGCTGTGCAAAAGGTTGGAATCTGACATGGTGTTGATAATGACGCCAGTGTCGTCCCCAATATCTGTTCACAGCGATCGGAGGTCCCTGCCCTTGCATACAAGACCAACATGCCAGCATTTGCTGCTTCCAAATGGGCGCGTCTTATGCTAGTGAGACAGAGTATGAGTGCCTGGCTTTGAGAGCAGGACATGCCAACAGCACAAAAAGCAAAGACTGGAGGAATCCTGCAAAACAACTCCAGAAGGAAACCATGAATTCAAGCATAACACTTCAAGCATGCCATTTCAAGCATACCACTTCAAGCATAACACTTCAAGCATAGCAATTGCTGCAGTCTTGTGCTCAAGTCAAGGCTGGCGTCGTTGCAGATTTCCATGGTTGATGGTGCACTGTTTGATGCCCTGGAAGCCCTGGCGAGAGGCATCAGAGGCAAGCAAGAGCCATTTGGAGGCATACAGCTCATACTGGCAGGTCAGATGCGTGACTTTTCAGCATTGTGCATTCGAACTGCAACATGCTGCTGTGCTGTGTCACAACAGCTTGAGCTCATTAGAACATGCACAGGACTGGTACTGTCACCGTACTACCATTGCCTCCTGATGTGCATCAAGTCATTTGATGCAGCTAAGGCAGAGCACAGCATCAAATTTGGACCGACTTGTATGTCATCAGCAATGGGTTTAAGCCAAGCAACAGTGACTCATCATTTTGTTGATCTGACATCTGTCCAGTTGTGTTGCTTGATGTGTTTGAAGATTGTAACACTTGTGTATTGTGCAGCAGTACAGGGTTTGTGTACTGAACACCAAAGCAGTGCAGGTGACTACCACCAGCTTCCCCCAGTGGCCAAGGGCAAGGAGGCGGCAGCTGCCAGGAAGTTTGCTTTTGAGGCTGCCACCTGGCGGCAGTGTGTGCACCACTGTGCGCAGCTCACCAAAGTCTTCTGGCAGGTATCAGCATCACGGAGTCTAATGTTAGTCAGTTTGTGAACACTCACTTGGTCAGTTCAGGGATGGTGTGGGTGGATCAGATCTGACCAGAGTAGTGTAGCCACAGTAGATCAGACCAGATTGTGTTAGATAGGTCAGATTAGCTTAGATTACAGCAGACTGGGTCAGATTAGGTCCAGGAGACAAGGTTGGCAGAAGCGGCTCACTGATTGCTGTGACTGCCTGCTGCTCAGTCAGCCCTGCAGCTTAGAACTGTGAAAGTCGAGGCCATGGTAGACAGCCTGATGCTGGATTTGGCACTGTGTGAAGTGACATCAGTACATGCAGATATACCACTGTCAATACCTGCCACTATGTTCAGAGCTAGAGTACAAGCAGATACTGGAATTAGCACTGTGTGAGATTGACATCAGTACATGCAGATATACCAATGTCAAAACCCTCAATGACATTGATAAGTGCAGAATCCGAAACTGTTATGAGTGCAGATACTGATACTGTATCCTCATTGATGCCAGAGAACGCAGTATCAGTATCTGCACTTATAATCAGTGAGGGCAAATACTTCAGCTGGGACGTTTGTGCTATTTGTCTACTTGTGATGCATTCTGACAGGCAGATGAGGAGTTTGTGGACATGCTGGCCAGCATCAGGTCTGGAAGATGCAACCCCCAGGGCAGCCTGGTGGAGCAGCTGAAGGGCCGGTGCGGCCAAGCCCTGGACACCTCTGATGGGATTCTGCCAACCAAGGTAGGCCTTGTTGCACTTGTATGCCCACCGCCCCGGTTTTGCAAAATCCAAGCCTGAATCCTCTTCACAATCCTCTCCAATGATGTGGACGTAAGAGGCTAAAGCTGAACAATCCTGCAAGGCACATGAGCTGAGAAGATGACATGAGATCATGAAATGACATGAAATCCTGAGATGCCATGAGATGAAGCTCACATGTGGGGACCAGACTGAGATGTGGCCTACATGTGTCCAAAAGCGCCCAACAGCAGTACATCACACTCTGTGCCCCCTTGCATGCTCCACATGGTCTTGTAAACAGCCAGCTAAGCGCAATTCAGCAAAGTCAACATCAAGCGGGGTTTGGGGGCGGGAAAGCAGCTGGGCAGCCGGGTGCTTGGCCTTAGGCAACCTTGACACATAACTCAAAGTGATACTCTACCATGTAAAGGCTCCATGAATGTTCTGTTTTGCAGCTGTGAAGTGCAGCTGCTCGGTGGTTACTCAGAGTGAGCATGAGTCTGACCGACAATCAGAGCCTTTGCTCAACTGCCATGGGAACCACAATGCTAAGCCTGATAACGACACTGAAGCTGGTTTACAGCGCAGCATGGTGAAAGTGCAAAGCATAGTGACAGCTCAGCACGGTAACAGTGCTAAGTATAGTGACAGCTCAGCGCGATAACAACCCTCAACATGGTAACAAACCCAATTATAATAGCGCGGCTGAGCATAGTAGCCAACGCTGACAATGCTGATGCTGTGTGCAGCTGTACACACATAGAGAGGATGTAGACCTGGTGAACAGCCAGCAGCTGCAAGCCTTGCCTGCCCAGCCTGTGCGCTATGTGGCCCAGGACTCTGGTCCCAGCATGGACCTGCTCAAGACTGCCTGCCCGGTGTGCTTCCCTTCTGCTGCTTTCTCATGCTCCCAGATGCTTTTGCCTTTGCCTTTGCATTCGCCTTTGCATTTGCCTTTGCATTTGCCTTTGCCTTTGCCTTGATATAGAAGGAGGCTGGATTTGCACCCGAGCTTGTGCTGCTGCCCCCTCACCTCTGCCTGATGTTCCTTCTGTGATGCTGTTGTGCTGCTGCTGAACTGTGGGGAACCGTTGGATCAAGTTGTTCAAGCAGCGTTGTGTGACATGTTGATGCGCTGCATGTTGTGCTGCTAGCCGGCAGAGAGGTGTGGCGTGACATGCATGATGCTCACAGCAAGTTCAATGCATGCTGCAAAGCCCAGCAGAGGGCTTATGATCACACCAAGATGACGTGATCAAGTCAGCCCTGTGCGGCACCCCTCAGCCTTTATTGTATTATACTATTATTATTATCACTTTTTTTAATATATTGTTATTATCATAGCTATTGATTATGACATATATATATCATGGTTATTATTGCAGCAGGCAACCATGACCTGGCAGGATCATATTGCTACAGTCATCTGGCACATGCTAATCTTTGCAGTCATGATTTGGCAGAGTTTTCACTGCAGTCACGCCTTGGTAGATGGCTTTCATTGCGATCACGCTCTGACACAAAACAGTCTTTGCAGTCGTACCCGGCAGGCTGTAGTCATGGCATATTGTTAACGCTTCATGTGATGCTTCATGTGATGCTGATGTGGTGTTGTGTGTGCAGGCCCGGGGAACAGTGGAGTTGAAGGAAGGCGCACAAGTCATGTTGATTCGCACCCTCAGCACCAGCAGGGGGTTGGTGAACGGGTCCAGGGGGGTGGTAGAGAAGTTCGTTGGGGGTGCTCTCAAGCTGCCCGTTGTGCGCTTTGCAAATGTGAGCATCAATTTGCGTTTTGGACTCCACTGCTGGCTTTCATCGCTCTCGCTGCAGAAAATGCGCTGGTGCTCAGTCTGCACTGGACCAGTGTTTTTCTGGCTGCTGCGATGGTCTAATGCAAGGACCCTCTTGCAGACCTTGTGAGCATGTGCAGATATGCATGCACAACTGCAGTGGTACTATTCAAGGAGGGGCAAGAGACTTCCGATTGTTGTTTTTTTTGCAGGGAGAAGTCAAGACCGTGGGGAGGGAGAGATGGGTACTTGCGTCAGGGGGACGCATCATGGCTGTCAGGTCTCAGGTTAGTGACCCCTAAAACACTCTAGCATCGGCAGGGGCTGCGAGACATGAATGCGCTGATATGTGGCTGATTGAACGCAATTTCACTCACCTAAGCGCAGCAGAAACGGCCTACAAGCCGGTTTTCCGCTGGTGTCAAATTGCTATACAGCGACACCTTGCCAGTCCGGCTGGTCGTTGTATCGCGCGTCGTTGCTGTTGTAAAGAGGGATTTTTACAGTGCAAATCAACCGGTTTTCGGTCGTTGTAACGCGGTTGTCAGTGTAAGGGGTGTTTTTGTAAGGAGCTTTTACTGTATTGGCTTTGTCCAATCTGCTGTTCCGCAAGGACCTTCGACAAGCTCACGAAACTGGCATGGGGCTGCTATGCTGCTGCAGCATGGGCGTGCAAGCTATCGAGCCTCCAGCATATCGGAAGGCATCAGCTGGACGACGTCATCATAACCCGCACCCTGCGTTGCCGGTACCAGGCCTATCACTTAAGTATTTCCTCTTTGGAGACTCCATGATTGAAAGATTTCAGACTACTGGGAAAGGGTCCACACTCGCCCAACTGTCAAGCTACAATGGAGGTGTAGGAGGTCACAGGGTCAAGGACACCCTGTGTCGCTGCTCCCCTGCCTTTTTGGAGTCATTATTGCCAGCACAAGGAGATGCGACCCTTGCAGTTTTCTTGCATGTGGGTACCAACGACGTGACGGAGGAGTGTAGCTTGAACAACAGACAGTTGGCAGACTACCTGGCCTTACTACGTAACTTGCGTTTTGTGCTCCCTCAAGCCAAAATATATGCTACAGGCCTATTTTTCCGCATGACTATCTTTGATGACTCAACTGCCGCTATTGAAGCATCCAACCAGGACATTATCAAGGTGGTAGAATCAATCAATGCCACTTTGCCAGCTTCTCAAGCAGTCACATTTCTTCCTGCCCCAGACATTGACATGAATTGTATGATGCCAGATGGGGTCCATCTCAATAGTAAGGGGTATGCAGAATGGTCTAGCCACCTATTGCATGCATGTAGTCACCATGTAGTAGTGTAGTTGGTTGGCTGAAGATGTATTTACAACTTTATAATCCTCCTCCTCTTATTGTCCATGTATATACTGTATGTGCTGCAACTAGCTTGTACAGATGTCAGTAGTCTGGTCAAAAACACCAGTAGTAAGAGTTGATCATGTCTAAGCAGTCTGAAACAAACTTGTAGACACTCATACGATCCTTCTGGGCAAAGAAGGATTGCATTGAAAGGATTCAGGTGATGAAAAGGGTGTGATACTTGTGGGTGGGTGGAAACTTGGACGCTCGCAGTTAAGATGATAATTATCCCCATTGCTAGGTAGAGGACCATGCGGGCAAAGTCTAGATGATCTATACATGGGTGGTCAGCATGATATCAGCACTGACAGCTAGCTTCGTGAAGAAGTATTTGGTGAGAATTTTCTTCGTACATGTACTCTGATCACAAGTCATACTGAGCCAGAAGGACCCAGGCTGTCTTTTCACCAAAAGCATTGGTAGTCTGATGTATCTCTCCGTTATTCTCCTAGGAGATACAGCACAGAAAGATTGTGGGTAAGCTGATCCTGATGGTCATCGGAACCCGGAAGCTGGATCCATCGCAGAGCCGAGATCAATGTTGGGTCACTGCAGAGTGCTACATTTCACGGCAAATGCAATGCTTGGTCACTTGGACAGGTATATGCTTACATACTGCTTTGTTCAAACTGAATTCAGGCTCACTACACAGCAAAACTTTCGTCTTGGTATGACTACTCCTTAAGCAACATCAGCATCGACAGCTAGCTAGCTTGTTGAAGAATTGTTCAGTGGGAAATTACCTGTACTCTGATCACTGGTTGTATTGAGCCAGAAGGGTTTAGCTTGCCCCCCACCCCCACCCATCACCCCACCTCACCCGTCTGCCGCCTCAAACCCCTGTGTGGGCCAGGCGACTTTGTCATCCTACATCAAGCTGGCTGTTGTTATGCTGTGAGGCGAGTTTAGCTTCAAGCTGAGCTGTGCTGTGCTGTCAAAAGCTGCCTGCTGTTTTCCCACATATCTGTGATGTCGTTTGTGTGTGCAGATCCCTTTGGACTTGGGATGGGCCATGAGCGTTCATAAGAGCCAGGGTATGACTCTAGACAGGGTTGAGGTGAATCTGGAGAGGGCTTTTGAAGCAGGCATGGCCTATGTGGCTCTTAGGTAAGGCTTACTCACCCAAAATGGAATGCTTTTTACTGAAGCATCTCAATCAGTTAAGGCTTCAGGAGCGAAAGTGCTGCAATCAATACTTTAGCAATACATTTGTTGGTCTCATGTGGTGCAGCCTGCCCAGAGCGGGCGTGTAGCTAACTGCCATAAGGTGTTCAAAGACAGCTGTATAAAATGCCAACCTTGAGTAGCATCAATTCAGCACTGCTGATATGCCATGCCATCCAAGGGCTATTTTGCGATGCTGTGCAGTGAAGCACATTCAAATGCAAATGAATCTTCTTAGCTGGAATGCACTGCTTTTTGTGTGTGCAATTGCATCATCATGAGCAGAGCATTGCTAGTCTCCAGCCCCCAAACATAAAACGCAGCTTTCACATGCCTTGCCTCACCTGCTGTGCTTTCTTTGATGCAGCCGTGTCAAGTCGTTGCGTGGGCTTCAACTGCTTGGGGGCATCAGCAGACAAGCGCTGGCAGCAGATGCCAAAGTGCTGGCCTTCTACAAGTCTATGCAGCGGCATCTCTACTGATTAGCTTAGTTCAGCCTGATCTTGCTATTTCACATGATCATGAGCTCGTTGCTGTACTGTGCCTACATTTGCATCACTAGATGGCAAACATATTTACCCCTTATCTGCTTTGTGTTTGTTGAGCACCTCAGCTCAGAATGACTGCAGCCCATGGGCAACAGCCTTATCTACCTTACAGCTTATTGTTTGAGCCCTGCCAAGTCACGGCATGAGCAACAGCACATCACATACCAGAGTAGCAGCACCAATACTAAGATCATTTCTTTTCTGCAATGTTAAACATCCACTTCCACAGTGCTCTGCACAGCTATTTGACGCAGATCGTGAATGTCAGCAGCTGCAATCTGTCATGTTTTGAACAGCGTTACAAATGCGGTGGGAGGCGTGTGGTGACGAGCACAGTACTAGTCTCATTTCAACATACGCTGCAGCGCTCTCAGAGCCCCCATTCTATACTCATACTTGGTGACCAAGCCCTCCAAAGCACGGTTTTCTACGTAGCCAGTGATAGGCAAGTTGTTGCACTCTGAGCACGCAAGCTCTCCCCCCACAGTCTTGCCCT
>JAABUO010009366.1_pt1 | contig 10963 bp, 9 predicted proteins | sample 5559291 | NCBI WGS metagenome assembly JAABUO01 (sample SAMN10711878, study PRJNA513372) | rock metagenome | isolation source: Antarctica rocks | place: Antarctica: Victoria Land, Finger Mt sud | reverse complement strand
CGCTCAAGGGCGCCGCCGCGAGCGCCGCTGCACCGAGGACGCCCCGCAACAGCGAGCGACGCGAGAGTTCGGCATGCACGATGCGTAAAATACGATCTTCCACGATCTTTCTGCTCCTTCCTCATTCTGAGGACTACAGTGCGACATGACACGGCGCGCACCGACATATTCTCTAGACACAGTACGCAACCTGTCCTACAATTGGATCAGTGACTACTCATCAAGCGATCCTCCACCTCATCTCGCTCCTTTCCAAGATGAATCAATACACCAAGAGGAAAGCCTCAAAATAACAGTGCAAGAATGATGCCAGATCAATATCATTTTCCTTCCGCCGCATTTACCCCCTCCAATCACGCACCCGATGCACTGATCTGGCGTTATGTCTGTGGAGTGGTGAACGATCCCGCCCAGGTCATCGCTGAGTCTGCCTCTACTGCCGAGAGGCCACAGATGCGGTCGCACGCAACGATCGGAGGAAGTCGCCCCATGCATTCTGTTCGGCTCGGTATTCTCGCGGACACACACATCCCGCACCGGCTCGCCGCGCTCCCGGCGCGGGTACCGGAGATTTTCGCGGCGGCCGACGTCTCCGCCATTCTCCATGCGGGCGATGTAGACGAGCCGGGCGCGCTCGACTCACTCGCCATAATTGCGCCGGTGATTGCGGTGCGCGGCAACCTCCATCTTGCCTCCCGCTCCCGCTCCAGCCCGCACCTGCCGTATGCAGTCTTTCTGGATGTGATGGGGCAGCGCATTATCCTCACGCACGGTCATGGCCGCCCGCATCAATGGCTCTGGGATAAGCGACAGGGATTCATCCGACGCGCACCATCAGCAGACACGCGGGATGCCTTCAACGAAGAACTCATCACGCGCAACCAGCGTCGCTTCCCCAATGCGGATGTCCTCATCTTCGGCCACTCGCACCGGCGGCTCCTGCGTCGTGTTGGCCAGACACTCTTCCTCAACCCCGGCGCCATCGCCCATGCGCGCGACGAATCGCCCTCTGTCGCCATTCTCACCATCAGTGCCGATGCTGTCGGCGTGGAGTTCATCGAAGTAGGGAGTAGCAAGTAGCGAGTAACGAAACCGTACTTGCTCGTCTTCTGGCTCCCCTTCCCACGCCGAGGAACGGAAGGGGTCAGGGTTTTAGATTCCCCTCCCCACCATTTGGCACTCTGTGTAATACTACGAGGAGAAGAACCGCCGCCCCGCGCTCGCTATCGGGCACAATGTCCGGCGCGAGTCAGACCCCCACGCTGAATGACGGAGGGGGCAGGGGTTGGGTTTTACCTAAGGAGTAGTTGCCGATGTCTTCCCGTCCCCCCCGTGATGATTTTCGCCCGCGTCGGCCCGCCCCGCGTGGTGATGGGAGCGCGCCGCGTCGCCCGCGCCGCGCGACCGAGACGAACCTGGCGATGGACGATCAGGCCCCCGAGACACCCGCCGAGTCCGCGTCGCTGCCGACCTTCGCCGATCTCGGTCTCTCGCCCGAAACGCTCAAGGGGGTCTCCGATGCCGGCTATGAGGAACCGACGCCGATCCAGGCGCGCACGATTCCGCTGATGCTCGCGGGCAAGGATGTCATCGCGCAGGCGCAGACAGGCACGGGCAAGACGGCAGCGTATGCCCTGCCGATGCTCGAACGGATTGATCGCGAGATTCGTGATCCGCAGGCCCTCGTCCTCTGCCCGACGCGCGAGCTGGCGATTCAGGTCGCCGGGGCGATGCACCAACTCGGCCGCTACCACCATGCGACGACGCTGCCGATCTACGGCGGCCAGCCGATTGACCGGCAACTGCGCGCCCTCTCGCACGGTGTCCAGATCGTTGTCGGCACGCCGGGGCGCATAATGGATCACATGCGGCGTGGCACGCTCGACCTCTCGAATGTCAAAATGGTCGCCCTCGATGAGGCGGACGAAATGCTCGACATGGGCTTCGTGGAGGACATCGAATTCATCTTCGAGGCGATCCCTGACGAGCGGCAGACATCGCTCTTCTCCGCCACGATCCCGCCGCGCATCACCGCGCTTGCCCGGAAGTATCTGCACAACCCGCAGCGCGTCAGCGTCAACGTCGCGCACGTCACCGTCGCGTTGACGACGCAGACCGCCTACGAATTGCCGGGCGGCAACAAGTTCGATGGTCTCACCCGCATTCTCGATGTCGAGACGCCCCAATCCGCGATCATCTTCTGTCGCACCAAAAACGAGACGAACGAACTGGCGGAGCGTCTCGGCGGCGCGGGCTACACGGCGGAGGCAATCAACGGCGATCTCCCTCAGGCCACGCGGGATCGCGTGATGCGCCGCTTCCGCGATGGGCAGGTGGACTTGCTCATCGCCACGGATGTGGCGGCGCGCGGATTGGACATTCCAGACGTCTCTCACGTCATCAACTACGACATCCCAACCGATCCCGAAGCCTACGTCCACCGTATTGGGCGAACGGGCCGGGCCGGTCGTACCGGCGAAGCGATCACCCTCGTCTCTCCGCGCGAGCGGTACACGCTGCGGGGCATCGAGCGCGTGATCGGGCAGCAGATCACCGTCAAGCGGCTTCCGTCGCTGGCGGATGTCGCGGCCCGACGGCGCGAGGCGTTCAAGGCAGCGATCATCGGCACGTTGGAGGAAGGCAACCTCGGCCAGGAACTGCTGATCGCCGAATCGCTCGCCGACCAATACGACGCGATGGACATCGCCGCCGCCGCGATCCGCATGGCGCGGGGCGACGCGGCACAGCGCCTCGATGAGGCGGCCGTCACGACGCTCGATGGTGACGCGGACGGTGTGGAGCAGGGAATGACCCGCCTCTTCATTGGCGCCGGGCGGACAGCGGGTATCCGCCCGATGGACCTCGTCGGCGCGATTGCCAACGAAGCCGGTATCCCCGGCAAATCCATCGGCTCGATTGACATCTACGATGGCTTTGCCTTCGTCGAGGTGCCGAGCGCGGACGCCCAGCGCGTTATTCAGGTGATGAGCAACACGAACCTGCGCGGCAAGCGCGTCAATGTTTCCATTGCCCGCCCGCGCGACGAGATGGATGGCCCACCCCCCCGCCGCGACCGCCGCCGCTGATCGAGGAACGGCGAAACCGGGGAGAACCGCAGAGACGCAAAGGACGCAGAGAGGGAAAGAGAAAAAGAAGATTAGGAGAGATGCACATTCGTGAATGTGCGCTTGCTTCCGTCTTCTTTCTCTCACTCATCTTTATTTTCTTTGCTTTCCTCTGCGTCTCTGCGGTTCAATCGGTTTCTCCCCGTTCCCCGGCGGGTGAGGGATTGTTTGATGGGGGAGAGAAGGGTGGCGGGGATGCCTTCGGGGTCGAGAGCACGGGCGACGGCGAAGATCAGGTGGAGGCGATGGAGGCCGCGCGGCCACCAGACAAAACACGTATCCTCCGTGCAACTGGGGGCGAACTTCTCCTTATAGAAGCGCAGCGATTGGAAATGGTAAAAGATGTTGAGCCGCGTGTACATTGTCGCGAACATCCATCCCGCGAAGCGATGCGTGGACGGTTGATGCGCCGGGTCGCAGTCCGCTAATGCCGCCATACCGAGGGTCGCGCACACTGCACCCTCAGCCCGGAGTGCGGTGACCGCCTCCTGAAAGAGCAATTCTGTCACGCCGCCCGGCACGTCGTTACCACGGATGATGTCCTCCAGATACCAGCCATTGCGCGCGGGGATCGGCGAGCAGGCGAGGAAGCCGACGACTGTCTCTCCCTGCCAGGCAAGGAAAAGGCGGCGGTCGTCCATGCGCTCGAAGGGGTGGATACCAAGGAGAAAAGAGAGTGCGGCCATTCCCCGCGTCGTCAACCACGTCTCGATCAACTGCCCGACCTGCGCGCGCATGGCGTCCGTCACATCGCCGGGATAGCAACGGCGGACGGTGACGCCCTCCCGCACCGCGCGATTGATGTTCGCGCGGATGTGCTTCATCTTCTGACCGCGTGCGCTCCACGTCTGGAGATCGTAGAAGTTGTCCTCGCCCACTTTCACAAGGTCGAAACCGAGCCGTTCAGTGAGCAGACGCGTCGCGCGGGGCGTCGTGGGGAGGAAGCCAATCGTCCGCCTTGCGCGCCGTGCGACCCGCAGAAAGGCGGCGGTGAGTGGCACGATATCCGCCTCCGTGCAGATCGGATCGCCGCCGCAAAGCCAGACGCGACCGTATTGCTGGTAGGCGATCACGCCGTCAATGCCAGGGGCGATGAAATACCGGAACGGCGGGGGCAGCAGCGTGACGTAGGCGTTCGTGTTGTAGCCGTGGCGGAGGATGATGGATCGCGCCTGCTCGGCTGTCGCCTCTGTCGTCGCTCCCATACCGCTCCCATTACATATCGCCTGCCATCACTCCACGCGCTGTCAGTATACGATGCCAGGGAAGGAACCCGGGGAGAACCGCAAAGACGCAAAGAGCGCAAAGGGAAAAAGAGGAGAGAAAGAGCCGTTGTAATCGGCGCGCAGCGATTGCTCCATCCTTCGTATTTCTTTCTCTTTCTTCTTTGCGCTCTCTGCGTCCTTTGCGTCTTCGCGGTTCTCCCCGGTTTCTTCCCGGTTCCCTGTTTCGTTCAAATCTGGAACATCGCCGCCGTGTCGTGCCGCTGCCGCCGTTCGAGGAGCACATCGAGCGTGATGCGGCCGAGGGCGTCATCAATCGCCGCGCCCACTTGCTCCCATGCCGCACGCACGACGAGATCGGTGGCGGCATCGTTGCCGCGCGCCTCGCTCGGCTGGTTCGCGCCTTCGGAAGCGGTCGGGCCATCGAGCGCGGCGACGATGTTCGCGATGCTGATTGCGCCGGGCGGGCGGGCGAGTTGGTGCCCCCCTTGCGGACCACGCAGCGAGCGGATTAGCCCGGCGCGGCGCATGAGGATGAGTAGTTGGTTCAGGTATGATTCCGGGATGCCTTGCCGCGTCGCGATGTCGTGGCTCTGCACGGGTGGGCCACTCGCGTGGAGCGCGAGGTCAATCAGCGCGCGCAGGCCGTAATCCGTCTTGCTACTGAGCCGCATTGCCACTCGCGTGATTCGTTGGATTGAGGCTACCGCTCTTGAATCCGGCAAGGTCCAGCGTGACGAACCGGAAGCCGATGTCGGTCAGCGCGTCCACGATCTCCGCGCGCTGTTCCAGCGCCTTCGCAACATCGCTCGCTTGCAGTTCGAGCCGCGCGATCTCGCCGTGATGCCGGACACGAAAGCCCCGGAAGCCGAGGACGCGCAGGTACGCTTCCGCCTGCCCGACCTGATCGAGTTTCTCGATCGTGATGAACGTCCCATGGGGGATGCGCGACGAGAGGCAGGGGTGTGAGGGTTTATTCCACGTCGGCAGCCCCAGGGCGCCGGAGATCGCACGAATGTCCGCCTTCGTCATGCCCGCCTCCTGCAAGGGGGAGCGGACATCTCGCTCCTTGCCCGCATCCATGCCGGGGCGGAACTCCCCGAGGTCATCCACATTGGATCCATCCACGACAGCGGCGTAACCCCGCTCCCGCGCGATGGGCGTCAGTTTGTCCCACAGTTCGCTCTTGCAGAAGTAGCAGCGATTGACGGGGTTGCTGACGTAGTTCGGATCGTCCATTTCGTCCGTACGGATTTCGAGGTAGGGAATGCCGATGTGTGCGGCAATTTTCGGGCACTCGTTCGCTTCCTCGACCATCAGCGAGGGGGAGATGCCCGTCACAGCCAGCGCGCGGTCGCCGAGCGCGTCGTATGCTGCCTTCGCGATCAGCGTCGAATCCACGCCGCCGCTGAAACCGATCAGCACGGAACCCATCCCGGCAAAAATCGCCAGTAGCCCGTCGTATTTTTCCCGAAGGTCCGGCGCGAGGTCGTGCAATGGTAGTGCGGCGGTTTGCATCGTCCCTGATACTCCTGCGGGCGCGCGATGATTCTCCATGAAAACGACGGTAGCACCCGGCCTGTGGGCTGTCAACGCGATGGAAAGAGCCACGGCGCATAACAGCGCAGATCGTCGCCTAATTGGTTCTCTTGCCAATGTGGATCGAACTGCGTCAGAGGGATGAATCGCGCGCCCGGCATGGGCGCGCGATTCCACCAGGGAAGGTGCGGCTCGCCTCGTCGCAGCACCAATCCCACGTCCCATGCGGTTGGACTCGGCCAGCGCCATGTCCCGATCCGCTCAACATCCGCCCATCGTGCCACAATCGTGGCGTAGCCGGTGCGATAGATCAAGCGGTCGGTGTTCGATGTGCACAGTTCTTATGGCGTGTCGGGCTTGTAGTGGTCATATTCCATCTGTCGGGCGGTCTTGGCGGCGATCTCCGCGCCCTTGAGGCGACCAACGACGTAGAGAGCCATATCAATCCCCGCCGAAACGCCCGCGCTCGTCACGATGTCGCCCTCATCCACGAAGCGGGCATCGCCCCGGACGTGGACCATCGTATACGTCTGCGCCATCCGCTCGACGCTCGCCCAGTGGGTCGTTACGGTCTTACCCGCAAGGATGCCCGTCTCCGCGAGCAGGAATGCGCCGGTGCAGACGGAGGTTGTCAGGCGCGCCTCCGCCGCGCGGCGCTTGATCCAGCCGATCAATTTCGGATTGGAAACCTCTTGCCGCGTTCCCTGCCCGCCCGGCACGACGAGCAGATCGAGGTGCGGCGCGTCCGCGAGGGCATAATCCGGCACGACTTTCAGCCCATTACGCGCGATGATCGGCTTACTCGCGTCCGCCCGCTCCGCGACCGTGACGACCGTAAATCCGCCCTCCGTGATATTCCCCGCCACTGCGAAGACCTCGAACGGCCCGGCGAAATCGAGTACCTCCACGTCATCAAAGAGCACGATCCCGACGGTCATCATGCCAGTGTCAATCACCATGTGCGCGTGTCCTCTCTACGTGATTCGATTCGTTGCATGCGTAGTATACCCAACGGGAGTTTGCCGTGTCGTACGAAAATGGCCCGGCATTGCTGCCGGGCCAGAAGGAAGGAGGAGGGGAGGAAGGAATGTACGGTTAGGGTTGGCTCGGCGTCGGGCGCTCCGCGAGGATCGCGGTCAGCGTCTGCGACTGGCCGGTGCGATCAATCGTCAGCGTTGCAGTGTCGCCAACATTGAGCGTGCTCAGGACATCGCCGAGTGCGTTCCTGGTATCGAGGGTCGTGCCGTTGACGGCGGTGATCACGTCGCCCGCCTTGAGGCCCGCTTTCTCCGCCGGGGTGCCACTCTCGACTTTGACGACGTAGGCGCCCTGAGTCAGTTTCGTGCCATACTGCGCGGCTTTCGAGGCATTCAGCGGGTCTACCTGCACGCCGAGGTATGCGCGGGTGGAGATGACGGCGCCGTTGCCCTTGCTGACGAGCGTCCCGGCGACCTGCTTCGCCTTGTTGATCGGGATCGCGAAGTTCAGGCCCTGCGCGTTGTTGTCCCGCACGCCGAGGGTGTTCAGACCGATTACTTGCCCATACATGTTGATGAGTGGGCCGCCGCTATTGCCGTGGTTGATCGCGGCATCGGTCTGAATCAGGCCAACGTAGTTATCGAGTTGCCGGTTGACGCCCGAAACGATGCCTTCGGTGACGGTGTTCTCCAGCGCTTCCGGGCTGCCAATCGCGATCACTTGCTGGCCCGGCTTGACGGCGGCGGAATCGCCGAGTTCCGCGACTGCGGGCACTTTCGCCGGGTCAATCTTGACGACCGCGACATCATTAGACGGATCGCGTCCGACAAGCGTTCCGCTGACGCGCGTGCCGTCTGCCAGTTCCACGTCTATCGCGGTCGCGCCCTCAACAACGTGGTTGTTGGTGAGGATCAAGCCCGCTTTATCATAGATGACGCCGCTGCCGAGGCCAGTATCAATCGGCTGATTCGTGTTGCCGCCGGGAGGCGTCGCAGGAGTGTTTCCGGGCGCCCGTCGGCCCGTATACTTCTGCTGGTTGATGACGGTAACGACAGTGGGACCGACCTGCGCGACGATCTGCTCCGTTGTCATCGCGTTACCGCTCGGTGGCGCGGGAACGTTGCGGGTGATTGTGCCGGTGTTCGTCGCTGCGGGCGCGGCGGCCGCGAATTGCTGTATCTGCGGGGCGAGGGCGCTGCTGCTTCCACCGCCGAACATCGCGCCCGCGCTGAAGGCAAGGCCAAGCGCGACGACGAGCGCGAGAAACCCACCAAGAACACTGAGACGTTTCACAGGGTATCGTGTCATCCGCGTCGCTCCATCCATGCCAAAATCGGTTTTCTCTTCCATCGTGCCCTCGCTGACGTTCCTTTTGTTGTCATCAGTAAAGCGTATCATCCTGAGGGGCATCTGAGCGATTCCTGAAAAGCAGATGATACCGTGCGTGTGGTAGCGTAGGCTTTCCAGCATGCGAGAGAGGCCGCAGGCTGCGGCCTACGCTACCGACGATTTGCCTGCAAAGAAAGGACTGCACAATCATGACCACCGTCCGCATGATCTCCGATGAGGAAGCGACCGGTCTCGTCCGCGACGTATACGATGATATAAAGGCGACGAAGGGGATTGATTTCGTGCCAAACTTCTGGCGTGCGCTCGCGGTCAATCCAGAACACCTGAGCGCGACCTGGCATAAGTTGAAGCAGACGATGGCGGCGGGCGCACTCGACCCACTGACGAAGGAACTGATCGCCATCGCCGTCAGCGCGACCAACGGCTGCCGCTACTGCATCAACTCGCACACCGGCGCGGCCATCAAACTGGGGATGGACACGCGGATGTTTTCTGAACTGCTCGCTGTCGTGGATGTCTTCAATGGCACAAACCGCCTCGCGGACGCCTATCAGGTTGAGCCGGACGCCTATCCTGAGGTGCCGCCAAAGGGATAGCAGGCAGCAGGTGCGCTGCCCACTGTCGGCTGCCCGCTCCTCGCTTTCTTGCTTGACACTGGTTCTACGCCATGCTACCCTGCCGATCAGACACGAGCCATACATAACGACATAACGGATTGCGAACGAACCAGGCAGAGGCGTCAGACGCGCGCATCATACCGTCGGGATGCAAAGGGAACGGTCCAGAAGGACCGCATGTTTCTCTCATGGGGATGTCGTGGTAGCGAAGGAGCCGGTGAACATGTCTCAGCAGCGATTGCATCAGTTGAGTCGGCGCGGTTTCCTCGGCGGTGTGGCGGCGAGCGCCGCAGCTGCCATCCTTGCCGCTTGTGGCGGGAGTAGTACCGCCACGAATACGCCGAAGCCCGCCGCCAGTACAGGCGGTACGGCGGCGCCTGCTGCCAGCGGTGGTACCGCAGTTCCCGCCGCCGCGACGACGGGCAGTTCTCCAACGACCGCACCGGCGCAGGCGGCAGGCGGCAAGAAGAAGACCATCCTTTTCTGGGGCCGCCAGCAGTTCCTGCCGGAATCGAACGATTATCTGACGGAGTCCGTCAAGATGGCGGCAGCGAAGGGCGGATTTGACGTTAAGGTCGAACTCTTCAGCAACGACGAGCACGCGCAGAAGGAAGTTGTCGCGATGGAGTCCGGCGTCGTGCCGGACATCACGTACACCTACGCGTCCGCGCTCTGGAACCAGAATGGCTATGCGATGGACGTTCAGGCGCTCTATGACGATATCGGCAAGACTGGCGGTGGTTGGCTCGATCTCGCGGAGGGCAACTCGAAAACGGCGGATGGCAAGCGGATCAATGTCCCGATGAACTCGGAGCCATGGTTCGTCCATATGCGCAAAGATAAGTTCGAGGAAGTCGGCGTCAAACTGCCGATCACAACATTCGATCAGTTGATGGACGCCTTCAAGAAGGTCAACAAGCCCGATCAAAATTTCTATGCCTTCGACGGGCAGATGACCGAGGCGGACTGGACGGGCAATGGCCTTCAGTGGATGTGGATGTTCGGTGGGCGACTGTTCGACAAAGAAGGCAATGCGACGATCAACACGCCGCAGAATATTGCCGGCCTTCAGGCGTACACCGATCTCTTCAAGAACAAGATGATGCCACCCGGCGTTGTCTCGCAGCAGGCATCGGGCAACAACGAGGCGTGGCTCTCCGGCCAGACCGCCTGCGTCTCCAACCCCGGCAGCATCGTGCTGGCGATGCGCAAGGACAATAAGGATCTCCTGTCGAAGACCTACTTGCAGGCATGGCCGTCGCAGGTGAACCCCGGCAAGTTCGTCCAGACTTCCGGGAGTGCGGCGCTCGTCATTAATAAGAAGGGTCAGGCGATTGACGAGTCCATGCAGGTCGCCAAAATGATCCTCTCACCGGAACGGTATCCGACGCAGTTGGAGAAGGCGGGATCGTACTGGTTCCCGATCATGAAAAACTACGTCAATCTCCCGTTCTTCACCCAGGACGAGTGGAACAAAGAGGTTACGCAAAACATCGTACCGAACGCATTGGCCCCGACGGCGGATACAGGCCTCAGCCCGATCTTCGACGACATCACGATTAGCGCGACCAAAGATATGCAGCAAGCGGTCGTCGTCAACGGCAAATCGCCCGCCGAGGCAATCAAGATTCTCGCGGACGCCGCAGACAAGGCGAAGGCGAAATTCAAGAAGTAGATAGTAGTCGGAGGGCTTCATTCCCGTTCTAACTACTGACTATTCCCAGGGAGGGACCATGGCGACACGATCAGTGGCGGCACGGGATGTGGCGCCTGAACCCCAGCAGAAACTGCGGGCGCGGGTCAATCGCGATACGGGCTTCGGATACGCGCTACTCTTTCCGACTGCCCTCCTGATCGTCGTCCTGATCGGCTTTCCCTTTCTCCGGGCGCTCTGGCTCTCGTTTCACAAGAAATTGCTCGGCGCGCAGGACGCACCGTGGATCGGCCTGAAGAATTACACGACCGTCCTCCACGATCGCGCCTTCTGGCAGTCGGTGAAGAACACGATCGAGTTCACGGGCGGGTCCATCATTTGCAAACTGATCCTCGGCCTGCTCGTGGCGCTTATCCTTAATGAAGCGATCCCGCTGCGTGGTCTCTGGCGCTCAATTGTCCTGCTCCCCTATGCAAT
>JAABUO010009364.1_pt1 | contig 10963 bp, 4 predicted proteins | sample 5559291 | NCBI WGS metagenome assembly JAABUO01 (sample SAMN10711878, study PRJNA513372) | rock metagenome | isolation source: Antarctica rocks | place: Antarctica: Victoria Land, Finger Mt sud | reverse complement strand
CAAAAATCACGTATAATAGCAGATATGCTCTCCTCGCGAAAGGTTAGAATTATGCACCGTTCCCGACTCCTCACGGCGGCGGCACTGGTCGCCGCCGCGCCTGCGGCGATGGCGGCGGACCCGCCCGCCGCGTTCCGCCCCCCCGCCGTGCCGCTGCTGGCGAGCGACCCGTTTTTGAACGTCTGGTCCATGGCGGACCGGCTCACCGACGACGCCACACGCCACTGGACCCGGCGCGAGCAGCCCCTGGTCAGCCTGATTCGGATCGACGGCAAGACCTTCCGGCTGATGGGCAACGACCCGGCCCAGACGCCCGCCTTCCCGCAGACGGGCGTCACGGTCACGCCCACCCGCAGCATCTATGAGTTCGAGGACACGGGCGTCCACGTCACGCTGACGTTTATGACGCCCTCACTGCCCGCCGATCTGGACGTGCTGGCCCGCCCGGTCACGTACCTGACCTGGGACGTGCGCTCGGTGGACGGCGTGCCGCACACCGTCCAGGTCTACGACAGCGTCAGCTCCCAGCTCGCGGTCAACACGCCCGCGCAGAAGGTCGAGTGGTCGCGGCAGCCCATGGGCGCGCTGACGTCCCTGCGCGTCGGGACGCCCAAGCAGGGCTACTTCGACGTTTCGGGCGACGACGCCCGGCGCGACTGGGGCTACGCGGTCGCCGCCGCGCCGACGTCCGACGCCAAGGCCGCGGCGGGCGCGGACGGCGCGCTCCTGCGCGGCTTCCTCGCCTCGGGGACCCTGCCCGTCGATGACGACGCGGACATGCCGCGCGCGGCCGACGACCACCAGCCCGTGCTGGCGTTCACCTTCGACCTGGGCCGCGTCGCCGCCCAGCCGGTCTCGCGGCACATGCTGGTCGGCTACGACGAGGCCTACAACATCAAGTTCTTCGGCAAGCCGCTCCGGCCCTACTGGCGGCACACGGGCATGACGACGGCGCAGATGTTCCAAGCCGCCGAGCGCGAGTACCCCGACCTGACCCGCCGCTGCGTCCGCTTCGACGACTCGCTGATGGCCGACATGGCCCGCGTCGGCGGCCCGGACTACGCCCAGATGGGCGCGCTGGCCTACCGCCAGAGCCTGGCCGGCAACGGCCTGTCCGCCGACTCGAACGGCAAGCCGCTGATGTTCACCAAGGAGATCTCCTCCGACGGCGACATCGCCACCATGGACGTCATCTTCCCGATGGCCCCCCTGCCGATCCTGTTCAGCCCCACCCTGGCGAAAGCCTCGGTCCTGCCGATCATCCTGTACGGGGCCGCCCCGCGCTGGAAGTTCCCCAACGCCCCGCACGACCTGGGCACGTACCCCGTGGCGCGCGGGACCGACGACGGCGGCGAGCAGATGCCGGTCGAGGAAAGCGGCAACGTCCTGATCATGTGCGACGCCATCGCCAAGGAAGAGGGCAACGCCAACTTCGTCTCGCCCTACTGGCCCAAGATCAGCCAGTGGGCGCAGTACCTGGAGCAGTACGGCAACGACCCCGAGGACCAGCTCTGCACCGACGACTTCATGGGGCACCTGGCCCACAACACGAACCTGTCGGTGAAGGCCATCGTCGCGCTGGCCGCCTACGCCGATCTGTGCCGCCGGCGCGGCGAAACCGCGAACGCCGCCAAGTATTCGGCCCTGGCGCACAAGTTCGCCCTGCACTGGATGCAGGTCGCGGACCAAGGGCCGGCCTCTCTGCTGGCTTTTGATAAGCCCGGCACGTGGAGCCAGAAGTACAACCTGGTCTGGGACAAGATTCTCGGCCTGAACGTCTTCCCCGCCTCGGTCTCGCAGAAGGAGACCGCGTATTACAAGAGCGTCCTCCAGCCCTACGGGCTGCCGCTGGACTCGCGGACCCACGTGACCAAGTCCGACTGGACCGTGTGGAGCGCGACGCTGGCCGACAACCGGCCCGACTTCGAGGCGCTGACCACGCCGATGTACGACTACCTCAACCAGACCACGTCCCGCCTCCCCTACGCGGACTCCTATGCCAGCGACGACATCAGCAACTCCGGGATGCACGCCCGCCCGGTCATCGGCGGCGTCTTCGTCAAGATGCTGGCCGACCCCGCCCTGTGGCGCAAGTGGTCGGGCCAGGACAAGACCGTCGTGGCCGGCTGGGCGCCCCTGCCCGTCCCGCCCGCCGTCACCTACGTCGTGGGCACGTCGATCACCGCCCCGGCCCCGTGGCGCTACGTGACCACGGCCACCGCCCCCGCCGCCGACTGGTTCAAGACCGGCTTCGACGACTCGGCGTGGAAGACCGGCGTGGGCGCATTCGGCACGGGCGTGCCCGGCCCGATGAAGACCGGGACGCCCTGGAACACGTCGGACATCTGGCTGCGCCGGACCATCACCATGCCCGCAAAGGCGTCCCCCAACCTGGCCTTCATGGTCTACCACGATGAGGACGTCGACATCTACGTCGACGGTATCCCCGCCGCCACCGAGGCGGGCTTCAACAACGGCTACGAGGCGCTGGAAATCAGCCCCGAGGCCCAGGCCCTCCTGAAGCCGGGCGCGACCGTGACTCTGGCCGCGCACGTCCACCAGACCGTCGGCGGCCAGGGCTTCGACATGGGCATCGCCAGCATCGCGCAGCACTAGCAGCGCGGAGCACTGGCCGTGCGGAACACTGGCAGAGACAAAAGGCCGGCCCGGAGCAAAAAGCACCGGGCCGGCTTTTTTCTTTGCTGGGAAACAAGCCGATCCTCCCCCATGAACCTGAACCACCTCGCCATCTTCCACGCGGTCGCCGAGCAGGGCAGCATCAGCCGGGGCGCGGAGCGGCTCTTCATCAGCCAGCCCGCCGTTTCCAAGCAGATCGGGGAACTGGAGCGCAGCCTGGGGACTCGGCTGTTCGACCGCCTGCCGCGCGGCGTCCGGCTGACCGAGGCGGGGGCACTGCTGGCGGGCTACGCGCGGCGGCTGTTCGCCCTGGAAGCCGAGGCCGAGCGGGCACTGTCGGAGCTGAAGGGGCTGGACCGGGGGCGGCTTTTGGTGGGCGCGAGCGTGACCATCGGGAACTATCTGCTGCCCGGCCTCCTGGCCGAGTTCGGACGGCGGCACCCCGGAGTCGATGTCCGCCTGGACATCGCCAACACCGAGGCGATCCAGCAAAGGCTAGCCGAAGGGGAATTGGATATCGGGCTAACGGAAGGATTCGCTGAAGACGACGCCCTGGAGGCCGAGGTCTTCGGCGAGGACGTGCTGGTCGTGATCGCGCCGCCCGCGCACCCGCTGGTCATCCGGGCGCGGGCGTCGGGCGGGCCGGTCACGCCCGAGCGGCTGTGCTTGGAGCCGTTCGTGGTGCGCGAGCCGGGGTCGGGGACACTGGCTGTAGCCGAGCGCGCCCTGGCCGCGCGCGGGCTGTCCCTGCGGCCCGCGCTGACCCTGAGCCACGCCGAGGCGATCAAGCGGGCCGTGATCGCCGGGGCGGGACTGGCGATAGTCTCCAGCCTGACGATCGCACAGGAGCTGGCCGCGGGCACACTCGCCGTCATCCCCGTGTCGGACCTGCCGCTGCGCCGCGCGCTCCACCTTTTGCGTCTGCGCGGGCGGCACGAGGGCCATGCCACCCGCGCGTTCCTGGCGCTGCTGGGAGAGACTACTCCCCGCTTGCTGGGGGAGACTACTCCCCGCTCTGCTCGATGAGCTTGGCGACAAGCCCCGTCCACCCGGTCTGGTGGCTGGCCCCGATGCCCGCGCCGTTGTCGCCATGAAAGTATTCAAAGAACAGCAGGTGGTCGCGCCAGTGGGGGTCGGTCTGGAACACATCCGTCCCGCCGTAGACCGGGCGGCGGCCCGCCTCGTCTCGGAGGAAGGTCCGGGTCAGGCGGCGCGACAATTCCGCCGCCACCTGGCCCAATGTCAGCGCCTGGCCGCTGCCCGTGGGGAACGGGACGGTGTATTCCGGGCCGAGGTAATAGTCGAACTTCTGCAAGGCCTCGATGAGCAGGTAGTTCAGCGGGAACCAGACCGGGCCGCGCCAGTTGGAGTTGCCGCCGAACAGGCCCGTACTGGACTCGGCGGGTTCGTAATCCACGCGGTACTCGACGCCGTGGACGTCCATGACGTAGGGGTGTTCGAGGTGGAAGCGCGAGACGGCCCGTAGGCCGTGCGGGGACAGGAACTCGGTCTCGTCGAGCATCTTGGATAGGATGACGCGCAGCCGGTTCGGGTCCACGATGGAGAGCAGGCGGCGGCCGTGGTGGCCGGTCTCATAGAGGTCGGCGACGTTCCTGACGAGCTGGGGCCGGTGCTGGAGGAACCAGGCGATGCGCGCGTGGAAGTCGGTCAGCCCGGCGTACTCGCCCCCGTCCATCGTGTCCACGGCCAGCAGCGGGATCAGGCCGACCATCGAGCGGACGCGCAAAAACTGGTGCGAGCCGTCGGGCCGGTGCAGGACGTCGTAGTAGAAGCCGTCGTCGTCGTCGAACAGGTCCACGTCGTCGGCCCCCATGCTGTTCATGGCGTGGGCGATGTAAACGAAGTGCTCGAAGAACTTGGTCGCCATGTCCTCGTAGGAGGGGTCGGTCTTGGTCAGCTCCAGCGCGATGGAGAGCATGTTCAGGCAGAACATCGCCATCCACGAGGTCCCGTCGGACTGCTCCAGGTAGCCGCCCGTGGGCAAGGGCTGGCTGCGGTCGAAGATGCCGATGTTGTCCAGGCCGAGAAATCCCCCCTGGAAGACGTTCTTGCCGTCGGCGTCTTTGCGGTTGACCCACCAGGTGAAGTTCATCAGCAGCTTGTGGAACATCTTCTTTAGGAACAGCGTGTCGCCGGGCCGCCCCAGGACGCGCGCCTCGATCTGGTAGACGCGCAGGGCGGCCCACGCTTGGACCGGCGGGTTGACGTCGCCGAAGGCCCACTCGTAAGCCGGCAATTGCCCGTTGGGGTGCTGATACCACTCGTGGCCCAAGAGCAGCAGTTGTTCTTTGGCGAACTGCGGGTCAATGACGGCCAGCGGGATGCAGTGGAAGGCCAGGTCCCACGCGGCGAACCAGGGGTACTCCCAGGTGTCCGGCATGGAGATGATGTCCTTGCAGTTCAGGTGCCGCCAGTCGTGGTTGCGGCCGGCCAGGCGCGACGCGGGCGGCGGCGGCCCGTTCGGGTCGCCGTCGAGCCAGTGGACGACGTCGTACTTGTAGAACTGCTTGGACCAGAGCAGCCCGGCGAACGCCTGCCGCATGACGTGCCGGGTGTCTTCGGACAGGCCGGGGGCACCGAGGGCACCGTAGAAGGCGTCCGCCTCGGCCACGCGCGCGGCCAGCGTCTGGTCGAAGTCCGGCCCGAAGGCCCCCGACGTTTCTGCGGGCACCGGGACTTGATCCGTCAGACGCAGGCGGACGGTCGCCGACCCGCCGCCCTCGACAGTGACCGAGTAGCGGGCGCAGGCTTTGGTGCCGGTCTGGGCGGGGTTGACCGCACCCTCGATGCCGCCGACGACGTACTCATGGAAGGCGTCTTTGACATAGGGCGTTGGGTTGTCCGTCCCGTACAGGCGCTTGGCGTTGGTGTCGTTCTCGGTGAACAGGAGTTCCGGGCCGCCGTCGCAGAGCAGGGCGCGCGGGCCGAGCGTGTGGTGGCCGGCCTCGATGACGGCCACCCCGCTTCCCGACTGCCGGGGGGCGTCGCCGCGCTTCAAGCTCGGCTTGGGCAGGTCGTCGCCGTAGCCCCAGGACCAGTCGTTGCGGAACCAGAGCGTGGGCAGAAGCTCCAGCGTCGCCGCGTCCGGGCCACGGTTTTCAAGGGTGATCTGGATCAGGATGTCGTCGGGCGTGGCCTTGGCGTACTCGGCTGTGACGTCCCAGTAGCGGCTTTCGGCGAAGACATTGGTATCCAGCAGCTCGTACTCGGGGTCGTTCTTGGTGCGCGCGGCGTTCGTGCGGACCAGGTCCGCGTAGGGGAAGGCCCGTTGCGGGTACTTGTACCGCATCTTCATGTAGGCGTGGGAGGGCAGGTTGTCGAGGAAGAAGTAATACTCTTTGACGTCCTCGCCGTGGTTGCCCTCCGGCCCGGACAGGCCGAAGGGGCGCTCTTTCAAGATGGCGTCCTGGCCGTTCCACAGGGCCAGGGCGAAGCACAGGCGCTGGCCGCTGTCGCAGATGCCGGCCAGGCCATCCTCGTTCCAGCGATAGGCCTTGGAGCGGGCGTGGTCGTGGGGCAGAAAGTCCCACGCGCTCCCGCCGGGGGAGTAGTCCTCGCGGACCGTCCCCCAGGCACGCTCGGAGACGTAAGGCCCCCAGCGCCGCCAGTCCGCCCCCGCCCGCTCCTGCCGCATGTCTTCCAATCGCCTGCGCTCTTGATCCGCCCCTGTGTCCGTGTTCGCCATGCACGCCTATTCGGGACCCGAGGGCCGCTTTCCTGCGGGCCGGAGTTGCGAGGCGAACAGGATGCCGAAGTCGGTGGGGATTACTCCCCGCCCCCAATTCTGGGGGGGTCGGAGTCCGAAGAACCCACCCCGGCGCACACATGCGCCACCCCTCCCGAGGCGGGAGGGAGAGAAAGGCAAGAAGGAGAGGGTGTGGGGATGGATTGAGCGGACGTTCTGAACTCGTATTTGGAGCAGGTACATGGGACCATCGCCTTTTTCATGCACACGGCATCATACGTAGCCGGGCCATAGCTTTGTTATGTCATAAAAGATGGCATGTTGAGGTAGACAAGGGGCTGCCCCCGCGCTGCGGTATTGGGCTGGGGCTTCAGTCAGGGGGATTTCCCCAGGCGAAGGCGGCGGCGCGGGCGGCCTGGTAGTTGGCGTCGAGGGCGGGCTGCATTAGGAGGAGGGCGGCGAGGCGGCGGGCGGTGGCGGTGACTTCTCGGGCCTCTTCGGGGGTGAGGTCTCGGCCGAGCAGGGCGTGCTCGCGGTAGGAGAGCCACTTTTTGAGGACCTGGTAGCCGCCGATGGTGAAGTTCCAGACGCGGGCGGGGACGTTCTTCCAGAGGGCGATGTCGTTGAGGAAGACGTCGTGAGTGGACTCGCCGAGGAGGGCACGGGCTTGGTCGGGGGTCAGGCCGCGCGCTTCGGCCCCCTGGGTGAGTGCGGCGGCCTCGTCGCCGGTGTAGGAGCGCAGGGTGGTTTTGCCGCGTCCGGGCATGGTGACGCCGCCCTGGCCGCCGTGTCCCCAGCCGGCCGTCACCTTGAGGTCCCCGGCTTCGGGCTGGAGGCTGCCGCCGCCGGCGCGGGCGAGGACGCCGAGGGCTTTGAATTCGGGGGCGATGGTGCCGGACGTGACGCCGGGGACGTCGGCTTCGGTATCGAGCAGGGCGGCGACCTGCCGCCCCAGGGCGGCGGAGGATTGCAGGGCGGCGACGGTGTCCGGCAGGGGGATGCGGGGCCAGTCGGCGCGGAGGCCGTCGGCGTTCTCGGCGAGGTAGGCGGGACTGTAGCCGACGGCGAGGGCGTGCATCCAGAGCAAGGCGGCGGTCTCGGCGTCGGCGTCCGGGTCGGGGAGGCCCAGCCCGGCGAGGTAGGCGCGGGCGGCGGTGGAGAGGTTGGCGGTGGGTTGTTCGTGTTCGCCGAGCAGCCCCATCCGCAGCCGCAGGGGAATCGCTACGGCGTCAGGGGTCAAGAAATGGTCATCGTTCAACAGCGGCGTGAAGAAACAGGGTGGGCCTTCGGGCGACCGGGAGCATTTGAAGCGCGTGAGGAGGAAGGCGTTGCCCTCCCAGCACTGTCTCCAGAGCATCGGGCGTGGCTCGTTCCACAGGGGTCTGACAGTGCTGTAATAGCACCAGCGCGTGTCAAATGGACGCAGGGCATAGCGGCGCAGGTGGTCCTCCTGATACTTCTCGGTTGCCGTTACTTTGGCTCTGGCCTCTTTCGCCACAAACCGCGCAGCATCTTCGGTCAGACCGGCCTTCTGGTCCTTCAGGGTCTGCCAGTCTATCGCCGGGTCGTAATACTTCCGCATTCGGCTTTCAAGGGCAGCCTTGTCAGTGCTAATGAGCGCCCCGCCGCGCTTCTCCATCAGGCCGTTGCTGGGTGCCTCCGCGCACAACTCCACCAGCGTCGGCCACGCCTGGTAATGGGCAGTGGCATCGGAGGGCCGGAACGACAAGCGGTTCTCTCTGGTCGGGTGGGCGCGGACGTAGGCCGCATCCATGTCCGGCACGTTCAGGCTTTCCAACAGTTCCGCCCGCTTGTTCACGCCCCAGAACTGCCGGAAGCGAACCGTCGGGGCGGGCGCGCGCTCTTTGGTCCGCACCAGCAGGCCGATGGCCGTCCCGACGCGGATGCCCTCCCGGTTATACTCGGTGGAAAAGGCGCTCGGATCGGGCTTGCCCTCCGGCGTCAGCTTGCCCGTCTCGCGGCTGTCGCCGTTGAGGCTGTCAAAGTGGAGCGTGTCGAACTCGGCCAGGAACCGCTGCCGCAGGACCACGAACGACGGGTCGGATAGGTAGGAGAAGTTGGAAACGTAGCAGACGACGCCTTCGTTGGCCGCGATGCGCCGCTCGGCCAGCCGGAAGAAGCGCACGTACAGGTCGTCCAGGTTGAACTTTTTGATGCCCCACCCGCCCGACGCGACCGGCGTGTTCAGGCCCTTCTTGTACGGCTCGACCAGGCCCTGTTCCTCGTCGGGGCTGGTCCCCGCGAAAGCGTTATACGGTGGGTTGCCCAGGATGACCAGGATGGGCTTGCTCTGCTTCACTTCTTCGGCGGCGTCCCGCTCTTCTTCCAGTTCGGGGAACTGGAGGTGCAGCTTCGGCCCCTGGGCCGGCTCCCAGCCCGTCAGAGCATTCGTCAAATAGACGCCCACGCGCTCATTTTTAGCTTCGGACAGGGGGGCACCGGCGTTCTGGAGAAGCAGGCCGAGCTGCAAGTGGGCGACGACGAACGGGGCGGGCAGGATCTCGAAGCCGAAGACGCGCTCGGTCGCGGCCTTCTTCAAGTCGCTGCCGCCGAGGGCGTCTGGCCCTTTGGCGTCCAGGGTGGCGGCGATGGTCTTCAACACTTCCACCAGATACGCGCCGGTCCCGCAGCAGGGGTCGAGCACGTGGACGCGGGGGTCGGCCAGGCCGTCGGGGATTTTGAGTTCGTCGCGCAGAGCCTGATCCACACGGGCGACCATGTAGCGGACGATTTCAGGGGGCGTGTACCAGACGCCCAGGTCCTTGCGGAGTTCGGGGTCGAAGGCTTGCAGGAATGGCTCGTAGAAGTATTGGACGGCCTGCCCCTGGTCGAAGCGGGCGAAGAAGTCGGCGCGGACCACGCGGTTGAGGGCCGCGCCGGTCCATTCCAGGACTTCCACGAGGCCGAGCGGGCCGAGTTTGGAGGGCTGGGCGACCTGTTCAAAGAGGGCGCGGATCATGGGGACGTGCAGCTCCCAGGCGGCATCCTTCCAATGAAAGCGGGCGTTCGGGGCCTGGGCCTCGGGCTTGCGGCTCCACAGAACCCAGGCGGAGAAGATGCCGTAGAAGAGGGTCTGGACGAGGGTGGAGCGGAAGAAGTGGTCGCCCTTCGCGCCCTCAAACTTCAGGCCCAGGGCTTCCTCCAGCGCGGCACGGACGGCGGCGAGGGCAGGCAGTTCGGCGGTCTCGATGCGGCCTTTGGCGTCGCGGGCGTAGGAGGCGAGGAACCAGGCGAGGTCTTCGGGGGTGGCGAGGGGGGCGGCGTGGAGCAGGACTCGCTTGAGGTACTCCGCGAACCGCTCGGCGAGGGCGGGGCCGGCCTCATGGGGGTGGGCGGCCAGGTGCCAGAAGGCGGCTTCGGTGGGGGCGAGGGAGAACGTTTCCAGGACGGTCTTTTGCCCGCTCGGGTCGCGCCCGACGAGGATGAAGTCGCGCAGGTTAGTGACGAGCACTTGGCCGTATTTGGCCCAATACTTGTCCACCTGCGCGCCGGCGGCGATCTTGGCGGCGTCGTCGCCCGCGCCCTTGACTTCCAGGACGCCGCGCGACGGCAGCAGGCCGAGGCGCAGGGCGGGGTCGTCGGCCTGGCGCTTCTGGTCGGGCGTGAAGAAGCCGCCGTCGGGGATGCCAGCCCCGGTGTTTTTGAGGTTGATGATGCAGGAGACGGGCGGTTTGAGGGACTTGCCGAGGGCGTGGAAGAGGCCGCTGACGGCGGGGTAGTACGACGTCTCTTTGACGCCGGCTCCGGTGGCGCGGACGGTGTGCAAGTCAGACAGGTAAGCGTGGAGCGGGTGCATGGGCGGTGTTTCGGGAGACGGGGGATGGATTCCTGCCGGGGAAGAACTCACCCCGGCTCGTTCCTCGCCACATCGCCCTCTGAGGGAGGGGCCGGCAGAAGGATTCACGGGAAGGCGCGTACAACAGGGACGGCGTAAACGCCCGTCACCTGAAAGCAACGGCTTTGCCACTCCCCGAGAGCGGGTGGGGATATTGAAGGGTTCCGTGAACGTTGAAGGGGAGCGTGAATGGGGAAGGAGCGGCTGGCGGCGTTCAGCGACGGCGTGATCGCCATCATCATCACGATCATGGTGCTGGAGCTGCGGGTGCCGTCGGGGGGCACCCTAGCCGCCCTGCGCCCGCTCGTGCCGGTCTTTTTGAGCTACGTCCTCTCCTTCATCTACGTCGGCATCTACTGGAACAACAACCACCACATGCTGGCCGCGACGGAGCGGGTGAACGGGGCGATCCTGTGGGCCAACATGCACCTGCTGTTCTGGCTGTCGCTGGCCCCGTTCACCACCGCCTGGATGGGCGAGCACCGGCACGAATCCGCCCCGACCGCCGCCTACGGGGTTTTGCTGCTGGCCGCCTCGCTCGCGTACTGGATCCTTCAGCGGGCGATCCTGGCCGCGCAGGGGCCGGGGTCCCGGCTGGCGTCGGCAGTCAAGGGCGACCTGAAGGGCAAGCTGTCGCCGGCCCTCTACACGCTCGCCGTCGTCCTGTCGTTCGTGCGGCCCTGGCTCGCGGACGGCCTGTACGTCCTGGTGACGCTGATGTGGCTGATCCCGGACCGCCGCATCGAGCGGGTTCTATCGGACAG
>JAABUO010009363.1_pt1 | contig 10965 bp, 13 predicted proteins | sample 5559291 | NCBI WGS metagenome assembly JAABUO01 (sample SAMN10711878, study PRJNA513372) | rock metagenome | isolation source: Antarctica rocks | place: Antarctica: Victoria Land, Finger Mt sud | reverse complement strand
TTTGATTAGGGAATTGATTTCTTGGTGGGAGTGAGTTATTGTATATTGTGTCGGAGAGAGAAAAGGGGGGGTTCTAGGTGATATGATCATCGGAGAGTGGGTTTTAGAGATTATAGATGGGTGGTGATGGAGGGGAATGGGGGTATACAGCATCGATGCGCCAACATCGCCAAATAAACTATACTGCCTCCATACCTCTAGATGACCAATATTTTGTGAACAAAGACACCAAGCATGTACGCTTTGTTTCTCCGACTTTGACCTTCGACTGGTCCACAGCCTGCGTTATTCCCTAAGGAACACCTAAAAGCTCTCTCAATCACAGCAGGTTTGTCCGATGTTTAAATTCTGATCTGCCCCTCCCGCTCCTGCCCCTCCCTCTCCTGCCTCAACAACTTAATCGAACACTCCACCGTAAACGTCCCCGCCGGAAACTTGAAGCTCGACGGCCTATTTTCCGAGTGCCAGAATCGCGAGCGGTAGGCTGCGATACAACGAAGAATGAACAGAACCAAATGGATGAGTGAGACAATGAGAGCAAACGCCATCCCAAAACCCATCAGTATCTTGGCGTCCATCGCTGTTCGGTCGCAGTCACTGTAGGCGCAAGTGATGTCGTTGATATAACTCAATGCTGAGATGGAGGCTGCGCAGACGTAGAAGAGGGTTACGATGTCGAAGATGACGTTGATGACCATTGGTAGAAACACGCCGCGAAGGCGGAGGCGGATGAGGTTGGCGAGGGAGAGGAGGGCGGCCAGGATGGTCTGGAGGGGTGGATTAGCAGTGTTGACGGGATGCTTGTAGGGATTGGAATTGAGAGGGAGTTTTGGCGACGTACAAATGGTACGACAATTTGGACGTTGACGTCAACTTCCCAGTAGAAGTATATATCAAATGGTGCGGCGTGCACGAAGATGTATGCGGCGGCAACGAAGGTGAGAGATATGAGAGATAGCGCGAAGGAGAGTAAGGTAAGGATGACCATGTGCTTTTCAGAAGGCAGAGGTGCGGAGTCACTGGGATGAGTGTTTGCTTCTGGGTCTGCGTCAGGAGCGGTGTTTTCTGCTTGAGCGGCATCTTGGGAGAGTAATGGAGCATTCTCGGACTCGGCAGCTGTCATCTGGGCAGATGAGGGATTGGAAGCTGCCGGCGAGGTTGCACGAGCTGGAGAGGTGTCGGCCATGATGGTGATGAAGGATTGTATTTTTCGGGACGCGAGAGGGGATTGAGGACAGTTTTATTGTTGCCTTGCTGCGGAGGATTGGGTGTTTCATAACTAGACATAAGCCCCATTGGTGGGCTGTGATTGATAGACACGGCAGGGTTGCGGGGCTGAGCTTTGGGGCGGCCCCGGCGGCTAACTTTACAGCTAGTGAGTGACTAACCGATGGCTAGCGTCAGGTACTGTAGGGTCATCGGTTGATTGCACTCGACTAACACATCTACACAGTTCTATTTTCGACTCAAACTCTCAATCTTGAATTAAAAATTACAGTAACTCACACATCAGCTCCAAGCTCTCAGACCTCTGCTGCATCCTCTTTGACCGTCCAATAAGCGAAGAATCACATTAGCAATGGCATCTACCCCAGAATCAACTGTACCAAACGTTGGAGCCCCGGCTGAGAACACTTCAAATCTAGGAGTTCAGAATGATGGCTCTAGAGAGTTCAGAGGAGGAACAGGTGGACGAGAGATGCAGCAGAATGCTAATGGCAAGGGTTACAGAGGTGGTCGACGGGGCAGAGGGGGGAATGGTGGATACCGAGCAGACAGTAACCCGAAGAGCAATGGCCACCGACTCTCTAACTCAACACATCAGCTGGCACCCCCTATACCTCCACCGCCGGGTCTTGGCGGTGGAGGCAGCTTTGGTGGTCGCCTGACCAAAGATGCCGAAACAAAGGAGGGCGAAGTCCTGACGAAGGAGCAGGACAGAAAAGAAAATGATGTGGAGGCAGAAGTGTGCTTTATATGCGCCTCACCAGTGGTACATAACTCGGTTGCACCTTGTAACCATCGGACTTGCCACATCTGCGCTCTGAGATTGAGAGCGTTATACAAGACTAAAGCATGCGCACATTGTCGGGTGAGTGGCTTTAAACCCTTATGTACATCATAATGCTAAAGCTGATGTGACGTTTTCTTAGGCAGAAGCCAAGTATGTCATCTTCACTGATGACGCTACAAAGCGTTTCGAGGACTCCGTCGAGGCGGATTTTGCCGAAACAGATGAAACACTTGGTATCAAGTATGAACACAAAGAAATTCACAACGATACCTTGTTACTCCTCCGATACAACTGCCCGGATCTAACCTGCGATATTGCATGCTGGGGATGGCCAGACCTACACAGACATGTCAAGAATGTGCATCACAAAATACTTTGCGATCTTTGCACGCGGAATAAGAAGGTCTTTACACACGAGCACGAGTTGCTCACAGTACAAGAACTTCGAAAACATGAAAAGTTCGGCGACGATAATCCAGGTGCTGTCGACCAAAGTGGTTTCAAAGGACATCCGGAATGTGGATTTTGTCGAGAACGATTTTACGGGGATGATGAATTGTACTCACACTGCAGAGACAAGCATGAGAAGTGCCATATCTGTGATCGGAGAAATAACGGGAGAGAACAGCAATACTATGTCAATTACGATTCCTTAGAGCAGCACTTTAGAAAGGACCACTTCCTCTGCGCTGATCAGGATTGCCTAGGCAAGAAGTTCGTCGTTTTCGAGTCGGAAATGGACCTCAAAGCACACCAAATTGAGACCCACCCCAATGGGCTTTCGAAGGATGCCCGGAGGGATGCGAGGAGGGTCGATATCTCAGCATTCGATTATCGAACACCGCATCAGGATAACCGAGGAGGAAGGCGAGAACGCGATGGGCGCGGAACGGGCCGAGGGAGAGATCCAAATACTGAAGCCCTACCACATTCAACAGCCCAACCGTTGCGTAGAGATGAGCTCGCTTTCCAAAGGCAAATGGCTATTCAAAGCGCACAATCAGTAAGTACAAGAACCTTCGGCGGCTCATTGACCTCGACAGATGCATACGCTGCAAGGCCGGATGGCAGAGGTCAGGAGCCTACAGTAACAGCGTCTCGCGGCTACGGCGTCCCCACTACGTCTCTCCCTGCTGTAGATAATCTACCTATCACATCTCCTGTTAATCCTCCTGCTTCTCTGGCAACTGTTCCTGCCATGACACCACAAGAGCAAGCCCGAAGATTGCAGCACAATGCCGTTATGGACCGTGCCTCAAGCATGTTGATGAATGACCAAAGCAAGCTCTCTGACTTCCGCAGCAGCGTCTCTTCGTACCGTACATCCGCCCTTTCAGCCTCACAGCTTATCGACACGTTTTTTTCACTCTTTGACGTTTCTGCCGCCGACCTCGGCAAACTCATCAAGGAGCTCGCCGACATCTACGAAAACGAAGCGAAACGGAATGTTCTCCTCAAGGCGTGGAATGACTGGCGCGCCATCAACGAAGACTATCCCTCCCTTCCTGGGCCAAGTGGTGTGCTCCCTGGCTCTTCCGCTGCTGCTGCAGGCAGTGGTGGTCATCGTGTTCTCAAGCTAAAAAGCTCAACGGCCCAATCGTCACGTTCTGCTGTCAGCAGGCACGGTAGTTGGGGTAATGCTGCTTCCACGGTTCCTTTTCCTGCGATGCCCACCTCCGTCAACAGAACTGGCGCAGGCCGTGTAGGTGCCATACCTTGGATGGCCTCTTCTTCTGCTCGCTCATCACCCGCATCGTCAAGGCCGACGTCTCGGCCGCCTCCTTCGCGACAGGTGCATGGGATAGGGTCGGACGCCTTTCCCGCGCTGCCCGCTGCGGCGAAGCCAAACACTACAATCTTCGGTCTCCGTAGGGGAGCGGTACGATGGGATGATGGGAGAGGTGGGGCAACACTAGCTGCATGGGGGAGTGCATCAGGGAGTAAGGATGCGAGTAAAGACGTCAGTGAAACTGAAGGAGATGGTAATTCAGCTGCGGAAGTGTCCAAGAAAAAGGGCGGGAAGAATAAAAAGCAGACGCTGTATAAATTCGGATAGAGGTGAGCCAGAAAGACAAGTCGGCCAATCTACATTAGTGTACTTATCAATGAATGATAGCTTCACTGATTGTACAGAAAGGGAATGATTGATAATGATGGTATTGATAGGTAATCCTCTGAAAGTTGTACACGGAGCTGATGGAATTTGCCCAATGTATTCCACACTTCAAACACTTATGATACCTTAACATAACCAAGAGCATTTTATCATAAATCTTTATTGGTAAAACATAGTCTCTACAAATTTGTTTCCATCACACCTACAGCCCTTTTGTAGGACCGTTTTCAAGGACTTGTTCTCAACTCAAAATTGAGGCTGAAAGTGAATGAAGGTAAGCGATGATACCGTACCTTATTTTGCCGAGTCTGGAAAGGAAAGTACGAAACTATCTTGTCATGGCGTCGTCGGTTTTCTCGTTTTTCCCCATCTTCATCTCACACGAGAGGGAATAGAGTCTTAAACATTGCCCTCAGCAATTTCACTTGAATTCTGTGCCTTCCAAGAAGCCTCTCTAGCAGTTTCTTCGGCTAGTAAATCCTCCTAAGCTCTCAGTACTCTCTTCAATACTCTGCAAATCTGAGTGCTTGGCGTTACGGTCTCTTCCAGTCCGACTCAGACTACGACATCTGCGAAGAACTCTCCTCGGAAGCTGCTCAGCTAACAAAAGATCCCGAGGTTCGGCTCTTCTGTCCTAAAGACCCCGTTGCAGTCGTCAATAAGTGAAATGCCGGCCTTTTTAATCAACTTTTCAATCGACTTTGAAGCTGCAAAGTGGGACTACGGAGTGATCTTTCTCGGAGCCCTTGCTATGCAGCTCGGTGCTCGCGTTGCCATCCAGCAGATTGGTACTCTGCACAAGCCCTTTAAATGTACGGATTTGTACGACGAAGCCAAAGCACAGATGCAGAAGGGACTTAACAACTACAACAATATCGGAGATCCATATAATCCCAAATCCCCGCTTGGTGTCAATGTCATAGAAGATCCGAAGAAGATGCCGCAGCCGATGTCGATGCCAAAGCAACTTCTAAAGAGAATCAACAACCCAAGAAGGAAAGGAGGTAGGGGAGAGAGGCCACCGGAAAAGATGGACTCGGAGATAAGCGTATGCTGAATGCCTGGTTTAAGTCTACTAGCAAGGCTCCTTCAACAACATCGGAACAGATTTGAGGGGGGATGGTCGGAGATATTCAGGTGATGTCGTTAGTTGGAGAGCTTTGACACCTAAGGAATAGGATGGTCATAATGTCCATCAGAAAGTAAGGTAGCTAGAAGCTTTAGATGAGAAGCTGACTTGCTGGCTCACTTTCTCGTCACTAAAAGGTCTTACAATAGATACTCGCTTTTCCTAAGGTACCTTACCACCCTAATATCCAAGGGGCGAAAGACGAGGCTACATCACGTGACAAACGCCACAATGAGGCTGTGAGCTAAGCCACTCCTAATCAGTCCTATCCACACCTCAGCTTCTTTATATGATCTATCGCTTAGTATATAACGGAACTCTTTCGAATAGAATGCGAAGAATATGAAAATCACTCCTTGATCATTGTTCCTAGAGCTGACATACTACCACCAACACTACGAGTTTCCATGTAACAGTGACCTCAACTTGGCCTACCAAAGCACCCATATACTTCTTTATCTCCTCTATTACTCCTTCCTTGAAGTGCGTGATTCTTGATCATGACGCCAGCGTTTGGTTTCTCGGTGGGCGACTTTATCAGCGCTATTGGTAAGTTGATGAATCTGGCTTGCTCTGCATCTATTGCCATAGCCCAGCAGCCCGTATTATCATCAGCGTATTCGAAACCGATAACTAATATTCTATTCAGACTTGATCAGCAGAGTCAGCAAAGCGTTGCAAGACTCTGATGGTGCTTCAGCCCAGTATCAACAAGTTATCATCGAACTTCAAGGACTTGAGCGGGTCCTCCATCATCTTGAGGCATTAGAACCGACTGAAGATAATGCCAGACATGTCAACTCAATACGAGCCATGGCGCTTACATGCCGAGTGCCATTGCAGCAATTTCTTAACTGTATCAGCAAATTTGAAGCTACGTTGGGCCCTTTCAACAATGGCAAGTCGCTACGCTCAAGGGCCCGAAAGGCTCAATGGGGAGTTCAGATGGACACAGAAGTCCAGAAGTTACAAGCTTCAGTTGCCGCTAAGGTGGTCAGCATTAGCTTGCTCCTTGCCACACACACCTCGTGAGCTTACCCAATGTTCCGCTAAAGCTGGATATGCTCATTCTCGAAGGGAAACGGTCTCGGCGATGGCAACGAGAAGCCGTGAGACTCAATACAGCTTCTTATTACAAGCTGGTGAGCATCGAGCTGATCTACATGCGTTGGAGACGCGCGTCGTCGAGATCAAAGAAGAGCTCGTCACTACTCGGCAAACCTCGGAGAATGAAAGTGTGAAGCACACAGAGCTCAGTCAAATTCTTGAGGCAAATCTTCATGGACTCAACGGAAGAGTGAGGTCGGTGCAATCCTCAATCAGGGGATTGAGGCACCTAGGATTCCGGGTAGTGCGATTGTAGTATCTCCACCCCTGATGCCAAAGCTTTCAAACTAAATGCTATGCCTACAGTCTCAACTCGTTCCCAACTGAGATCCGTGAAATTCTCAGAAAGCTACTGTACGTATAGTGTCCTTAGACCCTCTCAGCCGCTGAGTTGGAATTTGTTATAGGCACACGAATCTTCAAACCTACAACCTCCTTCGCAGCATGCAAGATAATCTAGTTCGAACACCACAATTTGACCTATCTGACTGTATCCGTTTCGAGGATGCCCTTGGCCGAATCAAGCCATTACCATATGAATGCTTCCGGCATTGGGAGGTTTGTGTTGTCTAATCTCATTGTTCCTCGACTTATCTCAGTTTCTCCATTTTAACAACTTCCAGACTTCAATGCTCTCTCTAACCTATCACCGTAGACCTTCGAAGGATTGTTGCGTGCCGAATTCAAAGATATTCCTGGGGGTCGGAGAGTCCTTGAAGACAACTACATCCTTCTTGATACTAAAAGTGGTCGTTTGATCAACAAGAAAAATTGGGCGCTATCAGTTTTCCCTGGCTCATCGGTCTCGATGTCGATACTTTTTTTGCAACGCTCATGTCGAGCAGGTCTCTGTCCGCGACCTAGCTGTGAGAGCTCCGGGTTTGCTAGGTCTACGAAGCCCAAAATGGTCACTTGGTGTGATCCAGTCCACTCTATATTGTTTGTATTCCTGACGCTGATCTATTCAAAGCTCGAGATGCGGTCTTGAGTACTCTTCAAGCCCAATGAATGTAAATATTCGAATCCGAGATACCGTTAAGGGCCAAAAATTATCCCTACAACAGCTTGGAGATGATCTTTTCGAGTATACCGGCTTTCCCGTATTTCGGGACGCAGCGAATTATAGGCGCACCAATGCCATACATCAAGATATCAACAAGTTAGAACTTGTACGAGAGCAGCACGATAGAAGGCTACATACAGTGACATGTGGCAGTGGCACGGATTGGAAATCAACAATGCAGCCAGAGAATTTTAGACAATTTGTTAGTATTGTTCATATTTTAATTTCCAGAGCGGGAAAACAACATTGCAGAGGCCACAAGGTAAAATCAAACTATCAACCGCTTGAGGAGCACGGAATCGAGATTTTTCGAAACGTCCACGCCTTGATGATCGGCATCAAAATCCAAGAAATTCCGGGAAATATCACCAAAGCCCCCGTCACAACGTCTTTGATATATGAACGTACTACGATAGACCAGCACCCTGTATTTCTTCTAGGGGGTGCAGGTCATGACAGTTCTGGTATCCTTCAATTTCAGATGGTAAGTAAGTCGGATTGGATGCACTTTCCCTCCACCCGATTGCAATTGAGCACTAAACATTTTTTAGGTAGTGCTTTTCTGTCCACCAGTAACGGATCCTTCTCATGGATTTCAGAGCCCTAAATCCTTTATGATCGAGTGTTAGATTGACTCCCTGTATCAGATTTAAATTTTATCCTCACAGATCAACAAGTGCTGGATCTTTTGAACCTCATCACCATTAGGCTTTCAGCACAAAGTATTTCTTGTAGAAAGTTTAGCAACATGGCTCAATGTACTGGGAAAGAACGATAACTTAATGCGAGGTGGAAGTGGCTGCATGTAGGACCTTGATCCGTTTCTCTCAATCACAACGAGTACACAAGCTTCTGACCAACGTAGCTCAAAATTACCAAACCTAAACCGGTATGTACCTGAAGTCAAGTTCAGCCCCTCTTGTTGAAACACGACTTTGCTCCGTTTGCATTTGCGACATAAAGAAAAAGCAACTTACCCGCACCGAATCCTCCATTTCGCCATCTCCGTCTCAACTTCCATCTCCGCATCAATGTCCACTCTTCGCTTTTGCAGCCGCTCTTCCCATTCTTCGGCTTTCAGAGCTGTCAACGTAGCGTCACTGTCAAAGCCTGGCTCTTGCATAGCAACCAAAGCGGATACAACATCTGAGTCAGGCTTGGGGGCACTAATATCCGGCCATGTGATGCCGTGAAGGGTTTCTAAGCTTGCCAGGAGGTATGCTGCCCCACGGGACTCGGTCTGGTTGCGCTCGGTGAACACCTTTGAGTTCCAAGTCAGTATGTATGAGGTCGTTTCCTACTTTTGGATCTACCGATATATGTACCTGACTTTGACTTATGTAGGATACCTTTGGAGACATATCGGGAACTGTTTGTTGTGCTACCCAACCTTCACCGCGCGCACTCTCCAGCATACTAATCCGATGTCTCTGACACTCTTCCCTGAATTCATTGACCTCTTTATACTCCTGTAATCCACGCTCAATCCACGCTTCAAGTTCCTGGATGAGAGCCTCCTGACTGCCTTGGTGGAGATAGCATGGCGATTGACCGCTTTCGTACCACTCGGAGATCTGGATGTCCACCTTGGAGTACTTGCCACTTTGGTCCATGACGACGACGATGCGAGGTATGGTGATTAGAAGGGCATTTAGTTTATCACGTGTTTAAGGTATTAGAAAAGTAAAGAATTCTTACCTCTTACAATGGTAGATCAGTGCCCATACATTTGTAGAAAGGTATTTCATCAAACTAAATGACCTTGACAATATGGCACTTCGGTTCGCCGTCCCCATCCCATCCCCTTTCAACAAGAAGTGTTGAAAGACCCCTTTCAGCAGTAGATACCTCGATAAGCCCACTTTATTATACGAACCGGACATTTAGCTCAATATTTACCGCATATGAATTGAACAAAATTAACAGGGAGAAGTTATGTAGTTCGCCCCGAGTTAAAACATTGCAGATTATAGTTCGACAAAGGATGTCCACTTCCCATGGAAGTGGAACCTTTTTGCTTCTGAGGCTATTTTTACTTCTGTGTTTAGATTGTAGGTAAAACTAAACTTTGGCCTTTGGGGTCTTTCGTGATCATGCTTTATACGAGGAGAACAGTTTACTGGGGTTACCTTAAGCGTATCACGTCGCTTCTCGAAAATCTTCACTTCAGGACCGCTAAGACAGCCTTACTCGCACGACCAGTCCTCCGCTTTAACATTCCTTCAATACGGACATTACCATCACCTCAAACCTCCCTCCACTATGGCGCACTCATAAGCCGAGGACCACAACGTCCCCGACGTCGAAACCTCGACTCGAGGCTTCCAAGGGAACCCTCACTTGCCATGGACTACCTCCAAGAAGATTACTACCAATCCGGCCCCTCCACCCTCGCACCCTACCACCCCGACCCTTACGACAGCATGCCCCCACCCCCCGAAGGCGAATACCCCGACCTCCCCACCCTCATGCGGGCATGCCAAGACCACGCTCGCAACCACGGCTACGCCTGCGTGACTTCCAGCAACAACTACAAGCGCGGCATCGCCTACGTGCGCTGCGACCGCGGCGGCGAATACGTCAACCACTGGAAACTGACCGACGAGACCCGGGTGCGCAAGAATCGCACGCGCAGGCTCGTCGGCTGCAAGTGGAAAGCTCGCGCCAAGCGCACAAGCACGAATACGTGGGTTCTGACGATGATGAACGATAAGCATAATGGGCATGCCGCCTCTGCGAACGCTACCGCACATCCGAGTCTAAGGCAACTGCCTCCGCAAGCGGTTGAGGAAGCTCGGCAGGCGTTTAGGGAGGGGTTGAGTCCGAAGGAGGTGTTGGAGATGTTGCAGAGGGGGTATAATAGTGCGATTACGCCGCAGGATGTGTATAATCTGAAGTCGAAGATTGCGCGGATGGATGGGAATAATTGTGTGGCGAAGAATGTGGCGATGAGGGATGCTGCTGCTGCTGCGGTGGCGGCGCCGCACTCGGGCCATCCACCAACGGATCCGGCGTTGGAGATGCAGGGTGGGATTGGGGTTGAGAACGGAGTGAGGAAGTGTGCTTGTCAGTGTTGCGATCATGGGGTCGGTGATACGGAGCTACGACCGGCTCTTGGTTGACAATTCCATTCCTTGACATTATTTTTCTCCTTCGCCAACATCCGCTACCCCTCACACCCCCGACGGCGTTTCCAGGAGGCCCACGTTTACGGCCATCCATACAGGTGTTCTGGAGCAAGGCGGCATGGAGTAAGGGACTCCCGGACAGTAGCTGGCGGGGTCATATATCATAGAACGGAAACAGGAGTAGGAGTTTTGCATGATACCTTGTTTGGGACGGACATATGGGATATGTATGGCTATCATTACCTAAATCCACGGCTTTTCCCAATACCAATTTCCTTAACACGAAGATATCGCTCAGCCCCTCTGCCTTTATCTACGAATCCCCCCATCCCCAACCACCGTCCCTCCCTCTCCCCCTCATTTTCCCTTTTCTCCCCTTCCCCCCTCCCCAAGTCCTCACCCAAACCC
>JAABUO010009362.1_pt1 | contig 10965 bp, 12 predicted proteins | sample 5559291 | NCBI WGS metagenome assembly JAABUO01 (sample SAMN10711878, study PRJNA513372) | rock metagenome | isolation source: Antarctica rocks | place: Antarctica: Victoria Land, Finger Mt sud | reverse complement strand
GCCATCGCCTGGTGGTCAGGAAGGTCTGGAGGGAACTCGTAGCCGATGGCCTGCCCGGGATCCAAGGCGCGACCGAGCGCTCCCACGAAGGTGACCTCACCAGAGGTGTCGGCGCAAAGCTCGGCATCCCCCAATGCCAAGCCCTCATCAACGTCCAGGGCCGACATGTAATAGGGCCGGGACTCTCCCCGGGTTGTCGCCGGTCGCAATTGCTTCCCTGAGACGTGACTACGAACCGGTGACCCTGATCGAGCTGATCGAGTGCCAACTCGATCGACCTCTGCGCATGCTGCTTGACATCCGCCACGACGGCGTGCCCACCCTCCGCGTCAGCCCCACGTACGTGAGTTGCGTGAGCTTCACCCAACGACCGAAGCGGACACAGGATGACGAACGCATTCGCGCAGACCCTGCGTGGGCGGCTGCCGGCGGCCCTCGTTCCATAAGATGCGTGCATGACGGCACGCGAGGAGCTCCGACGCCTAGTCGATGAGCTCCCAGAGGATCGGGTGTCGGTTGCGCTGTTCGAGGTGCAGCGTTTGGTCCGTACTTCCGATACTCCGTGTGGCCTCCGCCGTGATTCGGAGCAATGACGTCTGGGCGCCCGGACACCTCAGAACGGGTCGACGAACTGCGCCCTGACGGCTTCGGCCGGTGAACGCGGCGGAGTAGCAGGTCACGCGGCGCCGGGGTGCGGCGCCCAGAGGGCTCCTAAGGGGATGGCGGTGAGTCCGTCGCCAAAGCTGAGCGTCTGCTGGCCTAGGTAAACGACGAACCCGTGCACGAAGTCGGAGCCGAGCTTGGCCTTCAGAAGCGCCAGGTGGCGGAAGTCGCCTTCGCGCACGGTGAGGCCGGCTTTGACCTCCACACCAACGACCTCACCGGACGCTGCTTCGGCGATGACGTCGACTTCGTGGTGGCCGCGGCTGTCGCGATAGTGATAGAGCTCGACCTCGGTCTCGGCCCAGGTGGCCTGCTTGCGTAACTCGTTGACGACGAAGGTCTCCGCGACTGCGCCGACGTGCGGCGAGGTCGGCTTCGCCAACGTCGCGGAGTTCGCATTGAGCAAGTGACACAGCAGGCCGGTATCACCGAGGTGGGCTTTCGGGCGGCGGACGGCCTGGGTGAGCGGGTTACGTGACCAGGCCGCAGCCGGTGCACGAGGAACACCGCCTCGAGCAGTTCCGTGTAACGCTCCACCGTGGCTCGAGAGAGATCGGCTCTCTCTGCGAGCGTCGTGGTGACGAGTTGCTGGCCGCTGAGCGCAGCCAGCCCGCGCAGCACCGCGCCGGCTGCGCTGGGCTCATTAATTCTGGCCATCGTGCGGAGATCGCTGTCGGTGACCGCCTGCACATACCCGCGAAACCACGCCGCGCGTACTCGGGGCGTTTGCATTCGCTGAACCTCGGGGAATCCGCCCCGCACCATCGTCTCGAGGTACTCCTCGCGCGTCGTCGACAACGGCCGGCGTTGTATGTCCGATGCGCCACCGGAAAACGCGATGTCGAGAAAGTCACCCCGTGTCCCGGCCAGCTCGCTCTCGCTGAAGGGAAGCACCTCAAGCACACCCGCCCGGCCGGCCAACGACTCATGCAAGGTGGGATCGCCGAGGAATCGAGTCGACCCGGCCAACACGAACTGACCGCGCGCTCTGTCCTTGTCGACGACAGACTTCACCGCGCGCACGAGCGCATCACCACCGCGCTGAACCTCGTCGATGCACAGCGGTCGGGACCCTGACTGGACGAAGCCGGCTGGATCGTTCAGCGTGGCGCTCAGGACAGCCTCGTCGTCGAGGCTGCGCAGCTCGCCCCCGTCGACGGCGATCAGCTGATTCAGCAGCGTCGTCTTGCCGGCCTGCCTTGGGCCATTGAGAACGAGTACCCGCAGGCTCGCGAGGTACTCCGCGGAGCGCGTTCCAATCTGCCGGGGGATCTCGGCGCCGGGCTCAAGCACTCCGCCGACCTACCAGCTGAGCGACGCTTCCCATAGCAAAGCCCCGGAGCTTCGCTTATCAAATCCCCATCCATTCCCATGGCAGAGTGTCAGCGCCGCCATGCTCGGTCGAGGCGCTCGAGGAACGCGGTCTTGCGTCGATGCGTCTGACGGAGGCCCGCAAGTCGTTGTTCGTAGTTTCCCCCCCGCCCGGCCCGACGGCAGACCTCGGCAAGCTCGGAAAGCAGCGCAGCCGCAACGGTGTAGCTGGTCGCGTTCCGTTCCTGGATGAGAGCATCGACTCGGGACCACGATTCCTCCTCGTGATCGGCAAGCTCGGAGAGCCGCCGCTCGTAAGCCGCCGTCTCGGCGCGTTCGCGATCCGCCGCTGTCCGCTTGCGGTGCTCCAGAGTGGTCCGTTCTCGGTCGTGTCGACGCGACGCAGTGAGCTCGAGCAGTTCACCGGCTGTTCGGCGGTCGCGAGGATCAGAGGATGCAGGGAGCAAGGTCCGACGGAACCGTGCCTGGAGCTCGGTCTGCACCTGCTGGCCGGATCCGTGGGCGACACGGGCCAATAGGACGCTCTGCTCTGACGCTGGGATCGTAGCCAGCCAACGGTCCAGCTTGCCCGTGACGCCCATTTCGATGTGATGCTGGTTGCTTGCCCGAGCCGCGACGGTGAGCAGGTCATCGTCGATGCGCAGGAATGATGCGACGCTTTGCAGCGAGCCGCTCAGGCTGGCGAGATTCGGTGGCACCGCTGGTTCGGTTGCCTCATCGGCGACCTCGCCGGCTTGGACGCACAGCAGCCAGGCGAGGTACAACAGCCTATGGTCACCGGCGAGCGCCTCGGCCCGCGCCGGAACGATTGACGCCAGCCGGCCCTCTCCAGCACCGTCGGACCAGTCCTCCTCGAACGCACCGTCCTCGTCTACGGCAGTCAGGTCGATGATCGTGTGCACGCCGGTCTGCCATGAGCTCGCTGCGTCCCCGACGAAGTAGTGGTCCAGTGGCTCGGCGTCGAGCGTGCCGATTGGGAAGCGCAGCATCAACCTGTGCGTGCCCCAGTTGGACAGGTACAGAAGGGCGTCGAAGTAGCGCTCGACCAGAACGCGGGGATCGGCCTTCAGATCGCCCCACTCGTAGGTGTTGACGAAGCTGGTCGGCGTGATCTGTGCACGAGTCGAGATCGCCCGGAGCTCACCGAGCTGGCGCTGGTCAAGGGCGTGTTCGAGCGCAGCGAACTCGTAGTACTGGTATTCACTCACTTGATCACGCTCCGCGCTGCTGGGTTGACCAGCGCCGATAGGCTTCGATCCACTCCGCTCCGGGTGGGGGTGGATCTGGCATCGGCAAGTCCAGCAGCGGGATGCGTTGCGTGCTCGTGGCACGCGTGCAGACCGCCACGATCTGATCGCCGACGGTGAGGTCGATGGCTGTGACCGTGACGGTTGCTCCCAAGACGGTCGTCGCGAACGGGACGGTGAGGGCACCGTCGATGTTGGTGAAGAGCCCATAGATCTGTTCGGAGTTGTTGTAGCAGTCGACTGTCGCCGATTCGATCAGCTCGTCCAACTGCGCGGCGGTCAGTGATGTCATGGGTGAGAGATTATGGAACGGTGGTGACAGAAAACGGATCGGGCGGCGATGCTCTGCCGTCGGTTGTCCTGGAAGCCGGGCTTGCTGCCATGCGCTCGCAGGTGGCTCGCCTGCGCTCGGAGAACACGCGGCTGCTGCGCCTGTTGGAGCTGACACCCTTGCCGGCGCGCCCTCCTGGTCCGGTGCAGACGGGGATGTTCGACGCGGCACCCGGCTCGGTTCACGTCGGTTCGTCACCAGAGACGAAGGTCGCGTTCTTCGCCGCTCTGTTCGGCGCCCGTACCGATGTCTATGCAGTGCGCTGGGAGAACCGCCGGTCGGGCAAGGCGGGGTGGATGCCGGCCGTGCGGGGCGGATGGCGTCGCGGAGTGCCGACGGGTCAGCGGGACTACCTGCCGCTGACCGGGGAGGTGCTGACCGCGCATCTGTCCGGCGAGCTCGACCTGGGGCTCTATCCGTTGTTGGACGGTGACCGGTGTTGGTGGCTCGCGGCCGACTTCGACGGCCCCGCGGCGATGCTCGATGCGCTGGCCTACCTGAAGGCGGCCCGGGCGGTCGGAGCCCCGGTTGCGCTGGAGGTGTCCCGCTCGGGCACCGGGGCCCATGCGTGGCTGTTCTTCACCGCCCCGGTGCCGGCCGCGCTCGCGCGCCAGGTCGGCAGTGGTTTGCTGCGCGAGGCGATCGCGCTGCGGGGCCGGATGAGCCTGGCCAGCTACGACCGCCTGTTTCCCTCCCAGGACGTCCTCCAGGTCGGCGGGCTCGGCAATCTGATCGCTGCCCCGCTGCAGGGCCGCTGCCGCCGTCAGGGCACGACCCTGTTCCTCGACGTAGCCACGCTGGAACCGCATGAGGACCAGTGGGCCTACCTCTCCACGGTCGGACGAGTCTCCCCGCGCGAGCTGGCCCGGCTGGCCAAACAACTGGGGACGGTCAGCGTCGGCGGCGCCGTGGAACGGCTGCGGGCCGCGACCTCAACCCGGATCACCGTCCAAGCGCCCGCAGTGATTCACGCTCGCCGCGGAGCTGTGATCACCCTCGACGGTGCCGATCTGCCGCCAGCGCTGCTGGCCACCCTGAAACACGCGGCGTCGATGCCCAATCCGATCTTCTACGAGCGTCAACGGCGCCGCGCCTCGACCTGGGACACGCCACGATTCCTCCTCAGCTACGACGAAACCATCACCGGTGACCTCGTCCTGCCCCGCGGCATAAGCGGACGGTTGGAGGAACTCATCGCCGAGGTCGGCAGCCGGATCGAGGTCGTCGACGAAACCGCGCCTGGGCAGCCTCAGGACTTCACCTTTCAGGCAGAGCTCGACCCTGAGCAGCAGGCCGCTCATGATGCCCTGGCCGGTCACGATCTCGGTGTGCTCGTCGCACCTCCCGGTGCCGGCAAGACCGTCATCGCGTGTGCGCTTGCCGCCCACCACGCTGTGTCGACGCTCGTCCTTGTCGACCGCAAAGCACTCGCCGACCAGTGGCGGGCACGCATTCGTGACCTTCTCGGAGTCAAGGCCGGCCAACGCGGCGGCGGCAGGGCCAAGACCACCGGCGTCATCGACGTCGCCACCCTGCAGACCCTGTCGCGGGTGGCGGACATAGCCGAGCTGACCGCCGGCTATGGGCTCGTCATCGTCGATGAATGTCACCACGTGCCAGCCGCGGCGTTCGAGCACGCCGTCCGTCAGATCCCGGCACGGCGCTGGATCGGGCTCACCGCAACCCCCTACCGCCGCGACCAGCTCGACGACCTCATCGCACTGCAGCTCGGCCCAACCCGACACACCATGAAGCAGGCGACAACGGGAACGCTGTCCTACCGGACGGTTGCCTCAGTCGCGCCACAGCCACAGCTGCGCCTACACACCACCGACTTCCGCTACAGCGGCGACACCGACCCATCAGCACCGGGCGGGATCGCCACGGTGTACCGAGAGCTCACGGCCGACGGGAGCCGCAACCAGCAGATCATCGGCGACGTAGTGGATGCGCTCGAACGCGGTCGACACTGTCTGGTCCTCACCCAGTGGACAGGTCACCTCGAACACCTCGCCGAACTCCTGCGCGAACGAAGTCATGATCCGGTGGTGCTACGCGGAGGGATGGGCGCCAAAGCCCGCGCAGCCGCCCTGAGCCGCCTCGACCCGCAGGCCTCCGATGCGCCGCTACTCGTCGTTGCCACCGGCTCCTACATCGGCGAAGGCTTCGACTGCCCAGCACTCGACGCACTCTTCCTCACAGCACCCATCGCATTCAAAGGACGCCTCGTTCAATACGTCGGGAGGGTGATGCGCCCCTTATCCTGATAAATCCACAGCCGAAGTCCACGACTACCACGACATTGCGACCGGGGTCCTCGCATCTTCGCTCAGCAAACGCGCATCCGGATACACAAGTCTCGGATTTCCCGACCCGCGAAGAACCTAAATCCAAAAAATCGCCCGCCTGGTGCATGAATGCTGCGCTCTACTCACATCTCAGCGTCAGCGAAACCACCAAACAATTCGATATTGCGGGAACGCTTTTAAGTGCACGTCTCCCCTTATCAGTTTACTAATTCCACAGCGCGCGACAAGACGTGCGATTGTCATGCCGCCACGCGGTAGGGTGCTTTCATGCGCGCGGTGGAGGACACCACCACACTTCCCGGATCGCGTACATCGGCCGCTCGCGTGCGGGGAAGTCCGCTGACGTCCGTCATTGTTCAGCGCCACAGTGCACTGTCCTGCGCTGGCTCGTCGGCGGCGACGTCGATGCCAGGCGCATTGTGGCTGTACGCGCGGAGCCAGCTCGCGATCATGTCGAGTGGCCTATGTCCGGCCACCAGATCAACCATGAAGTGCTCGCCGACGCGAAGGAACCGTTTGACAGTGGTCGTACCCACGGTCGCTGCGGATAGCACGCTTCCCAGATGTCAGCGGCCTTGCTAACGACGGCCCCGCCGATCAGTCAGGTCGATGCCGCAGCCAGCGCGGCTCAAGTGTAGGTTTCTTAAGTCGATAGGAGGGCGTGAGGCATCTGTACTGCCGCACGCCGAGATCAGGCCTTCCGCTGAGGAGATGACCCGTGGGACGTTCCTATGACTCCATTCGGTAGTGGGTCAGTTTGAATCGGCAGGGTCTTGCGAGGTCACATGAGGCTGAGTTGATCGAACGTTGGCTTGTGTCTGTCTGCCGGTATGTAGGGAAGCAGCGTAGGCGGCGATTCGAGGCGCTGCCCTCCGTCCAGGAGACCCTCAACGGTCAAGACTTGCGCGCGTGGGAAGGCCCTTCCCGTGACTGGCCATTGGTAGCTACCGGCATGTGCGACGGCGTCGTAGATGCCTCGGGTCGGGTCGGCAAGGGTCAAGAGGGTGCCCATCTCGGCCCGTTCTGTTTGAACGGTGCCGATCAGGTCGCGCACGAATTGCGGGCCGATTGACTTACCACCCTTTACCGACACCAGGACGCGGCCGGTCTGCCCCTTCGCATCAGTGAAGAACCGGACCACGCCGTCTATTCCCCGGTCGCCGACTTGTTTCTGGTTCGGAGTGCCATTCACTAGGGAGACAGCCCAGCGTTCGAAGTCGAACGGAGAGCGGCGGAACAGGCTGCGGGCCGCACCGATGTCCTTAGGGATTCCATCGACTGTATACGTGTTCGCGATGGACGGGCCGTAAGTGTGTTCCAGCCGCTTCATGATGAGATCGACGGCAATATAGGTGACATCGATCCCCATCCATGAGCGACCGAGCCGAACAGCCGCATCCACCGTAGTGCCGCATCCGCAGAACGGGTCGAGGACCACTGAGTCAGGGTTGCTGCTCGCAGCAATGATCCGCTCTAAAAGTGCCAAGGGTTTTTGAGTGGGATAGCCGAGACGCTCAGCCGCAACCTGATTGATCCGGTCTATGTCGGTCCACATGTCAGCGACCGCGACGCCACGCAATTCATCACGGTAACGTTTGATCTGGGGAAATCCATTCACTTTCGGCGGCCAGTAGATCAGGCCCTTTGCGTCGAGTTCGTCCAGCTTATCAGTGGTGAATTTCCAGTGCTGTCCGGTGGCTGCGATATCGATACCGCGCCAAGGCTGCCCGGAGGAACCGTTCCGCGTGCCGGCCGCCGTCAGGCTGTTTCGCCAGTACAGGCGCCCATCACCGTCATCATATCGGTAGTACTTGTCGAGGTACTCCGGGTCATGAGCAACTCGCGGATCGTTCCAAATTGGGTTAGGCCCTTTCGCATAGTAAAAAATTACGTCATGCACGGGGGCGTATTTCTTAGCGCTGCTGTGCGACGAAGTCCGCTTCCACGTCAGCTCGTTGCGGAAGCGGTCGGGGCCGAATATCGCGTCCAGCAGAACCTTGAGGTAGTGGCTCATCGTAGGGTCACAGTGCAAATAGAGACTGCCCGTCAGCTTCAGCACACGGTACAGCTCCACCAGTCGGGGGGCCATGTTAACGAGGTAGGCCATCGCGTCGTTCTCGCCGAGCAACGCATGCAGCGCTCGCAGGACGTCGGCCACCCTCCCAGGAATCGCTCCGGCAAGGATCTGTTGGTACTGGTCATCAGTGGCGGTTGACCATCGCCACGTGTCATCGAATGCCTGGATCTGGGCCTGGTTCGCGTTGCCGACTCGATCGCTTCGGGCGAAGATGACGTTGTAGTTGCGGTTCGAATTGAACGGTGGGTCCAGGTACACGAGGTCTACTGACGCGGACGGCACTCGTTCCCGCAGGACGTCTAGGTTATCTCCATAGAACAAATGCCCGACTGACATGTCAGGACTGTATACGGTCGGTGCTTGAAGTGTCACGGTGTGGCGGCGCCAGTAGCTGCCGTGTCAGTCCAACAGTGCTGCGATCTCCGTGAGGGTCCACACGTGGTCAGCCACGCCAGCAGCCATCGCCGGGGTCGTGGGGTAGCCGTTGTTGGCCTTGGTCAGCGTCTTGTGCGGCCGGGCGAAGTTGTAGTGCATGTAGTGCAGTGACACCGCGTGCGCGAGGTTCTCGACCTTCTTGGAGAAGCCGTTCGTGAGGCGGGTGAAGCGGCGCATCCCCATCCGCATGGTCAGGTTCTGCCGCTCCACGTAGGACGTTGACGCCTTCTCGATGTCGGGGTCGCCGGTCACCGGGCGGATGTCGATGCCGGTGCACACGGCGGGGCTGTAGCGGCGCTCATCGCCCTTGCCGGTAGCCGCGCCGTAGATCTTGTGCAGCATCGCGTAGTCGATGTCAGCACCGAACGCCGACTCCACCGCGCTCAGGTAGGGCTTGTGCCCATCCGTGGTGAGCTGCACCCGGTTCGCCAGCCGCCCCGCCAGGTCACGCATGAACGATTCTGCGTCGTCGGCGTTGCGCTCCCCGACGTACCATGACGGCACCAGCTTCGTGTCAGCGCAGATCGCGGTCCACGTCCACACGTCGCCGTAGCCGAACTTGTCCTTGTGTTCCTCGGGGACGTTCTTGGCCTTGGAGTAGCAGAAGGACCAGATCTCGTCGCACTCAACACGGACGCATGGCAGGTCGCGCAGTACCCGGTCTTGGTAGTCGCTGCACTCCGCGCCCAGGTCTTCGAGCAGCTTCACGATCGTGTTCTTGGCGGCGCCGGTGACACGCACGGTCGCGCGGATGGACATGCCCTCGACCAGACAGCCGATGATCCGCGCCCGCCGCTCCGTGCTCAACCTGTTCGCCATACTGACCATTATGCTTGACCGATGCACGCAGCGTCAAGTGGTTTCTTGACAGCGCGCCGCCCTTTAGTAGTAACCTCGTGCCGTTAGCTACTACCCTTGGAGGGCGCATGGCGGGCGACACAGAGATGAGCAAGATGGTCCGACTGGCACGCGTGGGGAAGGTCTTCAGCCCTGGTGCACCTGTTGACAAATACGCATTATTCGCTGGCCGACGCGAGCAGGTGGCGGATGTAATCAACGCAGTGAACCAGAGGAGTCAGCACGTTGTGCTGTTCGGGGAGCGCGGCGTGGGAAAAACATCCCTAGCGAACGTTCTCGGAGAGATCTTTGCGGATTCATCCATCGGGGGGCTCAACTCGGGCACCGTGAATTGCGATCGTAAGGACACGTTTTCAACGATCTGGCATAAAGCGCTTCGTGAAATCAACGTGACGAACACAGATCCGAATGACGCCACTTTGAACGAGTGGCTCCAAAAGGATGTAACGCCGGAAGATGTCAGGTACTTACTCGGGTTCCTCCCTAACGAGACCATTGTAATCCTCGATGAAGTAGACCTCATTCAGGACGGTGAAACGAAAGCCCTTCTGGCCGATACCATCAAAACCCTTGCGGATCACTCCTCGCCGACAACTTTGGTGCTAGTCGGTGTGGCAGATTCAGTCAACGAGCTGATCGACTACCACGAGTCGTTGGAACGTAGCCTGGTCCAAGTCCGAATGCCTCGCATGTCTCGAGACGAGCTATTGGAGATCGTTGACCGTGGGGCCAAGTCGCTCGACATGACTGTAGGCCCGGACGCTCGATTAACGATTGCTGATAGATCCGAGGGTTTACCGCACTTCACACACTTGCTTTCGTTGTACTCATTCCAACGGGCAGTGACTGATGATCGCTTCAACGTGACTTCGCTGGATGTTGTTGAAGCGACTCGAGTAGCGGTCAGCAAGGCTCAACAATCTATTCTGACCGATTACCACAAGGCCACCGCCAGTCAGCAGAAAGACACGCTCTATGGCAAGGTGCTTTTAGCGTGCGCCTTGGCACCGGTAGATGCGCTGGGGTTTTTCGCAGCACGCGACATCCGTGAACCTCTTACCAAAATTGCCGGTAAAAAGTACGAGATCCCGGCATTTTCCCGCCACTTGAACGAGCTGTCCGCAGCACAGCGAGGGCCCATCCTCCAACAAATAGGGTCGGAGCGTCGCTACCGCTTCCGTTTCGTGAACCCGATGATGCAGCCATTCATAGTCATGCAAGGGCTTGCCGAGGGTCTTATTTCCGATTCTGATCTAACGAAGAACTAGGCCCTTGACGCCACCGAGCTAGGGCTGCGCGCTTAGCAATCTCCGACCGTTGCTCCGGCGTCAGCTTCGCCGCCCGCGCCGCGCCGCCCTTCAATCCGCCCTTGCGGCCCAGGGCGACAGCGGCGGGGTCTTTGCCGTCGTCGGCCGGCTCGGGCTTGTCCTCGTCGGTGGAGTCGCGGACGATGGACGCGGCGAGGCTGTTGATGTCGCGGGGGCGCTTGCGTGAGCGGTCAGGCATGGGTCCATGGTTCCCACCCACGGCCTAGCCGTCAACCCTGGGCCGATTCAAACTGACCCACTACCCGCTGTTCAGACCAGTTGCGCGCAGGTTGATTCTCCAGTACATGCCTATCCGGTTAGTTCAGGTTCGGCTTGGAGCCGGTGATCTCGCGGTAGGTCGTCGGAGCTTGGGCGCTGCCTAGGCCGAGCAGGGTCTGGAACGCGG
>JAABUO010009358.1_pt1 | contig 10968 bp, 9 predicted proteins | sample 5559291 | NCBI WGS metagenome assembly JAABUO01 (sample SAMN10711878, study PRJNA513372) | rock metagenome | isolation source: Antarctica rocks | place: Antarctica: Victoria Land, Finger Mt sud | reverse complement strand
GTGCGGTAGGCGAGGATGACGGCTTGTACCCGGTCACGCAGGTCGAGCTTGGTCAGGATGCGCCCGATGTGGGTCTTGATCGTGGCCTCGGACAGCACGAGCGCCGCGGCGATCTCCCGGTTGCTCAGGCCGGTCGCGACCAGGGTGAAAACCTCCCGTTCGCGTTCGGTGAGCACGTCCAGGACGCTGTCACGTCGCTCCGCGGGGTCCGGCTCGTCCGGTAGGTGCGAGGCGAAGGCGTCGAGCAGCCGGCGGGTCATGCTGGGGGCGACGACCGCGTCGCCGGTCGCGACCGCTCGGATGCCGGAGAGCAGGTCATCGGGGGGGACGTTTTTGAGCAGGAACCCGCTGGCGCCGGCCCGCAACGCCGAGAACGCGTACTGGTCGACGTCGAAGGTGGTCAGGATGATCACCCTGACGTCGGGTGTCTGTTGCACGATCTGCCGGGTGGCTTCGATGCCGTCCATGCCCGGCATGCGGACGTCCATGAGCACGACGTCGGGCCGCAGCGTGTGCGCCGCGCGTACGGCCGCCGCCCCGTCAGCGGCTTCGCCCACCACCTCGAGGTCGTCCTGCGCGGAGAGCACCATGCGGTAGCCCTGCCGCAGCAGCGGCTGGTCGTCGACCAGCAGCACCCGGACGCTCACGCAACGGTCCGCACTGCAGGCACCGCCGGCTGGCGGTCGGGAGCCCGGGTCGCGGTGGCGGCCGCAGGCTCACCTGGCAGCTGGGCTGAGATGCGCCAACCACCGTCGGCGCGCGGCCCGGCGTGCAGGGTGCCGGAGACGGCGGCAACCGGCTCCTGCATGCCGACGAGCCCGTGGCCGGCCGGCTCGACGGTCTGCTCGGCGTCCTGCGGCCGGCCGTCGTCGTCGACCGTCAGGTCAACCGCTGCGCCGCGGTAGCGCAGGGCCACGGTGACCCGGGTCACGCCGTGCCCGTGCTTGACGATGTTGGTCAGGCTCTCCTGCACCAGCCGGTAGACCGCCAGCTCCGTGCTCGGCGGCAGCAGCGGCCTGGTCCCGACCTCCACCAGCTCCACCCGCAGCCCGGCCACCCGGACGCTGGTCAGCAGCGCGTCGAGCCCGACGAGGGACGGCTGCGGCTCGAGCTCGTCGGGGTCGCCGTCGCGGAGCACCCCGAGCAGCCGGTGCATCTCCCCCAGCGCCTGCCGGCCCGCGGCCGACGCCTGCTGGCTGGCCTCTCGGGCAGCGGCGGGGTCGCGCAGCGCGGTGGCGGCAGCGCCGTCGCTGAGCGCTACCATCACCGCGACACTGTGGGCGACGATGTCGTGCAGCTCCCGGGCGATCCGCCGGCGCTCCTCGGCGGCCGCGAGCAGCGCACGCTGGTCACGGTCGCGTTCGGCCGCGCGCGCCCTTTCCAGCCGTGCGGCCAGGTAGTCGCGGCGGGTGCGGGCGTAGACCCCCAGCACGAGGCTGCCGAGCGCCGTGCCGGTCAGCAGCAGCAGCGCGGCCAGCAGGTGGCCGGGCGGTGCCCACCGCACTGCCGTTGACACGATCCCAAGCTCGGTGATCACCGCGGTGAGGGCGAGGGCGCGACGGGAGGCGGAGTGCGCGCCCACCGAGTACAGGGCGACGAGCACCGCGACGTTGGCACTGACCGGGCTGTCCACCAGCCACTCCCCCAGCCCGACCGCGAAGACGGCGAGGAACACCAGCAACGGGTGCCGACGCCGGGCCAGCAGCGGCAGCGGCAGCAGGACGTCGAACAGGTAGCCCCATGACAGGTGCCGGCCGGGCGCGTCCCCCCAGCGGGACGAGGCCAGCCCCCAGACCAGCACCCCCAGCACGATCAGCACCTCGATCGCCGGCACACACAGCGGGTGCCCCCGCAGCCGCGTGAAGCGGCCGCCGCCGGGCGCGCTCCCGCCGGCCGGCGCCCCGTCAGGGGCAGACCGACCGGCGGGAGCGCGTCCTGGGGCCACGGCCACGCTCAGGCGTCCCTGCGGCGCAGCTGCACCGCGGCTACGGCCAGCGCCGCCACCACCCAGCCGACCAGGACCAGCAGACCGGTCCACGCGCTGAGCGTGCCGGGCACGTGGACGCTCTTGATGAACGACTCCCCGGCGTTGCTCGGCAGGTAGTGGGTCAGCGTCGTGCCGATCGAGCCGGGCAGCAGCCCGGTGAGCAGGGGCAGGACCAGTACCAGTCCGACGAAGACCGAGATGCCACCCGCGGTGCTGCGTACGATCCAGCCGATCGCCGAGCCGAGCAGCCCGAGCAGGGCAAGGAACACGCCGGTGCCGAGCACCACGCGCAGCACCCCGGGGTCGGTCAGTGAAGTTCCGTGCCCGTAGTGCGACAGGAACGCCTGGGCCGTCCCAAATGCAGCCAGCGAGGCGGGGATCATGGCGAGCAGCGCGACGCCGCCGAACACGAGCGTCTTGGCTATGACCACCGGTACCCGCTTGGGTACCGCGGCGAGCGTGGAGCGGATCATCCCGGTGCCGTACTCCCCGGTGACGAACAGCACCCCGAGCACGCCGACGAACAGCATCGCCAGCAGGAATCCCTGCAGGCCGCCGGAGGGTGCGCTGTCCTCCGGCGCGAGCCCGGTCCACTTCTTGCCGGTGTTGTAGCCGACCGCGGCGGCGATGCCGACCATGGCCAGGAACGAGGCCAGCAGCATCAGCCAGCTGGACCGCAAGGTGCGGAACTTGACCCACTCCGAGAGCGCCGCCCGGGGCAGCGTCACCGGCCCTGCCGTCGTGTCCGCACGTGGCGGGCGGGAACGAGAGGCGCTTGGGGCGGCGACCGGGGGGGTGGCGAGGACGGTACTCATGCGGCGATCCTGTCGTAGAAGGGGCTGTCGGTGAATGCGGGGCGTCCGTCGCCGGGCAGCGACGGCTCGCCGTTCGGGCGGTACTCGACCGAGTCGGCGGTGAGCTTCATAAAGGCCTGCTCGAGCGAGGCCTGCACGGGCGTGAGCTCCTGCAGCACCAGGCCACCGGCCGCGGCGCGGGCGCCGATCACGTCGCTGCTCAGCCCCTGCACGTCCAGCTCGCCCTCGGCCGAGGTGGCCACCTGCACGCCGTCGGCCAGCAGCAGCTCGCGCAGCTGCGCCGCCTGTGGCGAGCGGACGTGGACCCGCCCGGTGGAGGCGCTTTCGATGAACTGCTCGGTCGACTCGTCGCGGATCAGCCGACCTCGACCGACAACGACCAGGCGCTCGGCGGTCAGTGCCATCTCGCTCATCAGGTGGCTGGACACGAACACCGTCCGGCCCTGCTCGGCCCGGCCCCGCAGCAGGGTGCGGACCCACAGCACACCCTCAGGGTCCAGGCCGTTGACCGGCTCGTCCAGCATCACGGTGTCCGGGTCGCCCAGCAGAGCGGCGGCGATGCCCAAGCGCTGGCCCATCCCGAGCGAGAAGGACCCGACGCGCTTGTCGGCGACCTCGGCCAGCCCGACCAGGTCCAGGACCTCGGCAACCCGGCGCCGGCCGATCCCGCAGGTACTCGCCAGGGCAAGCAGGTGGCCGGCGGCGGTGCGGCTCGGGTGCACGCTGCGGGCCTCCAGCAGCGCGCCGACCTCGTGCAGCGGCGCCGGATGCTGGGAGTAGTTCCGGCCGTTGACGGTCACCGAGCCTGCGCTGGGTGCGTCCAGCCCGATGATCATGCGCATGGTGGTGGACTTGCCGGCGCCGTTGGGTCCCAGGAACCCGGTCACGATCCCGGGCCGGACGTCGAAGCTCAGTGCGTCCACGGCGAGCTTCTCGCCGTACCGCTTGGTCAGACCGCGTACCTCGATCATGGTTTCCTCCGGTGCGTCGCCGGCCTTGCGCCGGACACTTCGAACCGTAGAAACGTTCGCCGCGTGGGTCATCGGACTGCGGGATGGACCTGCGTGCAGCCAGATCACCCCGCGGAACCAGAGGTGTGCACCTTCTGGATGACCCGGGTGCTCAGGCCGGCGTAGAGCAGCCAGCCAATACTGGTGGCCAGCCAGAGCGTGACCAGCCGGTAGACCAGGGCGGCCGCCAGGGCGTGCGAGACGTCCAGCCCAGCGGCGACCAGCGCGCTGGTCAGCGCCAGCTCGACCGTGCCCAGGCCGCCTGGCGTGACCGCGAGGCTGCTGAGGCCCGCGGCCGCCAGGTAGGCCAGCAACAAGCCGGACCACGGGACCTGCGCGCCGACAGCAGCGATGGCCGCGGCCAGGCACAGGGCGTCGACGGCCCAGTTCGCCACCGCGAGCAGGAACACCTCAGCCCAGTCCCGGCGCGGGAGCCGCAGCGCGCCGAGCTGCTCGCCGACTGAGGCAACGAGGGCCTTGGCCGCTGGCCCGGACCGTCGGGCCCGGCCGGGCAGGTGCCCGAGCAGGCGGCTCACCAGTGCGAATAGCCGCTGCCGGGCGGCAGGGCGACGCAGGACCGCGACGAGGACCCAGCCCGGTAGGGCCGCCGCTAGGGCGCCGCCCACGCCCAGCAGCAACCCCCACCGGGTCCCGGTCAACGCTGCGCCGACGGCGGACAGCAGCGCGAAGGCCGTCGTCGCCAGCGCCCCGGACACCAGGAACGTCCAGCCGGCGGCTGCCACGCTCGCGCCCCGCCGGCTGAACTGCCGGTAGGAGAAGGCGACAGCCAGCTCCGCCCCGACGACGGGCACGGTCATCGACACAGCGTTGCCGGCGTAGGTCACCGCCAGCACCGACCGGAACGGCACCGTCGTCCCCCCGGCGGCAAGCAGCCGGCGGTGGACCCGGGTCACCGCCGCCTTCGAGGCGACCTCGGCGCCCAGCACAGCCCCCAGCCACCACCACTGCACCCCCGCGAGGGCCCGCCAGGCGCCGGCGAGCACCGACCGCTCCGCCACGACCAGGACGACGAGGCCGACCACGACCGCCGCGGCCAACCAGCTGCGAGTGCCGTGCCGGACCGCCCGCAACCGGGCCGGGTAACCCTCCCCGTCCCGCAGACCGGGTGTCGGTGCCGGTGTCGGTGCCGGTGCCAGTGCCTCCGGCGAGCACACCATCAACGGGGCCACGCCTGCCCCCACTCGCCGGAACGTGAACCCCGCGCCGAGGGTCGGCCGGGCCTGTGGCAGCAGCGTAGGAAGCAACCGACCCATCAGACGTCCCACCCGGGGATGGACCTGCGGCGGCCTCCTGCACCTACAGCACGACCCGCCCTCCGCCGCAAGGATGACGCAGAAATGCGGGGGTGCTACTCCTTGGCCGTCGGCCGGTGGAGCTCGTGACTGCTGGCGTGGGGATCGGAGACGCTTGCGCTGACGGGCCTTCCGTGCCGCCGGGCTGGCGAGCGTTCACGCTGTTCGAGGCCGCCGAGACCTGGCGCTCGTCCGCGCCGGCGCCCCGCATGATTCACCGGCACGGGCGATTCCAGCGGCTGCGGCCAGGAGCGTCGCGTTCGAGGGTCAGGGTGCGTACTCGTTCGACGGTTCGGTGGCGTAGCGGGCCATGAGCGCGTCGATGGCGCTGCTCGTCGGAGGCCCTGCGGCGCCCGCGTCGCGCAGGTCGCGGAAGTACTGCACGTAAAGGTCCGGGGTGAAGGCGGTGAGCAGGACCGCGGGCTCGTCACCGGGGTTGGCGAAGGTGTGTGGGGCGCCTATGGGCACCATGACGAGCGTTCCCGGGCCCGCGTCGTGGTCCTGCTCGCCGATGGTGAAGCGCACGATTCCCGACAGCACGTAGAACGCTTCGTCGTGCTGGGCGTGCCGGTGCTGGGGCGGTCCAGGAGTATGCGGGGCGAGCGTGCCCTCTGCCATCCCGAGCCGGTGCTCGGTGGTGCCGCCGTCTTCGAGAATGCGCATCTGCATCGTCGGTCCCAAGCGGATGGCTTCCCCCTCGCCCCGACCGATGATTGAAACCTTAACCATGAGAATCTCCTCACCTGTGCTGGGTGTTGACGCGTGCTCGCGGCGACTGGCGCGCCGAGTGCTGCCATGGTCCCGCGGCCACGTTGGCCGGGATTGAACCGCCGACGTTCATGCAGGCTTGCTCGCGGGCTCAAGCAGCGCCTGCTCATGACCCGTGGATGCGCTCCATGGCGAGGGACGCCTTGGCGTATCCGAGGTAGATGGCGAGCAGCGCCATGAGCGCGGTGAGCGCGTCGTGGTCGAGGCCGTTCTGCAGGCCCAGCCGCAGGTGGACGGCGAGGCGATCTCCGGCTACGCCCTGGGCGGCCAGGGCGGTGATGATGGCGATGCTGCGTTCGCGTCCGGTGAGAGCGGGGCTCGACCATGCGGCTCCCCCGGCAGCCTGCAGCGCCTCCTCGGCGAACACCGGGCCGACGCGCGCAGCCATGGCCGCAGGCACCTCCTGCTCGGGCACCGCGAAGATCTTGGCATAGGCCGAGACGCCTTGCGCTCGCCTGCTCGTGGACTCCGGCGGGTCCGGCGGGTCCGGCGGGTCCGGCGAGTCACTCATCGCGGTGCCCGCTGTGGTCGCCGCGCACAACGGCCGCTGCGGCGCTCACGACGCGTGCTCGGTGCACAGGCAGCTGACTCCAGGCTGGATCCATTCCCGGCCTTCCCATTCCGGGTGCCGCTCGATCATCAGCGCCGTGACCTCGTCGATGATCGTCGCCTCGCTCATCGCCGAGTCCCGGCGCACCCACGTCTCGTCGCGCAGCAGCTCGAGGTAGTCACCGACGTCGGCCAGCCGTTGCGCACCGCCGACGTCACCGTGCCCGGGGACCACCACCTTCGGGGCGGCGGCAGCCAGACGCTTCATCACCTCGATCCAGCGGATCCCGGACACGTCGGTGTCATACGGCGGGAACCACGGGAAGATCGAGAACTGCCCGGTCTCTACCAGGTCGCCGGTGAACATGACCCCGGCGTCGGGGACCCTCACCACCTGGTCACCCTTGGTATGTGCTCGCCCGGTGGGCCGCAGTTGCACGCTCCGGCCACCCAGGTCCAGGTCATAGGAGTCGTCGTAGACGACGTCAGGGGCAGCAATTTCGACGCCGTCCAGTTCCCGGGCGACGGCTGCGCCGAATCCCCTGAACTGCTCGAGGTAACCGGGACCCCTGGTGGCCAGGTCCTCGGCCTGCACCCGGTTGATCAGGAACGTCGCCTCACCGGCGAACACCTGCGCGCCGAACGCATGCTCGGGGTGGAAGTGCGTCGTGGTCAGATACACCTTGCGGCCTTTCGCGTAGTCGGCTGCAAACGTGTGTACCTTGCCGGCGTTGCCCGGGCCCATGCCGGTCTCGACGACCAGCACGGAGTGCGTACCGCCGATGATGCCGATGTTCGGCACCAGTGGCACGCGCCGGTCGGGGATCACGACGAGGTCGCGAGCGAGTTCCTGCACCCCTGCGATCTCCACGACGGGATCGGGGTAGGGGTACGGGCGGGCAGATTCGGGCATGGCGCTGAACTCCTTGGGAGCGGCGTTCGCCGCCGGGTTTCTTGTGGCTTCCGGACACTTCCAGTGCACGCGGGGCTGGTCACCGCGTCCAATGCCGATTCCGGACCACTGATACCGCGCGAGTATCATGACAGGTGATGGACCTACGCTTGCTGCGCTACTTCGTGGCCGTCGCCGAAGAACGCCACTTCCGGCGTGCCGCCAACCGTCTGCACATGACTCAGCCGCCGCTGAGCCGCGCCATCAGGCACTTGGAGACCGACCTGGGCACGGTCCTGCTGCACCGTTCGCCCACGGGAGTCACGCTCACCGCCTCCGGCTCCGAGCTCTACGACCAGGCACGCACGCTGCTGGAACATGCTGAGCAGGTTCGCGCCCGGGTCACCGCCGCCGCTGGCACCGCCACCATCACCATCGGGACCCTTGTCGACAGCGTCGAGGAGGCCGGTACCCGCCTCGCCGTGGCCTTCCGCCAGCGTCACCCCGGAGTCGACGTCCTCATCCGTGAAGCGGACTTCACCGACCCGACCACGGGCCTGCGGGCTGGGCTGGCCGATGTCGCGCTCACCCGGACGCCCTTCGACGACACCGGGATCAGCACCCGCGCGCTGCGCTCCGACCCCGTCGGGGTGGTCCTGCGCGCCGACGACCCGCTCGCTCGCCGGGCCACCCTGAGCCTGAGCGACCTTGATAACCGCCAGTGGTGCCAGCTGCCCGACGGAACTGACCCGCTCTGGCGTGCCTACTGGAACGGCGCGGCCCCTACAGGCCGGCTCCGGAAGGGTCCCGTGGTGCGCACCGTCCACGAGTGCATGCAGGCTGTTCTTTGGAACGGGACGATCGGGCTCACACCCCTCACCCACGCGGTACCCGCGGGGCTCGCATACGTTCCGCTGGCGGACATGCCGCCCAGCCAGCTCGTCATCGCCTGGAACACCACCAACGCCAACCCGCTCGTCCGCTCATTCACCCAGATAGCCGTGTCCGCCCACCGCCCGAACGCTCCCGCAAACCTCACGCCCTAACCGGCCGATGACCCCCGGGGGCCGCACCCCGGCGCATCACCAGCGTCCGGCGCCTCGGCAGGACTTCGCTCGGGCGCCCAGCCCTGCCCAGCGTCGGGATGCTGCTGCTCGTGCCGAGCTCGCAGGTGCGCGCTCAGCTCAAGTCGTGGCCTGAGGAGTGCGATACCCGAGAGGGTGGAGCGGCTCCGCCGGCGGGTGAGGTGGGCATGTCGCGAAACGAGCGGGACCAGACTGACGAGTCGCAGGTGGACCTGGTCGGCCAGCGACGACCGCCGGAGCACCTCCTGGCGGCCGCGACAGCGGCTCTGCAGGCCGACCCGAACGTCGGGGTGGTGGCGGTCAACGGGCTCGGCTTATGCGTCCCGGTTCCTGCTGCGGTGCGCCTTCCGGCGGGCCGCGAACTCACCGGCTACGCCTCGGGGGTCGACTTCGTCGTCCCCGAAGATCTGATGCTGATCCTCGACGTGTGGGTAGCGGCTCGCCGCTCGGGCTGGGCGCAGGTCCGCGCCCGGCTGGCCCGCGACCCGACCTGCACTGTCACGATCAGCGTCTATGACACGACTCCCGCCTACGGGGTGTTCCTGGTCCTTGTCGGTATGCCGCCCTCGAGCGAGGCGACTGACAGTGGCGGACCGAGCTCGGCCCTCACCCCCCGGGTCACGACGGTCCGCAAGAACGAGCTGGGCGTCATCGTCGAGGTCGACGACGCGTTCGGGGCGATCCTGGGCTGGAGCGCGAAGGACGTCGTCGGACGGCGTTCGCTGGAGTTCATCGACCCCGAGGACCACGCGTGCGCCGTGGCGTCGTGGATTGCGTTGATGCACGCGCCGCAGGTGCCCCAGCGCGCCCGACTGCGGCACAAGTCTGCTGACGGCTCGTGGCGCTGGTTCGAGGTCACCAACCGCAGCAGGCTCAGCGACGTCGAGCACGGCGACGTGCTGGCGGAGATGGTCGACATCACCGACGAGATGAGTGCACACGAGCAGCTCCGCTCCAGGGAGCTGCTGCTGCGGCGGCTGACGCAGACGCTGCCGGTCGGGGTCATGCAGTTCGACGTACACGGCCGCGTCGTCTACCGCAATGAGCGCCTGGCCCAGATCCTGGGAGCGGTTGACGCCTCGACGGTGGACAGCCAGTTCCGCACCTTGGTCGAGGCGGACCGTGCCGCAGCCGCCGTAATGCTTGCCGACGTCCTCGATGACCGGGGCGACCGGGAGCTCGAAGCTGTCGTGCGGGTCGACGGCGAAGGCGACCGGCGGATCAGCGTCTCGCTGCGGGCCTTGACCGCCGACGACGGGGTCATCGCCGGCGGCATCGGCTGCGTCAGCGACGTCACCGAGAGCGTGGAGCTGCGTGAGCAGCTCGCCGAGAAGGCCACCTTCGACGGGCTGACGCGCCTGTTCAACCGCCCATCCATCCTGGCCGTTCTGCACGACCAGCTCGAGTTCGCTACCCATGGCGGTGTAGGTGTGGTATTCGTCGACCTTGATGGCTTCAAGCAGGTCAACGACGAGTACGGCCACGAGGTGGGCGACGCGATGCTCGTGGCGGCTGCTGACCGGCTCAAGGCTGGCGTCCGCAAAGGTGACGTGGTCGGCCGGCTCGGCGGTGATGAGTTCCTGGTGGTGTGCCCCCACGTCGACTCGCAACGCGCGGCGCAGCGCATCGGCCGACGGCTTGCCACGCTGCTGACGGCGCAGCTCGACGTCGGCGGCCACAGCGTGCCGCTGCGCGCCAGCATCGGCGTCGCCTGGGCCTTTGCCAGGGGAACCGACATGGACAGGCTCGTCGCCGACGCGGACCAGGCGATGTACGAGTCCAAGCGCGAAGGCCTCGGACGTCCGGTGGTCCGCAACTCACATCCCTGGCCACCCGGCCGCGACCGGCAGAACCCGTCGTCACCGGCTGAGACCGGCGGTGTCACCCGCTGCTTCGCAGCCGACTCTGCCCGCGGGTGAACATCAACCCGCGTTTGAGGTTCATGCGCCCACCCGCTGCCGGTCGATCCGGTACCTGCCTGGCGCCACCGCACCGTCCGAAGAGCCCTCAAACCCCGACTCCCGAATCGTGGCCCACTGCCGGCGGCTCGGGATCCGGGCTCGATCACCGACGGTCCAACGGCCTGCTCGAGAGCACCAACACCAGGATCGGGCGGCTCACCGCCAATGGCCTTCGGCTTTAACAGCCCCGAAGCGACGACCGTTCTGGCGATGCTCAACCGCGGTGCTCAACCTCGGTAACTACTGCCCACCCTGCCTGGCCGGCAGAGCGCACGATCACGCGGCCGCGGAGCGACCGGCGGCGGCGTCAGCGACGCCTTTGCCTTGCCCGCGTGGCAGAGCGGTGCCGGCGTCCCACCCCATGCCGGGAGCGGCGGTACCGGGCGGGGGGTTCCCGACGTCGCCGGCGACGCCGACCCCGCCACCGGCTACCAGGTGTTGGTCGACGGCAAGGCGATGGTCATCGGCGGCACGAGCGCCGTCGCGCCCCTGTTGGCAGCTCTGGTCTGCCGGCTCACCCAAGGGCTGGGCCGCCGCCTCGGGCTGCTGCAGCCAGCCATCTACGCCGACGCTCCCGCAGGCACCACA
>JAABUO010009356.1_pt1 | contig 10968 bp, 11 predicted proteins | sample 5559291 | NCBI WGS metagenome assembly JAABUO01 (sample SAMN10711878, study PRJNA513372) | rock metagenome | isolation source: Antarctica rocks | place: Antarctica: Victoria Land, Finger Mt sud | reverse complement strand
GGAATACCATGATTTGAGTGTCATTAGTATAGCCAGAAACTTAGACGCCACTCTATGCTTCTCCGGGCCTAAGGCTCTCATAAGATGTACGAGCAGTTTGTCCATGTATTGGGTCACCTGTACGCTTTCGTAATCCAAGACTTTAACAATTTCGCTCGTTGGCGTGCTTGCGGATAGAGATAGCTTAATGAGAATAACAACACCGTATATCATACGAACCAATTGAAATATTGGAAGTGTTCGGACGGTATTCGGATGCATTTCAAGAACTATGTTCAGGAATATATGTGTTGAAGATATGCACGTCATGAGGGCTTCAATATATGCGGGCGATAAAGAGAATTCAGTACATTGCATTGCAATCTTTACGACGTATGGGGGCCGAAAGTCCTGGAATCTTGGTCAGCTTTGCGAAATGCAAAACAAGGGATTTGGTAGATGAAAGACCTCGGGATTATGGTCAGGATGCAGGCTAAGTTCGTGCAAAAGAACATCGTGAACATAGAAACTCATGTAGAGGGCGTCTATATAATAGGTTGACGTTATCAGTAACAGCTGGCTCAAAGATATGCCTACGATTCATGACGCCTGGAGCAATGCTGTTTTTCCAGTTCTCCATCTGTTTTTCAAATCCCTTGAGCATGAGCTGGATACGGGATTCAGCCAAGCTGGGAGAGGTACTTGGATCATCAAAAGAGAAAGCATTCCCACACTCTTCCATAAGACGTTGAAGTTTGACCCAAGCGATGAACCGCTTGTCTGTGGGGGCAGCATCCGGTGAAGCTTCAAGGTAGTCTATACATTCGGCCATCCAGTTTGACAAGCGCAACATGTTAGGTCGCCTCAGGCTTATGGAAACACTAGAGCACAACAAGTAACATGCCAACAGAGTACGACGGCTTTCGACGAGCCCAGCGTCTGTATATGACCCGTTTTCCAGTTTGATAGGGTGAATTTGGCTTGTTGAATCGTAAGTGGACATGTCTTTTTCGGCAAGAACCCCAAATTCCAGTTGTTTGAGTCTAGTCTTCTTTCCAATGCCTAGCTCTATTGCCATTGTGGCTGCCACATGTATATACTGGTAGAACTTCAATGAATCAAAGTTCTCAGGTGGGCAACACCAAACAACTGAGACCAGCATCGACTGGATCAGCTCAAGAGATTTTTCCCCTTTGATGGTAATTCTATCTGCATAGACCGCAAGAAGCTCTTGGTTCAGACTGAGATATAGATCTTCATTCTCAGAAGAAGCAGCGGCAGCAATCACTGCCAGAAAAAGCGTGGGTGTCTCCCTCCGAATACATTCTGCTGCACCTTTTGGCAAGAGAACAATGGGGAAATGTGGGTATAAGCTCATCCACATATCTGTCGTATATTCGAGACGCTTCATGCATTGTTAGGATGCCACGACAAATTACGTCCATATCGGTGGCTAATTGATGTGGAGTACTGGAGGTGCACTTTGTGCCACCGGTGCCCGTTTCTGAAGGATACTGCCTGCCATCTAGTAAACCAGAGTAGGATCTAGGTTCTTGCGTATCACGATTTAGGTTTTGCTTCACGTGAACGTTGGCCTGCGATGGCTGACCCATTTCAGAAGTCAATATTGAATGGGATCCATGGGTCTTTGAAACATCCATTGCGCCAGATATACTACTTTCACCGGCGCTGTAATTTTCTTGACCACTTCTAATCTGTACCTTGCCAAGAGTTTTCCTTTTCAAAAGTTTTTCAAAAGTGCAGTCATAGCTTTAACCTCTTTTTCAAGGTCTGCTACTCTGGTATCTGCTCGCTTACATCTTCACTTTCGAGAGCGGTCGGTACAGACACACTCTCGATTCGACTTCGCACATGGCAAGCATTTGGCTGAAGGGGAAGACGCATCTTGTAGACAACGAACTTTTCGAAGACGATAACACTCACAAGCTCTTTGAGTGGGGTCGTCATCGAGTTTTTCTGTAGCACATTGCTGCGCATCTGACATGGCTAATTTTAGTGGTTCCTACTGATTTAGAGAGTCGATTGGTGCCCATTAGAGACTCGCTCTTCTCAGATTGAAGTACTTAATAGAGACAGCGATGTCTACGGTCGATAGGGGTTTTGTAATACCTGACGAGAGACCTAGCTGGCGTTGCGTTATATCAACAAGAGATCAGTAGCTTTCTTGTATAAGGCGCCAGTAATGAATCATCATAGAAGATCCACAACGAGGGGAAAATAAGCGTGTCCAATAAGCGCGAGGTTAGCATTTAGTCAGTTGTGCACATCGATACTTTAAGAGCAGTCAATGTTTCTATTTATTGTACCCTGCGAATCCTACCTGTCATTTCGACTACTTTTGGGCGACAGCAACAGCTTGGCTACCATGCATTGTTCCTTATATCACTCACAGTTTGGAAAACAATCTGGGATAACATACACTCAAATGTTACATCCGTAGCCCTCAAATTCTCATCCCTACTAGTATGTACAATCCATAGCTTCATGAAATCTTCGAGGTCTGTCACCCGCCGAAACTATTTCCAATACGCCCGTTCGTGCTGTGGTACAAATAATATACTCTCGATCGTTATTTCCATCTAATTGATCAATGCATCATGTTTTTCCCAATCTCAGACTGCCAGCCCTTTGCTCGTTCGAAACCGTTCGAGTGGGATTGATAGTCGAGCATAGCTTGGTAAACGCCTTCTTGGGTAGTCTGGACGAAGGGGCCGTATTGGACAACTTTTTGGTCTAGGGGTTGGCCGGCGACAAGAACTGTGTCAAGGCGTTAGTAGGATAGCTCGGAAGACTTTGTAGGAAGGATAGTATTAGGGGTAGACTTACAGAACCTGCCATCTTCCTTGGCACTTTCTGATACCTCAGCCGAAATCGAATCGCCTTTCTGCTCAAACACAACGTTGTGATATTGAGCTACAGTTGTCTGATCCTTGCCTACGCCAAAAGTTGTGGATCCATCAAGTGTGTATGCAAAGGCATTCCATCCGGTGGGCAGCGGCTGTGTGACTTTCCCGCCGGGCTTTAGATTCATATCAAAGATCCACACGGGTGTATATGCTAGTTCTTGAACGCTGTCTGTACCATGCGATTGCCCCGAGATTATTTTAATGGTAACTTTGCCGTCGTCGACGTGGATTGTTGGGATCTCCTTAGCTCTTAGATCGCGGTATCGAGGTTCGCACGTCTTTAACTTCTCCGGCAGATCGACCCAAAGCTGCATACCGACATTGGCGCTTCCATCTTTGTTTTGCCGTGGCATCTCAGCGTGCATGATTCCCCGCCCTGCTGTCATGAATTGTAGATCTCCCGCCTCGATCGTGCCTGCATTGCCTGCGAAATCCTCGTGGTCAACAGCGCCTTTGAGAAGGTAGGTGATTGTTTCCTGGCCGCGGTGAGGGTGATCTGGGAAGCCGGCACCGGGAGAGATGGTGAAGTGGTCGAGCATGAGGAAAGGCGAGAAATTGCGAAGTTTGGCTGTGCCAATTGAGCGGCGGACACGGGCTCCGGCTCCTTCAGATTGTTCGATTGCTAGGAAGGTCTGGCGGATTGTACGAGATATCGACATGCTTCCGGTAGTCGCTGGAGCGAAAAAGGAGGGCGCTGTGAAAGGAAGGCTGAAAGTCGACCCGATAGTTGAAGAGTCGCTTTGATTGTGGGGCAGTGAAATAAAGGCTGCTAGTGATGTCTGATGGATGAGGTAGGTGAGTTGAGAGCTGAGAAAGGGATTCTTGTAGAGCAGAAGAGCAACAATGGTGAAAATGAGAGAGGAAAGAACCAGCTTCATGAGCTTCGTGAGCCTTTATAAAGGAATGTCGCTTCGATGGTGGGTAACTCGAAGCTTCTATAGAGATATCGGACTGGAGAAATGGCTACTACGGTAGCACAACCGGTGAAATAAAGAATCAGACTGGTTCAGGCGGTGTCATGTGCCATACCAGTGTCAAATCTTTTGTCGTAGTCGGTCTGAAGTAAAGATTAGTCAAGGATGACAGTGATTTCGTCAAATCTTTCAATATTGTGACTCCAAAATGATCATTGGTGATGACGGGACGATCTACTGTGCTTAGCAACCAAACCGTAAGCAGCAGTTGTAAGGCTGAAGTCAGGTGACTCGGCCATCGTCCTCGGCACATGCACATCATGAGTAGGTACGTATCATCAACCAGGTACGATTTACTGCACGAAGGAGCTTGTAGGATTCTGATGCCTACTTATGCGTCAAGCAGGATCCTACCAAACCTCTGTGTCCAGAGGTTTGAGGTATGTTATTATCCATATGCGACTGTCGCCCGTCTCACGAGCCTTATCCACATATCTGTTCATACCCCAATGCCCCGTATGATCCGAAAAGCCCTGGGCTTCCTGCTGTCCTCTATTTCTGGTCGAAAGGACCGAAAGAACTGAGCGCTGGTTAAAGCGACATTGGCTTCAGTGCCTGAGCCGACCTCACTAGTAATTAGCCTTTGTGCAGGTCCATCATGGCAATTCCTCTTCCTAAACAACCTCTCATTTCATATCCAAAGGTCATGTTGTATTTTTTGTATACTTTTGCCTTTTTATTATCCAGCCTCGCCGTATACATGAACATGTCTGTGCACCAGCCACAAATTAAATGTTACCTCCATACCTTCAGGGATGAATTTTCCGTGGAGAACCATGCCCGTCGGGGGGAAATATTTGGTCTTGCAGGACACGGGCGTAGTGTTTTCTTAACGCAGGCGACGGAGTCAGGGCAGTGCTCGCGAACTTCGTCGTACTTTGGCAACGCAGAGAGATTGCCAGCATGAATCTCGGAGATGAGCTTGCCATAAACAGTAGAATCGGGCATTATGTAATTCATCATGGCCTGGGAGGTTGTTGCAGTCGTGTCAGCACCTGAAATTAGCTGTGGAGAGTTCGCACCAAAAGCCTCAAATTCCTCCATAACTTCACTCCAGTGCCCAATCAAAGCAGAAAAGAAGCATGTTCGGGAGATGAGTTTCAATACGAAGGACCACATAAAGGACCACATACAGGACCACATACAGGACCACCGATCAACTTCCTCCGAGTCGCATGCCGCTTCCAATCTTGATTGTGGAATACGTGCTTTGTCTTTCCGAAGCTGCCTGTGATACAATTTTCGACTTATTTGCCTGTCTACGTAGATCTCGGGCAATTTCGTTGCGTCGCTAATGAGCAGCAATGTAAGAGTTATCTGAATTACTAGCCCTGAGTTCCCAGGAAAGAATTCGTGAGCTAGTAGCTATAGTCTGGAAAAAGAAACGGTAACGAATGAGCTGATATAGCAGATGGAGGACTATGCAGCCAATCGCAGCCAAGCACGATATGTACGATCAGCGCAGAAAATTCCTTGGGAACCAAGTCCCCGTAGTGAAGGAAATATTGAAGATCCGTTCTACTGCGGTTCAATAAAGAGGCCCGCGAGAAGGGGTCTCTGTGTTACAATGCTTGCATGATGTGGTTTAGCGGTAGAGAAGTTAAGGTATTGAATGGGCGTCACTTCCATTGTACCCAATGAAGGGAAGCCAAGAAAACGTAAAGAACAGTAGGAGTCTACATGGCTTTTGACAATTTTAAAGGGTGAGAAGGTTGACAGCTTCTATCACCAAGCTGTCTGGAATTCAGGCTTACCCATCAATCATCTCACAAGCCCCCTGATGTCAGAAGCTCACTTGCTGTACCTTCAATGAACTAGACCTGCCTCAGCCATCTCCTTGACATACCGGTTGTAACAGCCAACGCTTCTACGTCTCAACGTTCGTCCGTACTGGACAAATATCAAGAACGTCAAAACCTGGCCTAATCCAGCGAAAGCCGCGAGGATGAAGGCGTTCTGCAGCCCCATGTTTGTAACCCACGGCGTTATGCTGCAACATGGTAAGCTTCCATTCTATCGCAGGGGTTGTACGGTGAAAGGACTGACCCATATCCAATAGCAAAACTCATGGTGTTTCGAATAATGATCACAGTCACCATATCTTCGCCGCTCAGCTCTCGATATGAATCGATGCAGTAGCTGACTGAGATTTGAACGCCGAGAGTGTTGGTAAATGCGATGACTCCCACGGCAAATACAAGACCAAACCATTGAACGCCATGGGCGGCACCAACACCCCAAAGGATCAGTGCCCCTGGTATACATAGAAGAGATAAGCTGAAAAGCCAGAGTCGATGCTCCGATTCCATAATGCCACCATTTCGCCGAGCCACCTCAATAACCAGCCAATCTCCAAGGCGACCTGTATAGATAAAGCCTAAGATGACGCCGATCAATGGCGACAAGTAGGTTTATCCGACCATTGATGAAGAAAAGCCATATGGTGATCCAGAGAGGATCAAGGAAGCTGTCGCATTGAGAACGTTAAACCATACGAGATTTGAACCGTACGAGAACCCAGCATAGAATATTACAGGAAAAGTCAGGAATACGAGTGGTCGAAGCATCATTCGTCCGAGTCGATTTTGGCGCTGCCACGAAGCGGGTTCAAAGAGCTTCATTTTGGCCCAATAATCCTTCGGCTGGTACACCTTGGCACGTACGTCCATCTTCAATGCTACCGACTGCCATATCCACCACCGCGTTTTTCTCTGCGGTTGGGTTTTCACCTTCCACAGAGCCTCCAGGTGAAGGTTTCACGCCACCACTACTCTTAGTACGATATATCGGTCCTGCCCTTCGGTAGTAATTTGTTTCCTCCATAAAGAAGAAGAGAAAAACAAAGCCGATCGCACAGAAAATGGAGCACCAGTAAAGGACCCATTTCCAACCTTGTCCGTCATTGATGAAGCCTGCTATAATTGGTGCGAAGAAATTACTCCCTGCCAGAAACAAGGCGTATAAAGCCATATAAGTACCTCTTTCGTGGGTGAAGTATCTTCACAATCGTGAGACTGGCCCACGATATATAGATAAATTGGGTGGCCCCATGAATATGGTTTGGACCGTGCACTGTTACCGCACACTTTGCATACCCGTAAAACCTAAAGCAGCAAATCTCGCGTCACAGAAAGCTCGAAATAGCGGAATATATAGTCGAACAAAGCAAATGGGACTTGATGCCGAAGAAGTCCTTTCCACAGCAGCAGGCCTTAGCAAAAGCTACTTTCAAATCTGACGCAAGAACTTCTGCTTCGCGCTAACTCAGGCATACAACTATTCTCACCGATCTAAGGTTCATGATCTAGCAGTCAGTATCAATCAAGAGGGAGTTTCAGTCTGCAGGCGTGGTCCAAATGTTCTGGTTCGGATTCTTTTTATTGGCTGAATGCCAAGATTAACTGCCTACGCCACCAAGCACTCTGAGTCCCCGATGGTTTTTAGGGTTCTCCTTGTTATTTCACTTCAATAATCTATACCCCACTACAAGTTCAAGATTCAGTGAGCGGAATTTCGTTACCTGGGTCTGAGTGACCCCAAGTACAGCTACCGATAGGGCAGAGTGTGGAAGCAGAAGCAAAGACAGCTCTGAAGGTACTATATCACGTATCTTGACAGTGGCATGGGGACAGCCAGAATTCCCCGCTCATCTGTAATAGAGCCGACGTAGCTTCGCCATTCCCAAATGTATCAGCACTGCCAAGACCGATTCCAATCAAAGTCTGACACTCATGCGATCTCAAAGGGTGAGTATGTTTCAGCTCATGCGTAACAATACCCCCTTGAACCTACCGGGAGCTCCGGCATCTCCAGCAGCCCTACAACGACAACGACTATCCCTAAATAATCTGCCCCAGTATTTGGCACCCCATCCACAGATACTGAAGCGACAGCTGCAAAACACGGATAACTACGCTGGCAGGCCGGCGAACATCTTTTTTGGCGCTCCAACCGAGCGAATAGCACATGTAACATCTATGTGATCAGACAGGAGGAGAAGCAGCTACAACGTGCTTAGCGTCCGAGAAAACCGCTTGTGATTTGGCTGGCTTTCATATGTAAGAGCCAACCAGCTTGATGCCGGACCAAGTATCCCAGAGCCACTTACAATGAGGACTTTAGCACCTCAAACAAATAAAGGAAGCGCGCCGTCTGCATTGGTAATTGATAATCATTACTTCTTGTTCTTTTATCTTCTGTATCATTCATTCTCTTGCTCTTCTTTCCATCGAGGGCGATCCGGATGTCATGACACTCACTTATAGCAGCAGTACACCGAAATCAACACCTAACGAATTTTCAATCTGATCTTGTCGGGATTCGGACTCTTTTGCTCCTTAGATTACCTTCTGCACACGCAATGAAAAGCGTCATTTCCATTTCAGTTATTTGGCAGCTCGACAAGGTATTACTATAACCTCTATACCCCCTCATGCTTCCCTCTTTCCTGCTTGTGCCCTAGTGCCGTTCCACCCTTACTTCATCCACTCTTCCTTGTTACCGTATTTCTTTCTCATTCTTTCCAAATTATCCTCTTTCATGCACCCATCACCAGATATTATCAATAATGGTGGCTTGTTCAGGCGAGTTGGTTTCCCTTACGATTTTGCGATCCAATGACAAATGCTGTGTGTACAGGAGCATATGGTTTTCAGACGTTGAGGTGAGCCGGCAACTGTAAGGTTGGCCTGATATCAAAAAGAAAGAGGCAAGTGGAAGTGAATAAAAGACAGGGATCGGATGTACAATTAGTCAAGTCAAATATTCGCACATCTAACATTTTCAGCGCTAGAATGACAAATTGGTGAATGACGAACAGACGTAGTATCTCTTTCTCTTCCCTCCCATTTCTCATGCCCTCGCTTCTCCGTACTCAGCACGGGCTTTTTTCTAGGAAGATCGACTTATAGTCCTGTTTGCATAAAGAACTCTGCTCGATATATTACCCAATCAGGAAATCGACAATCTCACACCGCAAAATCAACCTGAAAGGAAGAGATGGGTTGCCCACTGACTTTGCTAGTGCAATCTTAGAGAACATGAAAATGGAAATCCGATAGATGGCACTAATTCTGAGGGCTATCTTTGTTTCCGGAGCTCAGCCAGGTGAAAATGCAGGTCGCCAAGTACTTTACAGACATGTACACTTATGGAATACAACCACATCTAGGCCGCTGTCCTTGTGGTGACAGTATGGATGTGTTCGCCTTTGACCTAGAGACTTGGTGTCTTTGCTCCACCATAAACCTCTCCAGTTCTCACTTACTCTTCCTTTCGATAGTCTCATTTTGCCTCGTCCGCCATTTTCAGCGTCAAGTATGCTTCTAGATCGAATTTAGAGTCCATGGGATCCGTTATCACTGGCGTCACCGAAGGATTAGCCACCCAGCCAACTCCATTGATACTAGGTATGCAAAATCCCATAGCCAGCGTTCCATTCTCCAGAGCCATCCTTAACGCCCTGCCCAAACCCTCCAAACCCCACAAAGAAGAAATCTCGCACTCACCTCCCCCGCCCTCAGTCTTACTTTCCCTTGGCATCGTCTTCTTCACATACTCTGCCTTCGCCTTCTGAATCAAGTTCTCCTTGCTCTTATACTCCCTATCAATCTGCGCGATTTTCGATTGCGCGGATATTGCCGATTGCCGGTACAGGCCGTAGGCGACGCCGGAGATGAGGGCTGTGTAGCGGAGGACCTGTTTGGGAGAGACGATGGCATAAGCTGGGAATGTAGAAGAAGATAAGAGTGTTCCTAAGAGGGAATGGACTTACGTTGACACCGGAACTGGCCATTGTTGATGAGAGAGACAGGCGCGGGAGCGATGGGGTTGGTGGGTGGCCAATGGCAGAGGAAGAGGTTCTTAGAGCCTAAGGGCGAGTAGAGGATATGGCTGGAAGTGGTAATGGTGGGTGCCGGAGCTCTTTATGCCCTGGTTAACACGCTTTGCGGTCGGCGGGATGCAGAAGTTTGAATTTTGTGCGGAGGAGCTTGGGCCACAGCTCACGCATAAAATTACGTGCATAAAATGTATCTCCGTTTGTTTGCACAGAAAGGGTGAAGTACAACTACCGTGGAGTATAGTCACACTTTCATTCAAGCTACGTCTTCAGAGCAAGGTATCCTCTTGTTGGCTTCGCACCGCTGTACTTGTGTAACGTATCGAAAGCCAATGGCATTGGGACTACTGCAGAGCTCACGGCGCAATCCTTAGGAACGACTCCCAGGGACATAGCTTTACTTCACAGAGCAGATATGATGCAACGCAAAGATGAGATCCTAGCGAAGAGGGCAAAACTCGCAGAGCTTAGACGCCAGCGAGAGGAGAGACAGCAGAGGCTAAATACCAATACTCAACAACCTCAAGCTACAGAGGACTCAGAAGTAATCTACCCCTACTCATCAGTCAGGATTGGTTTAAAATTGACTCCAGTTCATCTAGGAAGCAGTAGGCACTCCCCAGCGCTCAAAAGATCGAAAGGATGTTGATAGCCTCATCAACGAGGTGCTGGGAGAAACTAAGGGTTCCCGCACCTCTTCTCCCACTGCTCGTACAAGCCGACCAAGCTCCACTCTGAGCGCTGGACAAGTGGGTGCTGAGTCTGCTCAGGCTGGCCCGAGCACTCCTACAAAATCTCCTCAGGCACAGACTACATCAATTGCCACACAGACATTAGAAACTGTGCCTGTAGCGGTCAACTATGAGATTGCGCCGGCCCCTAGAATTGAAGTCTTATCCTATAGTAAGGGGATACAAACTGTGGAACCATGGTCACCCCGAAGAAGAAAGAATTCCGCAGGCTTCTCAGGTTCGGACTCGGACTCAGACCAATCACCTCCACGGACGCTTTCACCCAGGAAATCAAAGAGACTTAGCCGACGGGAGCGTGAAAAGGAGGAGGAACTTCGGCAGAACCTGCGACGGGAGATAGAAGAAGAACTGAAGGCCGTGAAAGACCCTATCGCGGATGGACAAGCTACAACGTCACGACCCAAATATCCCGCAAGGGCTTTAACAAATGAAGAGCTGAATGCTGTAACGGCGTCTGAAGATTTCCTGGACTTCGTTGAGAGATCGAGTAAAGTAAT
>JAABUO010009355.1_pt1 | contig 10970 bp, 10 predicted proteins | sample 5559291 | NCBI WGS metagenome assembly JAABUO01 (sample SAMN10711878, study PRJNA513372) | rock metagenome | isolation source: Antarctica rocks | place: Antarctica: Victoria Land, Finger Mt sud | reverse complement strand
TTACGGCCGTTCATCCGCTTGGGCCGAACGATCCGCAAGCACCGCGACGGGATCCTCGCCGCCCGTCGCCTGAAACTGAGCAACGCCCGCGCCGAAGCGCTGAACAACAAGGTGAAGCTCATCGTCCACCGCGCCCACGGATTTCACTCCGCAAACGCCGCTCTCACCCTCGTTCATCTCACCTGCGGGCCGATCAATCTCACACTCCCACACGAAGGAGCGTTCGTGTGACGTCACCTACGATCATGCCCGGAGAGCCCGTTTTCCCTGAGGTGGCGGTCGGCGAGCCTTTGCCCTGCCAGAATCCGTTGATCGAACGCCAGGTGAGCCGCTATCTCCCGTGTTGGGGCTACTGGGGCCCGCGGCGTGTCGAGGGGCACCTCTGGTGCCGATGCCACGGCCGAAAACAGTCTTGCCCCCCCCGGGGCCGTGCCCGTCGGCACGACCGCGTCGATGCCGCGCGTGAGACCTCCTGCCGCCGTGTGTGTGATGGATCCGGTGAGCCGGGTGGCGTGTGGGATGGCTCGGAAGTGTTCGTCCCACGCCGGTGGCAGAGACGCTCGGGCCCCGCCGATGCCCGCTGAGAAGCCCTCCGGCGAGAGGTGAAACCCCGGCAGGTCCGCCAGCTTGCGCGACGCTCAGAACTTGGCCCAGAGCATGGCCTGGCCGCGCTGAGGCATGTGCATTCCCGGCAGAACGGATCGGATCGACACGAGCCACCACCGATGACGTCATCGCCACGCCGCCGATCGCGACAGTCGCGACTGCGGTGGCCACGACGTTGCCGGTGGTGATAGTCGCCGCCGTCGCTTCGCCGGTCATCCACGAGACGGCGCGCTGTAACACGGATGCTGTCACCGTCCAGAGCGCGATCGACCTCCTACCCGAGTAGCAATGCAGAAACGCGCGGACCGCGCCGCGGTCAAGCTGGAGACCTTGCTCCCCGGCGAGGGTGTCAAGCGCCTTCTTGTGCGCTCTACGAGGCCGATAGGGACGAACGGACGTAATCGCGTCAAAGGTGTCCGCCACGGCGATGATCCGAGCTCCGAGCGGGATCTGTTCGCCGGACAGCCCGTCCGGATACCCCTTTCCGTCTAACCGCTCGTGATGGTGCAGGACGACCGAGGTCAGCTCTTTGTTACCGAGGCTTGCCACCATCTCGGCGCCGTCCACTGGGTGACGTTTGATGAGATCGAACTCCGCGTCGGTGAGCCTGGTCGGCTTATTGAGAACCTCAGCTGGAATGCGGAGCTTGCCGACATCGTGAACCAACGCGGCAGCGCGAACCGCCTCAACCTCGCCGCTGGAGAGACCCATCTCGCGGGCGATGCTTCCGGCATAGCAAGCCACGCGATCGGAGTGACCCCGGGTGTATCGATCCTCGGCTTCCAACGCGGACGCCAGAGCCCGGAGAAGTTCCTCTTGGCGGTCGACCGACCATCCTGCCGGACGCCCACCGTTACTTTGCACGAGGCCGAGCAACTCAACAGCGCTCGCCAGCCGTCTTTCCGCGCGCCAGCGCCGCAACCATCCCCAGACAAGCAGTTCGCTGAACAGCAGATCTCCCGATCCCTTGCTGCGCTTCCAGTACGCACAGCCAAACGTCCGCCACCGGGAGTGGTGCGAGCGGCAGCTTGCTGGCGGTGAGGGTGTGCAGCGGACGAGAGCGCCCCTCCCGAAGCGCCGCCGCGGTACCGGCGATGGCCAGGTGGGTGAAGCCGGCCTCGCGCAACAGGGGACCCCAGCGGCGGGCGCTGGTCGGGGTCACCTCCTGCAGGCAGACGACGTCCGCTCCCGCCGCCTGCACCAGCGCCGCCTGCTCGGCCAACCGCTTGACCCGCCCGGCGAGGTTCCAGCACAGCAGCGTGACGCGCACACCGCCCTCGGCACTCACAGCCGCCTCCTCGAGGCGCTACGCCGCCTTGTCGACGGCGACCCAGGCCTGCTGGAGATAGTCGGCGCCAGTGACAATTGCAAACAGCGAGGCCGTCATGCGGGCCACGCGCGGTTGCCAGACGTACAGCCCCAGCAGCACCGTCGCCACCCAGTGCTGGATGCAGTACGGGCAGGTCAGCAGCTCGCCCACGGCCCGGTGCAGGCCCCGGCCGCGCGCGGCCTCGGAGACCTCCGCGGGACCGGCATCCTCCTGGTAGCGGGTAAACGGCGCCCGCACGGCGGCCGTCACCTTGTCCTTGGTGATCAAGCGGCTGAGCTTGAACGTCGCGACACTGAAGAGAGCCAGGTCGCCGGGGGGGACCTGTTCCGGAAGGCGCTTGCGCGCGCGCATCAGCAGGAGCGCCAGCAGCGCCACCAACGCCTGGAAGATCAGCAGGAGGACCGCGTAGCCCCCCAGCGGCTTGGGCTCCTCGGGAGAGTAGGACTCGGCAGGGGTCATCCGACCACGATTACCCCGTCTGCACGTTTTCACGCCGGGCCGGGGGCGGCGTATACATAATGGCGTCATGCTCTCCAACGTCGGCGGGGTCGCCTACGGCACGATCACGATCGGCGCGGTGCTGGCCGCCGAGAGCGCCGCGGTGAGACCTATCCGGAGACGCTGGGCGCCGCGCCCCCGCTGCTGGTACTGGCGCTTTGCTGGGCAGCGGGCACGGCGCTGAGCACGGCAGTGGACGCCGCCACCTGGACGGCGGCGGGAAGCCTCGTGCTGATCGAGATGGTGGTGGGGTTCCGGGACCGACTGAAGCCCCGGGACTTCCCAGACGGCGATCGGGACCGTGCTCGGGCTCCTCGTGATAGCGCTGAGGGCGCTGCTGCACTGAGGCCTGAGATGGGTCGCGCCCAGGCGCGGCGGTCTCGCTATGCGGCCTGAAGACCGACGGGCACGGCCGGCCCGCAGGCGGCCACGTCGTGCAGCAGCCTCGCGGCGGTGACCTGGTGCCAGCGTCCGCTCTCCACGAGCGCTTCGCAGAGCGACTCGACGTCGGCCAGCGCCGCCCGGGCACCGGCGTCATCGGTCAGATCCGAGCTGAAGACGAGGGTGTCGGCGGCAAGCCGGATGCGCTCCTGCTCATCGCGCTGGAGCTTGCTCGGGCCGAGCTCGTCGAGCGTATCGACCACCCTGCGGTATGCCTGGGTTCTTTCCCTGTTCATCGCAACTTCCTCCGTCGCATGATCGGTGGGATCCATGATCGTAGCCACTCGCCCATTCGCCTTCGGCCCGCTGGACAAACATGGCCCGGAAGGTTGGCCGTCGGCGGGCCGGCGGTGAGGCCTCGGCTCAGCGACCACGCGGCGGGCCCACGGCGGTGGTCCCGACCGCGGCCGGGGCGAGGTCCCGGTCGCCTGTTGGTCCCCCGCCGGGCGGCCCCGCAGCAGTACGGCGTTCGGAGCGGGCTGTGCGCCGGTCGAGCATGTGGACGACGCCCAGGGCGGCGAGCAGCACCAGGAACGGATCGATGCCCGAGCGGAAGCGAATGAAGCCGGTGACGAACACGGTGCTGGCCACCGGGACGAGCCACAGCCACCACGGGGCGCGCCGGACCCTCCTGGTGGACAAGCCGACCAGTGCCAGCAAGCCCAGCATGTAGAACCCGGAGACCTCCAGCCAGGCCGGGATCTTCGGAATTCCGGTGTCGCGTAGGTTGGCCACGCCGAAGTCGAGCTCGCCCAGGTGGAACATGCGGACGGTGTTCCAGGCGGCGGCGGTGAGCATGTAGGGGGGATCCTTGCGGATGTCGGCAATCGCCGCCGAGAGCAGGTTGTCGTCAAGCGTGGCCTCGTCCCAGCGATGGATGGAGGCGTTGAAGATGATCGGCGAGTACTCGACGGAGGCCCCGTGCTCGGCTTCCTTCCAGACCGCCGGCCAGTGATGGTCCTGGCGGGAGGCCAGGTTGTAGGTCCCGGCGAGGGTGTAGCCGATCTCCGTGGAGACCGGGACGAAGTGGTGCAGGACGAACCAGTTACGCACCGTCCACGGCGCCACTGTGAGGACGGCGGCGGCGATCAGGGCCGCGGGGCGCAGCAGCGTGCGGCCAAACCGCGGGCGTGGGATGGCCCAGAGCGCATAGGCCAGCGGTACCAGCAACACGAAGGCGTTCGTGCGTGTCAGCTCGGCGAGTCCCACCAGCACTCCGGTGAAGATCGCCCAGCGGAGCGTGTGCCGGGAGCGGCGCCCCTCCAGGACGGCGGCCACCGCGGCCAACATCAGGGGCACGAACAGCGACTCCGAGATGAGAGCGGTGCTCAGCACCACCAGCGGGGGAGCCACCGCGGCGATGGTGAGGGCCATGACGCCAACGCGCCTTCCCCAGATCCGCAGAGCGATCAAGCCGATGAGGGCTACCGAGAGCGTTCCCAGCAGCGATTCCACCAGGCGAGCCGCGGGCGGGGCCTCCTGGCCGGCGACGGCGTAGACCGCGGCCAGAAAGACGGGGTAGGCGGGCGGGCGAAAGGCGCTGGGGCCCCCGCCGGGGGCCCGGTTGGTGTCGGGGTACCCGTGGCCCTGGGCGATCGAGAGCCCGGTGCGGCTGAAGTCCGCGGGGTCGAGCGTGACGGGCGTGTACAGAGTGAAGCCCGCCACCACCGCCACCCGCAGGATCAGCGCCACCGCCAGCAGCACCCAGACGCGCCGGGGCAGCCCAGCCGCCAGCCCTCGAATGCGGGTGGGCACCCGCGCCCTCAGCATCCAGGCGCCACCGCCGTGGTCGAACCCTTGTTGAAGCCCAGGATCTCCTCCGCGGGGCCGGTCGGGTTGGGGTTCTCGCACGCGGTGACCACGATCGTCCTGATCGCGCTGCCGGGGGGCACGGTCAGCTGTAGCTGGGCGGTATCGGGTGCCCCCGCTCCGGACACGCTCTCACTGCTGCTCGACGAGCTGTTGCTGGACGAGCTGCTACTGCTGCTGCTCGAGGAACTGCTGCTGGACGAGCTGCTGCTGGACGAGCTGCTGGCAATCGGCGGAGGCAGCAATGGGATCGGTGTCCCCGGAAAGGCCACGAAGGCGGCCGCCGGGAATGGGCTCGTGCCCGTGGCTCCAGCCTGGGTGGCGCTGCACTTCGGGATCGTCACCACCCGGGTGCCCTGTCCCTGCGGCAGCTGTAGGACGACGGCGCCCGGGGTGGTCTCTCCCACCGCGGGGTCGGCGGACACCGTCGCATTGGTCCCGCACGGAGGGATGATCACGGTCCGCGACGTGTCGGCGGTGGGCACGATCACGGCCCGCATACCGGGGAGCACCGGGCTCGGGGTGCCGCTGCTCTGGCTGCTCTTGGCCTTGATCGCCGTGCCCACCACCAGGAGCACGATCAATCCGACGATCGTCCCCCAGACGATGCGATTACTCCCGAGGCTGTCCTGCGAGCCCACGGACTCGCCCGTCTCTGTCCTGTCTTCTGTCTCGGCGATCGGATGCTCCCGAGCTGACGCTTACCGCTGTGCCGGCCGCTGCATACCGGTCTAGCTGCTGCTGGAGCTGCTGCTCGACGGCATCGCCGTGCAGTTGGACGCCGTGGCAACGGTCTCGTTCTTGGAGGGGATCACATTCGTCTGGCTCGGGCCCGTGGTGGAGCTGGTGCTGCTCGAGCTGGAGCTGCTGGAGCTGGAGCTGGAGCTGGAGGCCGCGGCGATGGCCGCGGGTGAGGGCAGGCACGGGGGCACGATCAGCGTGGTGATGCTGCTGTTGACGGGCAGCACCAGCTGATCCTGCGCGGTGGCTCCGGCCGCCTGCATGCTCGTGGCTCCGCCGGGCGTGACCAGGATCGTTCCCGGCGGCGGCGGGGCGATCGCCTCCGAGGCGGAGCTCGAGCTGCTGGAGCTGGAGCTGGCGGGCATGGGGGTTCCGCATGGCTCGATCGCGATGGTCTGCGTCAGCGAACTCTTGGGAATCACGATCTCGTTGGATCCGGGCGGAATCTTGCTGCTCCCGGAAGCCGTTACGACTGCCGCCTCGCTGCACGAAGTCACGGCGATCGTCAGCGGATTGTGCTGCTTGGGAACCGTGACGGTCCTGACTCCGGGACTCATCAGCGCCGTCGCGACGGGATCCATGCTCGAGCTCGAAGAACCACCGCTACTTCCTCCACACGCCGCGACAACTCCGGCGCAGGCGACCAGGGCAGCGACGCGACCTGTCACAGACATCATGCTCCTCATGTTCTCTCCTCCGCGAGCTGCTGGTGGCCACTCGTGTATGGGGGCGCGCATCCTGCACTCACCGACGCCTCTTGCATCGCGCACCATACCCATTACCGGGTGCGCATAGCGGAAAGGTCGCTTTTCCGAGGCCCGCCCGCTGCCCCCACCGAAAGGATCCGCCCATGCCCCAGACGTTACACCGACGAGAGCCGTAGACGCCACGCCCGCGCGCCCTGCGTGGCGTGGAGAAGCTCGTTCACGGCCAGGATGCCTCCGGAGATCAGCAACGGGATGGCGGGGATCAGGTACCGCACCACGAACGCGACGAACGCGGCGCTGGCGAGCAGCATGGCGATGCCGCTGCCAGTCAGCAGGAAGATCTCCGCTCGTCGCCGCACGTCCAGGTGGCCGAGGGGTAGCACCGGCGCCAGGAGCGCGACCAGGGCCACGATGCTGAGCACGCCGAGCAGCAGCCTCGGATCCGGGAAGCGCTTCTGGTACTGCACCAGCAGTGGCGCGGGCCAGCGCACGCGCGCCTTGTAGCCGGGCAGGTACCGGTCGCGGTAGGACCCGTACACCCACCCGAGCAGCGGGGAGGAGGGGAACGTCACCGTGACGCCGTCAGGATCGTTGTGGGGGATGGCGCGCGGGTCGAAGAAACGAAGGAAGTCCGCGGCGGCGACGTGGGCGTAGGCGAGCGGATGGGTGCGGATGATCGCGACGGCGAAGTCCTGCAGTACCTGGTTGTTCGCCGCACTCCGCGCCGCACCACCGGGCTTGTCGGCGTAGAAGTCGGGGTTACCTCCAGTCAGCTGGTCGGGGGGACTGGCGGGAATCCAGATCCAGTCACCCGGCGAGAACTTGTGGCGAAGGGCGGGCGGCACGCACAACGGGCGGGTGAAGGCAGGGATCGTGGCGCCGTTGCAGTCCGCGATCTGCGCGACGCGTCCGTACAGGAACCAGCCTCGCATCTGGTCGAGGCTCACGGAGCCATCGGTTTGGACCGCGTTCCACGAGGCGTAGAGCGCCAGCGGCAGGATCAGGCCGAGCGCGCCGCAGAGCATTCGCCGGCGGTCCCGGGCCGTCCAGAGCAGGTAGATCAGCCACACCGGGATGACGAACAGGGCACTCGTCCGCAGCGTGCAGGCCGCCCCCAGCAGAATACCTGCGAGCATCAGCGCCCGCGGGCTGGCGCGGCGCAGGATCGTCAACGCAATCGCGCTGAAGAGCAGCAGCGTGAAGAGCGCCTCGGCCATGATGAACTGCTCCAGCACAATCGCGGACGGGGCCAGCATCACCAGCGCGGCCGCGAGCGCCGCGAGCGGTCGCTGCAGCCCGGCGTGCAGCAGCACGATGTAAACGAGCACTCCGACAGCCACGCCGGCGGCGTGCTGCGCAACCGTGACGAGAAGCACGTCGTGGCCGGGCAGCGCCAGCAGCGCCAGCAGCAGCGGGTAGCCGCTGGGGCGACTGGGCATGACCGCGACAGGCGCTCCCCGGGAGGCCATGCTCAGGTACACCCAGGAATCGCTGAAGAACAGGGCCGGCCGGTAGGCGAGCTCGGCCCCTGCCCGCAGGAGCACCGCCGCGAGCACCGTCACCAGGAAGGCGGCGTGGTGGCGGGCAAGCTTCCGAGTGTCGCGCCGGGGGAGCGTTTGCGCTTGGAGGAGCATGGTCTCCGGCGTTCTCCCCCGAGGCGAAGGTCACTACTCCCCGGGGAGATGCTCCCCTATCTCGGCCGCGCGCCCCGGGGGCCCGGCGGCCGGCGCCCGCGGCGCAGCCGGCGAGCCCTCCTGCGCTGCAGCACAAAGCTGAAGGCGCCCAGGCCGAGGACGATCATGCTCACAAGGCCCACGATCGCCCAACCCGGCGCGATGATCACCAACACCAGCACGATCACCAACGCCGTCGCCAGGTCGCGGCGCCCGCTGGGGCTCACAGCGGTAGCCGCCGATACAGCCCGCGTGGGAGGTGCCGAAGGACCGCGAAGACCCAACGCAGCCGCGAGGGCACCCAGATCGTATGGGCGTTGCCCGCCAGCGCCAGGACGGTCGCATCCGCAACCGCGTCGGGCGTGGTGGCCATCGGCGCCGGATCCAGGTCGGCCGTCATGCGCGTGTACACGAAGCCCGGCCGCACCACCAGCACGCGCACACCGCTCCCGGCCAGGGAATCGGCCAGACCCTGGGCGAGCGCGTCGAGCCCCGCCTTCGCGGCGCCGTAGATCGCGTTGCCCGCCCGAGGCCGCTCTACAGCAACGCTCGAGAGCACGACCAGCGAGCCGCTGCGCTGCGTGCGCAGTTGGCGCAGCGTCTCGAGCAGCAGTGAGCCGCAACCGAGGAAGTTGACCCGCATCACCTCGAGGGCCTCCTCGCGAGGAGTGTCGATGCCCTCCTGCCCACCGAGCGCGCCGGCCGCCAGCACGACGGTGTCAAAGCCGCCGAAGCGCGCAAAGACGCTTTCGAGCGCGGCCGCATGCGTATCCAGGGCATCGGCGTCGACCACCGCCACCTCGCCACCCGCCGCCTCCAGTGAGGCAAGGGCGGCGTCCAACCCGTTCCGGTCGCGCCCGAGAAGCAGCGCTTGCACCGGTCCCTCGACGCACTGGCGCCGCGCGATCGCCAATCCGATCTCCGAGGTACCACCCAGGAGCAGGAGTCGGTGCGGCTGGGAGGTGCTCATGTTCCGGCCTCGGCCAGCAGACCGGTCCTGAGGGCCAGATCAGAGCGCCACAGGCCGATTGGATCCGCTTCATCACGCACGCGCCGCCAGCGCTCCAGGCCCGGATACATCACGCCCAGCCACCCTCGTCGCAGGCGTGCGTCCTTGGCCAGGTAGATCCGTCCCCCGGCCTGGGCGATCAAGACATCGCACTCGTCGAGCACGTCATCGAGCTCCGGTCCGAGCCGCGGCAGGTCGATCGCCATCGTCCATCCCGCGATCGGAAACGACAGTGGCCCGCGGCCGGCCGCGCCGAAGTCCTTCAGCACCACCAGATACGGACGCACTCGCCGCCGGCGTAGGCGCTCGATCACCGTTCGCAGCACGTGCTCCTGCCCGAAGGGCACGACGAACTGGTACTGCAGGAAGCCGGCCGCCCCGTACAACCGCGGCCACGCGTCGAGCGCGTCGAGCGGGAACAGGTGGCGACCGACTGACTCCACCCGCCCGCGCGCGCTACGTGGCGCGGTGCGAAAGCGCAGCTCGTTGAAGGCGCGCACCACTGCCGGGCGCAGCAACCCTGCCGGCCAGCGCGACGGTACCTGCGCCCGCGCGGAGACCGCCGCGGGCGCCGCGGCCTCGGGCAACGAGCGGCCGCCGTGCAGATGGTCGGCCCGTGTGACGATCCCTCGCCCCGCCGTTGAGCCGAGCAGGTCGAGCCACGCGACCCGGTAATCGCCACCGGGCGCCTGCAGGGCGGCGCAGGCTCCGTCCAGGTCGGCCACCCGATCGATGTCCACCGACATCAACGGGCCGCCGATCGGCCGCAGCTGGATCCGCGCCCAGAGGATCACGCCGGTGAGACCCATCCCGCCGGCCGTAGCCCAGAACAGCTCATCGTCGTGGGTCAGCTCGAGCTTCTCCCCGCCGGAGCCCAGCAAACCGATTGCGAGCGTGTGACGTGAGAACGCGCCCGCCGTCTGGTGATTCTTGCCGTGGAGATCGCTGGCGAACGCCCCGCCCACGGACACGTGCTGGGTGCCGGGCACGACGGGGAGCATCCAGCCCTCCGGTACGAGTTTGCGCAACAGGTCACCCAGCGCGGCCCCCGCCTGGGCCTCGAGCACTCCGGTCTCGCTATCAAGCTCGAAGGCGCTGAGCCGGGTCATATCCAGCACCAATCCCGCCTCGAGCTGGGCGGCATCGCCATAGCTGCGACCCATGCCGCGGGGAACAGTCCCCGATGCCCCCAAGGCCGCAGTCGTTCCGGAAGGGCAGCGCCGCTTTCGGGCCAGCTGCAGCGCCGCACCCACCTCGGCGAAGTTGCTGGGCTCTAGCAACCCAACCTGCGCCGGCCGAGAACGGCCCCAGCCGGAGAGCCTCGCGTCGCGAGCGCTGAGCGATACCTGCCGGGGGTCCGCGCGCTCGGCCAGGTGCTCAGGCGCCGGCATGCACTGCCAAGCCGAACAGCACCAGCCATGCCAGCGCGGCCAGCAGCAACGGCGGGTCTGAGACCACGAGCTCCTCAGGCGCCTCGCCATCACCGACCATGGCCCGCGACAGGTAACGCAGCAGGCAGGCCGCGAACGGCGCGATCGTGAGCGGGCGCCACACGCTGCCGTGCCCCGACGGGAGCCTCAACGCCCACACGCAATAGGCCGTTAGGGCGATGCCCGCGCTGGCGCCGAGGGTGAGCAGGAGCGCCTCCGGGGTATACCGGTCGAGCACGCGCCTCCTGCGCATGCCCCCCTCGCCCGCCCGGCGAAGCTCGGCCAGCCGCTTGGCGGCGGCGATGAAGACCGCCGCGGCGGTGACGACGAGGACGAACCAGCGTGAAAGCCCGACTCCCGCAGCGATGCCACCGGCCAGCGCCCGCAGCACGAATCCGCCGGCAACCGCGAGGATGTCCAATACCAGGACGTGACGCCAGACGAGCGTGTAGCTGAGCGTCAGGGCGAGGTAGCCGGCGCCGACGAGGGCGAGCAGGGGACTCAGCACCGCGCAGATGATCATCCCGAGCAGCATCAGCCCCACCCCGAGCCCCGTCGCGGCGTGCGCGGAGAGCTCCCCGGCGGCCACCGGGCGCCGGCACTTGCGCGGGTGCATGCGATCCTCGGCCGCGTCGCACACGTCGTTGATGGCGTAGATGCCCGAGGCGAGCAGGCAGAACGCGGCGCAGGCGAGCAGCACGCGCTGGGGGACATCGTCGCGGCCGA
>JAABUO010009354.1_pt1 | contig 10970 bp, 13 predicted proteins | sample 5559291 | NCBI WGS metagenome assembly JAABUO01 (sample SAMN10711878, study PRJNA513372) | rock metagenome | isolation source: Antarctica rocks | place: Antarctica: Victoria Land, Finger Mt sud | reverse complement strand
GCAATGGACCCGCACGCCGAGGTCGGCGAGCTTGGCCACCGTTGAGCCTACGTCCATGGCGTTGCGGCCGAGCCGATCGAGCTTGGTGACCACCAGCACGTCGCCGGCTTCCAGCCTATCGAGCAGGCGCGCGAAGCTGCGGCGCTGGGCGGTGGCGACGCTGCCCGAGATGGTCTCGGTCACGGCCCGACGGGGTTCGATGCTGAAGCCGGCAGCCTGGATTTCCTGGAGCTGGTTGTCGGTGGTCTGGTCGGAGGTGGAGACGCGAACGTAGGCGAAGGTGCGCGGCATGGGCCGGATTCGTCCGAAAAGGGTACCCGGAACCTATCCCGCGTCCGAAAGTCTGGATAGCTGCTTTTCGGACGGAACGCCGGGCCCTGTCCGGAATCGAACGGTTCCGGACAAGGCTGCAACGCCGCTGATCGGCTAGGAACGGCAATGCCGCAGGAGATACATCGGTGGCGGCCGACCCGCTCCAGCTTGGGGGACCGCGGGGCAAGGAGGGGATGTCGCTGGCGCGAAGACGCGGGCGAAGTGGCGGAGTAGGACGATGGCAAGGATTCGCGCTTGTGCCGAGTTCGGCATAAGTCTGAATCTTTGCCATGATCCCATCCCACCTAACTGCCCTCAGGGCGTCGTTGGGCAGCTGGCGCGGCGGTAAAGGATGCGATCCATCTCCGGCACGGCGTGGACCGGCACGAACCCTACCTTGTCGAGCACGCGACGCGACGCGGTGTTGTCCGGGTGCGCGAAGGCCGACACCGCCGGAAGGCCCAGCATACGGTCGGCCCATTCCAGGCACGCGAGGGCCAGCTCCGTGGCGAAGCCCCGTCCCCAAGCGCGAGGGTGGAAGGAGTAGCCCAGCTCCGGTCCCCATCGGGGTACGAAGGGATCGATGTACACGCCGCCCCAGCCCACCAGCCGGACATCCGCCTTGGCGATGACGGCCCATGGCGAGTAGCCCCGTTTGCGGCGCTGCCATTCGAACGCGGCCAGCCTTCGCCGGCACTCGCGCAAGGAGGCGTGACAATGGGTGTAGCGCATGGCGTCCGGGTCGCCCAGGAAGGCGAAGAACGCCTCCGCGTCGAACCGCAGCACCGGACGCATCAGCAGGCGCGGAGTCTCCAGCACGGCTGGCATGAGGCGTCCTGTGGATCGTGAAGGGACAGGGGAGCCGCGACGACTCTCTGGCTGACGCAAGACGCCTCAAGCCGGGCTGCTGATTCCGTCCACGAGGATCAGGTTGCGGCTTAGGGCTTCGTCACGGAACGCAAGGGCCGTGGCGTACTCCGGGGAGCGATACCAGGCTCGTGCCCGTTCGGCGTCGGGGAACTCGACGACGATGACGTTGCTTGGCGTCCAGCTTCCTTCAAGGGGCTGGATCGGCCCACCACGTATCAGATAGCGGCCCCCGTGCTGTGCAATCGAGGCGGCTGCCTGGGTCCTGTAGCGCTGGAACGCTTCGGCATCCTGCACGGACACGTCGGATATGATGTAGGCGGGCAAGGGCGTCCTCCTTCGTACAGGCATCAAGCCGGCTATGTCCTAGCTTGGTTGGCAAGGATTTGAGCCACCGCGTCAGCGGGTTCTGGCGTCCGGGCGAGCGGAAGCGAGCAAGGCAGGTCAGACGCAATATGCGTTGCTGCGCAACGCTGCTTGAAGGCAGCGCCAGGGAAGAGGAGAGTACACCCGTGGCTATCGCCGTGGCCCTTGTGATGCATGCCCGTCCCGCGGGACCGTGCGGCTCCGCCAAGCCGAAGGCGGGCGACAGCAGCAACTCGGTGCCGTAGCTGCGGGCCGGTTCCGGCTCCGGCGAGCACGTTGGATTGTGGCTTTCCAATGACATAATAGCGGCTGAACCTGCGCTCGCCGCTCACCCCGCCCGATACGGCTGGAAGTCGTTGTACCATCGCTCGTCGCCGCCCCAGAAGGCTTCCCGATGGTAGGGGTTGAGCGGCAGCCCGCGTCGGAAGCGTTCGGGCAGATCGGGGTTGGACGTGAAGAAGCGGCCAAAGGCCACGAGATCGGCATCACCGCGCCGCAGAATCGCCTCCGCGCCGTCGCGGTCGAACCCGCCGGCGGCAATGATGCTTCCCTTGTAGATTGGCCGCAGGAACGCGGCCGCGACCGGCTCCTGGGCAGGGGCAAGTGTTTCGACGCCCTTCACCCGCGGCTCAATGACATGCAGGTATGCGAGCGGGCGCAGATTGAGCTGCTCCGCGAAGTATCCGAAGGTTGCCTGCGGGTCGCTGTCTGATATCGCGCCCCACTGGCCGCTCGGCGACACGCGCACGCCGACCCGCCCTGGACCCCAAACCAGGATCAGCGCGTCAAGCAGCTCCAGCGAGAAGCGGGCGCGATTCTGAACCGAGCCGCCGTAGCGGTCGGTGCGCTTGTTGGTCCCGTCCTGGAGGAAGGTGTCAACGAGGTAACCGTTCGCATTGTGCAGCTCGATCCCATCGAATCCTGCCCGCTTCGCGCGCACGGCGGCGGCCCGGAAGGACTCGACAATGGGCGGGATCTCCTCCGTCGCCAGCGCCCGGTGCGGCGACACTGGCACCCAGCCGTTATGCGTGAAGGCTTGGCCTTCGAACGGGACCACGGAAGGCGCCACAGGTGCCGCGCCATCGCTCAGATCAGCGTGCGACTGGCGGCCGTCATGGCCGATCTGCAGCACGATCCGCCCACCTTTGGCGTGGACGGTGTCGGTGACCCGTCTCCAGCCCGCGACGTGCGCGTCGGTGTAGATCCCAGGAGCGCCGTGGTAGCCGCGGCTCTCGTGGGACGGATGCACGGATTCGGAGATGATCAGCCCACCCTTCGAGGCACGCTGCCCATAGTACTCGACCATCATCGGGCTGGGGCTTTCGTCCGGGCTGGCGCGCAGCCGGGTTGTCGGCGCGTGGACGATCCGGTGCTCCAGCGTCATCGCACCGAGCGCGATGGGGGAGAAAAGCATCCGGACACCGTCCTGCATCGTGCCGAATTTCATGCGGTCCTCCTTGCGAACGAGTTCATAGAGTTGGCCATCCGCGGTCACACCCGGCATACGGCCCACGGGGTGCGCCTAATGGCGACAGTGAGGAGCAGCGCCGTGCCGACGCATGCGGCGCCGACCCAGCCGAGGTTGCCCGGCGTGCCGTGCGCAAGCGTCACGGACCCGATGACCGCCCCAAGGGAGAAGCCGGCGAACATGGCCGACGCATTGAGCGACAGCACGACCGGAGCCAGATCCATCCCGGCCAGGGCGATCAGGCGCGTCTGCTGCGCGGGAAAGAAGCTCCATGCCGAGAGGCCCCATACGACGACTGTGAGGACAAGGGGCATGCGTGCCGCTGCGGGCGTCAGCAGGCCGGCCCAGAGCGACAGGGCTGAGAAAGCGGCCGCGAGCACCCCGAGGCTAAGGGTGATCACCGGGTAGGACCCGATCCGGTCCGTCCACCTGCCGCCAAGCAGCAAGCCCGCGACCGCGCTGACACCCCATAGGAACAGGATGGCGCTGACCGGAGGGCCGGCCCACCCAGCCGCAGCCGCCAGGAGCACGGCCAGGAACGTGTAGACGGTGTAGGCCCCCGTCCCCCATAGCAGGGTGACGCAGAGGGCGGGCAGCACACCCGGCCGCCTGACGGCGCCGGCGCGTGCGCGAAGCGTCGCGGTCGGCATGCCCCGGCCGGCGTTGCCGGGGAGCTGGAACAACCCGACTGTTGCCAGCGACGCGAGCAGGCCGACTCCCACGAAGGTCAGGCGCCAGCCAAATCGGTCCCCAATCGTCGCGCCCAGCGGCACGCCGAGCGCAATGGCGACGCTGGTGCCGCCCGATACGATGGACAAGGCTGTCCCGCGCCGCTCGGGTTCCAGAAGAGCGGACGCCAGGGCGTTCGCACTGGGAACATAAAGCCCGGCCGCCATCGCGAGCAGCACTCGCGCGCCCATGAGCGTCCAGTAGCCCGGCGCCGCGCACGCCACGGCATTTGCGCACGCGAACGCGGCCATCGCGGCAATCAGCAGGCGCCTGCGGTCGAGGTCGCCGGTCAGTGCCGTACGCACCGGAGAACTCAGGGCATACGTGAGCGCGAACGCCGCCACCAGTTGCCCCGCGGTGCCGATGCTGACTGTTAAATCCGCCGACAGGTCGGGCAGCAGGGGCGCGATCATGAAGCCCTCGGTGCCGATCGCGAAGGTGCCCAGGGCGAGCCAGAGCAGCGGCGCCAAGGGCCGGCGGCTTGTCACCAGGACGTCACTCATTTCAGCACCGGTTCAGACAAGCGGCGGGCGAGTTCCGCGGCGAAGGCGACGATCTGATCGTACGGGCGGTGGTACAGGCATACGCACTCGATCCGTCCTGCCTTGTCGTGGGACAGGATCGTCGTGCCAGCGACCTCGCGGCCTTGAAAGATGCCGTCCCATTTGAGGCAGGTGCGCAGGGTTGAGCGTGTCTCGTGGACGAACGCGATCCTCTCGTACATCGCGCGCGTCGCGGTGAAGAAGGCCCGGATGGCGGCGGCGCCTGCCAGCGGCTCGTTCAACACCGAGGCATGGAGCACGGTCTTCTGGGTGAAGGCCGACGCGAACGCCTCGGGCGTGTCGCGGGTGATGATCTCGAACCACGCATGGCCGGGTGCAGGAGGCAGACTTTCGCCCATGTCAGGCCACCCGTGCCGGGACGCCGAGCGAAGGGTAGTCGGTGTAGCCGCGCGCATCGCCGCCGTAAGCCGTTGAGCGATTGAATGCGTTCAAAGCGGCGCCCGTCCGGATGCGTTCCGGCAGGTCGGGGTTGGCGATGAACATGCGGCCGAAGGCGACGGCGTCGGCCAGGCCGGCCTCGACCGCCGCCACGCCCATCTCCGTGGTGTATCCGCCAGCGGTGATCATCGGGCCGTCGAACAGGTGGCGGAACAGGGAGGCGTTGTCGGCGCTGTCCACCGAGGCGTCATCGGCGATCCCTGCCGAGGACGCGCGGGGCTCGACCAGGTGGAGGTAGGCCAGGTGCCGCTTGCCGAGCTCCCGGATCACGCAGGTGAAGTGCGGGACGGTGTCGCTGTCGCTGAGGCCGCCCAGGTTGCCGTGCGGCGAGAGCCGGACCGCGGTTCGCTCCGCGCCGATCTCGGCGGCAACGGCGTCCACCACCTCCAGCAGCAGCCGTGCGCGGTTCCCGATGGTCCCGCCGTATGCGTCCGTGCGCCGGTTGCTGCCGTCCTGCAGGAATTGGTCGAGGAGGAAGCCGTTGGCGCCGTGGATTTCGGCCGCGTCGAAGCCGGCGACGCGCGCGTTCCTCGCCGCCTGGCGGAAGTCGGCCACGATCCCTGGGAGTTCACTGGTCTCCAAGGCCCGTGGCGTCTCGTAGGGGCGCTGCTCGAAACTCGGCGTGTAGGCGTGACCGGGCGGCGCGATTGCCGATGGCGCGACGGGCAGGCTGCCATCCGGGTTGTAGGTGGAGTGCGACCAGCGGCCGTGATGCACGATTTGCAGCACGATGCGGCCGCCCTTCGCATGCACGGCGTCGGTGACGAGGCGCCAACCTGCGACCTGCTCGGCCTCTGCGGGTAGCCGTGTCCTTGGACGCTGACGGCGGTGGCCTCGGTGATGTTCAGGCCGGCGGAGGCGCGCTGGGCGTAGTACAGCGCGTTCAATGGCGTGGGAACGCCGCCCGGACCTGCGCGCATCCGCGTGAGCGCCGGCATGATAACCCGGTTCGGCATGGCGAGTGCCCCAAGGCGCAACGGTTCGAAGAAGCTATCGGCTGGCATGGCTCGTGACCTCCGCGGCGCTGCCACAGGTCGAGCTGAAGTCGAGCTGCCCGAAGTCGAGCGACACCAGAAGGGGGTCGGGCACCTTCCGCAGCGCATCGTCATAGGCGTAGATTCGGCGCGTCGTGGGCATCATCAGGCCTTGGACGTCGTGGTAGTTCGCCGGGTAGTTGGCGCCGGTCGCACCGCCGAGGATGTCCACGGTGTAGTCGTGCCGCCGCATCAGGCCGTCGGGGCCGAAGTGCGTCACCTGCGTTTTGGTGTGGCTGGCGATGTGGTCGGGGAACGTCACCTTCAGGCGGCGCCACACCTCCCCGTCCTCATGCCAAGGCCCGATCTCTTCTGTTTCGAAACCGGGGTAGGTGTAGAGGAACGGGGATGTCAGGTAGGTCCACAGCGCCTCGCTGGCGAAGTAGGCGACGTGGAACTTGTCCCAGGGGGTATCGCGGACCTGACCCGCGAAGGATGCCTCGGGGTTCTCACGCACCTCGACGACCGCGCCATCCCGGGTCTGCAATTCCAGGCGTGTCGCGTCGAAGACGCTGCGCTTGTCGGGCGAGGTGAAGGGACTGATCGTGAGGTGCTCGCGGTGCGTCTCAATCTCGACAACCTTGTTCAACAGCAGGCCAGGCTGCTGCTTGATGTCCCAGATCGCTCCGCCGGCGGAAAACTCCGCCCGCAACGTCGTGAAGGCGTTCCAACGGTCCAGGCCGCCATGGGCGGCAACGGCGAAGTCGAGCAGGTCGGACATGGGGCGCTCCTGGTAGGAAGTTGCGGCGACGGCTCAGGCGGGCAGGAACAGGCTGGTGACATCGGCCGCAGTCTGGTTGAGGGCGCCGAAGCCTTGGATCAGTCCGGCCGCGTCGGCGCCGCGCAGGCCGGCCGTCGTGACCACGCCGCCTCGGACGAAGACGTGCACGGCGCTGACCCGGCAGGCGGCGAGCGCGCGGACGTGCTGCGCTTGCACTTTGAGCGACGCCTGGAAGGCATCGGTCTCAAAGAAGGCCCGTGCTGCCAGCGCCGTGTCGAATGCGATCTCCAGGACGGCGAGGGTGGTCCAGTCGTCATCAACGTGGTGGTCCACTCCCGGCGAGGGCGGCGCCGGATGCGCATTGTCGTAAGGTTCGGGCAAGTGAAGCCGGACTTTCCGCACAAGAGGGGAACTGGCGAAGGCGGCCGCATCCTGGCTGACGCGCGCCGCGGCTTCGGGACCGGGCTGCAAGCTGAGATAAAGGTGCAGGCGGTGGAGCGGGTCAGGTCCGCTGCGGGCGCCATCCGCCTCGTGATCCACAAGGGTGCGGGCGCCGTGCGGCAGGGCGTAGGCCACTGCGTGGCCGAACAGGTTCAGCTCGTCGCCGAAGAGGATGCTGCTCCGCGCGACGAACGCGGCCTGCCCACTCAAGTCGGCAAAGCCGATCTCGGCAGCCCCGTCGAAGGCGGGGGCGAGGATGCGGACGCCGTCGGCAACCGGCCACAGGTTGGTGCCTGGCTCCCGCGCGAAGTGGTGCTGGGCGTAGAAGTCCAGGCCAGGCAGGCGCGAGCACAGCGGTCCATGCACGTTGCGCCAGTAGGCGGCGAAGTCGGCGGCGGGCAGCCCCTCCCGCCGGCGGACATAGGCGTATGAGAGGTGCCGGATTGAGGCGTCCCGCGCCGCATGGTCAAGTGGCCCGGTCACGACGCCAGCTCCGTGGCGCGGACGGCCTGGAGCGGCGGCCGTCCAAGCGCCTCAAGGAGCACGTCAGGCTCGAAGTAGGCAACGCGCAACTCAATTACCTGGCCATCAACCAGATCCCAATGCTCGGAAATCATGATCGTCTGCTGGGTGCCGAACACGCCGACGTTGATGAAGGCGACGACGTGGTCGCCTTCGGCAATTAGGCTTTCGTAGCTGAGGCGGCTGAAGTCGAGGATTGCAGCAACCTGGGGTAAGACATCGTGGATGTACTGCGCCTTGCTGAACGTGCCTCCCCAGGGAAGGTAGCGGGGCACATGGAGGACGAAATCTTTGTGCAGCCGGTTCTCGAAGCTGGTAATCTCGCTGCGGGCACCGCCCTCGTAAAAGCTGCGCACGATAAGCTTGTTGTCCAGTATATCGGCCCGTTTCAGTGACATCGTGATAATCCTTTCATTGGCGCTTGCGGCGCGGGTCAAGCCGGGAAGCAGCATTGGGAACAAAGTGAACGAGCAAACTACGGGGCGCCGCGGCAACGCGCTTGCGGCAGGGATGCTCACGCCGATAGGATGGAAGTAGGCATTTGATAGGGCCAGGCGTTCCACCTCATGCCCTCCGATAATTTTCAATGTTGGAAACACTTAGACGCCCAACATCAGAAACACGGCTTCCACTCTTCCGTCACCGGATTGACGCGAGTAGTCTTATTCACCCGACAAACCTTTGTCTTCGGTGGCACCGACGAAAGGCGAGCGGGCCGACGTTTCCTTCTTTGTTTGCGTGATTAGCTGCCGGCGCGTGCGGCTTGCTCGATCACGTTGGCGACCGCACGGGGCTGCGAGATGTAGATGGCGTGGCTGCCCTTGATCTCGGTCGTGACGGCGTGGGAGCGGTTGTACATGAACCGCTCAAGCTCCGGGTTGATCGAGCGGTCTTGCGCCGCGACGATGGCGTAGCTCGGCTTCGTCTTCCACGCCGGCGAGGAGACTTCCGCGGTCACCGCCTTCAGCGAGACCGGAACCTGCGAGCGGGCCATGAGGTCGGCTTGCGCCGCGGGAAGATCTGCCGCGAAGTCGGCGTGGAAGGCCGCTGGATCGATGAACAGGAAGCCATCCTTTGATGGCGCGGCGGCCGTGGAGGCAGGCGGCATCCTCGCCCCGAGCTTGGCGAGGCTCTCGCCCTCGTCCGGCTGGAAGGCGGCGACGTAAACCAGGCTTGCCACATGCGGGTTGTTGCCCGCCTCGGTGATGATGATGCCGCCGTAGCTGTGCCCGACCAGGACCGCCGGGCCATCCTGACGGTCGAGAATGCGGTTGGCCGCGGCGACGTCGTCCTCAAGCGAGGTTTCCGGCGGCTGCACGATGCTGACGTTGTAGCCGTCCTTTTCCAGGATGTCGGAAACCGCCTTCCAGCCCGAGCCGTCGGCGAAGGCGCCATGCACGAGCACGATGTTCCTGACGGCGCCCGGCGGGGCAGCCTGGGCAGGAACCAGGGCGAGGGTAAGGGCCGCCGCTGCGGCAAGTCCGGTGTGGAGGTGTTTCATGGCAATCATCCTTGTGCTGGGTCGCTGGTGGCAGCGTTGCCGCGAGGAGCCTGGGCCCGGCTCAGCCGAACGCCGGGCCGCTTGCGATCATGTCGTTGAACTGGCGCACCCAGGCGTGTTCGCCGGGGCCAGGGTTGGCACGCATCTGCGGGGCCTGTCCAACCAGGACCTCCTCGGCATCCGTGGCCAGCAGCCGCATCGCGTCCGCGATGAACTGGCTGAGTGGTATGGCGCGCTCCTCTTCCGTGCTGTTCATCAGCTCGGTCCGGACCCAAGGCGGCGCGATTTCCAGCACCGTCACGCCGCTGGGGCCGAGCAGGTAGCGCTGCGACAGCGTATAGGAGTGGACCGCCGCCTTGGTTGCCGAGTACACCGCCGTCACCGCCATCGGCACGAAGCCGAGTATCGATGAGACGTTCACGATGACCGCGCCGTCCTGGCGCTTGAGGTGCTCGATGAGCGCCGACGTCATCCGGACAGGCCCCATCAGGTTCGTGGCGACCGTCGCGCTAAGCAGCGAGTCGTCAACCGGGCCGTCAGCATGGTCCGCCAGCATGATGCCGGCGTTGTTGATCAGGACGTTGAGCTTGGGATAGGCGGCCACCACCTGCTTGGCGGCTGCTGCCACGCTGGCGGGATCGGTGATGTCGAGCGTCACCGACGCCATGCCAGGGTTGGCGTCCAGCGTGGCCTGCAGCCGCTCCTTGCGGCGTCCGGAGATCACGACCTGGTTGCCGAGCCCATGGAAGGCCTCGGCAAGGCCCTTCCCGATCCCGGAGCCGCCCCCGGTGATGAGGATGGTGTTGCCTTGCATTTTCATGGCTTGGGTGTCCCTGACGTGGTTGCGGGCTGGGCTGGGAAGCTGTCGCCGAACATCGGCCGGCCACTCTTGGACTGCGCCTGGGTCGCTTCGTCCTGCAGCACGTCCCAGTGCTCGACGAACAGGCCGCCCTCGATGCGCAGCACGTCCGCCGCGATCCAGGCGGGGCCGGCGCCCTGGCCTGAGAAGCGGCCATGAACGATGACGTAGCCGCCAGCGGCGGCGATGACGTGGTGCTCGTACCTGAGCGATGCCGGCGCGGCCCTGACCAGGTCGAACAGACCCTTGCGGCCCGGCGCGATGTGGGCGCTGTGCTGGATGTAGTCCGGGGACCAGAAGCGCTCTGCCGCGGCGAAGTCGCGCTGGTTGAACAGTGCTTCGAAGCCTTCCAGCACAAGCGCCTTGTTGCGCTCCTCAACTTCACGGGTCATGGCTTGGCTCCATTCCGGCCGCGGGGCGGCCTGGATTCGTTAGGTGCGGGGGTGAAGCGCACGTCGGCCAGGTCGAAGGAGACCATGACCGGGGCCGAGACCGGCCGGTGGTCGGGACCGCGCCGGTAAGCGCGCCGACGGCTTGGCAGCCACACGTCGTCCGCCTCGGGATGTGCCGACACCAGTTGCGCCCAATGGAAGTCGCCGGCGCTGCCGAGGAAAGTGTCATAGCGGTGCAGCAGCAGGTCCTCGTCGAAGAAGAAGTCCTGGACCGCACTATGCGTGACGAGCGACGCGGGGAAGCGTGCCCACAGCACGCGCCACCTCTGGCCGTCCTCGCGCCACGGCTCCTGTTCGGAAACCATGACCCCGGGCAAGTCCAGGAGGAATGGCGTGGTCAGGTACGTCCAGAGCGCGTAGCCGCTGAAGAAGGCACGATGCAGCTCATCCCAAGGAACGGCACGGGCCTGCTCGTAGCGGCAGCGTGGGTTTTGAACCTCGGCGACCACCGATCCGTCTAGCCGTTCATAGGAGTGGCCGGCGAGCAGGACCGGCCCCGGCTCCAGGGCGATGGCCCGCCTGACCGCCGCGACATTGTCTTCAAGTGCCGTGAGCGGCATCTGAACCGCGATCGCCGCGATGCCCGCTTTCTCGATCAGCAGAATCACCCTCGACCAGCACGACGCATTGGCCCAGGCGCCGTGCGCGAGCAACACAGTGGATACTCTTCCCATCACTCTCTCCTATTGGGTGGTCC
>JAABUO010009353.1_pt1 | contig 10971 bp, 11 predicted proteins | sample 5559291 | NCBI WGS metagenome assembly JAABUO01 (sample SAMN10711878, study PRJNA513372) | rock metagenome | isolation source: Antarctica rocks | place: Antarctica: Victoria Land, Finger Mt sud | reverse complement strand
CATGTTCACCTGTTCGTGTGCCTATGCCGCAAGCACAGTGAATGCAGTTTTTGCCGCAGCGCTCCGGTCGCACGCACGCCGGGACAGTCGTTTAGACAGCTTATTTCGCTTGAAATACAAATATTGGCTCTGCTTACGACACACACGGCGTCTTTTCATCGCCCATAGTGCCTGATACATGATACTCAAGTTGGTTTGGCGTGTCCGCGGTCGTATAGACTGCTTATGTCGAAGCGCAGCCTGATTGTTGCAGACTCTCCATCTGTTGCCAAGAAACCTAGAATGAGTGCTGTTGAGGGCAACGGGGTTCACAAGGCAACTTCAGGAGGGGACATTGATGAGGACCTTCACAGTCGGCAACTTGCTGTATACGGAAGAGATTCTATGCGTCGTTTGGCTGCATCTCAAGTGTTGATCTTGGGCGCAACCGGGCTCAGCGTGGAAGTCGGTGAGACTGATCAGGCAACGCTTGATGGCTGTGCTTACACTCTAAGACCTATCGTCTCACAACCCTCGCTCATTGCGATGCAGCCAAGAATGTCATTTTGGCTGGTGTCAAAGCCGTGGTGCTTCATGATACAGCAGAAACTCAGCTGCAAGATCTGTCTGCCCAGTTCTACTTGACTGAGGCGGATGTAGGCACAAACCGTGCAGCAGCTTGCAGAGACAAGCTGCAAGAGCTGAACACTGCTGTGGCGGTATCATCCTCTTCAGCGCAACTGACAGAACAATACATCAGCCAGTTTCAGGTTTGCCGGTCAAGGCAACTGGAACCAGCGGTACACATATCCATCATCATGTTTCACTGCAAGATCGATGCTTGCATGCGTAGGTGGTAGTCTGTACAAACACTATGATGAAGGAGTCAATATCTATTGATGAAATTTGCCATAAGCACAACATTGGCTTCATCAAGGCAGATGTGTGTGGAGTATTCGCCAGTGTCTTTTGTGACTTTGGTACAGGATTTCAGGTCTTGGATGTTGATGGTGAGCGTTCTTCATGCGTCTCTTTTGCATTCATGACTTGGGTGTTTGCTGTTTGTCATACAAAGCATCTGCATCATGCATATTTTGGACTGATTTGTTGCATGAATTGGGCACTCAACACATGACATACATTGCAGGCGAGGAGCCTGCAACAGGCATCATAGCCTCCATCATTCCTGGCAATCCCACCCTCATCACATGTGTAGATGACGAGAGGATGGACTTCCAGGCACGCCCTTGTCACATTGATGGTGCTCAGTGCTCATGACAGAAACGCAATATCGCTGCACCCACAATAACACAATGTTACTGTTGTTGTAGTGCTGTCCTGACATTGTAACAGGCAGATTTTGCAAGAAAGTGCAGAAAGGGGCCAAATCTGCTGGGCTTGGCACAAGCAGAGCAGGAAAGCATCACAGACAAAGGCTGACCATGGCTAGGGGCCAATCAGCATGATGCATAACAGCACTGGCCAAAACAGCCAGGTCGTTCTCAGAGTGATTGTACTATCGACAAGACACTTGCGACAAGGCTGTGCAACTACAGGTGAAGGTGACAGTACATGTGAAGGTTGAGAGCGTACCACCAACCAGGCATATTGACTTGAGTGATGACAAATCCTGCGAACAGATGGAAGAGGGAGTACATGTAAGAGGAACAGACAGCTGCGATCTTCATATTGGGTGTGATGGCCACAGCTATCATTCCTGAAGCAGGCGATTAAAAAGTCACCAAGCTGTATGCAGAAGGAGCGAAAGATGCAGGCTATCACACGATGCCTCAAGCAATTGTTGATAGCTGCACACACTCCTGTTTGCCAAGGGCTGTGAACTTATGGCAAGCAAAGCATGTCTGTGTAGCAGGTTTCACTGCAAACAAGGGATGCACAGCAAGGCATGTGATGGTAGCATCGGTGGTTCTTGCACATGTGCAAGGTTGCGCTCAAGAAGTGATCGACTGGAAATGGCAAGCTGGTCAAGCGTGGATGAACGGTCAATGGACAGACTTGCTGCTGATTGGATGGCTCACCAAAGAAGGTGAAGTATACTTGGGTGAGGTATGTGTACAGCAGGAACCAGAAGAATTTGCCTGCAGGGTCAATATACAGCCAGGCTCAGAGCCACAACAGCACGGACATTTTGGCTGTACTGGTGCTGAATGAAAGGAGAGCTTCATATTAGCCAGACTGCTCTGACCCTTGTTGACTGGCATGCAGCGCAAAGCCGCGATACATACAGAGTGACAGAGCACATCAATCAATCAAGTCACAGGTTCTGTCTTTGGTAGTGGTGAGGGGAGGGTGGAAACAAATGACAATGCATGTCAAGATGGCACAGCAGAGGCAGCAAAGCAGACGGCTGACCTGCATCCCTTTGGAACCAACAGCACCAGTAGACAATGACAGTGAAGATGACGGACTGTGCAGAAATGTACAGAATCTCCACGCATCCCTGCAAGCGCACAGCAGTATGGTGAACATCAAGACGCAAAAACATACACCATCGAACAAAGTTCTTGACATAACAGACAGACAGACAGACAGACAGACAGACAGACAGACAGACAGACACACACACACACACACACGCACGCACGCACGCCCACCCAAACACACAGCCCTATTCTGGTACCCATGGCACTTGCCCACTTGCCCACAGAGCAGAGGAGTACATTCCACTAGCTCTCTTGTCACAAACAACACTCAGACAACTAGAGAGACAGAGACACACACAGAGGCAGGTAAAGGGAGCCTTACCAGGGCAAGGACCCAAGGAGCAAAGGAGTACATTCCAGCAGCCCTCTCGCGATAGGAAACAGCCCTCTCTGCACTGATGACAGGCTGAACCACCAAGGCATTGATGATGGCGAAAAACAGCACACTGGCGTACAAGGCTCCCAGCACGTTGGTCAGCCCTGCCTGGGTCGTCAGCTTGTCTCTGCACACAATGAAGTAATGCAAATTCAGGATGGCCCAGTGTATGTGCAAGCATGGGAGTGCAACAACCGCACAGGAAGGCCATGCATGCGTACAGCAGATGGAAACAACATGGTGTGAACAATGCACAACAAGAGCTGCATAGGCAACGGGAAGGTCTCAATGCCAAACAGAGACCCAATCAAAAACCACCAAGAGCGCATGACATGCGGGAATCAGCAAGATTGGAAAGAGGTACAGAGCTGCAATTTTTCTCAGGCTTTAAGCCTTGCTGTTATTGTGTGGTTCTCTTTGGTGAGTGTTGGTGCATATTTAGTTTTGGTGCACCAAACTGTAGCGGAGAAGGCCTTCTGCTTACCCGAGTCTCCAGAAGATGGCTCCAAACAGAAATCCCACGCTGATGGCATAGAAGAAGCGCATGCCGTTGTACTCAGGCATACGCCAGTAGGCCGCCGTGTATTTGGCAAACACGGTGTGGAACTGAACCATAAAGGGTTTGGGGTACTTGGACTTGAAAGACAGGGCCTGAGTGCCCTCCTTTGGACTGCTGAACTCATCCAACAGCTTGTCATACTTCCTGCAGTCAGTCAAATCCAATTGGCATAACTGCAAATGTCACAGTGTTGTGAGGACCACCATGATCAGGCTTTATTGCACTGCTCACCATTTGCAGCAGCCTTGGGAACGGTGGTCTTCAGATGTGCAGACTGCACTTGGATTATAGAGCACGAGCACATACACATGCGAGAACAGCACATGCCGTGAGGATTGGACAGACAGAACTTCACACAAGATGCCTGAGGGATGTCAAGATGGCGTTCAATGCCTGAGGCTCCATATTGTGTCCGCCACTTGAGTCTACTCACGAACGGTGAGCCACTTGAGTCTACTCACGAACGGTGAGCCACTTGAGTCTACTCGCGAACGGTGAGCCACTTGAGTCTACTCAGGAACGGTGAGTGAGCAAAGGTGAGCCTACTTGGCAAGATTGGACTCTCTGTAGACTTGGGCAAAGTCCACTCCCAGCTGGTGCTCCATGCCGGGGGTAGTAATCTCTAGCATCCATGTGGCAGGGTTCAGCTCGCCCTCAATGGCGGGAACTCCTGGCACTGCCTGTTAGTCACAACCAGGATGTATCTTATCAATATTTGTTGTTTGATACTTTTTAGGTAAATTTTATAAAGTTCCGGAAAATCTTTGGAAAAGGTTGAAAAGCCAAAACCTGACAACTGCACATGCCTGACTTGAGCTATGTCGTACGCTGTAACAATCAGCCTGACACAGTAAGACAGTAAGCCAGTAGTACAGAAGCAAGCGGCGTGACACAGTCACTGACAAAATAATGTGAGTGACAATCAGCCTGACTGGAAGCGATGTGCGTCTGTTGCTTGAAACAACATGACCGTCTGCATAGCTCTGCTCACTCAAAAAGCCAGAAGGCTCAGCATACAGCCTCAGGATAATCCTGAAGAGGGGTGGCCACTCAAACTGCTACAACAGACATGTCATTGGCAGAACGGATAGACTTCCCAAGCAACAACTGATGAGCTGACAAAGCACACTTGCAGAGGAGCATGTATGTGGGCAGGCGGCGAGCGCAAGTGGTACAGCCAAAAGCAGACTGTGGTAAAAGCCCTGCAGCATACCGAGAAGTAGTCAATGAGGCGGCCAGAGTCTTTGCCCAGCTGCCCATTGAAGATGCACTCTCCTCCCCTCTTCAGCAGTAGCAGCTCATCAAAGGCCTCAAGATGTCAATGCTGGGTTGGTGAATGGTGCACACAATCGTCCTGCCCGTGTTGACAATGTTGCGCACCGTCCTCATCACAATAGCTGCAGCTCTAGCATCCAGACCTGCATGTGATGAGTCAGCACTGAGCAGGGCTGTCACACAGGAGCAACAGGGCCGTGCTGGATGCCCCGGCTCCAACATTGCTCATCTGATACATGCTGCATGTCTATTCTTGACAGCAAAGATATGGTTGTTGGGTCGATTCATGCGCTGCACATGAAGAGAGGGAAAGAGATGGCTATGCATTCCGGCATTGAAATCAAACAGCCCACGGTTGAGGTACAATCGGTGTCCCTTTGGCACGCAGCACATGCTCACCTGCTGAAGCCAGCAAAGTCACACAACAGGCTTCTCATCTGCAAGTGGCAAAGGCACCAGCAAGACAGGAGTCATGCAGGTGCAGGAATTACAAGCAGCACACAGGGTGAAAGCAGCTTTGTCAACAGGATATGCCTCCTTACAACTCCACCTGACAGGGGGGCAAAGCCAAACACACAGACAGGCTGCTGTCCCATACCAGAGGTTACTAACCTGAGGTGGGCTCGTCCATGAAGACAATGGAGGGGTTAGCAACCAGCTCCACTGCGATGGTCAGCCGCTTCCTCTGCTCAACGGACAGACCAGTGGAGCCTGCTCTGCCCACCACAGCATTTGCTAGAGACCTCAGCTCGACCAGATCCATCACCTAAGCGCAGCAGCAGCAGGGTTGTGTTGTTTTTGGCACCAAACCTTTTGTACTTTGCTGCGCTTTTCTTGTTTTTTGGGCAGACAAGAGCTTACAAGGTATAAACACTGCGTAATGGGCAAATATAAACACACAAACCCGCAATGTCCGCTGTGCTGATCACAACCTTTTGCCAGGTCCACTGACTGACGTCCCAGGTTGCAACTTGACAGAGTCGTACCATGCTGGGTTCTGAAATGAATGCAGTGCCATGAAACGTATGTAATGATCGTCACAGCATGCAGGTACTGCTAATGAAGCTGAACAACTGAAGCTGAATAAGCTGCTCAGACAGGTGCTGAAGCCGCCAAGCAGCAGGCTATCAATAGGGTGCAGTCCAATCAGCAAAATCTGACAATGGCAGCAACAGGCAAGGTGAACGCTGCATTTGCCTCACATTTCCCTGCAAAACAGGTCTTGCCCCCGCAGAATAGCCTATTTTGGCTTGCAAGCTTGCACCATGTGTTAGCAAGCTTGCACGACTTCATGCATCATCTGGGACAACTTGCATTGAACAGCAGCAAAGCTTTGCATAGCTCTAGCACTGGCGCTCTCACCTGATCAACAAAAGCCTCTGTAGTGTCGTGGTCAATGTCATTCTCATTCCTGAGAACGCCACTGAACATGAGGGCCTCATGCACTGTGGCTGCAGCTGAGTGGGTGTCAAACTGCTCTACATAGCCAGAAACGCGAGCAAAGCTGTCCTGCTCCTTTGGATGCCCATTGATTCTGACATCTCCCTCTATGCGACCACCTGCAAAGGGCAGGGTGGACGGTCAAAAGGGCAGCAAGATAGGGAACATTCACGTGAGACTGAGGAAAAGCTGTTCTGCTGCTTCAAGTGCCCATTATTGCACACATTTCCCACAATGCGCCAACCTGCAGGGCGCATTCTTCTGGGTTCAAAGGCAGCAGCAATCGTTTTCTGTTGCCTCGTAGCGCAGACACACACAAAGCTGGCCTGCTGCTCAGGCTACATGTTGATACTTATATAAAAGCAACGCACAAGGGTCAAGGGCAGAAGAGTTGCGCACAAGCAGAGACAACCTATCTCCAGCTGCACAAACCAGCCTGCATAGTCTCCTGTATGGACAACCTGCTTGCCAAGAGTAGCACTGTTGTCAATCAGCTCAGGATTAACAGAAGGAAGCATGTGTTATATATGCCTATTGGAGCAACATGAGAAGGCGCTCACCGGTCTTTCTGCCTGCCAGCACGTCCATGAGTGTGGTCTTGCCAGCCCCAGTGACTCCCATGAGGCAGGTTAGCACCTTGGGCCTGAAGGCTCCACTGATGCCCAGCAGCAGCTCTAGCCAGGGGGTGCTGCCCTCCATGTGCACATGCGCCCTGTCCTTGGCACCCTCCTGCAACCCCAATAACAACTTTGCTGCTTGTTATTCTGCAGCCTAGGTGTGAGACAGAGGCGCTTGGCAAGTGCAGCGGTGATGCTAAACAGCAGCTGTTTCCGGGGTGGGCGGCCTCCTGAGTGTACGTGCGTTCCCAGCCTGTGGCAGCTGTTCACAGCTGGGGAAGTCCATTGCTCAGAGACATGGCATGAGCTCTTGTATCTGTGCGGCCAAAGAAAGATGCAGATGCGCACACACAAGCAGCCAGACTGGGGAGGAAACTGTTGTACAGACAGGCGCCAGCATGCTGCTGCACAGTGCTCTGCAGTGAAGGCAGGTGTTTTCGTCCTGGCTACAGTATACTGTGTTTTTTGTGTGTGTGGTAATATCTTAAAAATCCTTTAGTGAAGATGTATAGCATCGTTCAGTATCATGCGGTGGGCGATTGTTTGCAATGTTTGCACTGTCCACCACCCCTCCATTGACACCTCTGAGTCCTTTGATGGGCTGCTGCTGCTCAAGCATACTGCTGTATGCTGGTAAGAGTATCAGAAAAACAGTCTACAATGATGTTGCTGAAACTGGTAGTGCGTCATTGAATTTCCATGTCTCAGCAGAACACTGGTACAGCACGATGCATTCACATCGGCAGGTGGATCACCTTGGGAATCTGCACCCAGTAATGCAGGTCCTTAAATGTCATGGTCATGGGCTCGAAAGGCAGTACCATGCCCTCTCCTTCCAATTGCTTCCTACACCAAAATGCACACATCAACAGCCATCGTCCTTCAACATGACAGCCTATCAGAAGCAGGAAACATTGTCCATGCAATGAAGATAGGACAGTTGTGGTCGACTGCCAAAGCGTGGGCAATAAGTGATTGATTGATTGATTTTCACCTGTGCCAGCCTTTGCTCTCGCATTAGCCAGGTAGGTATCAGGTATGCCTCACCCCAATTCAGAATGCCATACAGCAGGCTTATTTTTATCACCCAAGGGTGTGCAGTCAATGTGGCAAGCACCGCGCTCCATATCAATCCAGGACGAACCTGTACCTACTTAAACCGCCGTCAATCCAAAGACCAAGTTCCGAAAAACCTGGAATCGAACCGCCGACCGAAAGCCTGACAGGCGAATTGCTTAAACCATAGGCTAGGTGGTCCTATGGGGGCAATAAGTCAGCTGTACCAAATGCATGGTAAGCAATGACTTCCTTCTATTAAAAAGCTCCACGATGCCTCACATGCAACTTGACAGCGCAATTGTGCTTGTTCCAATGCAACATCCTGGGAGGAAGCATACTTGGAGCGCGTCTTGCTGCTTCCACCCCCCAGTGCTCTTCTTCTGGAGGAGCTGGCCTTGGAGGGCCTTTGGCTGCCCAGGCCCTTGGAACCCGCCCTCAGCAGTGACTGCGCCTGCTCTGACTGTGCAGTGAACCCCTGTGAATCTATGGAGTCCCTTCTGCTAGCTGGCTGTGGCTCATTGCCCTGCAGTAATGTGTATGCATATGCATGAACATATATTCACTCACAAGTGCACATATATACCAATATGAACTTTGATTTGTAAGTGCATACATACATACATACATACATACATACATACATACATACATACATACATACATACATACATACATACATACATACATACATACATACATACATACATACATACATGCATACATACATACATACATACATACATACATACATACATACATGCATGCATGCATGCATGCAATAAAATTGATATGCATACATGCATGATATGTGATTATATACATCATGTATGTCATAAGTGTACAAACATACATATAAACAACAAGCAGACAAGCATACCCTTGCTGGATGTGAGCTGCCAGTCCCATTGACACCCTTCTGCATCTGGGCATTGCCATTCCTGCCAGCATCTCCATTGACATGATCCTCACGGGCATGTCCATTGCTGGCAGGCAATTCAATTGTGATGTCATCAGCATTGTCTGCATCCCCAAAGAGCGCTCTGTGCCGGTCCTCTAGCTCTTCTTCTGTTTTGGCCACTGTGGCATTGGCTCCATAGGCTGCGGCCAATTACGCAAGGTAAAATCATTACAATCACTACCGATGGCATAGTCATGACTGGTGCCATTGCACAATGAGCAACACCAGAGGCACGTATCATGGAAGGTGCATATTTGGCAAACATGCCAACCATACGATGACGGCTACAATGACAACTATCACATGCGGCGTGTAAAGCATATACAGAACATTGCATGATGAAGCTTGATGTGCAGAGAGTGTCAAACAGCAGCACAGAAGCACGCATGCATCGTACTGGGTGAATCAGCTGGGTGTTTGCCAACAGGATGATCAGCAGACTGAAAAAAAGAAAAGAAAAGACTACGCCTTACAGCATTGATTAAAGCAACGTCCACGGATGAGATACGTTGGAGTTCCCTGTAGGGTATCAGCAGGCTACATGGTGTGATGTATGCCATACCTGGTAGGTAAGCCAAGCAGATGATGATGATGATGACGTTCATCAGCAGAATGTATGCCAGGTGGACTTATGCCATACCTGGTAGATAAGCCAAGCAGATGATGATGATGACATTCATCAGCAAAATGTATGCCAGGTTGACTCCAATCCCCAGCCACACCCACCAGTACTTGTTCTCCATGTCCAGGCCAGCCAGAATCCCATCCCCCAGGGTCATGCCACCATAGATGGGGTACGGGTAGGGCTTGTTCTGCCAGTGGTGGCCTGAGAACTCATTGATGAGGATGGCCTTCTGGGCGTACTGCAAGGGGTTCATCCAGTAGATCCTGCATCAAGCAAAATAAGGATAAGAGTAAGAGTAAGAGTAAGAGTAAGAGTAAGAATAAGAATAAGAATAAGAATAAGAACAAGAACAAGAATAAGAACAAGCCAGTGCCATGACAACATGACAAAGTGATGGCTTGGCAGACAGTAAGCTGGTTTATCAGGCTTACTGCGACCAAAACAAACGGCGGCGTGAGTGATCACAGAGCATCAGCATGTTGCTGACTCAGCCATACTGACTGATACTAGCTGCAGCACAGATTAGCAATAACAGCTATAGTAAGAAGCAATGACAATGACTAAACACAGTAAAATTGATCAAAACGACAATCAAAACGACGATCACAGTGATACGTACGGCCTCTGAAACAATGAGGCCAGCGCCAACAGCACACAGTAGACACCCCTTGTGTCATTCTAGTATATACATCCCCCACGTCCTGGCAAGCAGATTGAGAAAGAGCCTTTCTGTCCAGCCACAGAGCCACAAGCAGTGAGAGAGTATGCTGGGCAATGACCAATTGTGGCAGGGCAGCATATCTAGGCAAATGATGATGCCACAGATGATGATGACGGCAAGGGAGAATGCTCACCACACAACCCATGGGTGGATGTAGCGCTTGACAATGACAAAGCCGTCCAGCAGGATGCAGCACAGCAGCAGGAGCATGCCCAGGCCGTTGGCCACCACAATGTTCCTGGAGATCATAGCTGTGCAGCGGAAGATGCAGACGCCCACTTGGTGGGTCACAAACACAATGGCCCAGAACATGAAGAACCTGCAAGGCAAGTGATGCTGAAACACTAAAGGTAGATCATGAAGAACGTGCAAGGCATGTGCCAGCGAAACCCTACATATAGAAAACACAATGGCCCAGTACATGAAGAACCTGCAAGGCATGTGACAGTGAGACAGTGCTCATACATGTGTCACAGCCGTCAGGACCTGGTATGTAAACCGACTGCATGAGACAGCAATGCTTGAGAGTACACAGGGTGCTTAGAGCTGAGCCTTGTCAACTGACTGCATGAGACACTTGCCAGTGCATGAAAGCGCCAACAGGCACCGCAGGCTGAGGATGCATAACCCTGCAGTGAGAAAAGGTTTCAAGATGCCCAGTTCTTGAGACCAGACAAAATCCCTGGGATTTCATACAGCACTGACATCACGGCCCAGCATAGCGCAGCGCAGCACAGCACAAGCTGACTCAACAAAGCAGGGTAGGCGCCAAAACAGGCCTGGGTCGTATGAAGCCCACCTGCTAGGCTGGCCTGCCAGTCCCACTGGAAAGTATGTGATGACAGTCCAGATCAAGGACACCAGAACAGAGTATGGGATGCGCTGCAGCGCCGCAGGGAAGGCAAAGGAGAAGGCATC
>JAABUO010009352.1_pt1 | contig 10972 bp, 16 predicted proteins | sample 5559291 | NCBI WGS metagenome assembly JAABUO01 (sample SAMN10711878, study PRJNA513372) | rock metagenome | isolation source: Antarctica rocks | place: Antarctica: Victoria Land, Finger Mt sud | reverse complement strand
CAACACGTTACGAGGGTTGCACATGCACGCTTCACACCTTGTTCACATTGATGAAGCATAATGCCAGATGCAGACTATCAGGCAATCACTGAGTCTCAAGCTATGCAAAGATGGCCTGTAGACTCACAGGAGCTGGTAAGAAAAAGCGTGTTTGGATTAACTTTGAATTGCAGCATCAGCAAAATGGAAGATGTGGTCAGTCAGTGCCTGGCTTCAAGCAACATCAGCTTTGTTTACAAGGGGTTCCTCAAACACTGCCTAAGCACATTAGCAGAAGGTCATACATGCATATACTGCAACAACAGCGTGTGTGGGTCAAATTTGCAAGCTGCAATGCCTGTCTTGACATAATGAACTGCAAGTCAGTCCGTGGCGCACAACGCCAGTGCCGCATACATGCACTGATTCAAGTAAGTCTCTTAAGCACCAGGCAAAAAAAGGAAGACTTGCCTGCAGCTGGTCAATGTAGCTGCCTAATGGGACATCGCTGGTGAAGTCGGTCATGAGGACGTCTCTGATGTCAATGCTGACAGCAGATAGTGGAGGCGCAGCGTCAAAGCGTACATACTCCAGCACCATTGGGTTCTTGCTGAAGTTTTCTATGCATGCTTCCATGAACGTGTCACCTCCCACTTGCCTAGTCTGCATGAAAAGGAGTATCAATGTGAACATCAGAAAAGCAACTTCTGCATACATGTGCATGGGCATGACAACAGCAACATCCATTGAGGACCGAAAAAGCTAGACTAGCTCTATTCAGTACCACTGAACTTCTACTGTTCCATTGCTTGCTCAGTCCTGGGCTGACCAGATTGCTAGTGAGGGCCAAGTACCGTCTTGACTCCACGTTGCCCAAGCATGCCTTGGCAATTGGAGCACACTTTGACAACAACAGCATGTGCACAATTTGATTGGTGTATGCAGACAGCAGCAGAAAGTGTAAAGCAGCTGAAACAACCAGCGCACAAGGTCATGGGGTGGCGCCAGATGCCGATCAGGCGGTGCTGCAGCATAAGGCAAGTCACACTCCATTACATGTGAGTTCAAGCTCACCTTTGTCTTGACATAAAGCGGGTTTGCAGATGTGAACTTGAATGTCTCTGGTGTGTATCTGCGCTCTCCATCAGCAGCAGTGTAGACAGTTGAACAGATGAGGTTGTGGATGCCCAATTCCTTGATGTCATGCTGTACAATGAAATCATGTCTGCTCCCAGGACCAAGGAAAGGCAAAGGTGACGTGGTGTTGTCATACAGAACAACCTTCTGCCGTGAAGTTTGCAGCTCCACCTGTGCAATAAGTTGTCAGATTGTGGGTGAGCAACAGTGCAAGGGATAGCAGTCCAAAGCGCAGGTAAAAGACAGGCAATACACTGACCTTCACAATGACCTCAGTGGCCCGGTATGATGCCTTGTTACCCAGGCTGATGTACCCCACAAAACTCTACAACAGCAGCTGTTCAGATGCGTGTCGTTGGCGTCCAACACGTGCGTGGGATATGCAAGCAGATTACCTCACCAAGGTATGCTTCTCCAAAGCTTTTAGTCAGCACCATCAGACCACCAACGCCGCATGCAGCCAACGCGCTCTGAAGCTCCGTTCTGTCTGCAAAGGGTTCGTGAAATTTGCTGGCTGCAGTATTGTGACTTGACCTTCTGATCAAGTCAGAAGTCATGTCCTCGTCGAGTTGAAACTTGAGGGGTTTTTGTACGCCAAAAGCGGGCTTAGCAAGTCGTAGAACACGAAAAGCCAGAGCGTCGTCCATGACAAGGTCACTTGACCTTTGTGCAGTCTCCTTGAGTAGCTGTGGTTCGCTGCTTCTAGGTCAAGATCAAGGATGCAGGGCAGGACTGCGTGGAGGACTGCAATATGCAGACGTCACAAATTGGGCTTACAGCTTTGCAGCTCTATTGGAATATTCAAGGCTCTTGCTAGAAGGTTAGGCTTCGCCTAAGAAGCTTAAAGCTTGCAAGTCTCAACTGAGAGAGTTAGTGGTCATTGCCTGATCAGGCAAACGAGGCGGGTACGAAATATCTATGGTTATAGTTGACTGGAAGGCGCTGCTTAGATAGTCCCAGCGTTTACAAGGTCTTTTGCGATCCAGTATAGTGCCATTCAAGTTCGCATCAGTGATGTCTGTAGTTGGATTACACAGCCTCGGCTCGACCCAGCAATAGACCCAGCAATACCAGACCTGGTGAAAGGGCACCTTCGCCCCGGCAACTTTTCGTCAAGCTCACTCGAGGTACGCGACGCCTTTGCGCATCGATTGATGCAGACTGCCTGTAAAGCCGGCTTGCATTTTCACGACAATGCGACGTCTGCTGGTCGGCTAGGACTATACTTTCAGCATGCCGTGACACTTTTGGGGCAGGTCTTCAAACAGCTGTAGTGAACTTCCAGCAGAAATTGTTCGGTGCGTATGATGCCTGATAATGTTTCCAGTATCTTACTCTGTCATGCAGGACATCCGGGACTTTTCAGGTGTGCTGTGTGGCAAAACCCTCACAGGCAGTCCAGGCAGTCCTGAGGAGACACAGCGAGCAGTTAATCAGCACCAGCTTGGTCATGGACAGTGCATTGAGTTGCTAGCACAGTCAGCAGTCCGGTCAACAGCAAGAGTCAGGGCGGCGGTTGTGCAGTCATGGGTTGCGGCAACTCCACTCTTCAGCACCAACACTCACTGACAAAGAAGTATGAAGCAGGGACAATTCGCATCACTGCAATGGCAAGTGGATTGGCACCAGCCACGCCATACTTCAGTCCCTATACCAGGAACAGAGTCAAGCAGGCATCTGCATTTGCTCAGCGTCTGCAGGAGGTGTTTACTATTTACACGCCAGTAGCTTTTAACCTGGCTACGCTGGGTCAGATCCCTGCCAGTCCAGAAGACATGGAACCTTCCACAGACAACATTCGACACTCCAAGCTCTTTTGCACTCTAGGTCCAGCATCAGCCACAGAGGCACTAGTTCAGCAGCTTGTGACAGCAGGCATGGATGTCGGGGTGCTGGATCTGTCCACTGGCAATCACAAGGAGCATCAGATTGTGCTAGACAGAATACGCAGAGTGGAAGCTGATCAGGCATGCACTGTAGCTGTATGCATGAACACCAAGCGGCCCAACCTGTTCACAGGCCGACTGTTTGCGCGTCAGCCACTACAGCTCATAGCAGGTCAATCTGTCAGCTTGCGTGGGGGATCGTCAGATGGCCATGTTGAAGGCGGCCTGGATGCAAAAACTGGCAGAATCACCATCTTTGTGACCACAGATGCTTTGTGCCAGATTGTCAAGGATGGCAGCACTGTCATCTTAGGAGATGACAGCATTGTGTTGAAAGTCACTAGCATCTCGTCTGACAAGCAGTGTGAAGCCACTGTGACCAAGGCTCTGAAGCCGCTAGGAGAGCACTGTCAGGTGTGTGTTGAACACAACTTTTGCATCGCCCGCGTGCTCAGGGCAGATTTGCAATAGCTATGTTTTGCAGTTGACAAAAACGCTTTGCACGTGATTGTCTCTGCACGCTTGACAGTGATGGCCGCTCTTGTCATGATGATGCCCTGAATTGCGTGCAGGATTGGCACACACAAGCTAGGTACCTGCTGAAGTGTCACATGCCTGTGTCACTATCATCGTCAGAGAGCTTGCTGTTATCACACGCATCAGCACGCATGCCTACATCAACTCCATGCACACTGCACGGATGCATGCTGTTTCTTGTGATTTACACTGTAGATGTCATGACACTTGGGTGACTCATCTGGTCATGTGTTTGCAGGTCATCTTCCCTGGCTGTGCCATTCCAAGCCCTTGCCTAGCCCAGCCCACCTTCAATGACATCAAGAACTTTGCCTGTGCACATCGGGTAGACTTTGTCTCAGCAGCCTATATCCAGACGGCTGAAGATGCACAGTATCTGCGCCGCTTCATGGTGGAATGCGACCATGGAGATACAATCAGGCTGATTGCACGCATTGAGAATGAGGTTGGGCTGCGCAACATTGATGACATTCTTGGGGAAGCTGATGGCATCATGCTGTGTCGATCGTCCCTGGCTGTTGAGCTGGGACCAGATAAGCTTGGCCTCATGCAGAAGCTGGTTGCTGCCAAGGCTCAAGCAGCAGGTGACTCATGCAGCTTGACTCATGCCCTTCACTCATCACTTGCTTACTTGCTTCCTTTGCTTACTTGCTTCCTGTTCAAGCTGAGCCCTGATTAATGTGAGGCAACTTTGCTGTCCTCATGCTGGGCTCAGATGCAGTGTAGACCATTGGTCTGACTCGCACCAGCAGAATCTTGCAAGCACATTCGGTACAAACAACAAATGCCCAGTACAGTACTATATGGCGCTGCAGCATGTCATCCCCAGCTGGCTTGACTTTGTACTGGCAACTCACATCATTCTGCTTTGTGGGCTCCACACTTTGCAAGCATGTTCACAGCAGCAAGAGAGACATGACACATGTGGGGTGCAGGGAAGTTCATGGTGGTGGAGGGGCAGGTGATGGAATCCATGAAGTGGCAGCCTCAGGCCTTGCCCTGTGAAATGTCAGATGTGGCCCACGCCATCTTTGATGGAGCTGATGGGCTGCTGCTGGGCGCTGCGACCTCCATAGGCATCACCCCTGTTCAGGTCACAAGCTCCCCTTCAGCTGAATTGTAACTGCATGGCAATTGCATGTTTCAGCTGATGATTGTTTGGCGCATCATGCAACCCGCCACGCAGCCTTCAAGATGATTGGCCTGTTGTACATGGCATACCCCGCTGGTTGCCTGCAGAAAGCTACACTCCTGCCAGTTCCTGCCACCCCACCCCCTCGGCTCTTGTGATGATTGGAGCAGTGCTCACTGTTTCGAATTGTTGTACAAGCTTGTGAGGAAACACAGTCACAATTGTGCTGAATTCAGTGTACACTGTGCCAAGGCTGCATGTAACAAAGCTCTACTCAGCAAGCCTGCATGTGACGCATATGCAACAGTGATGCCAGTGAGGACTCCTGGTGAAAAGTCTGGGGAGGCATCCACAGTAAGCATTGCTAAGTCTGGTCCAGGCGGTACGATGCACAGCTGCAGTCATATCTGCAGCAGACCACAGCTTAGATGGGCGGCAGGCATACCGCCACATCCACAAGACTGGCATGGGTGACTCAGACTCTGAGTTGATAGAGCCCTTTGAGGCCATTGTGAGTGGGGCTGCCAGAGCAGCCCTGGACATGAGGGCAGGACTGATTGTGGTGCTCACCACCACGGGGCAGAGCGCTTATTTGCTGGCTCGCTATCGCCTGGGTTTGCCCATCCTGGTTGTGAGTCAGTCTGAGGAGGTGAGCTCAAAATACTGCCCGATATAGCTGACACTGCATTGCATACACCTTCAATCAGAGCTACATTCCTGCAGCAAGACCTTTCAGAACTAGTGCTTTCTGTGGGGTAGTCCTGAACAAGCATTGATACGGAACAGGTCTGAGCAAAGTATGCAGCTGCTGTGCAGCCATTGAGAATTTGGTAGCGTACCTGATTCTTTTGATAGCTCACAAGCCATGACCACTTCCAACTGATCTTGTGAAATGTATCTGCGTTTAGGCACTTCAAAGTGCGACTCTGAATAGTCACCTGCAGCACCTTTGTCAGTATCAGTGACACCGTGGCCAATGGCAGAGTGCGATGTACTGATGCAGAAACATACACAGTGCCTCTGCCAGAACCCTGACCGTGCTGATGGTGTAGGTGATGAGGCGCTGCAATACAGTGCGAGCTTTGTTCCCCTTTCCCATCACTCAGGCCCCTGGAGACCTTCTGGAGGCCCCCCTACAAGAAGGGCTGCAGCATGCCAGAGACCAGGGCTTGTGCCCTTCAGGCTGCAGAGTCGTGGTCATGGCAGAGAACTTGGCAGATGGTCCAGACACCCTCCCTGTGCTGTTTACTAGGGTGAGTTTGCCAAGACCACAGCACCTCTGACTTGCATGCAAGCTTTACCTAAGTTCATGTCTTCGTTCAGCAGCTGCATTGTTGATGATCTTTGATAGACCTGATTGAGGCAGCAGCTGGACATACATGCTATTGCATGCATGCATAATTGCTGTCATGCTGGGGAGCACAGGTCTAATGACTCATGCTGAGATTGACAGGCAGCCCTTGTGGATCATGCATGCAAATCAGCTTGCAGCTTATCTAAGCATGTTTTCTGTATCATGTTCATTAATGCCTCTTGCGTCTCATGGCAGCTGTACTGCTGTTTGCTGCAAGCCCTTGTGCACACATGTGTAAATCTCTGTGTATGCGAGCATGGTCAGCTCATATGCTGGATGTGCTAATCTCTTCATGTTGCTTCATGGACAGCATTGCTGAATGACTGGCCACGTTGTGGGACAGGTAGCTCCTGGAGATGCACAACAGGTGTGGGATGGGCAAGCAGATAACCGCGTCCACAGGACTCTGTGTCCCCAGACAGCCTCTCTTTCCATTGCTGATGTGGTCACAACAGCACCAGGGCCAAGGCACACCAAGATCATGTGTATCTTGGACCCTGCAGCTTTCACCCTGAGCACCGGTGTCAGGCATAAGCCCAAGCGGCCTGAAGGACTGCTTGCGCGCCTCAGCATGGGTAGCGCGGCGAACACGCCCAGTAAAGGCAGTGGAACTCCCCTCAAGTCATCACCCATCAAGGTCAGTCACTGTAGCATGCATGACATGACAAGAATGTGCAGTGTATGACATCATGCTAGGAGATATACCAATAAGCCCACTCTGCGCTCTGCCCGTTTGAGGTGGGTTGCCTATCTGGGCTTGGAAGCAATACTGGCATGCAAATGCCCAGATACGGCTGCATTGTTTGTAGCTGAGTAGTCAATTTTGTACAACTCTGCTGATGTTATTTCACACAGCGTAAAGCTGCCTTGTGTGGCATGGCAGATCAAGTCACTGCACTGAGGCAGATCATGATGACTGCTTTGATGGCATGAGCAGTTGCATCAAATGGCTCAGGCCTACCCAGTCTGTATGATCTCAAATAAGCATCTCTGAAGTGGCTTTGCCTGTTTGTGAAATATCTGGGCCCTGCGTCATGCCAAAATGCTGGTGAAGCCTTCTCTTATGTCTCTTCACACTGAGGTACCCATCCAGCAGAACCTGCCTGCCTACTTGCTTGTGTGCAAAGCTTGGCTGACACCATTGACTTTCTGGAAGGACACCTTCTGAAGCAGCAGTGCACAATGAGCAGTACGTCTGCCAAATTTCATGCTTGCTTGGTGCAGATGACTGCAGCAGCCAGTCCTGTGAGTGGTGCCATTGGGGCAGTACAGGCAGGGCAGCTTGGGGTAGGGCAGGGCGGTGAGCTTGTGCATGAGCTGACAGCCCTGATGGAGGTTGGCATGGACGTGGCCTGCTTTGACCTGTCTCAAGGCACCCTGGAGCAGCATCTGGACTTGGCTGACCACCTTGTTGAGGTATGTGGCATTTGCATGTGCAATTCTGAGACAGCACACTTCCGTTTGTGCCTTGAGTTGAGACCATTGTGATTTGTTGATGAGGTTGCTGGTGCAGCTGCTGGTCCTCACATTGTTGATGTAGGATGTGCTGATTATGGTGGGCACATTTGCTGCGCATGCCATGCTTTCGACATCTGCAGACTCAGCTAAGTCTGTTATGCTGCTGCTGTCAACACCACATCCTTTCTGCACAAAACATGGTTTCATAATTTTGCTCTGACACTTTTTATATTAAGCCGTCTGAATGGCACCCTTACAGTCAAGGCTGTGACAGCGTCTGGCTTGACTCCGGGCACTTCAGCAGGCTCTGCAGATCAGTGCATCCTTGAAAACATGTTTCTGATCCTGCCTTTCAAGTAAGATGCTGGTGCCTTTCAGGTGCAGCAGCATGCAAAGCAGTCTGGCAAGCAGATTGCGCGTGTGCTCAACTTAGCGGGGTCAGATGCTCATCTTGTCAGTATCAGCACAGCATCTCAGTCAATAGAGCTGCAAGAAGGCCAGCTGCTCAAGCTGATAGACAGCAGCAGCAAGGATGGTGTAGCAGTCAGCAAGAGGCATAGTGAGGAAACCCTGCCCAGCAGCAGTCCTGTTGCTGTACATTGCACCAACATGGCTGCCATCATGCTTGAGTCTGGTCACAAGCTGGTGACAGGCGATGGATCCGTGGAGTTTGAAGTAGTCATCAGGGACGCAGCCAAGCAGCAAATACAGGTCAAAGCTCTGACAGCAGGGACGCTTGCAGCTGGTCAGCAGCTGCGTGATGCTGCAGCCACAGAGCAAGCAGGGGTATCAGAGCTGACAGCTGCTGATGCCAAGGCAGTCCAGCAGTTTGTCCACAGGCATTTTGTGGAGTATGTTGCTGCTCCCATCAGATCGCTGGCAGATGCTGTGGCATTAAGACAGGCACTGGATCAGGTAGAAGGGACTGCAATCCAGATTCTGGCAAGAATTGAAGATGTCAGGGCTCTGCCAGAACTGGACAAGCTGCTGCAACGAGTAGCTGGAGTGTACATCAGCAGAAGCAACTTGCCCAGTCAGCTGCTGCGGCAGGACCTACCACAGCTGCAGAAGCTTCTGATCAGCAGAGCCAAGCTTGCAGGACGCATCTCAATCTGCTCAGCAGATTTGCTAGCCTCCTCACATGCTCAGGCCAAAGCTGCACCTGCAGAAGTGGCAGACGTCACTAACGCTGTGTTGGACGGCTGTGACTGTGTTGCCCTCTCGGTGCAACAAATGCAAATTCCACACGCCAGCACCAGACGTCTGCAAGCCAGCGATAGCAACAGCTCCTGGTGCACCACCGACGGTCTGGCAGACGACAGAGCCGACAGTGATGCAAAGGCCAGACAGAGCGGAACCTTCGCTCGACGAAGCAGCCTCAACGCTGCCATGGCGGCTTTGAGTTCTGTATTGCAGTGCGCGGAAGGAGCGCTCAATGCATCAGCTATGCTGTCCTATTTGAAAGAGCAGGCTGCAAAGCCTCTACCAGCGGTGTACACGGCAGCTATCTCGGCTGTTGGTACGGTACTTGATGGCCATGCGTGCCTGATTGTGACTCTCAGCCGTGGGTCACAACTGCCTCTGGCCATCGCCGTCGGCAGGCCGCCTGTTCCTCAGATGCTCATCACCGACAGCAAGGCCACAGCTCGCTTGTGCAGCCCGGCGTTCGGAATATTTGACTTGGTAGTCGATGACATGGATGACGTGACTGGGTTGGTAGCACAAGCACGCATCATTGCACAGGAGGCAGGGCTATGGAACGGCCGTGATTCTGTAGTTGTCGTGCGGGAGGATGACGGTGGAGCTCCTCTGATTGCAATTCAGGGCTGAATCTGAGTTCATCCCGCAGGCAGTAGCAATTTGATGCTCGACTTTTCGCTCTTATTACTTATTTGCCACATTTGCAGCAAACGCAGAGCTGCTGCAAGATCTTAGCATTGTAGTATGGTTTAGCAGTGTCGCACTCGAGCTTGTTTTTGCCCCAGTCACTGCACAGTCAGTGTGACACAGTTGCATCACTCAAGCTTGCTTGCGTCAATATGCAGGCAGTTGTTGAAAGTCAAGTATTGGAAGGTGACAACACTTAGCTCACAGCAATCTTTGCAACCAATACCGTATTTGATGTACATCAGACAGACTGATGCTTACATGCATTACAAAAAGGCGTTTTCTGGCATCATTCATTCAACCTACACAATTCATTATCTCATCAGTTTGCTGGCATCACTGCTGCCTGCAGGTGTGACAACTAATCTAGGTGATCACTGTTGGCTTGTCCCTGCCAGTGAACTCTTGAAGCTTGCTCACTTGCAGAGCAGTCTTGATGATTGGCCCCAGTGCCTCTTGGGCATCCAGCCCATGCTTGCTAGTGTCATCACTATATTGCTCAATGTACATCCTACATCAAAACCATGCGTGAAAATGAGTCAAGTGAATATTGCTGCACATAGATGCATTGATAAGGCTGCGCACACGTGTGTCAAACACATGTCATTGATTTGTCAGTATCAGCCAACATGCTAAATGCATGCATTTCTGTCTAAAAGCACACTGCAAAGTTTCAGTACGCACACCACTTTGCAGCAGACAGTCACAGTTCAGCAAGTTCACATTGCATATAGACTCTACAGTACAGCCCTAACATTCCGTTGAGGAGCACAAATTCCACAAAGAACATCAACTGCACTTCCAGGCAACTGCTTGTAGCTCTATGCAGCAGAGGTACTACCCAAAAAGACCTCGCCATTTTGGTATGGAGATCACATGTGATGGTAATTTCACCTGACAGTAGCACCAGCTGAGCCAGTGCCTGACAGGCGGAACACAATTCTGCTGCCATCGTCAAAGATGAAACGCACGCCCTGCTTCTTGGCCACACTGCCATCAATGGGATCGGTGTAGTCAAATTGGTCTGCCTTCTCCAGGGTGTACTCTCCCAACTTGTCACCCTTCTTGCTCTTGGCAATCACCTCCTCCAGGTGCTCAACCACCTTGTTGGCACCCTCTGACTCCACCCCCTCGTAGTCATACCGGCTGCCATAGCAGCAAAGCTTGTGAAGGCCAGGACCAGACAGCCAAGTGAGGCAGCGATTGCATGCAGGAGAGGCATGGAAGCCACAAGATTGAGACATGCAGCATGCTGACGCATTGCTAACACATGCTGCAGCTATTCAGTCCCTGGACCTAGTCATCATGAACAGCACATGCTCCAAGGTTGTCCCGGCCTGGGAACAAAGGCACATTGCTGCTGTAGCATCCTAGGTCAGCATTCTGCTGCTTACCAGCAATGTATGCAACGTATTGGCAGTAATGTCGGCAAAATATTATCTCATTGTGAAGTGGGTGAAGGTTCAACCTGAAGAAGTTACGGCCATAGGTAGCCCAGTGCTCCTTAGCTACATCTTCAACAGTGAAGAGGCCAGCACCGTCCTTCCTGCCCTTGTTCTTCTTTGCCAAGATTGACAACCAGGCCAGAACTGCCCACAGGCC
>JAABUO010009350.1_pt1 | contig 10973 bp, 4 predicted proteins | sample 5559291 | NCBI WGS metagenome assembly JAABUO01 (sample SAMN10711878, study PRJNA513372) | rock metagenome | isolation source: Antarctica rocks | place: Antarctica: Victoria Land, Finger Mt sud | reverse complement strand
CTGTTTATCTTTTAAATTCTTACATGATTTAGTTATTTTAACGTTTCGAGAAAATAATTAAACTTAATCGTTTATCTTATAAATTACGTCTCGACGATGCTTATTAATTTATGCTTTAATAATTATCTTAATCTTTTTTAGTTATTAACGATTAAAAACTAAAAGTTCTTTCATCTTAATTGTAATGTCGTTAACTTTTTTAGCTTTAATACGTGCACGAGTTGTTTCGTAATTAATCGTATTTAAATTAAAACTCATTCGTAAATAAAAACTTTTATTAAAATAAAACGAAGTTATTAAAATAATTAAGAAAATATTAAAATTCTCGCTGAATTTCATTATTAAAAGTTATTTTGCTTAATCATTTTGCATGTAGTTATAGTAAATTCTTAACTCGCGTTTAACGTCTTAATTAGCTGATTTCGATTAATCATTTATTTCGAAATAATAAACTGTTAATAAACTAGCTTTAATTCTTAATCGCTTGTAAAGACTTTGTTACATCGTTAATATAAATTAAGAATCTTTGTTAAAAATAATAAAACTGAATAAATTATAAAATTTATAAACGTTTTATAACATGATTTAAATCGTTTTCTTAACTAAGATTTCATCGTTTTCTTAATAATAAAATACGTAATAACGTTTCTTAATGAAACGATAAACGATAATGCAGATCGCGTTATAATCTTCGAATAAAGATAATCTCGTAATGAAGTTTATAATTATATTCTTTCAGCGTTTCTGTAAAATTAAAAAAGATTAATAAAGTTCATTAATATTATCGCGAAACGCTTTACTTCGTTAATAAACATGATAATTTTAAATGTATTATTTAATCGTAACTCGATAATTTAATTAATAATAAAATCGTTAAATTAAGTTTATAATTCTTTAATTATCGAGATAAGAAGTTAACGATTAATCGTGAATTTTTTATAGTAATTTCGTATGCATATTTTCGAGAATTTATAATAAATTTCTTTTAAATAAAGCTTCGTTAACGATCTGACAGTTCTTTAGTTTAATATTATGTAATTAAGCTCATTATCGCTTATTACTTGTTAATATTTAATGCACAGCTTATTAATTTTGTTAACGTTCGATACTCGTTAATAAAGATTAGCTTTTAATTTCGTTATTAAAATATTTATTTTATTTAAGATTAAAATAATTTAATAGCGATTCTCGATTCGTTTAACGATTTCGAAAGAATTAATTATAAATATACGTGTTAACGCATTAACTTTAATATTATTCTTATTAAATTGAAAGATAATTTAAAAATTAAACTTTAATAAAATATTCAGATAATTAACTTAACGTTAAATTAATTAATTATTTTTCATAAAGATTTTTAAAGCTTAATAATTAATAAATATCTGAATTAATAATTTAATGTCTTTCAGCTCGAGTCTTTAATGCTCGAAGCATTAAATAATGATTAATAATTTCTTATTATAAATATAATAATTACATTTAATAAAAATCATACTTTTATTATAAAAGATTATTAAATAAAGAATATTTTCGTTATTATACTGAGATAAAATATCGTCTTTAACGTAATTAAACGCATTAATTTTTAAAATAATTTAACGTTTAAGATTAAAATAACGTAATATGAAAATCGAGCTAATTTATTTCTTTAAATCTTTAAAAGCTTAAACACAGATTTAATTTCATACGAAGAAAGTGTCTTTGCGAGTAAGCTAAGTAAAGAATTTAATCAGCTTTAAGAAATTCTTAATGAATCGTTAATAAAAGTTAACAAATTTCACGAAGCTTTAAATCTTTTTTAAATTAATCGAAGTAACTTAATTAATTATGACTTTCATCTTAACGAAGTTTATTCGAAAACTCTGTTCGAACACGATGACTTTTAAAAAGACTGTTTCTTTAACGTTAAATTTACATTTTCGAATGTTTATTTATAAATTAGCTTCTCGTAAACGATTTAATATCATCTTAACATGTTATTTATGTTTTCGTTAAGTTTTATTATAAATTAAAATATCATTTAAATAAATTTAATAAAATTCGTTTAAAAAGTTTTATAAAACATTGTTCATATATTATTAAAAAGAGACAGAATCATTAATAAGTTTAAAAGAAAGAACTCGTGATTTGTATAATTTTAAAGCGATGATAAAAATCGTATAATCTTCGTTATCGAGATGCATGCGAAGTTTATTAAACGTTAATATAATATTTAAACGAGTTAAATGTTTACATTTTATAATTTTCTTAATAATTTTCTTAATTAAAAGAAAAGAATATCGATTTCGTTTAGTGAGAGCGTTAAGCTTTCGATAATTTACGTAAAATCGTAAATCTTCATTTACTTTCAGAACGAACAGAACTAATAAAAAATAGAAAGCTTTGCTGAGAATAATAAAATTCTTAAAAAGATTCTCGTTTAAATATTTCGTTATCTTTTAAAGCTTGTAAAAAGATATTCGATATGCTTAATATTAAGATAAAATGATGTTTTTAATAAGCTTTATCTTGTAATCATAAAAACGATGCGAAAATAACTTATCGATTTAAGCTTAATTAAAGACGTTCAGAAAATTTTAATATTTCGCGAGTAACTTAACTTTAATGTCTTTTAAATTTTAAGTCGTCTCGTTAATTAAAAATTAACTAACTGAATTTAAATTGCATTAAGTATTATAAATTAGCTTTTTATTAATGTCTTTAACTAACATAGTAAAAACCTTAATATGATTCTTTTTTAAACGATTAGTTAAAGTTTAAAAAGTCGCAGCGTTTATGTTATAAATTAAACAGACTTCTTTTTCTGAGATCGAAACTGAACGTTAAAGTACTTTAAGTGCTTTAGAAATATTCGTTAAATCTGTCGTTTTTAATTAATACGAAACTAATAATATTAATATTAACGTTTTCGATTAACTAAAGAAAACGATAATATCGCGACTTATATTTAGTAATATTTCGTTTTTATTTATTTAAGATTTTTCTAGTATTATTTCGTAATGTTTAATATTAATAATTAACATTAATATAAAAGATTTCTTATGTTTATTAACGATTAGAATAAAAAGAATTTTATAAGTAATTATTTTCTTAACTAGCTTTTCATCGTAATCGCGTATAAGCTTTTCTTTTAATAAAGAAATAGATTACAAATCGAGTTTCTTACATACTTTCGTAACTAAGTTCGTATGTATTAAAATGTAAACAGTTAACTCGCTGTTTATTAAAGATTAAATACTAAAAGACTAATCTTGCGAAATAAGAAACGCGTTAATTAAAAAGAGCTTTTCGAAGTAACTGTCTTTTTAAAGAGTTTCTGTTTTATTACATAAAGATATTACTTTTACTTTTTTAATAACTTTTAAAAAAATAATTAGTTTTTTAAGTCGAAATTCGAATTAAAATCGAAACGATTAAACTTATCTGCATTATTATTTAAAGCATTAACTTTTATAACTTAATGAGAACATTCTTTAAAAGTATAATCGAGTTTGTAATAAACAAAACAGTTTTCATTTAATATGTCGATTTCTTTTACGCTAGTTAAAATCGCGTCGCGCTATTTTAACTAATTCATGAATATATTTTTTTTTTTTAATAGTAAGATTTAAGAATCTCTTTAGCAAAGATGATCTGTTTAGTTAACTTTAATTTAATGAATTTCTTTTTCTTAATTTCTCGCATAGCTTAATAATTATTATTCAGACGTATTAAATAATTTTAAATTTCGCTTAAAGAACTGAGTTGTATGACTTAATTACTTAAAGTTACTCGAAGACGAAAGATTATCTTATTCTTTAAATTAATTATTAATTACTTTTCTTAATATTTTAAGTAAAAAAACAGACGCTAAAATATAAAATAAAACTCGTTAAACTTCTTAATTTCTTAAGTAAGATTATTATATTTTCTTCGAAAGTTAATCTCTTTATTTAAATCATTATATAATTAAGCGAGCTCTTTAAGAAGTTCATTAATTATTATATAAAGATTTATTAAATCTCGTTATCTTCGAGTTAAAATTATTTTTAATGTTTCTTTAATAATTCTGAAGTAAACATAAGCTATTCGAGCATAATCATTCTTATAATGATTCGCGTTTACTTTTAGCTTATTTTAAATCTTTTTATATTAGTCGTTTCAGAAAGATTTAACGTTATTTATTAACTGAGATGAATTTAAAAGCTTTTCGAAGCGATTAATTAAATTAAAGAAAATGAAAATTAAAGACGTGACTTTCTTAAACTATTATAATTATTGTTTTAACTAAGTTTTCTCTTTATTAAGTTACTTTATAACTTTATTAAATTAATAAAAAAGAGCGTTAAAACGATCGCAGGCCTTAATATTTAAATCGCGTTAAACTCGTAATTCGTTAAGAACTTTCAGAAACTTGTTTAAGTCTTCATTAATTCATCTTTGAAGTTATTAAATGTTTTTTATGTCTTAAAATGAATTAGCGTCGTCGAGTTCATTAAAAGCTGTAAAAGTAAACACGAATGTACGTCGTTCTTAAACTACATTGAATCGCAGATATTTTAAAACTTAAGTAAAAAGTTTAAAATAAACGATAAAGTTTGTTATGAATGAGTTTTAAGAGAAGTTATTAATGATTTCGAAGTTTTTAAATTAATTAAACTCGTTAAATTAAGTTATATTAATAAAAACGATCGAAGAATAACGATCATTTAGAATTTTTTAAGTAAATAAATTTCGAAAGATAAATAAAGTTATTAAGCGAAGAGCGATGCTCAGTAATACTATTAAAATAGAAACGATTTTAAAGTAATTTTAATTTTATTAAAGAAGTTTTTTATGATTTTTTAATAATTTAACGAAGATTCTTTATCGTTAATTTTATTAATCGAGTAAACGATACGTACTGAATAAGCGTTAAATTCTTTAGCAATTTAATAATAATTTAAGTTCTTTAAGCTTAATTTTGTCAATTTTATTAATTCTCGAACGTTATTCTGTTTTTCGATTTCGTTAATTATTAAATAAATAAATTTTTTTAAACTCGTTTCGTGTTAAACGAGTATCTTAAATGAATATAAGAATTAATATCGTATAATTAACGAATTCTTAAACTAATATTAAAATCGTGTTTAAAATTTAATTATTAATAAATGAACTGAATAAAATGTTTAATTTATAAAGATAATTATAACTAAAAGTTTAAAAATATAAAAGAAAGAAAGTTTCTGAAGCGATATTTATGTTTAGAAACTTAAAGTTCGTATTAAATTTAAAAGAAAAATATTATAACATAAAAAAGATATAATACTTAAAAGTATTAATTTAATTCGTGTTAAAGCTATGTTAAAGAATGTTAAAATATGTTAAAGCTTTTGCTCGTAATAAGCTCGATCTAGTTTTAGTTAATTTTAACACACTCGTAATAAGAAACGAACGCGATCGTATTAATTAAAAAAATAAACGTAAAATTAATTATCGTCGTAAAAGTTTCTTAAGCTTTAATAATAATTAATCTTATTAACGTTATTCGTAATGATTTCTGAAATGTTTTCTTTATAAAGATAAATATTATTTAATTAATTACTTTTATTTATTTACAGCTTAAAAGCTCGTAAAAAAACGTAAAGATAAAGATAAAATAAAGCATAAAAACATTAATGATTTTTAAATTTTTATTAAGCTTTTAAAGAATAAGTATAAGAAATATAAAGTTTATAACGCGAAAAGTTATAACTTTAACATTTTTAATAACGATGAAGATAAAAATGACGAAAACGAAAATATTACGACTCTGTTAAAGAACATTATTAATAAATTTTCTAAATTTAATTAAGTTACAGATTTTAATATTTTCTTATACATGATTAATTAATTTTAACTTTTTAATAATTCTTTAATTCGCATTAAAAGACGCGTTATTAAAGTTAAAGAAAGAAAATTATATATTAATTATTATAACACAGCAGTCATGCGAAATTATTACGAAAACTTAATTAAGCTATTTTTTATTTTTTACGTTTTTAAGCTTAAAATTAATCTTTTTTCAGAAAGAAAAATGTGTAAGAAAGATCTGTAAGAAAGCTTTAATGATAAAGATTTATATATGCACGATAAGCGAGAAAGTAAATGATTAAGATTTTAAAATGCGAAGACGTTTATATAATAAAGAAAATTATAAACGATTTTAATGAATTCGTATTATTATTAATCATGCAGCGTAATATTTCGTTAACATTTTTAACGATGCACAGTTTAATAAATCTCGATAATTTAACGAATTTAAATTATTTTACGTTTTACATTAACGTAATTCATTATAAAAACGAGATTAAAATTAATTACGATTAATTTAATTTCGTAAATAATAAAAGTTTTAAGTTATATAAGTTATAACATCGTCGTTTTATTTATCTTAAATTAATAAAGCTTCGTTAACTTTATAAGATTATTATTTTAAAAAAAATTATTTTTATTAATAATAATTACGAGAATGTATGTAAGATATATGCGCTTATTAAGTTTATTAATAAACGAGAACATAATGTTAATAATTAAAAAATAAATATCTTAATTTTCATTTTCATAATCGTTTCTTAATAACGAGTTTTACTTTTTAAAGATAATTAATAATTACTTTAAAAAAACTTAATATATTTTTTTAAAGTAACGATTTAATGCATTAAATGCTTTACGAAAATGAAAACTCGACGTAAAACTTTATAACAACGTTAAACTTTTTTTAATACGCAGCGATAACGTTACGAAACTTAAAATCATCTTAAATAATTAATGTTTATTAATTAACATTATTTTTTAATATATTATTTTATACATGTTAATTTAAAATAAAGTAATTAAAAGAATTATACGCATTATAAAAAATTTAATACGAGTTATAATTAAAAATGCTAAACTTTTTATTAAGTTTTAAACGAAAATTACGAAGATAAATATTTATTTACGAAACAGAATTATTACGAAACTTTTAATTAACGAAGCTTTTACGACGTTAAAGAAAACATTTATTAAAATTAAGCTTTTAATTAATTATATACGAATATAAAAATTTAAATGTTACTTACACGTTAATTATAAGTTATTATTAATTAAAAAAAGACGAGATAAATTTATAAATAGAGATAAATTTAACGTCTTCATGAAATATGTGAAAAATATTAATAAGTAATATCGTTTCTGAGTCTCAGATTTTTATTAAGTTATTAAGAATTATCTTATTAAGTTCATTAAAGATAAAAAGAATGAAGATATAAACTTGCGACTTCGTAAATAAACATTTAATATTCTTTTAAAGCGAAGATTTATAAAAAGATTACTTAAGAATAACGTTTTAATTAATGTTTTAAAGTCTGATTTTTTTATAATTAATTTTTCATTTAAATTAATTAATACATTAAAGATTATCGCGATTAACTTAAATACGTTATTTAAAATCACGCTATAAACGTTAAATGAGCGCGAAATTTACACAAATGTTTAAATCATTTAAGAAATCTTCGCATTAAGCATGTTTAAGTTAATAATTTAAACATTTTTGCATATAATCGTTTTAAAGAAAAAAAGAAACAGCGAAAATTAATAACTGAAAGAACGAGCATTTAAAATCTTGCGAGCTATAATAATTTAATTCGTCACAGAGAAAGTTAATGATAATGAAAATAATTTTAACGTAAACATGTTATAAGCATTATTTAACGTTAATGAATCTGATTTTTTTAAAATAATAAGAACTTTTACGTTAAACACTTATAAAAACGTAATATAAAACTTAGTTTAAAGAAAACTTTAAAAAGAAATCATTAACGTAAAACTTATAACGTTAATCGTTAATAAAATTTAATTAAAAGAAATGTCGCTTAAAAAAATTAACATCGTAACAAGTAAATGAGTCTTTAAATTAAAGATGCACGTCGTTAATTCTCTTAATAAACTGAAGATAAAACTAATAATTAAAGATTTTTTTTAAATTTATAAAATTAATTATAAAAATATTTTCGCGTTAATTATTAAGTTTAATACTTTGCGAGTCTTTTTAATCATTGCGATAATAAAGAATCTTAAACTTTATTAAGTTAATATAAATAATGCGTTTATTAAATCGTTTCTTAAAGAAATCATTTATATATTCTCTTCGTTAAAAATAAAAGTTAAACTTAATTATGCTTTAAAAGTTCTTTAAAGTCTTTATAATTTTAAGTAAGCTGTACGAAATTAACATAATCGCTGTGTAACAGCGCTATTTAAACTCGACTTCGCTTAATGCGTTATAAATTCATGTTTTTTAATTTATAAGTTAAAAGAAATCATGTTATTATTATACGTTAACGACATAATTATTATTTTTAAATCATTAAGCAACATTAAATGATTTAAGTATAAGTTTTAATGTGTTTTTAAAGTTAAGAATTTAAAAGAAATAAAAAAGATTCTTAACATTTAAATTACTCGTAACAGAAAGACACGAATTTTACGAATAAATTAAACTCATTATCTTTATAACGTTTTTAAAAGACTTAATATAAAACAAGATAAGCATAAGATAATAAATCTTTTAATGAATAAATATAACGCTCTTCGCTTAACTGAATTTAAAAACGTAAGAATTAATTAATATGAGTATTAACAAGTCATTAAAAGTCTTATATATGCTATAATTCATACTCGTCTTAATATCGCTTTTATTCTTAATTAATTAAGTTAATATTTTAACGATTTTACGAAACATTATAAACACGTTTTAAAGAAGTTAATGCGATACGTTCGTTTTATTATTAATTTAAACATTACGTACGAAGTTAATAAAAGCATAAAGTTAATAAAATACTTTAACTTAAATTACGTTTTAAATAAATTAAATCGTAAGTTAATTTTCGTTTACATTTACATACTTAATAAAGAATTAGTCTTTAAATGAATTAAAAACAGAAGTTTATTATTATATTAATCATTAAGATAAAATATATAACTTTATTAATCTGTCTTAAAAAAGATTTATAAATTAATTAAGTACTTAAGAACATGAATTTAATAAAGTACTTAAGTATTAATTATAATCGCGTTAATATTTTTAAAAAGATTATTCATTAATTTATTTTACTTATACAGCTTAAAAAAGATAATTAAACATTTTTTATGTTAATTAAAAATGCTTATATTTACGAAAGATTAATGTATATTAACGTCGCTTATTATTACATTCGAGATTTATATAAAAAGAATTAAATTTTAATAAACTTCGTTTTTAGTTAAGATATAATAGTAAACGAATTAATTAAATCATTATCTTAATAAAACTTTAAAAGATTTATTAAATAACTAAGATTAAAAAATAGTAAGAGTTAAAAAACTGAGCATTAAGTAAAAGTGTTAAGAAGTACAATAACAAACTTGTTTCTAGCGACTTTTCTTAAACTAGCGTTAAAGATAAAGTCGCGCGTCGCGACTTTATTATGCGTAACGATATATAAATAAAGTAATCTGTAACTTTTCTTAATTAATTAAAAGAGATTTCGTTATATATGTTACTATTCGTTTTATTCTTTTAATAATATTTAATAACGAGTTAGTTTTTTATTTTTTATAAAGATTTTTAAAGTTTAATAATTTATAAAGATTTAAATAAATAAATTCGTATATTTTAATTTAAAACGTTAATATTTAAAGTAACGAATAATTATTAATCATTTCTTATCGTATATATAATAATTACATTTAATTAAAATTATACTTTTATAAAATAGTTACGACTTTTATTTACTTTTAATTTTATCGCTTTTTCTTTATTATTTTTTAAAGATCGTATGTTAAAAATAAATGTTAAAAGAATTAAGATTTTAAGATAATGTAAGAATATAAATTCTTTTTATATTTTATATTAATATTACGTTACTTATAATAAAACAAGTTAATTAATTAAAACGAATTTATATTATTATAAAAGTTTAAACGATTATAAAGTATAATAATTAAAAAGATTATTTATACGATTAAATGTATAAATAATCTTCTTATTTTATATATGAAACTGTTTTTTATAAAATTATTTATTAAATTAATAAAATTATAATTCTCGCGTAATAAAAACAAGACATTGTTCGTAAAAATATGCTTAAAAAAGTTACAGAGTAAAATGAAAAAAGTTCTGAAAATTAATAAAGTATAGATTTTTTCATCGAAATTTTTTAATACATCACACTTTTCTCTTCTTAATATTCTCTGAATTAAAGAATAAAGCATAAGATCGAAATGACAAAAACAAGCATTGATCTCGACGGGACTCGAACCCGCAATCTCTCGATCACTTAAGTCGTAGTCGAGTGCGTTGCCATTGCGCCACGGGACCTTTTTTAATAAAGCAACGTTCTTGTTTGTTAATATATATACGATTATTGGAAATGGTGCAGTTTAATGGAAGTTGTATTGAAACACAAAAGGAGTAGTATTGGTTCATGAACCTCTACCGACGTTAGACTGAGTGGGGGTAATGTTTTGGAGGGAGTCGAGCAGCAATCGGGCCGACGGGAGCTCACCTCGGCTCAACCACGGCTCACACAGCTCAAGTGAGCCAAGGTGGACCAGGGCAAGCGCACGTGACGCGGCTCACCCAAAAAGCAGCGAGATCACCTGCTGCGCCCCTGCACTGCCCCATAGTGCTCCCTCTTGCTCCCCCGCTGCTTCCCCGCTGCTCCCTAAAGCGGCCCTGCTCCCTTTCCCGATCGAAAACGGTAATTCTCAATCCTAAGTTCGGGGTGTATATAATATAGGCAGCCACTCCATGGACACCACCTCCCTTTAGGTGGACACCACCTAAACTTTGCGCGGACACCACCCCCCCCGCGCTAAGCCTAATCAGGTAATCCGCTGACCCCGGAAACAAACCAGATCAACAAGGGTCAGGGAGCCCAAGGGAGATACTTGATCTTATGCCTGTTTACCACCAAATTTAAAGTATCATCTCACGCGTTTCCCAGAGCAAT
>JAABUO010009345.1_pt1 | contig 10978 bp, 17 predicted proteins | sample 5559291 | NCBI WGS metagenome assembly JAABUO01 (sample SAMN10711878, study PRJNA513372) | rock metagenome | isolation source: Antarctica rocks | place: Antarctica: Victoria Land, Finger Mt sud | reverse complement strand
ACAGAACAACAACCATCATCAGCGCTTTTGGGAGATTTAAAAAAACACACACACACACACACACACAGACGAGGGAGATTGTTCTTTCTGCTATATTAACAGTGATGCACGGGGGGCGAGGAGATTCAGGGTTACGATCTGTCGAACAGAAAACGAGTGATGAGATTTTTTTTTTAACCACATGGTTGGTGAAGAATTAAGGGGGGCATCGGGGGGTTTTCTTGGTCAACTAACGAACCAGGGCGACGACGGCCGCGTATGTAGGATCCTATAATGCATGCACACACACCTCGCACAAAACCGAAAAGAGCCCACCGCCCGCCCCCCCTGCGGTCCTTCTTGACCCCCGCAACCCCATCATTTCCTATCCCGTTTGTCCATGTGCACACACACCAGAGTCCTCGCTGTTTGCATATACAGCAAACCTCGGCGCGGTATGAATCCCTCTGCTGACGAGCTGACGATACCTTCTGTGCACGAAAGACCCTCTGTCTCGAGCCCAGTCAATCCAAGCCGAGGTGCGCGCGGAAGTAGATCATCGAGGCAAGAGGCTCGTAAAGTTGGGAATGGCTATATGAGAGGCGCTTTTGCGCGTGGGTCTCGAGGGTTGAGGATTCTGTACTTTAGGTGGGTGGGCGACTTTGTGCGGAGATTGAGGGGGATGTGAAAAGTAGGGGATTCGGATGGAGGGGAGTTGCTGTGGTGGTGGTGGATGGGATACTTCAACGTGGTACGTGGGAGGAAAAGGGAAAAGGGAGAGGAGAGCTGGCAGATGAACCTTCAAAAGTATCTTATGCGATGCCATTCGTAGAATATGAGGGTCTCTAATTGGGAAATAATTATGTTTATTTGTTCGACGAGTGATACATTGAACTTTTGAGAAACTGACGATTAGAGACTCAAGTAGGATGTTTCATGGGAGTATCCCGACGTGTTTGCAAAGCTGACGGGTTTGAAATGTCACGAAATTACTGTTGATGGTATGATCAAGAAGGGACGACGATGAAGATGGGGATAGAGATTTACGAGGGAAACAAAGTGATGTGATGTGACGAATGAGTAGAAAAGACGAATGAACGCGGGTCCGGACAAGAGTAGAGTTAGAAATGGGAATATAGGGTTATGGTTAAGAACAAAGTAGGGGAGATAGTTAAAGTTGGATAACCTAAGAGGAAATTTAGGGAAGGGATCGGTGCAAGAACGGGTTCGCTGTGAGAGGATAGAGAGGTAGGACGCTCATACAAAAGCTCACCCTTACCACGTAAACTCATAGGAGACATGTATTCATTTTCCACGACTTGTTTCTGCTAATTTACATGGCGTACGAGAGCTAAAGCTAGGCTGAAAATTGGCATGACGAGAGAACAAGAGAAGAGATAACGACCAAGAAAACCTAAAGCCGCGCAAAAACTCTGAAAGCCGCCCATTCCACCGCTCATGATTCACAGCCTCGCAAATTGTCTCCACTCCTCTCTACAATCTTCTGCCAAACGGACTAGTGGTCCTGTAAAGGCAACTTTTTTCATTCCGGTTCATTGGTTCATTTAACAATCCTGAGCGAGTTTGCCAGGTTGATGCAAAGGATCCAACTTGGTGTATGTAGGGATGGTACGAGGTTATCTACGCGCCCTCATCGTCGTCACCGATGCGGAGGGTACCTTCTTTGCCAAGGCCGTGAGACCAGAAGCCCTCGATGGCGGCAGAGCTAGCATAATGTTAGGGCAGTGCCAATCATGGTCACTTCGTAGTTACTTACTTTGCCAAAGTGTCGTGAGTGAAGAGGAGCCAGAAACCAAAGACTGGCTTAGCAAGAACGTCAAGGACCGCGTAGGAGACAATCTCGGCATTGACGTCAATGTTTCGAGATCCGTCAGCAATACCCCAGATGCTATAATCTATTAGTTAACTTGGTGGTTGAAACATAAAAGGAAACGTACATAGGGTAGGCAGTCCAAAGGACAAGGGTGTATCCAGCAATGGTGGTGAAGAAGGTGCGAGTCTTCGAGTCCTTGGCCATGACTACGTGACGGCCATTGACAGCGAGCTGATAGATAACAACGAGGTAGGCAGCGCAGGACATGGCGTAGTAGCCCCATTTGGGTCCTTCCTCGGCAGTGAAAGCTGCAAAGAGACCAGTAAGAATCATGATGATATCAGCAACGACGGCAACGAGGATGTTGGCGCCGCTCAAGCCGCAGAGAAGGCAAAGATCCAAAAGCAAGAGTGGGGTGGTGACACTCCAGTCGACGTAACGGGCCCAATAGACTTCACGGTGGACAATGTCGTAGGTGTCTGGGAAGTGCTTTTGGGAGTGCTTGATCTTAATCTCATTCATGGAGACACCATCACCGACGGCCATGGAGTAGTAGGAGATCATGGCAAAGGTGGTGATGAAAGCCGTCAAAATGTGGAACATGCGTTTTTGCTGGACTGAGTCAGCTGGGAAAGCTCTCGTACTAAACGAAGAGTGTGTCTGTACTTACGACGGGAACACGGAAAGCCATTGCGTAGAAAGCAATAGAGGAGATCATCATGAGCACGAAGACAACCCTATGATCTGTCAGTATCATAGAAATAGTTTGATGAATGCTTGCTCACCATAGCGTACGATTGCCAACATCACCGGCAGCTTGCACGATGGGGACGCTCGTCGGGAGGGCAGTGGGGATTGGAGCAACGCTGCTCGTCGAGCTCTTCATCATCTCGGCGGTATTTTACTATTACTGGATGACAATTGATAGATAAAGTGAATCGACAGCGATGAGTGATGCAGAGGGAAGAAAGTGTAGCGGACGAGGCTTGGTTATTGTAGGATTAAGAAAGAGGAGGAAGAGAAGGAGAAAGACTGAAGACTGTTGCCTACTAGCGCGGTTGCTTTGAAAGTAGGTAGGGATGCATGGATGCCACCAAGGCTTAAACGGTTAGAGTCACAGTTAGCCTCTCACATCCAACATGCCATTGCGGGGTCGAGGAAGTGAATCAAGAAAATCCGAACCAATTCCGTCATCACTTCTTCATGCGGCAAGAGATACTACGCTCATCATGGTTAGACTCAAGATCGAACCCTCCGATTATCATGTACTTCTACTAGTCATTGATATCGCCCAGAATCTTAAAGTTCGATACGCAGTATATTTTCCCATCAATCTCGTCAAATCCGTGAGAAGTGGCAATTTCAAACAAAGTTCAATTTAAATTCCCATGGTTCTTCCAAGACGCGTGAAAGATGCTTTTCGGAGAATTGCCAGAGCGTCATCTGATCGCTTAACGGAAGGACTTCCTGTTGGAAGAGACGGAGTCGTAGAGATCTACAAATGCTCGTACATGCACCTGCCACTTTGTGAATCTACACACTACCGGCCGCTTATATTAGTATCGTGCCGCTTTCATTGTCGTCTCCAAATACCCTGGGCGATTGCTATGGTTTCTGGAGGCGCACGTAGATCAGAGAATTTGTTTGCCGAGTATCAATATCATCTTCTCCATCTGATTCACAGACTTACCAATTCTCAGTAGGGATCATGTGGTGGGTGTACAGCCTCTTTGACAGCTTGAAGCAGCTAACAATCACCGAGTCACGCGGTGAAACCAATTCCGCTCCGAAGCGCTCAAACCAAGTTTATATAACAGCCAATCAACTCAGCATACCCTAGCCTCTAGGTAGAGCTCCCAGATTGAACATCTTCCATCCATTATCCATATCTAAATCCTTTGATAATCTTCATCATCGTCGAAATTGCTGCAATTGTTTCAGTTGATCCTGTAGATGCCATGGATGCACAAGATTACGAGGAAACATTTAGGCTGTGAACACATGGCTCGGCCCGGTATTTCCCTACCAGACCTTTTGTCAGACCTTTTGTACGCCCTCCTGCTATTATCTTACGAAGCTCGTTGACCCGACGTCAACCCTTAACTGTACGCAAACTTTCCTCTCCGACTTCAGCTGCATAGCCTCATCCATTCGGCGCACCATACTACGAGTTTACTGTACCAAGTATGTCTAAAGGTAGGTAAACTCGTTTGGATATCCCCTTTTTACCCCCTGTCATATCATCTATCATACACCTGAACGAAGTTTGCAGTATCGTCTCTGACCAGAGTTGTAATTGGATGGAATTCCGTGCTTGAAACTTCCGTGCGTTACTGAATCCAACCCTGCTGGCTTCTTACATAGTTGCCTTGGCATTTTTGGGTGACTCTGAGTTGAAAGACTCTCCCTCTCATACCCAATGATGCCTTCTGCCCTAAGATACGTGTTTTTGGCCTCGGGTCTTTCTTCTGATATCACCTCGGATATTGTGTTATTGAGCGTATCTTCCCAGAGGCTGGTGGCACCGTCGCCACATCTTCTCAGGATTTTGACGAAAAGCTCCCTTATTGTCCGACTTTGTAGCTTATTTTCCAAATCGCCCCTTTGCATCCATTTGTATCCATCCTTTTGGGCTATCTCCTGCGGTCTTACAGAGTAATTGCGGCCCTGGAGAATTTATGCGGCGCTGTAAGAAAGCTGCCAAGTGGTATCGAGCTGGGAGGAATCTCCCTCCAGAACCCCCTCCAGAACCCTTTTGTCCGGTGGACCTTTTTTTGGGTGGGAATCACTCGAGTTCTCGGGGGGCAAGAGTATTTGACGTATTCCAGTTGCGCCGAGAGCTCGCTGCGAGGGTCTCCACATGCAGCTTTTGCTTTCTAAAAAGCTTTAGCGCGTCTTTCGAGCCGTAACCTGGACAGACTCGGGGGCATGTGCTTCTTCCGTGTGCCTTTGATCCGTACCTGTTATTTAACTTACCTTTCTTATGTGATGTGATATTCAGTGTGGTGACTTAGTGAAGGTGTCGTTCCAACAGCAGGCCAGGGCCGTAGGTGCTAGTGTCGTCGGAGGTTGTATGACTCCAATGTGCTCCCTCGGTGCTTGTGCACTTATGTGACTATCGTGCTGTCGGTATAGCTCGAAGGCTCTGGTAATTGGAAGAAGCACGAGAAAAACCAAGGTTCTGTGGGCATGCAATGTGTTGAGTTGCGAAATCTTTGTGCTAGCAAAATTTCTGTAAAGATAATGTTACACTTTGGACTGGTGCCAAACATTTCTGACTATTAACATGTTGTACAAATGGCAACGCTAAGCTGGTAATAATCGCAAGACTCGAATAGAAGTGAGTGATCGGCGTTCAGATGGCGGAAAAGGCTTCAAGGACTTAGGGACGACGGAATGTATTGTAACTGATGTTACCTCGAGAGACTGGGCTTTCAGATGGCATGGTGACACGACGATTCCCCGCAGTCTGAGGTCTCGAAGGTTCGTACTGGAGCACCTCATGCTGTGACGTACCTGCTTCAGAACCTTGCAATTGCCAACTTTCGGAATGATGCTCGTTCTTCAGTGAAGGTCGTAGCTCTCGACCGGGTTCACCGAGGGGATAGTTACTGGGTGGTGAGCCTTTCTGCAAGTTTTCTCTCGACAGGGCAAGCGCCTGTTGCAGTTGTGCCTCAAGTTGCTGATTAGCATTCTCTAGGTGTTTGATATACTCTGTTGCTTTTTCAAGCACGTCTGCTTTGTTGATCTTCAGTGTAGCACCTGAGCTTCCTGCAGCGTTGAGAGATCCCTGTAGACGAGCAGCTTCCGCTTCAACCTTTGCTCGGAAACTGGGAATGCTATCTCGAAGCCTGGCTATCTTCTCATTCAATCTACTGCGATATCTTCTCTCAATTGCATTGTGGGCTTTTCTCCTTGGCTTCTTCCGTTTCTCCCCTGAAAGAGACAAAGATTTAGTCCCTCCTGGATCGCTTGCAGTGCTTTGGGTTGGTGATGATAATTCGCTGCGGTTGCTCTTGGGAGACTGGCTGTGTTCCACAGACCTCTGACTGGGCAAAGGTTGTAGCATTCGCCCGTCGGCTGTTACTAGAGCAGTTGACTTGAGAGTTGCTTCAGGAATCATCCTAAGTTGTCGCACGGAGTTCTCCATGAGCTGAGGATCTAAAGACCTCTTCCTCGACATGGCCACTGGAGCGTGAATGGGCGTTTTGGTTTCAGAAGGATTGCCGGTCACGGTCCACGCAAATGTTGGTCTACTGGTGGCAAGAAAGGATGATTGAGCTTCGGACGCCTGCGTCCACGTCTGGTTGTTGGGTAACTGCCCTTGGTCAACAGGTACTTGGGCGCCAGAGCTCATGGAGTGTTCCCAGTAGCCCGAATGACCAGTTGTCCCGGAACCTTCCACGTCCCACATCCCACCAACGTCGGGTGAACCGTTCCATGAGTAAGACCTTGTTTGAGGAGATATTTGTGATTGGAGAGATGAAGGTGAAGGGTGAACAGAATAAGAATCAAAAGTTGGAAGCTGGTCCGGTGAATCACGGAAAGGCGCCCAGCGTGAATCGTGTAAGTCTTGTGTCGGGTTGTTCTGATCTGGGCGACTCGTGGCAAACACAGGTACCGCACGCTGCGTAAGACGATTAGATGATTCTCCCACTCGCAGACACGAAATGATACCCACCGCGTTTTGCTCCTGCCCGGCTGTGTCGATGTAAGGGTTAAAAGAATTCTCCATGGCTTTTGGCTTCATGGGTTTCGTCAAGAACTCCCATAGAAGGTTTCAAAAAATTTAGAGTAGCGATTAGGTACGTATGGTTCGACTATTCATCATCGGCTCATCATGCGTGATCATTGTACATCTAGAATACCAATTAATCCATTAAAATAAAGCTTCAGAAATGTAGAGTCCGGGATCCTGGGCTGTAATGTATGCAGAACGGTCACTGAGCCCGCAGTTGGAATAGAAGTTTCAAAGGTTCAGGAGGTCGACGGTAGGATCGGACAGTGGGTTGCCTAACAATATGCACCTCTAAAATGGCTACAGGAACGCCTCCCATCGATCCATAACGAACTCACAAGGCTTCCACTCCAAGACCGCAAGTTCGAGTACCGCATGCTCGGCATATCCGCCAGCCAATCAGAGCTCCGACAAGCAATCAAATCCTCCTTGAGGCTGTAAAAGCTCGGATGTGTAGATACTGTAATGTCAAATCTGCAAGAACATACTATGTACAAGGCCTGCGATTGGCGGTAAAAGTGTTTCAACGGTCAAATCCAGGATCCGTAGAGACCTGACTCGGTTACTCAGTAATCGACCCATCTGCAATCGAGCGTCATCGATAGCTTCGGCGACGACTGCCAAAGTGAGCGACCCCGGCTTACTTCCACAATCCAGGAGGAAATTAGCGCTGACAAGCTGTGAAAAAGCAGACGAGAGGACACTGCTGAGGCTGAAGCAGTACATATTACGGAATAGTCTCGGAATGTACGAGAGTGCGGTGTGGAATAAATAAATCTGCACGATATCCGTCGCCCTGTAAGGATTTCTGCGCCATCAAGCTGACACTCAAGCTTCCCTGAGTTCTTCCGTCTTCCCTCACATGAGGTATCGACAGCCACACTCGATTTGGCGGGTACGGTTTAATGCAACAACGGTAGAACGAGGTAAAGTAGGATGCTGTGCGCATCGGGGTCTCCGTACTTACCTTATTTTTTATTATTGAATTTCAGCCCTCGGTCGGTAGGTCGGTAGTGAAGCCTCACCGCCGCAGGCGGAAAACACCGTCAGGAGCATCTCTCTTTGAAACTTACTGTATTCGTGTTCGTAGTGATTTGGTGTGGCATCGATCACGTCTTTGATCGATTCCCTTGAACAACATGCATGCTAATGGAAGACTCCTTCAACGGGAGATCCTTCCGGGGAGTAGAATCATATCCGATGAGTGTGGTTGCACCAATTTTCGACCCCATCTAAGTTATCATTTTCCAATGCCGACATTCACTTCAAGGCTTCCAATTTGAACCCCCCTTGGCACGTGTTGCTGAACATAAAGAAGTGATTTGAATCGCATTTGGTGAAGCGCTTGGGCTAGGGCTAGGGCTAGGGCTAGGGCTAGAGCTTTGATGACTCTCTTCACCCTCTCATCCACACCCTCATGATCAAACTTGAACGACAGTGGGAAGGTCACCAAGTAGAAGAGACGTTGTTGGTGTAACAATATCAAAAGCAAGCAGCGAAGGAGCAATAATAGGCTCCGACATAGGAATTGGTAGGTTCAGGTCACGTGAGACCGAATGACAAAAACTGGTGAACGGAAACACGGAATGACGTACTGATGTGGGGGTGATGAATCCTAGCCGTTTTTGGATTGGCTCACATCCTTTACCTCACAACTATAACCGGGCCAGAAGGGTGCGCAATCTTCCCCCGTCCAAAAGAACAATCGTCTCCCCTCGATTGTGTCATTTGTAGTAAAAACACTCTTTGAAGGTACCCTGCTTTAGGTTATTCCACCGATTTCGCTCGACGAAAGTGCCCTGTCATTTCTGTTATAGTCGCTGCGTCGTCAATCGTTATTCTCTCGAATCAATGACCGTCTGTATGCAAGTCAACCTCGAGTACCGTGGTGAGCAGTGAGGGGAAGTGGTCAAAGAAAGACGGTGTTCTTGTCCTGTTGTTGTTTGGGGAGGAGGCTCTGCTCTGTGTACTTTGCTCCTGGATCCCCCATCCACTGAAGCACAGCAGCATCGTATCCAACTTCAACCCCCCGTGGTCCGGTCCTGGTTCCTCCAATAATCCTACACGGTCTCTAAAGCCTACCACAAAAGATGATGGACTTTGGGGCTATCACACAGCTCGTAGTTCGACAAGCCACATCTACAACAACACCTGCAACTGCAGCTACGACAGCTCCTTCGACCACTGTCACATGTGATGCCTCAAATGGCTACGATGGACGCATTGGCCTACGGGTCTCTGCCGTTTTTGTTATTTTGATTGGCTCTTTATTCGGTAGGGAAATTGCATCTTCCAAGAAAGTACAAATCTAAGAACCGCGTACAGGCGCGGTGTTTCCAGTCTACGCAAATCGGCACAAGGGCATTGGGGTGCCAGAATGGGCCTTTTTCGTTGCCAAGTACTTTGGATCCGGGGTCATCGTTGCTACGGCTTTCATACATGTACGTTTCAATGCAGGACGCTGCATACTCCAGGGAGACCTGCAGGACCGGCACATTGCATAATAGTTCAATTTCCAGTCCTAGCTATCCAATAGTGTTTAGTATCACGGCTAATTCCTCCCAGCTTCTCGCACCAGCCAATAGTGCCCTCACGAATCCATGCCTCACTGGCCCTATCACACAATACAACTGGGTTGAAGGTATAGCTTTGATAACAATATTTATGCTCTTTTTCACCGAGCTCATGGCCATGCGCTTCTCCACTTTCGGCCATAATCACAGCGAAGATGAACATGACGAGCTCAGCGCGATTGGAGACCGCCTACAATCCACTTCAAGCCCCGGGCATACGCCAGGAGATGACCACCTGAGTCACTCTAGAGACCACGTCGACCCCGATGTCGAGGAAAACAAAGGAAAGCCGGTCGAAGACTATGCTGCACAGATGACGGCCATATTCATCCTCGAATTCGGAGTGGTTTTCCATTCAATTTTCATAGGATTGACCCTTGCGGTAGCAGGCGCGGAGTTTAATACGTTATACGTTGTGCTCGTGTTCCATCAAACATTTGAGGGCCTCGGTCTTGGCTCAAGATTGGCGGTAACTCCTTGGCCGAAGTCGAGAAGATGGATGGCGTATGTCTTCGCCTTAGCATATGCTCTCTCCACACCCATTGCTCTTTCTGTGGGGCTTGGGATCCGGAACTCCTATACACCGGGATCGCAGACTGCCCTGATCGTGAATGGGGTCTTCGACTCCATAAGCGCCGGTATTTTAATTTATACCGGTTTGGTGGAATTGATGGCCCACGAGTTCATGTTTAGTAATGTGATGCGGAAAGCAAGACTAAGAGTGGTACTAAGTGCGTTTGGCATGATGAGTTTAGGAGCCGGTTAGTCTCGAAAGCCTTGCGCAGAAGTCCAGAGAAGCTAACCACCAACAGCATTGATGGCTCTCTTGGGCAAATGGGCTTGATCACTGGAAACGGCACCGGAAGAGTGTTTAAGGCATCTAATGGCCAGGCGAGTGCACATACACAATGGTCATTTGATAGCAAGAAGTATTGTGGAATGTAAATATACGATGATATATGGCGGGAGTATTCGAAGCAAGAGTTCCTTCGGATTACTCAAAAGTTCAGTGGTCTGGAAAACAGCTCCTTTTTCGGACAGTGCTCTGTGAAGGGCATCGACTTTCAGGATACTTGGACGGATCAATAGATCAGTGTATTTTGGATGATTTGTAAGGATTCATGTAGATTTCGTCCACAATCAATACAATACTATCTCCAATACTTGTTGAAGGTTCACAGAAACATGGCTAGCGGTCAAGTTTACTCTGGAGACGGACACCTTGATCGATGATCAGCAGATACTATCTCCGTTTATCGATTCAACTCACCACTCCCGTATCGTGCAATGTAGACCCAAGCGGAGCGAAGATGCGTTCTCACGGCCCGGGCAATAGACTCCCCGCCCTCAGCCCCGTCATCTCCTCTCAACCTCCGCAACCACCTCCCCACTCTCCTCCTTCTCCCTCGCAAGCTGCCTCTCTTCCTCCTCCGGCGTCCTCGTCTTCAACTGCAGCGCATGTATCCCCCCCGCCCGCTCCAACTCCTCTTTCAGCAACGCATACACCATCCGATGCCGCGCAGGTTGCATCTTTGCCTTGAACGCCTCGGAGGTGATGACGAGGCGGAAGTGGGTTTCTGTGGAGACGTTGTTGGCCATGGCTTTGTGGTGTGCGTGGAGGCCGGAGTCGTTGTGGATTTCTAGGGTCAAGGGGCGTAGGGTTTCTGTGATCTAGGCGTTGTTCAGTATAGGTGATTAGGGGTGATGAGGCGGGCTTGGTACCTTGATCCGCATGGCGTCCTCGACTGGGGTGGTGGACATTGAAGACATTTGCCTAGCAGTGCGCAAAACGGTTTTCCGTAGCATTGACAATGGATAGTCGAGCTGAAAGCTACGTACAGTTAGGACTGTTCG
>JAABUO010009344.1_pt1 | contig 10978 bp, 19 predicted proteins | sample 5559291 | NCBI WGS metagenome assembly JAABUO01 (sample SAMN10711878, study PRJNA513372) | rock metagenome | isolation source: Antarctica rocks | place: Antarctica: Victoria Land, Finger Mt sud | reverse complement strand
GCTGTAGCTCAGCTGGTTTCATGTGCTGCGCTTCTGGCACTGTGGCAAGATAAGCAGCTACAAATGTGCCTATAGCGTCAAGCACATCCTCCTTCTCCACCAAAACATAACTACCCAGGGCTTCTTCCTCAACTAAACCTTCCAGAGCCTGCATCAACGTGAGTTCATGCCTTCTGTGATCTGATCAGCAAGCAACTACACAGCAAAGGTGTGGTATACACGTGCTCAGCTTCCATCTGCCTCTGGGCTGCATTTCAACAACTGTATACCCAACAGGAGCACGGTAGAAAAGGGCCAGCATTCTTGCACAACTCAGTGGGGAATTCAGCAGACTTGTGACGCAGACCTTGCTGCTTCACAGATGGCAAAGACAGCATCAGCATGCCAAGCCGTGACCACACCTCGTGAGCATGTGGCTCTGGTACTGGCTCCCAAAAGCTGGCCTGCATCACATCATCATCGGGATGCATGTGCTCTGGGCAAGTTGGCGCTGAGCTTTGTTCAGCCACCGAAATGGCTACAGGGACAGGTGCAGCAGGCCCTCCTGCTGCTGACCTTGCAGCTGTGAGCTTGTGCAAAAATGCTGGCTTCTGCACATATTGCTGAAGCAGGCTGTAAAGTTGCTCTGTGCCCCGCGTAGTCTGCAAAGAAGCATTGAGCCAGCCTTGTGCGCCCTGTGCATGCCCTGCTTCCTCCAAGGTACCCCTGTCAACCACGCGTATTCCATCAGCGGCGAAGCAGTAAGACGCAGTGAACTGCTTGAGCAACAACTGGTACGTACTTATATGTGTCGAGTGTATCCTGCAAGTGAGAACACTGAAGTTGCTCGAACGGGTCTGAAACAGGACTCAGAGAATCCTGCAGCAGGGTCACCCTCGTTGACGTTCATGGCTTGCGTTCATATCTGAACTGCCAAGTTGACTAGAAAGGCCAAGTCAGCATACCGTCACAATTGTCCCAGAGGGTCCAAGTCGCTGGCCAGCAGCGGACATCTTTCACCTTTGTCTGTTGTGCATGACAGTGATCCACACAAACACTATGCTCGGTGTGTTTGCTGCTTGTACAGATGCAGAGTGCAGGGAGCTCGCTGAAATGATCTTCCCGCCTCTCTTCTTCTCAGTCACAGCTTCTTTGTTAGTTTCCTCAGTGCAAACCGGCAAAGCCTTACGAGGCCTTGTGCGCTGCAACTGAAATCTGGCAGATTCGAGTGGAAACATGCAATGTCTGACGTGTATTTGCCATGCGACGCGGCTGAGAGATCGCTGATTGGTTTGTGTTAATTGTTTGGCCAAACATTCGGGGTTGATCTGAGATGGGCAGTGCACGCATATCCAGCAAAGACAGAATGGTGCGCGTAAGCAAAGAAATGTCGTACATGCTTCGGCATAGGCCACCACCAGGTGCACATCACCACACTGCGGTGTACAGCAGCACAAGCAGCCTCAAGACGTTGTGATAAGATTTTTCCGTTGTAGCTTTCGCCCTTACAAACTCACGTGTTGGCTGTCCCGATCAGCAATGCAATTCATGTATCAGCAAGCTGTCACCATGCGTGCCTGCTTGTCAGGCATGACCAGTGATGGCTATATATCTCTACCAGCCTTGCTGACATACATGAAGCACAAGCCAACAGAACAAGAAATTAGGGCAACTGTTTCCTGTGATGTCAAGGTGCACGCGTTTGGCATCTGCAAGCCGTCATATCTTTTTGTTGTTGTGATCACTGACTGCACATACAGCTCGCTTTCACACAAGCGCATGCTACTTTGCTTGTCCTTCCTTCTACACAAGCACACGCTGTTTAGCTTGTCCTGATTTTCATCAACAGCAACTGTGACAGCTGAGTGCATACAATGTTCTGCACATATACTTGGCTTAGCCTGAACTGCTTTCAGCATACAGATTTGTTCTGCAGATTCTGCTACATCATGTATGAGCATTTAGTTTGGCATACACATAGCGCAGAATAGGTATTCTATAGATGACACTACTCAGCCCCCTCGCATCCGAGCCAATCAAGGCCACTCCTTCTCAGTTCAGAACCTAGAGCTGGAGCCCATTACAGATGCTGCACAAGTCCCTTTTGCAGTGCATGTCACTGGAAAGCAAGGGTGAGATTGCCCCATTGGTAGTAACCTCTTGCCTCAATGATGTCTACTGCTTGATCATGCTGACAGTGACTCAACTTGCGTAAGCATCGAAAGCATTTCAAAAGATGACTCCACCCCAGACAGCTTTCACAAGCAGTATCAGCAGGCCTTTGTCTACAAACATGCTGTAGCTCCTCCTGATCAATAGACTTTCTTGCAAAGCAGATCAGCCCTCTAGCAGAAGCTTGCTGGGCAAGAATACAGCACAGCAAAGATGGACTGCCTGTGATGCAGATGGGAAGCAATCCAGGAGTCAGGAGAACTTCGCCGCATGAATCGCACACATATACACTTTGCTTCAGAGCAAAGGCACATGCGCACAAACACATGGGCTGTTCTGATGCTGAAGCTGGACCTAGCAAAAGCCCTCTCAGACGGCTATCAGTTTTGGCGCTCATCCAACGGAGTTGTTCTTGCTCAGGGCCCGATCCCCCTCAAGCTGCTCAGCCCTGTGACTGCAGAGCAGCTGTTGTGACTGTTGAGTCCTTGCTGCAGGCAGGCATCAGTCATGTGCAATGCTCGAGACCTTTGAAATGCACTATTCAAAATGGAACAACTGACACATGTCTGCTCTTTCAAGTTTGAAGCAGTCACAAGCAGTTGTGCTATATCAATGATCGCACTGCTCTTGTATGAGCAACATGTCTAAAGTGTTGATGAATTCAGGTCACACTTCTCAAGATGATGCAACTTCCTAACTCATGGTCAGCCAACCTGACACATAAGACATCCTTGCAAGCTCTTGAGCACAAGTTCTTTGACAGATTCCATGGGGCTCACACTACTGCAGTCCATTCATCAGTGCATTGATCTGCACTTCATCTTTGACTTGCAACCGAGGACCTGTCGGGTACAAGCTACTTCGTCCTTCATGTCCTATCACAAGGATACAAACTTCTGGCAGGGCTAGTCACTTAGCTGAACGCAAAGCACTCTTGATGCTGTTCTTGGATCCAGAGCTATCCACGACATTGTCAACTCTAGGCAGGAAATTGTTCTTCTTGACATGTAGCAACACATTTCTTAGTCCATACTGCTGAAAGGCCTCGTACGCAGCTCTGAAACCGTCCCCATAGACCTTGTCAGTGTTGGTGCGTGTCTGGTTCCCATAGTAGCTCAAGAGCTTCTCGAACCATATGACCTGCATCATTGCTGATGTCAGCTGAATTGCAGAGTGTCGTGCATAACGAGCTTTCAAACAATCTCATGGCCTTACAACTTGTCAATGTTCTGCACTCACTCAAACTTGTCTTCTGAATTACCTCAAACGTTGAGTTACTTCATGAGCTTGGTGAAAAGCAGTAAAATGCAAACGTCTAAAGCATATCATGTTTGGCAAAAGTCTTGTACAGACATACAGCACTGTTTGTCATGTGAAGACGCACCTGTTGCTTGACGTTATCTGGCAAGACCCACAGAGACTCCTTGGTCCTTGAGTTGTGGTAGAACTTCTTGCCCTCAGCATTCACATGCTCCCTCCATTCTGGCATCAAGTTCTGTAGTGCTGCCACCTGCTTTAAGGCAAGTGAGATCAGAACATGGGTGCTTTCACTGAGCCTGATAATGAAGCCAATTTCTTCTAGGTACCGACTAGGTGTGTCTAAACCTAGTTCTGTGTGCCAATATCTACAAACATCACACACCCATTTGCACCCAAGGGATTTTGCTGAGCCTGAACAGAAACAATCAAGGTGATTGCTGCACTTATAGCTGTTTTGCAATGTTTGTGGATCACATTACATGACATGTGCAAGTCTAAATGCAGCGCAAAATGCTTACTGGTATGGAGGGCGTGGCGGGAATCTTTGCTGCGCTGGAAATGCCACTTGTGGCGCTCTGGTCTAGGTAAACTTTGAATCCGTCCGGCGCCACCACCTCCTGCCACCGTTTCTGCAGCAATCACATCTTGCATGTGGCAAGCTTGGTGAGCATGTCATCTGGCTTGACATCTAGTTTGGCCTCTGAATGTCTGAAACTTTTACTGACAGTCTATCACTCGGGGCCTACCACAATCAGTCAGTCAGCCAAATAGCTAGCCTGTGAGTCAGTCAGTCAGTCAACCATTCATGGTCTCTGAGTGCAAAGAAAATGAAGCACAGCCTTGCATTGCGAAGACAAGGGTAGCAGATCAAGCATGTGCAAGTAGTCTTCTCACCCAGTATAAGCTCAGCATTTTGGATAAGACCGAGTTTCACAGCCATTGTGATCGATCTCAGCACTACATGCAGATACATGTCTAGCATAGACATGTTCACCAAAAATTTGGTTTGCATTGTGCACAGCAAGACAGGATTTGTATGGAGACAATATGGCGTGAGAGATCTTCACTCACTGGGTCATGCCAGGTTGTCTGACGTGTGACTGGATCGAGAAAGTATTTGCGCCCATCAGCACTAACACGCTGTGCCCAAGTGCGATTGTCCACAGCCTTGCTTTTGGGCAGAGGCACATTGACATTGCTTTGGGTTGTGGCAGCAGCGACAGGAGATGCCTGCATGCAAGCGTACAACCACTCTCACATCTTGGGGATTGGCAACATGCTGATTCTGCAGCTTTGTCATGTCCGCCACCAGCACCTTCACATGGCATGTACATTCCCCTAAGAAGCTGTTGGCCTGTCACCTACACAGAGTGACATCACACATTTTACACATCTTCAGGAAGCGCCAGCACACGTTCTACACAGCTTCAGGAAGCGTCTTCATAACATTTGCCTGACATTTGCCATGCAACACAATTGGCAAGCAGGAATATGTTATGCAACACCTGTGCTTCCAGCCACATGAAGCCCAACAGCTCTGCTGTGCCCTCTCCAACAGCTGACATTTCATCTCCCTCAGCATGACCACAGTTGATGTTGTTCTCGGCAACCCAGGCATGCATGACCTCGTGAGCCAGGATTGCACCAGTCAGCAGCCATGGCAGCCCATACATCACCAGTACACCCTTCACCTGTAGGATGTCACCAAACCATGGACAGACTGTATTTGAGGGATGTGACAACACCTGATGTAACCTGGTGCAAGCATTGCACTTGTGTGGTGAAGGCTGAAGGGTCATGATGGCATTGCTGGGATTGTGATGTCCACTGTTGGTGCCAATATTTACTGGGCGTCTATAGGCATCATGCGTGTTGTGACCTGTGTACCTTGTTGGGAGCAACAAATTGGTCAAGCCTGTCATTGCAGGCTTGGTGAACTCAAAACTGCAACAATCCATTAAGAGGAAGAGAACGATTCACCTTACACAAGTCCATGAGTCACTGCATCCTAAGATCATGTATGTTGGTGTGTGCGCGTCTGTGAGTGCTGAGCAAAGAGATAGTTACCTCATATTCAACCTGGGACAAATCAGCAGGCCGCAGAGTGGCATTCAGGGATGGTTGCCTGTACACTGAGGAGAGACCAGGCTGGCTATGAACAACATGCTTCACATGGCCATGTCCCCTCAGGAGGCACAGCCCCAAGGTGTGGAAAATGGGTGCCTGCTTGTCACCCTCTCTGCACAGCTTGCGCTCCTGGTCAAGCGTATCACCATCCACCAACATCATTGGGGGACGCTCTCGCAATGCCAAGCCCATCTTGGCAAAGAAGCCCAGAACCTGCAATGCATCAGCTGCTGTGGGCCAACAACTATATGTTCATCTCTGATGCAGACTTTCTGCATTGTTGTAGAGCAGTTGCCAAATGCACAGCTGAATTGTCCAAGGATCACATGTCAATGACATGCTGTGAATCATAAACCAATCAGAGGCTGTTGCAGCTTGTTGCACAAAGGTCCCTGTCATTGCAGTCTTGAACATATCAGATTGTGTGCGAAGGCTGTATGTTTAGGTCCACAGAAGGGCATAATGATAAGTAGTAAGATGGATAAGCATGCTGTCAGCAAGCCACATGGGACAAACTTTGCAAGGCAACGTGACTCACATTGTCAGACAAAGGCTGGGTTGCTGACATGATGTGCAAAGCAGTGCAAGAGCAGTCATTGCATAATTCTCACGTTATCATACAAAGGCTGGGCTTCTGATGTGCTGCGCACAGCAGTGCATGAGCAATCATTGCATAGCATCCTTCTGCCCAGTGACAGTGCCAGCCACTGCTGCTTGTCAGGCTTCAGCCTGTTGCATGAGCAGCAGCGCGAGGTGCCATCGCTAGAATGCTTCTTGCAGTACTTCTGCTTCCAGAATGAGCTCACCCAGTATTCCAAGTGTCCATCTGCCTACACATGCACTTTCGAGCTTGGTGTCACTTCAAGCCAAGGTCATGCACCACACACTTATGAACTATTGATGATCAAGGGAAAGGCACAGAGTGAAAGGCACAGTGGGCAAGGCACAGGGTGTAAGACACAGGGCAAAAGGCACAGGGCGAAAGGCACAGGGTCCAGCAGCAGCAAGAGTGAAGCAAATGAACCTACCAGCTGAGGCACCAGCTCGCTGCAGACATCACACCGAGGGTCAAAGTTCTTCCTGTGACAAGTCTGATGGTATGGCTGTTTGTCATCCCCATGAGTCTGGTATTTGCCATTGCCAATGGGCAGATGGCAGTCAGTGCACAGGAAGCACTCATAATGCAAGCTCTTGCCGCCCACAATGGTATATTTGCCGCTGAACAGCTTGTTGCAAGCTGAGCAGCGAGCACCAAACTTCTCCTTGTAGCACTCCGGGTGGTAGTGCGCTTGCTTTGCATCATCACTGCTGTACTTGCCATTGATCACATTGTGGCATTCAGTGCATTTGAAACAGAGCCGATGCATTGGCCTTCCCTCCAGCGTGATGTCGGTGTCCACCTTGTTGCAGACCACACACCGAGCGCCAAACTTCTCCTTATAGCAGAGAGGGTGATAGTGGGATTGAGTCTGCTCATCAGTTTGATAACTGCCTTCAATGGCTTGGTGGCAGTCGTTGCACTTGAAGCACTCATAATGCAGGCTTTCCTTGCCCACAACGGCATACTTGCCACTGAGCAGCTTGTGGCAAGCTGAGCAACGAGCACCAAACTTCTCCTTGTAGCAGTCTGGGTGATAGTGCGTCTGAAGCTCCTCATGCGTGGTGAACTTGCCACTGATCACCGCATTGCACGACGAGCACTTGAAGCACTTCCCATGCATAGGCCTGCCCTTGACCGTAATGTCAGTCTCCACCTTGTTGCAGACAACACACCTAGGGGCAAACTTCTCCTTGTAGCAGTCTGGGTGATAGTGCGTCTGCTTCCCTGCCTCTGTGCGATAGCTGCTGTCAATAACAATGCTGCATGCTGTGCATCTGAAGCACTGACGGTGCATAGGCTTGCCCTCCACACTGATGTCAGTGTCCACCTTGTTGCAGACTATGCACCGCGCACCAAACTCCTCCTTGTAGCAAGCAGGGTGGTATGGCAGGTTGTTCTCAGGGCCTGTGACGAATGAACTCTCCAAGACAGCTGAGCAAGCTGCACATCTCCAGCAGTCCTTATGCCAGCGGCTGCCAAGCGCGGTGAGCATTCGCCCAGAGACCGCTGCTTTGCCGCATGCCTTGCGAACAGCCTCATTGTTTGACTGCACTCTTGTAGCAGCAGCTGCAGCCAGGGGGGCCTGACTTGGGCCAAGAGCCACCACTGGGCTAGCTGCAGCAAAGGCTTGCTTGCCCTCTGGTGCAGCAGCTGAGACAACAGCAGCTGTGGGCCGATCAATACTAATGGCAGTGGCCAGCTTTGATGGCTTGGCTGCTGCTACTGAGTTGGAGCCAACAGCTGGCATCTTAGTCTGTGGCAATGGCGTTGCATGGCTTGCAAGCAAGCTCAGAGCTAGAGCTGCTGATGATGCACTGACGGCGTGCACAAGCTGGGGCAAGCCATGGTGGCCATTCAGGCATACTGATGCAGGCTCCAGTGGCCCATGGGTGTTCAATCCTTGGGCCAAGGCGCCCACTGGTGCCACCGGCTGCAGGGGGCCTGCTTGCGTTGCAAGGGGTGTTAAACTAGACTGAGCAGAGCTCTGCTGCAGCAGCTGCCCGTTGCTAGCTGTTGCCGCATTTGCTGCAAGCGATGGCTTGGCTGCCTTGGAGACCTGAGGCTGTTGCTGCTGTGTTGACCTGAGAGCAGCAGGCTGCTTGCCAATGCCGCCACTGCTGTTGGATGGCACTGCTGGCTGGACTAGGCGCTGTGGCATCTGAGGAGAACCATGTCCAGCTTGAACCAGCTTGCCACAGTTGCCTGCAGCTGTAGCCTTGGCAGCAGCCTTATCAGCAGCAGCGCTAGCACTGTTCACATGTGGTTGGGACATCTGATCCCTGTCTGCAATGTGCATGCTGGCAGCTGTCTTGGCTGCCTTTGGCTGATCTAGGGCAGCCCTATTGAGGGGCACCACCTTGCTGGGCTCTGGCAATGCAGCAGTCCCAGCAGCAGTGCTGCTGTGCCCAGATGCTGCTGCTGCAGTCTGCTGTGACTGCCCTTGGGTGACTGTGCGACTGCTTGCTGAGAGGTCATGTGCTGTTGCTCTGGAAGAGGTTGGAGCAGACGGGGTAGCACTTGACGGTCGTGGCTGCTTTGTTGCAGTGTCAGAGCTTGATGGCTGAGCTTGGTTGTTGGCCAGAGCCCTGCGGTTGCTTCCATGTGGCAAACTTGAGGCTGCCTGCTTAGGCTGGACTAACCCAGTTTGCCAGCTTTCAGATCCTGCAACTGCATGGGACAATGATCAACCTTATCAACCAGCTTGAGATTCCAGGGGAAGATGATCTTTGCAATAAACAGTGTTGATGGCAGTTGTGATAATTTGTTGACCGTTCTCTGGATTCAGCAGAAGGGCGTCCAAGTGTTGTTTGTGCTGTTGCTGAGCATATCTAAGGCAAGCTATCAAGCAGCAATACTTGCTGTAATCTAGAACAATGGGGAATGTAGCATTTGCGTGTTGAGCATATGAACCTCCATCTCCTCAAAGCTATTGCAAGCTGCTCCTGGATTACAGAGTTCTTCTAGCCTTTGCTGACTACCTGCTGGTGAATACTTGCAACATATTGATCATGTGCACCAAAACAAAAGCAGTGCTGTCAGACGTCCAAAATTTGTCCAGGGCAAGTGCTGTGTTGCGGTGTTCAGCTCATTGTGTGCATGCGTCATACATATTCGTGCATTGAATCATCACCACCATACCAAGCATTCTAAATGTTTTACCTTGTTTGATGGTCTGGACCTTGACTGCGTCACTGGCACTACGGCCAGTTGTGGCAAGGCCGTCAGCCACCAAATGGCTCAATTGCCTGGCGTCTGCTGCTCTGACATATGTGCCATCGTCAAAGTACCACTCAAGCGCACTGGCTTTCAGAGCATCCCGTATCTCTCCGACGGTGACCGTATCAGAAACTGACAGGAGCTTAGCAGGAGAACCATCAAGCTCGACGTAAATCTTCATATGCGCCTAGTCATCAGACACAACTGGCTGCAGTATCTCACAAGCTGGAGCTGTATCTGACGGTCAAGTTGTCTATAGCTAGTGAGGACAAGATGCTTTCGAGGTGGTCATCTGTAAGCAAAATGGTAAGCTCCCGGAGCCAGGGACAAGGGCACCGGCAGAATTCTTTGCGGCTGTCATATTTTACACACCATATATTGCTGACCCGACGAGGCTGCAGCAAGGGAGAACACGCTCAAGTCAAACAATTGTACTGGAGGTCTGGACTCCTCGGATCATGAATTTGCACATTTGCTAAGAAACGTTTCATATCCCCACATGAGTTGCTCAGTAAGCTAAAGCTGTCTATCAAACATAAGCTCACGCAAAGGAATCGGCAGTGCAACTATCTCTGTCTTGAGCATGATGCACTTGAAGCCAGCTCCATTTGGCCATCCGCAGCACTATGTTGCACAGAGTGATATCTGATTTCGAAGTTTTCCAGTACAAATTGTTTCAATATTGGCTCTAGAGCTCAGTCAGTCTGTTCAGATCTGAGACTGAGCTGTAGAGTGAATGCCGCACGGTGAAATTATCAGGGACATGGATGCAAGTTTGCTCAAACAACATCTCGTTCTGTGCATACACCTGCCTGTGTTGTGTCAAGCGCAAATGGTGTCGGAATAAAGAAGCCCACTGCAGATCCAGGAACTCTGATGCACATCTGGCCATGGTAAATTATATAATTTGACACGACTCATGAGTGGCAGTGGCAACGGTGATGTGCCCCATCTGTCTTTGTTGCATGCCATGGCCGTTCTGCAGAAGACACCTTGTATTTCTGTGTGGAATGTCACATGTATGGCTTCTGCAGAAGCTGTCACACTGAAGATAACCTGTTTCTCAGCTGCAATAAACGAGAATAATCGCCATGTCTATGAAGTCTATTAGTTATGCTGGAGTTTCTGCAGATGTATACGTGCCTGCAGTTGCTGTGAGCTTGATGCGCCTAAAGCAGGATCCTTACAACTGGTTTACCTTGCACCACGTGCTTTTGTTGTAATCAACCTGCAGTTTGTACAAGCAAAGCCAATCACTATGTGGTACACCTTGAAGCCATCAGTGGTGTGTAGCTGTATTCCCCATTCAATCCAGATCAGCTTGATCAAGGCCTTCATCACCAGAGTTTTCCGCAGCCTTGGCTGCAGCTAAGCTCTGCCCCATGCTAGCAGCTGCTGTCCCTGTCTTGTGCTGCACAACAAGACTTCAGTCAAACAAGAATTACACCTGTCATCAGTTTTGACAGTCTCACACACGTGGAACATGGGCTTGTACGCAAGGAAGAGTGTACCTTCTTCTTTTGTCTCTTGGCACGTCGTTTTGCAGTGCGCTCCTCCTCCTCCCTGGCCAGCTTGCCTTTCTTTTCCTGCAGTCAGCACAGGTACTGACATCCAGGTCTCGTC
>JAABUO010009342.1_pt1 | contig 10978 bp, 9 predicted proteins | sample 5559291 | NCBI WGS metagenome assembly JAABUO01 (sample SAMN10711878, study PRJNA513372) | rock metagenome | isolation source: Antarctica rocks | place: Antarctica: Victoria Land, Finger Mt sud | reverse complement strand
TTCCTGCACCTCGTCATACACAGCGTCCTCTTCTTTGAGCTCAAAGTTGTGGACACGCTTGGCGCCTGTACGCCTCAGCTCTGCAAGCTGTGCAAGGCTGGTTTTGGCTTTTGAAGCGGGCTTAGCCGGACGTCTGGCTCTGCTATCTGACATGCTAGATCAACTTGATCTCGGACGCTAGTGAGTGCAGAAATTTATCTTGACAGCCAACTGTGATGTGCTTATGTAGTTTTGTGTCGCTTTGGCAAAGTGTCGGACCGGAACGTTGACGTGAGACCGCTCTCCATGCAGAACTCAGCATAGCACTCCTGCTCATCCTGGATTAAAGGGAATTTGCAACTCACGCACCACCAGACAGACGCAGGCCATTCAAAAGCTTCAAGTTCATCCCCAGCATAATTCAGTAACATTACAAAGACACACATCATGTTCAAGGCAATCTGAACGAGTACAAGCAGTCAAGAAGCTCTTTCCTAGTCACATCCTGCAAACCCACAGCGTTATTAACAAGGTAGCTGGAACCCCTGGTCTCCCTTAGCAGTACCCAACCAATCAAACAAATGATGTACAACCAAATGAAACGTGTCTATACCGTCAAAATTGTTTAGCTGACAGTCAGTTCCCTGCTTCCAGTTCACCACTCAAAAGCCTTCTTCTTCGATGATGACTGACCTCCTCGGTCAACCTTGCTGTCAAAATCTGACTGCCTTTCAAGCTCTGCCAGCCGCTTATCAAAGCTCTCACCGTCAAGGTCAAGATTTTGATCTGTGAAATCCTTGTTTGAGCTGTACACAATGTCCTTGTCAGATATCACAGTGCGCTGAGCCTGCTTGGCCGCACTTTGCAGCTTGGCGCGCAGTTTCCCATCAGGCCGCTGCAGGACTGTGGCTATGTCTTTACGGGCTTCGTTTCGCTGCTGGATGTTGCGATTTCTGCCTTGGTTGATGATCCACCTGATCAAGGGGATGGCAAAGAAGGCAGCTGCATACACCTGCAGGACAACCACGTACTGTAACCACAAACAGGAGGTGAACAGCATGTAAGCCAGGTAATGTGTTGAAGCTGCGCATGGAAGTGGTTGAAATAATGATAGCCACATCATAGCCTGTGGCCACGCCATCGCATTGCTGCTAAATAGTGATGAATGACTGTGTGACAATGCTCAGTCATGCAGTAATGGACAGTGCCAAAGTTTGTTTTGCATACATACCAGCTGTGCACAGGCACAAACACACAATAGCAACAGTATTTGGTAGTGGATCAGCGGTTTCAAACACAGCTTATGACGCCAGGTACAGTGCTGAAGTGGGCCTCACAGAATGATGCATACCTGCAAGGCTGGAAAGGAGCTGAGCACAAAGGACAGTGAACTTTGGGCGAGGGAGTAGCGGGTCTGGGGGTCTGCCAGCAGCCCGCCAAGGACCACTACCCCCACCAGATTAGCCAGCCCCAGGGCAATAGCCCCTGTCTTCTGACCTCCTGTGGCCTCTGTCAGCTTCCATTCTTCTTCCAGCGCAAACCGCTCTGAAGGTGTGGGAGCAACCTATACACAAGAAGACTATTGTTAGTGCATGCGTTGAGCATGCATGGCAAGCAAGTGTCACATGCTGGGCATCATACTGCAGAAGACAATGCTCTTAAGGATGCACTGCTTGTCAAACATGGCTGCAAACCATGCACAAATCATGCTTCTGCAGCTTTTCAGCTCGCCATGCAACACAGCACATTGATGCTGTTGAGGACATCTGAGTTGGACGACGCTGTGAACAGTGTGTACTGACAGCATGAGGACAAAGGCCAACCTGCCGCCTGCCAGTCTTTTGAAGACTGGGAAATCTGTATATGAGGTTGTTGTCCTTGTCCACTTCAGGACTGCCACCAAATCTGACCAAAGCTGGAACAACGTAGCTCTCGTCTACCACAATGCTTTCCGGGTCCTTGCCAGCTGGAGGCACGTCAAGGTAGGGGGCAAGCTCCTCAGCTGTTACAACACCCCCTTTATGCTGGATGTAGTTACCAACCTGCAGCAAGACCATCACTGTTCTCAAAGGGCTCTGGTTGACTTAGTGCATGCTGAATGATCATTGCCAAGTTGGTGACCAGAGTACTGTGTACAGCATGTTGCTTGTTACTCAATGTCTGGCAGTCCTCACATCACAAGCATTGATGCAGTCAGCATGCTTAGAGTATTGTGCCATGTTTGCTTGCAGTCTTGCAAGACCAGACAAACTACCAGACAGTGCATACTATTCCAAACATCCAACATGCATACCCCATGATGAAGATGCAGTTTGTGCTACACAACAACACAGACCATACACACTAACGGCTTTGTGCTGTGATTGCCTAGCATAAAAGGCTACTCACCAGACGCCATCTGCGATCCTCATAGCTTTCATTGGGGTTGCCATCTCCAAACACAAAAGAGAAGATGGCCTCCAGGAAGTTCATGCCCTGACCAGTCTCCTGCCGCATGCGCCTCCGCCTCATGTAGTATGGGTCCAGATACCAAAACACGTCTGTCGGGCTGAACCAGATTCTGGGACCAGCGTTGGCATAGGCATATCCATTGTTGTTGCCACGCCTGCAAGCAACGCATGCTTTTGAACAACAAGGTCCAACAAGGTTGATTGCAGACCACGTTGCCTGGCAGACACAATCAATGCCAACATGCTTGAGAGCACAATTTGTTTCTTGCTCGACTTCTGCACAGCAGCTCAAAAGCCAACATACATGTGCTCAGTGAATACAATGTCAGGCCAGAAAATTGTGTGGTGGCAGACTGACCTTCGATCATCGTCCTTTCCAGAGCTGGATAGAATGGCAACAATGGTGACCCACACCAGAACCACAGAGGTGATGAGAGCTGTGCCAAACGTCACCCTGACCAGGTAAGCGGAGGCATCACGTAATTTTTGAAAGAAAGGCTCTGCTCTCAGCAGCCAAGACTTGCCAGCTATGATCTGCTTGAAGTTGCTTGGCAAAACATACAGGACATCCCCTGAGTCTGAAACCTGCAGACAAGAACAGAGTATGCCTGTGAGCTGCATGGACGGCATGAGCTGCAGCATTGCAAACATGCTTGTCATTACTGAGACGCTGGGTGCTTTGTCACTTTGGCTGGCCAGGCAGCAGCTAGCCAAGCTAGCAAAAGTAGCGAAACGCGCGCAGTGTCAATAGCCACTGGCTCACAGCAGCAGTACAAAGCATGCAACATGGTGACAGCTGTTGAATCACGCACTGAATCATTGCTTTTCAACAAGGACTCACCTCCAGAGTGCCAGAGGCATCAGCTGCAAGCGCATTCAATGCTTCTTCTGCCTCGCTGATCTTGACGCCTGCCCTGGCAGAGACATCACCAACTGTGACACGCCCGCCCAGGCTCTCTACAGCATCTTGCACAGAATTTCGGACTGATTGCTGCAGCTTGAGACTCTCCAACTGAGGCCGCTGCAGTAGGAGATGACATTAGGATCTTGCATGAGATACACGCAGATGTACAACACACTACATGCAATGATGCTACATAAGCCCATGCATAGAGTATTGAGCAGGCACAAACATCCCCTTCAGCAGTCAACAGGCCTGTCCCTCTGCAGACCAGATGAGCTAAAGCATCGTTGTGACGGTGTCTACCTGAGAATTTGGTAGTTCCAGTCCGTCCTCATTCTTTGCTTGAGCCATGCAGCATTGCTGTGCATGTCGGAATGTGGGCATTAGAGCAGGATGTTTGCTCAGAGACACTGACTGACTGCTTCCCAGCTTGATATATTTGTGTTGCTGCAAAGGTCGTCTAATGGAGCTGACGCGTGCATGTCTGACGGGTCTTGCAGATTCATGACGCTGGATTGCCGTTGGACAGCCCACATGCTGCTGTGCAAGAAGTTTCATATTGTCCACCCTCAAAGGGTTGACTTCTGTGTAGTTTTAGGATCAGCAGCAAGAGCAGGTTGAAAGCGAGAGTTCACTGATGGTCACAGGCTTTGCTCGTGACCAAGGATTCGCAAAGATTCACAATCAGTACGTGGCTCTCCTGCACACAAGGCTGACGGGTGATCGAACTGCCCTGAAGAAACTGCGAGGTACGAGTGAAAAGAGCTCGATCGCTGAAGGCGTTTCTGATCTGCAGCTGAGCTGCAGTGTAAACGAGGCGTACGGTCCACTGGGCCTAAGCGAGTAACAGCAAAGCTTGATGACTGGTCAACTCACGGCAGGTTCACAAGGCTCTTGTGGCTTCCCATGTCCCCGTGCAGTCCTCTTCTTCGCGATGACAATTATCATGCTGTCTGTGCTCCAATTCTTCCAGCCTGATGAGATCACAGCTGCTGTACGTCGTTTCGTTTAGCCTTGCGTTGCACAACCACGCACTGAATCACCATGCCATGTCATGATGATGCGCGGTCACAACGATGCCGTGCTTGCATGAAAACGGTGCTTGTGGTAACACTGGTATGAGGTCATGACTCAACCCTCATTGGCAGGCTGTCTGATAGGAAGCACTGTTCACACATTCACACGACGAAGTGTGCTGCAAATGTGGAGGACAGCAAATTCCCAGTGGGCTGCAGCTTTTGAAAACAGCTGAGCATGCTGCATGATGTCAATCACGGTGTCAATCGCCCGCAGCTGTATTATGGTCATGAGTGAGGCATTGGACTTGACAAAACAAGATCACGCCTGAGATCTAACACTACGGGTGCCTCATGAGACCTTGATCAAATATACCGGACTCACTAGTTTGAGCACTGTTACACATTAAGGTTTGTCCATCAGTGTCAGTTCACCTATCTGCAGCTGCACAGAGCCACGACTTGTCAATTGCTTCACCAATTGGCAAGACATCATGTGCCCTGAACTTATGCATATCCCAAGCAGCCATGTGACTGCGGTACAAACACATGGTTGCATTGCGCTCTCCAGCACTGCAGGTCGCAAGATCTAGCAGAGCATGCTATCGGTGCAATCCAGCAATGAGGTTCACATCGCACTCCAGCTGGCAACTTAAGCAGCAAACGCTACAGGCTGAAGTTCACTACATGACAAGTGCCTTATCCAAATCAAGCTGGCAGAGGCGAAAGTAGAATTGGGCCCATGAATAAGGCATGATAGGGTCAAGAGTTGAATTGGCATTTGCGCAGTACTCAGAGCTGGCACCTGCTTTCAGCACCTACAGACATATGAGCCATGAGGACCCAGATACAGACATCATGCAAGGTGCAGACCAGGCATGAGACAGGCGTGTGAGGCAAGCTGATCGCACTGCTGCATGCATCAAAATTGTTAGGCATATTGTTGTTCCCAGCCTGACAGTCCTTTATACCTTGCAGTGATGACATTGCTCTGTAGCCAAGCAAGATGGCACGGCACAGGTGTGTTTTAGCAAACCTACTTGAAGGTCGAACGATGCAGTTGCAACATTTTGTACGTAGTCCGTCATGGATAATTTGCCAGGTGCGCTGCCTTGCAGCGCTGCGCTGCCTTGCTGCGCTGCCTTGCAGCAGACACTGCATGGTAGCTTGGTCTCACTAAAGAGTTGTATTCTGGCCCTTCAAATGGTAGCAGGATAATGACGGTGGTCTGGGGGCAGCTGGTGGGGGTGGGAAGAGCAGGATGACAGTATCACGGGGTGTCGAGTGCCAACGTCAGGATGTCAAAGGCATTTTTGTTTCCTCGTCACGCCTTTGTTTCGCTTTGCGAATGACCAGTGTGCATTGTTGTTGCGCAGGAGCGCAGAGATGCGCGTCACGTTGACCAAAACTCTGAACGATGAAAGCCAAAATTGCCAGATTCCTCAGTTTGCCTACTTTTGTCAAGCGTCAAGTTTTGGTCAAAACTTGTACCCGTTGAGCAATAGCTGCGAGTCTGGGCAACAGACCGCAACATGAACAAACTTGTACCCGTTGAGCAATAGCTGCGAGTCTGGGCAACAGACCGCACCATGAATACGAGTGTTACAATGTTTAGTGGTATAGTCTGCGCGGCCGGTCGCACCGTCCGGACTGGCACCTTGATGTCAGGCAGGGCTCTCACTGTCGGAGTGCGCAGGCCATTCGGCACGGCCTTTCGCATGCTGCCGGGCTTGCACAAGACCAAAAATCTGGTGAGTGGTAACAAGTGCACTGACAGGTTGTGCTTGTCCGTTGTTCCATCGTGATGCCTGAAAGACCTCAAAGAAACAACTTGAGTCATCTGCACACCTTGCAACTTCTTGTCGATGCAGGGAAAAGGAACAACGTCGTCGGAAGTGCTCACGAAGAAACTGCAATCATCAGTGGCAGTGCCAACAGTGTTGGCTATCGTCCGCCTGTATGTGCTTGCCCAACGTATTGACCTGGCTGTGCAAGCAAAACATGGATCATTGCCGCAGGTAAGCACATTGCCAACCCTTCGTTCTGTACCTTTGCACATGACCTAGCATCAAACTTAGCTGGCCTGAACTCTTGCCCTTCTCTCTATTGTAGTCTTTGGTGCTAGCATGTCGTCCCATAAAGTACGTGCAGCTAAACAGTATGCCATGGCAATGGCCTCTGTGCGTCTGACTCATTGCTGTGTTTCTGATGCCAGATCCTGGCAAGCCTTGGGCACTACAAAGCCGGTGCATCAGCTTCAGAGCTTTTGGCAAGGGCTCTGCTGGGTCTGGTGGCCAACATCGCGCAGCAGCCGCACAGCATATGGCTGGCTGGAGAGAATACCGCAAGGAACCAACTGGACAGCGCCTTCAAGGTGTGTCCAAATCTCATTGAATCTGACCCACTGTACCTTGACTGCACATTGTGTGTGCGGTGCTGAGACTCTTCCAGGCAACAAACTCTCACAAAATCAACCTCACAGTGTCAGAAGCACGCTGAGCGGCCTGCTGCAGCCCTGTCATTGCAATCTCTTGATTAACTGCTGCGGCCGCAGTGGCCTTGCAACCAGGCGTTAAAATGCCCACCCAGCATCAGTTTCTGCCAACTGAATGGTGCAGCGTTGTCTCTTAAGGCCTAAGGAAACTGATTCTGAGCTGATTTTTTGCCAACACTACACTGGTGTGCTTCCAAAGCAGCAACCACCCGGGCAAGTGGTGCGCTGATTGCTTGCAGCAGCTGTGAGCCATGTTGCAAATGCAGTCTGCCTGCTTTTGTTGCCACATCATCATGATGCAGCCCTCACATGTTCATTCTGTGCTCATATATTGAGCAAGGAGCATGTTGTGCAGTGGGTGTTGCACCTGGTCATTGGAGGGAGCGAGAAGCAGCTTGCTCAGGTCATGGAGGACGCACAGGCTGACCTAGATGAGCTCATCACAATCTATGCTCAGGTAAGCTACCTTCCCTGCTTGACAGCTGCAGCTGCCTATGACCTATCAGAAAGGAAACGTGCTTGAGAGTTTGTGGGCCAATAACAGTTTGTACTTGCGCAGAATGCATGCCGGGATGTTGACATGGGATGCTTGGCCAACTCTGTTGGTGTAGCGTCTCGTTGCACCAGCGCAGCTGCTTTTTATCAGTTTCCTACCATGCCACGCTGCTTTCAAAGTATACGTGCATCTCATTACCTGCAGGACTGTTACAAAATGCTCCTTCTGGAAAGTTCTTGGAATGGGTTCCTGCTGCTTTCAAAGTTCACATGCATCTCATCACCTGCAGGACTAATACATGCTCCTCCTGGAAAGTTCTTGGAATGGGTAATGGACGCCTGTCATGCATGCTGCAGAGGATGGGGAAACAGTACAAGGTGATTGGAGGCACTGCTGGTCTGGCTGACCACCTGTGTGCCATCATGAAGGGCAACTACCTTCCAGCTCTGATGAGTGATCTGGTGCCTGCTACCTCATGCGTCATTGCTATGGGCCTGCTGGGGTTAGACCTAACTCTGCCAGGGTCTGCCCATGCTCAGGTGCGTTTCTCTGAGTGAATTTGTCTCCTGTGATTGCTGTTGCGCTGATAGCTATTAGCTGCTACAGTTTGGTTGATCTCTGTTGGCTTCATCTGCTTTCTGCTGGTCATTCATTGTAGAGTGTGCTGAATGACGCTGCCCTTGAGTATCTTCATGTTATCATGACCCTTGCATTGTTCTCTGCTCTACTCTATGCTGTAGGCCTTAAGCCTGCTGCCTGGTCTTCTCTGGTCTGGGGATCTTTTTATTTTGTTCTTGTGTTGGTGTCAACTGCTGTGATGTCTCAAACCATGTCTCAAGGGTTAATGAGTTCACGTCAGGATGCTGTTTGTCTGTGACTAAGAAGCTCTGCTTTCTGTATGCTTTACCAGCAGAACTAACTGTATCCAATATACTTTCCCACTGAATCATACGGGATATGCAGCTGACCATATTACCATGGAAATTAAAAAACCCTTCAGAGTATGATGTGCCTGTCTACATGTTTGTGTCTATCCTCTGTAATGAACGCCTAATGGCGGCGTGTTTTCTTTTCTTTTTATTTCTTTTCTTGTCTTTTCTTTGTTTCTCTATCAAAGTTTGGGCTAGGGCTTCAACTCAGCATCTCAGCAGACCTCCGTGCTCAAGCCCTAGCTGCTGCTGCCTGTTGGCCTCACTCCTGACGCTGCAACTCAGCTTTGTATCATTTTGACAAGATGCTGCTGCCAGGTCTTGGTACAATGATTGAACTGACTCTGACAACTTACAAACTTACGCTGGTCTACTTCTTTCAGTCCCACAAATCTTCAAGCTAGGTGTCCAACTGATGTTTGCACTGGCAGGTGTATGTATGCTGTAAGAAAACATTGCTCGGTGATGTTGCAACTGACAATGGGGTGTCTGTGCAGGAAATGGCAGCAACTGCACATGACTGGCAGCAGCTGGGGGAGGCCCTCTCTACTACAGCTGCCAGTCCAGTGGGCTCAGCAGAGCCTTCAGCCAATGGGCAGTCAGAGGGCAGCCTTGCTTTTCTGCAGGCACCTGCACTCGAGGCCGAATGCTGGGCCGCCAAGCAGGTCCCTGCCACTGAGGGCCCCACCGCCTCTGAGGGCCCCACCGCCTCTGAGGGCTCCACCGCCTCTGAGGGCCCCACCGCCTCTGCCAGTCTGCCCACAGCTGCAGCTGCAGACACCACAGCTGAGGCAAAGTCTACCACCACTGCTGGAGTCAAGCTTCCCACCGCTGAGGTTGCAGCTGGCACAGACAAGGCAGCTGCCAAGGCCACCGCTGGTGTGGCCCCTGCTGTGACTGCTGCTTCCGTGGACCGTGAAGAAGCAGAGGCAAGCCTTGCATCTGAAGCCCTTGCAGCTGGGGCTCTCCAAGGCAAAGGTATTGAGGCTCCAGCCGCAGGCACCATCCGCGAGGTAGAGCCCACAACAGGCACAGAGGACAAGGCTGCACCAGACAGCCCTCAAGAGCTCAGTGTGGTAGATGCAGAGCGTAGCACACATGCAGCTGAGGGCTTCAATGAGAACAGGGCTGCAGCAGACAGCCCTGGATCTGATGTCTGGGCTACCACCCCCAAGCAGGTCCCTGCTACTGAGGGCCCCACCGCCTCTGCCAGTCTGCTCACAGCTGCAGCTGCAGACACCACAGCTGAGGCGAAGTCTACCACCACTGCTGGAGCTCAGCTTCCCACCGCTGAGGTTGCAGCTGGCACAGACAAGGCAGCTGCCCAGGCCACCACCGGTGTGCCCCCTGCTGTGACTGATGCCTCTCTGGACCTTGGAGAAGAAGAGGCAGGCGGTGCATCTGAAGCCCTTGCAGCTGGGGCTCCCTCAGGCAAGGGCAGTGAGGCTACAGCCTCAGCCACCATCAGTGAGGCAGAGCCCAGAACAAACACAGAGGGCAAGGCCGCACCAGACAGCCCCTCAGACCTCAGTGTGGTAGATGCAGAGCATAGCACACATGCAGCTGAGGGCTTCAACGAGAACAGGGCTGCAGCAGATAGCCCTGGAGCTGATGCCTGGGCTACCACCCCTGTGGCCAAGTTCAAAATCAGGACTACATCAAGAGACCCTGAGGCAGATTCTGAGGCTGACACCATTGCAGCAAAGCATGCTGCAGAGCCGGCTTTGACCATGCCAGAAGACTTGCCTGGCAGCTCTTCACCTCAGGAGGGGCAGGCAGCTGAGAACAAGACAGCTGCTCAGGCAGCCTCCTCAGCAGCTGCAGCTGCGACCTCAAGCCCAGCTGCCCAGAATGATGTCAAGTCCTTTCCCACCCTCACAGCCACAGCAGCAGCCATAGCAGGCTCTGCAGATGCTGACGTGGCAACATCTGGCTCAGCAGTCTCCACCTCAGGGGGTGATAACAGCATGGCAGCGCTCAGGTCTGCACCCCCCAGGCAAGACATGGTGCACCCCCCTGGCTCTGCAGTCCACACACCAGACAGTGCTAATGTAACAGCCACGTCTGAAGCTGGCTTACCAGCAAGTGACCAAGCAGCCGCTGAGCCTGCAATGCCTACAGCAACAGGCACTGATGCAACAGCTGGTATGTCCAGCCCTGTGCAGACTGCAGTGCAGGCAAGTCTGCCCACCACTACCAAACCAGTCAGCAGCGCAATGCCTGTGGATGCGTCAGAGGGCATCTCAGCAGAGGCTCAGCCTGCCGTGTGCGAAGCTGTAAGCAGCGCAGTGCCAGCATCAGCTGATCATGCAGCAGCTGATGCACAGGGTCCTGTTCAGAGCAGCACCACTTCAAAGTCTGGATCGGGGTCCAAGGGGGTCACCAAGTGGGTTGTGCACCCTGAGGATCACCGCCTGGAGTGGCCTGAGAATCCTGTTGAGCGACAGCTGTCCACTGGAGCAACAGCTGTTGTGCTCAGGTGAGCCTCACTTGCAGCACTGTGCTCATCTGCTGACTCACATGGTGCTGACAAAGCATAAAATAAGGCTACACAGGTCTGCAACAACTCTTTGAGCATGTTTGTACAAGAGCAGGCATGTTGAATTGGTCGTTTAGTCAGCTGTGCATACTGACTCTGTTGCTTTGTCTGGTCTGTCAATGATAGTCAACTCGCTTTGGGCCCGCCTGTTCTCCCCCATCGCCCCCTTCT
>JAABUO010009341.1_pt1 | contig 10979 bp, 12 predicted proteins | sample 5559291 | NCBI WGS metagenome assembly JAABUO01 (sample SAMN10711878, study PRJNA513372) | rock metagenome | isolation source: Antarctica rocks | place: Antarctica: Victoria Land, Finger Mt sud | reverse complement strand
ATCTTGGTCAGGCCAGAGGAGGGATGAAGATGAATGGTCTGGGGGTTTTTGACAGTACGGTAAGAGCCATCCTTCCTCAGACGTGCTGTATTGTAGAAGAAACCAGCTGCAATGGCTTTCTTGATGGAATCATGATCGCCCAGGTTGCTGGTCAGCTCAATCTCTGTTCTGTCCATAAGACCTAAGAGCTGCTCTCTGATGTCTCTCACCCTTTTCATCACTTTCACCTGTGCAAAGTCAGCTTTGGTCACTGTGCTGTGATTATGCACATTGGGTGCTTTGTGTTTGCCAGAGGCTGTGAGATCTCACAGGCAGCGTGTGTTTGTACATTTGAGGTGCAGTTGGTGGTAACAGTTCCAATTTCCTGTATGACACAGCTGCACAGCTCAATGCAGTGCTGCTGGGGATTGTTTGGGAAACAACATTCACACCAAGCATTACAATAGAACCAGTTTTGATTGGGAAAGTGTAAGATAGCTGACCATGCAGTCATTCAGGCAACGATGACATAGAAACTCAGACTGTGAGAGTATGTGTCCTCACAGAATCACTATCAAAGGGCTTAGGCTAGACCTGAACATAGTTCTCGTAGCACCACTGTGCAGAGAAGGCGGTTTCAGCCCAGGAGTTGTACACCGTGAGCAGTGCAAGATGGTCCCCCACGTTTCCCCTGTGGAAGTTCTGATGGGCATTGTCAGCAAAGACGGCCTTGTCCTTGGGGCGGTAGAAGATGCCACTGCCGGCACTCACCATGGCCGCTATTGTCACTATCTCCTCAGAACACTGTGCAGCAAAGGCACGTGTTGGCAGTGAACGCAGCAATTGTATGTCAGTAACGGCTTGTGTTAATGGTGTTATGTGTCTTTGCTGCTGTGTGTCAGTGATAGCGTCACAAGACCAAAACATGTGCAGGTGGATGTGCAGCTGTTGCTACCACTATTGAATGTGGCAGCTCATCACATACAATGACAAGACAGAAACATGCTGAATATCATACACAGGGGTGCAGTGCAGATCATGGCTGTCATGGAGGACTAACAATGATGACTGTGTGAATGATAACAACATTGATGGTGATACTAAACAAAAGCAGTTGAAACGGTAACCAAAATGGGTCATCGGCTGCTTAGAACAGTATGTGCATCATGCAAGCGGATTGTCAGCAGGACCAGCGTGACTTGCAGTCCGGTCATGCCAAGACTTGCTTTTGTGAAGACAAGCAGATTCATGGCATCGCAACAAGCGGCACCATGTGTCAGACAGATCTTGTAGGGATGACATGCAGCAGACCCAAATAGCATACGAGGGTTTTGCACTAACCAGCCAACATGCAACTTTCATGGCATCCAACAAGCTGATCGTCTGTTGTCCCCAAACACACAGCATCTGATGATGGACATCGAGTGGCTAAGTGGAAAAGAGAAGCAAAGCAACAAAAAAGCAAATCTACATCGCTGAGCAGTCATCACAGGAGCCTCCTGAGGCAGCAGCCTGGAGCTACAGCAATTAAATAGTAGCAGTACAGATGTTGTCGTCCAGTTAGCGTCTACCAACGATACCAAGTGTCAACAAGCTCACCTGGTACTTCTCAGAGGCACAGATCATCTTTGCCAGCATAGGGTCTAGAGGGAACTCCGCCATCCTCCTGCCCAATTTAGTCAATTCGCCCTTGTCATTCAGGGCTCCTAAGGCGTACAACTGCTCCAGAGCCCGCATGAGGGTCTCACTGGGAGGGGGATCCATGAAGTCGAAGTTCATGAGGTCATTGATACCCAGAGACTTCAGCATCAGGACCACATTGCCTACATCAGTCAGCCACTGTGCAGTCAGAGGCAAGCCTTGTACATGCAAGAGCGCAATCAATGTGCATCAGTTACTTACAGCCAGTTGCAAAGGTGCGTTCTTGGCACAGGCAGATGGTGATCAGGCAATGCAACATGCGTGCATAGACTGGATGATTATGTGCAGAACCACGCAGCAGTGCCGACAGCGCTGAACAAGCAGCAACAGCATGTACTGCCACCATGTTTAGATAGATTGCAAAGCCATTGTCTGTGTACCGTGAAGAAGAACGGGCCACAGCTCAGCTTTGCTGACCACCATACACAGCTCGACTGTAAAAACAGCGGTTGTGAAGAGGCGCAATAGGACATGGTGCAGATGTGCTCACCAAGGTTGGTTCTCTGGATCTCAGGCAGAGTGGTCTCTGACATCTGGTTCCTGTAGGCATCCATGGTGAACAGGCGGAAGGATTTGCCGGCAGAAGTTCTGCCAGCTCGGCCTGATCTCTGGTTGGCGGCAGCCTGGCTGATGGGGGTCACAATGAGGGACTCCATGCCGCTTCTGGGGTTGTAGCTGTTCTGCTTCACAAACCCAGGATCGATGACAAACTGCAGCAAACAGAGGCTGTCAAAGCTTGCAAGGAAAGGGCAGGGCAAAGCAGGGCGAGGGAGGGGAGAGCAGGGGGGGGAGAGAGGGGAGGTGAGGCAAGGCGAGGGCAGAGGAGATAAGGTAAGAACTGAAAGGTGGTGAGCTGCAGCTTGAAAAGGGAAGAGTTGCAAGACTTCCTTGTTGTTTGGACAGAAGCATCTGTACTTAGGGCCAATCAGTATGACAGCAGGTGCTGAGACAAAAGCTACATAGCTGGTTGAAACATGGTAGATCTCAAAACCAACAGCCGGCTTTGGGCTAAACTACCTCACTGTCCCCTCTGTCTTGCACAACCAGACAGACAGCCTGATAGCCTAAAAATATTTTTTAGTTTAGAATTAACACGATTTGCCTTTTGTGTAATTAAATCAAAGTACATGCAATCAGAGCTATTGTAGAACACATTACGACAGCATAATTGATGAGTGCAAAGAAGACAAGTGCACACCACACATAATTTCAGACAACAATTCCACCACACGAGGTGTGAACATTTGTTTCAGCATCATGTTGCTGGGCCACAGAAATTCCACCTTCATGCTATCAAAGGATCAAGGAGACAAGGAGCTGGTGCCCTGCACATGAAGAGTGAAAGCTTGCCTCGGCATCATGCTGCTGGGCAGCAACGTCTCACCTTGACACACTCATTTGTCAAGGTAGTTTCAGCATTGTTCAGGTGAGTCTCAACTTTCTGCCGTCAGTTGTCAAGAATGCCTCAGCGATGTTCATTAAGCCTCAATTTGATGCTGTAAGTTGTTAAGGATGCCTCAGCAATGGTCAGATGGGCCTCGCCTTGATGCCGTCGATTGTCAAGGATGTCTCAGCAATGTTGGTAGCCAGCACAATCTTGCGGGCGCCAGGGGGGGTGGGCTCAAAGATCTTGGTCTGCATGTCTGAGGGCAGGTTGGCATAGACGGGCGTGATCATGAGCTCCCCAATTTTGCTGCCCAGCCCCTTCGTCTTCAGCTTCAGCAGCTCCTCTGCTGCCTCAATCTCCTCCTGGCCGGTGAGGAATATGAGTATGTCCCCCGGCGGCTGAGTGGCATGTATTTGGAGGGCTGTGATCACCGCTGCATCCAGGTAGTTGGCCTGCAGAGCGTGTCAAGTTTTTGTCACAAGACAGAAGGGCCATGGCAAGGGCCATGACAGTTGCAAGGCATCAAGCCTGTGAGACAAAAATTTGGACCGGCGTGGAGCCAACTCAAAGCTGTGCCATGAAACGTGAATGACATGCAATTCAGACAGTATAAATAGTTGAGCTGGAAGTATGCTGCCTTTGGCATGAGTGTGCGGCAGCTTGTACAATGAAAAGCACTGGAAGGCAGACTTACACAGAGACAGTCCACATGCGCATTGCAGCCACTGTGCCAGGCAACAGATATACAGTGCAAAGCTCACACAACCTGCCGGGCAACAGCCATACACAAAGCATGTTTTGAGATGTCGGGCAACGGCAATGCGCAAAGCTTGTGTGATTGCCAGGCAGCAGGTATACAATGCTAAGCCTGCATACTGCAGTAATAATGATGACTACATGTTACAGCAGACGCTACATGTGTGTGGCACAAGTCTTGTCGTGCCAGGCTGTCTTGATCTGAACATCACGGAAGGGAGGTGTGATGGTCAAACATTGGAAACCAGCCATCACAGTGTCAATCCAGATTTTTCTGAGCCAAGTGACAGACCTTGGAGCAAGCTTTCATGAGCAATGACATTGGTGAACAGTGGACCAGCGCAGAATTTACCTCTGGAGCCTTGGTGTAGTTGATGTCAACAGGGTAGCGCCGGCCGGGGACTCTAAAGATGGGAGCATGGTCAAAGAACTCGCTGAAGTGCTTGGCATCCAAGGTGGCCGATGAGATGAGCAGCTTGAAGTCTGGCCGGAATCTGGCCAGATCCTTGACGAGCCCAAACAAGACATCTGTGTGGAGCGTCCTCTCGTGCGCCTCATCGATCATCATCACACTGCAAAGGGGAGCACCAGTTGTGGATATATGTGTGTTCACCTGTATGCCAGGAAAAGCCAGCCTGGCAAGACAAGACTTGCGCCACACATAGACCTAGCATTTGCTGTAACATGTGATTTGCATTGTCATTGCTGCTATTATGACTGTTGTTACCATTATTTATACCTGTACGTTGCCAAATCAGGCTCTGTGAGCAGCTCCCGCAGCAGCATGCCATCAGTCATGTACTTGATGACTGTGTCGTCGCTGGTGTTGTCCTCAAAGCGGATGCTGTAGCCAACTTCCCGACCCAGCTTGTGGCCCATCTCTTCGGACACCCTTTTGGCCACGCTCATGGCTGCCACCCTCCTCGGCTGTGTGCAGCCCACTCTGCCTATCTTAGTGTAGCCATCCTCATGCAGGTATTGTGGTATCTGTACACATCACACACCCAGTTCAGTGGACAAAGCAGGCCATGCAGAACAAGTAGGTGCACTCTCCCTGACCTGCAGTGTAATTTGCAGGCATGCTGTTCATTCCACATTGGCTTTCAACAGCAGCATATAGCATACAGCGTGCATGAATGTCACTCGCTGTCACATGTTCCATGTCAAGAGCACATCTGTGATCATTGTGGTTTAGCTTGGACCCCCCCGGATTGTTTTGCCTGAGCTGCTTTCAGCAATCAAAATGCAAGCGCAGTCTTCAGACAACACCCCATTGTGGTCTAGCGTGGCCCTACCTGGGTTGTTGTGCCTGAACCAGTTTCTGTAACCACAATCATGACCTGGTACTGGGCAATGGCATATTGCAGCAATGTACAGCATACATCATGCATGGATGTTAGCTCCTGTTATGTCTAAACTGTCAACATCACATGGCTTCGGATGCTGACACGAATGCAGCCCTGCAACATCACAACAGTGTGGTGTAGCTTGACCCCACCTGAGTTGTTTTGCCTGAGCCGGTTTCTGCAACCACAATGATGACCTGGTACTGGGCGATGGCCTCCATGAGCTCGGTGCGGAACTTGTACATGGGCAGGTTGCGGCGTTCAGCTTGTATGCGCTCATGTGCCGCCATCTTGGCCAGTGCCTCGGCGTCGCGTATCCTCTGTGCTGCCTCTTCAGGAGTCACTGTTTCCAAATCCTGCATGCAACATGCAAATAGCGATGAAAGGACATGCCCTTATGACAAGCTGACACAGTCACACAGCAGGTGCCTATGCAATATGATCTATGCAAGTGCTGTTGCACCCCGTATGCTCTGTGCTGCTCTCTCAGGAGTCACTGTTTCCAGATCCTGCATGCAACATGCAAATAGCACTGAGTATATGCAGTTGCGACTTCCTCAGGAGTCACAGTTTCCAGGTCTTGCATGCAAGCAGCACTGATGATGTGCGCTTGTGACTAGCTATGCCAGTCAATTCGCAAATGCCAGGGGGATGTTGTACTTTGGCCAGAGCTTTGGCATCTTGTACTTTCTGGACTGCTTCCCCAGGAGTCACTGTTCTCAAAGTTTGCACATAAAGTGCAAGTAGCAGTGAGTATCCTGAGCATATCCTAGACCCAAGAACTCTAAGGATTTGGAATTTGGGGTGCACTGTAGCCTGAGCTGGGAACTCACCATCTCCCCTCTGGCAGCAGCGTCTGTGATGAAGTCGATCTGGTTCTCAAAGACATACTCGTACTGCTCTGCAGCAGGCTTGCGGTCTTTGGTGGCAGCCTTGACCAAGGCCCGCCGTCTCTGATCTCCCTCCCAGTTCTCCTGTTCCTTCCAGGGCGCTGAGTCATCCTCCTCTGGCTCTCTGCACACAGCGCACACTCGTGGCGTTAGCCCCGGAAGTTGCTCATGGTCCAAACCAGACTGGTTGAGCTCCTGTTATGATCGCTGAAAAGCGTAAACTTTTCTTGTCTTTCTTTCGTGGTCAAAACCAGACTGGATGATTGCGCTGTGTATCTGATCCCGATTCTCCCAGTTCTCCTGTGGTGCTTAGTCATGCTCCCCATCAGAATCCCTACACACAGTGCAAAGTCTCGGTGTCGGCTCCTGAGACTGGTGCTTGTCAAGACAAGAGTGGATGTTTGCTCTTTGTATCTGACACTGGTCCCAACTCTCCAGTGCCTGCCATGATGCTGAGTCATCCTCCTCAGGTTACCTACACACAGTTCATAGTGTCGTCTCCTGGGAATTGGGCATAACGTAGTCATGAGGTTTACCCAACTCCCAGGAGACCACAATGTAGTCATGATTTCGGCTCAGGAGATTGACAACTGTCAAGCCAAGACGGATGATCTGATGCAGTAACACTCCATGTCCATGCTGCAGGGGTTCATCTCAACATGGACATGGTGTACACTTTCTAGCAATGAAAAGCTTGATTATGAGTTTACTGCTGCCTGAATGAGCTGCAAACCTCAAAGCAAATATTTGGCTGGACATGCATATTACATTGCTGCTGTTACGCGTGGACGCGCTAGATGAGCTGTGATTCGGCGTATAAGCTGAGGGGCTAGCACACATGTCAAAAGCGAGCTGGACACAAGAGTGCATATTGCAAGCGCAGGCGTCTACACCATCATAATGTTCCTACACAAAGTGGTCCTTGCACATGCAACAATGCTTTCTACAGTTTTGCAATCCTCACACAGTAAGTCTTGTACATACACATGCAAACGCACATACACATAGGCATACACATACGCATACACAGACACATACACACACCTGTATCGCTCTGTGAGGACCTTGTATCTCTCACTAGGAGCGGCCCCTTCTCGGTCATATGCAGTGGGCATGTGGTAGCCATCATCCCGGTTCAGTTCTTCCTGGGCCTGCTTCCTCTGCATTGCCAGTGACAGCAGCTCCCTCTTGTGAGCAATGTCGGCTATCTCCTTTTTGGACAGCTTCTCGCCAGCGAAGAGCATTTCGGCATCCTGTAAGTCTGCTTCTAGCTCTGCGATTTTCTTTTCTTCTCGTTTTATGAGATACACCTGTCTGGAGTACTCCCTGCAATGGCAGATAGCTTTCTCAGCAAGGCAGCAATCTTGCTGTCTTCTGGTGTTTGGAGGTAGGTATGCCTGCCCTGAAGGCTTTTGACAGTGGCAAACAGCCACAACACCAAGCAGAGATCTTCTCATTTTCTGGCTGAAGATACTATGGCCATGGCCGCTTGCTTCAGCAGCCAACAGCCACCTCAGCAACTGCTGCATGCGCCAAAGTGCTGATGACTGTTGCATCTGGTCCCTTCTGAAGGGACTGACACAAGAGCGTCAGAAGGTCATGCACAATCTGCAGCAGTGATGGGCTCTGGCAACACTGCAAACAGGGTTACGGCTGCTGGTGCAAGCCTGAGTGTTGCACATTGCTGTTATGCAGACACAAGCCGCAGGCATGTTGCCAACTCAGAATCTGACTCGGTCGCCAACTGTCTGGCCAAGATATCTTAACCATGCCTGTTGCGTCTTGTTGATATTCACAACCACATGACAAGCCTGATGCAGACTAGGTCTTGTACATGGCAATGATAGTGATGACACAATATTGCCGATAGTAACAGTTTAGTATAATTTTCTGCATGAGCTAGATAGGTGCAAGATTGGTCCTGTAGCTCTGGTGAGTAGGCATCCTTGTTCTGAGCATGCTTGTCAGATTTGGCATGAACACCAAGATGACTTCTCACAGTCAGACAGAACAAAACAGGCTTCTGCAGATGATCATGAACTCAAATGGGCCTGATGCAGCATCACAGGCTGGTTGGGCTGAAGGGCTGACCTCAATCTCGGCAGTAAGTCATTCTTCTCTTCCTCGTTTGCATACTTCCTCATCTCTATGTCTGCCAGCTCTTCCTTGCTAAGCTTAGCCTCAGCCATCTTGCGCGTCTTGGCATCGTCTCTCTCCTTCAGCCGCTGCTCAAACGCCTCACGCTCCACTCTACACATGTTTAGGAACTATACAAATATATGTATTGTGATATATTGAACACATGAAAACCTTGTGGTCCACATGCAATCGGATGTAAAATGTGGAGCTGTGAATTGCTGCATGACCAGCTGGATTGCAAGCTGAGATAAGCTATATTGAATTGGGATTTGATGAAAGGACTTTACTTGTGTATGTACATGCAAACGCAGGCTTGTTGCAGCCAAGATCATGAGCTGTATTGTGGAATGGACCTAAGCTAATGATGAGGCCTGCTGCTGTCAAGCATGAGGCCATAAGATCGTGAACATGAGGAGTAGCATTGCAAGCTCGTACATGATGCATTTGACAAAATGCACGGCAATTTAGAGCTGATGCACGGCATACAATGTGATCCAAGTAGCAAGCGAGACCTTTTGTACTCTGACAATGGTGTTCTTGATGTGAGCTGACCTGTCAGCTTCCATCTCAGCTTCCTTCCGTGCAGCTTCCACTGCTTCCGGGTCTTCATCTTCTTCATCACTGGCTTGTTCCCAGGTCCTCTTCCGCCGTTTTGGGGCTGCCAGATTGATTCCATCGCCTTCTTGATCCTCAGCAGCTGCATCGCACCCACACAGAAGATTGCAGTGCTGCACCCTTGTGTACCCTTGAACTGTCAGAGGCACTGCTGGTTTGAATACTGTCTTTCCAAATTAGAACTGCAAATTAGCCTCAGTAAATGCAGCACATGCCATTGGCCTGAATGATCAGCCACAGATGTGAGGTACAGTGCTTTCCTGACAAATATAATATAGATACATTATATTTATATACACCTGTAACATAATATATTCACTACATGATCAAACCTAGTGAGTTCATAAGAATGAGGCACATGATGATCTGGGCCAGCGATCTTAACATGACAGACAAAATATTGTCAAGTTTGCAACACACACCTGCTTTGTCCTTCCTCAGCTTCTTCTCTCGCTTCTTGGGCAAAGGTGCTGTTGTTGGGGCAGGCAGTTCAGGTGCTGCCCCATCTTCTTCATCATCATCTATCAGCAGCGAGTATTGAGCACTCTGTCGTACCAGTGCATGTGCTGCAGCATCTTGGGCACGCTGAGTAGGAGCTGCTGCTGGAGCCCTGCCATTACTGCCAGATTTGCCAGGCAGCCTGTCCAACAGCTCCTGGGCAAACTGGCGGGTGCTGCTGTTCGCTGGAAGACCACCCTGCATATGGCACAGCAGTACAGTCTGCAGACTAGTGCAGCCGATCATTGCTGTGACTGATGTGGGATTTCACAGGTGCTCAGGCTGCATGCTTACAGGCAAACTCAAGAAGCCATAAGGCATGCTGCATGAATTGAGGAGAGAGGCAGGTTTGCAGCAGGCCGGTCTAGATGCACATGGCATTGACAGCTTCTGCTAGCTGATTACGCACCTGTGCTTGGAGGTCACTGACAAGTGAGTTGACATTGGGTGCCTTGCGAGCCAGGGCGGATATGTATGACGTAACAGCATCAGCAGAATAGCCTGCAGAAATAGCATGTTACAACTGTGTTGACTACACTGTGCATGAAAACATGTACAGCAGCAGCGTCAAATGCGATGACTCAGATTTGACCCCGCTGTGCCCGGCAGAGTAAGGCATGCACTGTCACTGCTAAAAACCGAAGGCTGTCTGCCAGCAAGTCGCCGCACCTAGCAATGTGTAAAGCTGATCTGATATCCATTCCTGGACGTTTCTGTCCCCCATTCCAAGCAGCCAGGCTGCTGCGCAATGTCGAGAATAAGATCAGAGATAGAAGTTGACGCTAGTCGCGACAGTAGCAGCCGGCATGACGCACTCCTGCATATGCAGGAACAAGAGAGATACGTAGGACCTGAGCAACGCAGGTCAGCGTGCGCAGGAAGCTGATGGCATCGCACTGAAGTGCCGAAACCAAGCATCAAGAAGAAGAAGCCGGTCAAGGGGTCAAGCCTCTTTTCCTGCTGCGCTTCAGGGCTCACCCGGAGAATTCAGTCGACGTGAGCCTCAATCTTCAGTCTTGCTCACTTGCAGCCTTAACTTGTGCATTGACCTACAAGCTGAAACAGGAAAGCGAAGCTCTTCGTCTACCTGGTGCATCTACCTGTAAGTCTCGAAGCGGAGTGCATATGTTCCTGACACAGGTCGGGGTCGCTAGCTGATGTCCACTGCTGAGGGAAAAGCAGCCAAAGGCAAGTTCATTACGCGTTCTCCCGCTGGATGCTTGCCTGCTTGCCAGCAGCGATCCCCTGTTTGTCACAAGTGTTCGTGCCGGCAACCCCGAATCTGCTTGCAGTCATTGTACACCTGAAACCAACCGGTGGCGCTCCGGTACTAAAGGTTCTGAAGTTCAAGGTAAGGAACTTCATTGACGTTCACCCACGAGCAAGGCGTTTATCCCGTATGACAAGTTTAGCCGGTTGCAGGTCTCAGGAGACAGGAAGTTGGCAACTGTAGCTGACTCCCTACGCAAGCAACTTGAGCGAGACTCTGTGGTAAGCTGCCCGGCTAAGGCCTCACTATTTCTTGTAACTCGAACTGATCAAATTGCATTTCTGCTGTAGTTTCTTTACCTCAAAGAAGCATTCTGCCCATCTCTTGAGGAGAAGCTCTCGGTTTTGGCAGAGGTGAGTGCTCCAGCAAGCTATTTCGTGACTCCAGCTTGTGCGTTT
>JAABUO010009340.1_pt1 | contig 10979 bp, 11 predicted proteins | sample 5559291 | NCBI WGS metagenome assembly JAABUO01 (sample SAMN10711878, study PRJNA513372) | rock metagenome | isolation source: Antarctica rocks | place: Antarctica: Victoria Land, Finger Mt sud | reverse complement strand
TGATGCTGCAGTTCTTCTCCTCGTCCATCAGGTATCGAATCTCGAGAGGTCGGTTGGTCTCGAGACAGGAGGGGAAGGGCTGGAATTGGAAGGTCCCGTTTGCATTCGACTTGTGCTCTCCGACGTCAATGTCGCGTGCTATGCACTCCAGCGGAAGTATATCCCCTTTACGGTATTCACACCAACCCAGCCTGGCCAAAAGGGTGAGGAAAAGAAAGGATGTAAGGTTCATGGGGGTTGTCAATCACATGCGTCATGAACACCAACACCAACCAATAGGAATTTTACATGTATTCATTAAATCTGTCTCTCTGCATTAGACTACTTTTTCAAAGCCAAAATATTGGTACCAGTCCTCCACGTTGAAGGACGTCGGCGCAGCCTGGCCGCAGCTGCTGTTGGTCGAGACGTTGCTGGGGGAGCCGTCCGTGCCAGACCATGGAGACAACGCAGGATGCCACATCCCCATCCGAGAGTGCACCTGCGGCATGACTTTGGTGCCATCGTCTAATGATTCCATCATCGGCAGCTGCTGGAAAGCTGCCTGTTGCTGCTGTATTTGCTGATACAGCCCGAGATCTTGGGGGAACAGGTGAGTTGGCTGGAAACTTTCATATAAGCTTTCTTCAATTGGCGGCTCTGACCGTGTAACTAGGTAGAGGTCTTGCGGTGGAGAGGTCGGGCCTGAGAGTGTCGGAGTGAAAGGTGATGAAGGCCTTGTCAATCGCTCAATGCCAAGAAATCCATCGACTGGTTCTTGGTGCGTCTTTGGTGACGTGGGACAGGAACCTCTTTCAAAGGAAACATTCTGCGAGCTGAAATTTGGAGAGGCATATGTCCCGGCCTCTTCGAATGTGATCTTGCTCTTCATATTGCCTTTTTCTGAGGCTTTCGCTTTGGTTTGCAATGCCTTTTGCATACGAGCTACGAGAACAGGCGAAGATCGGACTGCAGCCAGCAAACGGAAAACCGTCTTACCAATGGACCACTGATTGGCAATCTCGTTTAATCCAGTCATGCATATGTCCATATGCTTTTGTGCCATCTCAATATCAGAACCCGGTAAGGATTTCAGCTGGTAGATCTGCATCACAAGTGCCGAAAAGACAGTATGTACGCTGAAGGCCGGCATGTAGCGCAACTGTCCATGAAATCCAACATTCTCAATAATCCGCGAGATCATCGTTGCCGCGGTGAAGGCAATGTTCCGGGAAGGATAGGGATTGGGATCCTCATCATGTCGAGATCGACCCATGTTGACCCTATGCAGCATACATAATGCTGTGTAGTAGAAACTGTGAAGGAGTGCGGGGAAGAATTCGTGATTTGCTCTGTCTTGTGGATTGTAACGCATTTGGGATGGTAATTTCATCATCCAACTTGCTAAAGCCATATCGCTGTGTGTTAGGTTAATTGTTCGATTCTGCAGGTGGATCTTTGGTGCATATTGTTGTAAGAGGACGATGCCCATGATTTCACACAGCTTAACTAAATTGAGGAAAAACTGGACGTGTTCGGCATTGGGCGGAATAATGCCTGCATCCGCAGGCTCGCCTTCAAAGAAATCAGCTTCAGACAGCATTGGTACATCTGAGTCCCCCGTGTTGATCATGGTTGGTCGGCCTAGTGCAGCTGCCACCATTCGATCTCTAGTGAATAGAGTCCACCAAACTCTCTTCCATAATTTCTTGTCTACATTACTCATTTGTGATTGCTCCGTACTTTGGTTAGTTGAAGGAGGCAAAACGTATTACTTTCTGTGAAGGCCAATTCCTTGAGCAACACGTATGGCAACACCGCACCAATAGTAGGTATTTTTTACCAAGTCTAACTATTAGCGCATCCCCGAGATAGGTCTTACCATCTCTTCCGTCATCTTCCCAGTACCAATTGAGCAACGTCAACGCCTGGACAATAACTACCTTGTCTTCTTCATAACTAGAATCATACAATATTTTGGCACGTTTGAAAAATGTCCGACTGGCTCCATTCGTGGTACCAGTCGCATCTTTCAAAGCACTAGCTGCACAGGCTCTGGACCCTGCCAAGAATATAGCTTGTAAGAGGAGTATTGAAGGAGGGTTTTCAGGGTCATTATACTGCTTCATAAATCTCGTCTGATCAATCACAGGCATTATGGGTGCCACATGTTTGAAAAAGGTGTCCACTAATGCATCACAGACCGTACGTGGAGGCAGCAGAAAAGCACCACGCTTCTCCAAAAACTCTAGCTCCTCCTTCTCCAGAATTTGGTTACCATGGTGTAGCGGGAAATGGTAGACCGAGGGCTCGTCATCTCGGTCAATATCATTGACCAGCAGAGTTAATGTGCTTGATTCACCTTCCATTAGATACTTCAAACCAAGTCCTCACTTAGATATATCACCTTCCCGGGCTCTTTAATATGATCCTCCTTCGGGTTGTCCTGAAGAAACCCGACAAACATGTCATTCTTCATCCGCTCCGTTGGCATTGCCGAACGCATGATTCTGCGTGTGGATAATGACGAGATCGAGTTCGACCGTCCACTGCGTTCTTCCACGAATTGCGACGGCTTAACGAAGTCTGGCGCAGGTGAGTCTTTAAGATCCGTGCTATCTGACTGATTTCTTTCATCCAATACTACTCTTGAAGGCGACAGTCTGCTCTCGTCTTGGTGTGCATCTCTGCGTTTGCGTCTTTGTTGTGGTATTATACATTCGCAATCGAAAGCGACGCAATTTGTGCATGGGATGCCGAGTGATGCGGCATCACATCTGACCTTTCTCTTGTTGCATGTCTCACACGCTCTCGCTGCCCTTTGTCGCCGGAATTTTGACGGCCGCATCGTCGTCTCGCTCATGTTTGCCGTAGGAGCGCCGCTTTCGCAGATTTGAAGCAAGGTTTTGTCACAAAAGTAGTCGCTAATCACTAAGATTGCCTACTCAGCAGTGCTAGGTAGTCTGGCTAAGCAGACAAAATTTCATCAAGCGTCCAAATCGGCGACAGGGTTCATAAATTCATGGCGTCAAATGTCACGTGGTCTGAAATGATTTTCCCTGGCTCCCAAAAGGCCAGCGGCCATTTCCGATATAAATTCAAGGGCAATCATACGACTGGGGCGGGTTGGGGCGGAATTCCTTCTAGAATTGAGCTAAAATTGAGCTAAAATTGAGGTGGTTTGTTTTCTATGTACACATTATGTACATCTACTCCATCTTTCTGTCATTCATCAGTTTCACCCTTCCTAGAATTTCCAATGAGCCGACTTCAACGCCGCTCACAAGATTCTCGCTCAAGCTTTCCAGAAGAATGGTGAACACACACAGCAAACTCGATATACAAAAATGGCTGATGCTCGTGCCAATGTCTAGCCAACTGCCTTCATCGCGAACAAGATAAAAGAAATTAAGGGTGAGGACGTCGGATGTTGTGAGCACCAGCATGAATAAAGAAGATGGTGGAACTCCTAATCGTTGATTGAGAATTCCTAGGTTTGCAGACACAGCAGCAAATGGTATTAATATTTTCAGGATGAGCAATGCGGTCTGCGAGAAAGGATTAAAGACCGGAATGAGTCGATAAACCGAATCCAGAGAAAAGGAAGATACGGATGCAATGTTGCCGGTTCCGAAAAATGCAAATTGTACAATAAAAAAGGAAAAGAGAGCCACTCGAGCATCAGATAGCCTAAGGGACCGCATATTTTGACTGGTCTTGTCGCTTTCCGGATTCTGAAACTCGTCTGCTTTGACTTCCATTTCGATCCAAAGTAGTAAGGTGATATTGAAAATAACAAAAAACAGGGCCTCATAAGAGATCGTGAGTATTACAAAGGTCGGGGCAAATGTGAGAAAAAGAACGACAAGTCGATGCAGGTACTGGCTATTTTTGTATAGTAAATGCAGGAGCGGAACCAGGAAGGACAAGACTGTCATGTTAGCTCGGTGACAACAGCATTGTACCTAAAGTCAGCCAGCCAGTGACTTCATTTCCAAATGGAAGTCCTTTCTTTGCCTGCAACGATCGCACACTCGATTGGGTGACTATTAATGATAATACAACCAACCCCAATTGAGCTCCAATGACAAGCTTACTTTTGTACTCCATGGCACGAGAGTCTGGGCTTGAGGCTGTAGCGGGTTCTCTCCGATCATTCAATATGTAAGCAACTCCCACAACTACCATGAAGAAGCCCCCAGCCAGTATCTGGAAAACACTTTCCTTCTTCACCACAGGCAGCAGAGTAAAAGTGCTCATCAAGACACTAGCGATTGTCCAAAGCGAAACCAATCCTCGATTCTTCGAGACAAAGCTTTGGCCAATATAAAACGGCCAGATAGTTGCTGCCAAAAAGCAGCCAGTGAAAATCTCCCGACGAAAGTAGCCTATCACCATGATCTCAAGGAATGCAAAGTACAGGATAACTTGTGCGATTAGCGACGTTTTACTGGTGCTTGTCTTTGCACTTAATCTCATTACACCAGCGCGGATTATATGGGTGGAATTGAGAATACGGTGCCAGAAAATTGCTGGAAACAAGACATAAGCGTAATAAGCAAGAGGGGCGGATTGAAGGAGTAGTACTCCATATATGATCACAATTATCGTAGCCATGGTAGCAGTCACTGTGATACTTCCTGCAGAACGTGGCTTGCGGGGAAGAACATAGTTTTCGAGTACATGCACCATTGCGAAGAGCATCCATCCCACGTATCCTGCAGTGATTATCGACCTTAAAAAGAGCCAGTCGTAGGTCTGTAGATAACGGAGTCCAGCGAGTGCCTCCTGCATCAATAAGTCACATTGTTGAATAGCTTGTATATGCTCTTCACGGCTGATGAGATTTTCTATTTTATCTGTAGACTGGTCGAGGTAATCCTCACTTATAGAGAAAGGAGTGAATGGCCTGAAGCGAATCTCTGTGTCTCTCTTCTCTTCTTCTTTGACCCGATATTGCTCTATTATACCCAGTGTGTTTGTTAGTGCAGCTTTGGCTTTAACTTCATCAGGAGCATCCAAAAATTCAAGAGGTAATTGGCCCACAGAATTTGCTGGAAAGTTGATTCCTGCGAGGTAGGACATAAGCGACGCAATTGCTGCTTGCTCTACGTCCACCCGCTTTACTGAGTGTAGGTCCCAGTCTGCAGAAAAAGAGTCGTGGCCTGTGAGATTATCTTTGTCCGGCTTTGCTATTCCTGAGCCCCATGCAACAAGAGGTGTTCTTGTGTTATCTGGGTGACCATCGCCATGGCTGCCCCAGTCGCTCATTCCGTGATCGGCTGTAAATACCCACGCAGTCTTTTCATCGCCATAAAAATCGTTAAATAAATCAACCATTTCCTTCACACCGGCATCTACAACAGCAATATTGCGAAGATACTCATTAGAATACGGGCGATATGCGTGGCCTGATGTGTCTAGGCCGAGCAAATGTAGAAAGAAAACTATCTTATCTTGATGAAGAGCGGTTTTAAGGACTGGATTTTGAGTGGCATTCCTGAAAAGGTCTGTTACTTGTTTGAATACCCAGGTGTCGAGCAAAGTCGCGTCTTTGGAGAAGTCTTCTGCCTCCTCGCCATACATGAACGTATCGACCCTGTCGCTCTCCGAAGCGCCTTCTGAAAACATGGGCAATATGTCGGGAGAACCAAAGGACCATGTATGTCTACTTTGATTGAACACAGAGTCAAAATTGACAGGGTTCAGCTTCCAACCTGTCGTTAGAAGTACATAGCTAGAAAAACTTACCTTTTGTAACCGCCGAGACGTCCTCGTAGAAACCAGCTATGAGGGCTACATGTCCAGGTCTGGATTCTGTAGGGACTCGGGTATGAGACACCCCAAATGTACCCTCATTCAAAACCTTTGACCTAATGTATGGAGCCAAGTGTCGAAACTCTCCCGTTTCGGGGTCCTTGTGCTTCTGGAAGCATTTGTCAGCTCGGAGACCGTCTCCAACCACTAGCACGACTCTTTGTGCCGGAGCTGGACCATCCACCGAGTGATGTTGCATGCCATGAATGAGTGGAGAGACAAAGTAGATGTCGAATATAGAGCGTATGTAGAATGCATGAAATACGACGGCAATTATCAGAAAATTGCGCCTGTGCATTGGTTCAACTACTTTTTTGCTCCAACAACTTATGGTAGCTTTCACAAGCGCTTCTTCGAAGGAGTGTCAAGGGAAGTCACTATTTCCAAATCTTAGTTATGATCGTGGCCGGTCCCATACAAATCCCGGGAGAGAAGGCGCGTTGCAGCTTGCGTCGTGGATTACATAAGCCGTCGACGCGTCCAGCAGCAAAGGGAGGATAAGGCACGTCACCGATTGGACGAACGAGGTTATCTGACTCTGCCTAGAGCTTGCGGAGTATTTCACATAGTCTTTATTTACAGATAGGTGAATTGCTCAAAGGCCCTTGTGCTTCATCTGCTTCACCAGCGAAACCAGTCGAACTATGCCCTTCTGAAAGCGCTTACGATGCCTCTCGCTACGCAGTCGCTTCCTCTTCCTGCTTGCCTTCTCATGAAATCGCTGCTCTCTTTCCTTCTTCCTGACTTCGTTCACACGCAGTATGTAATCCAGCCGCTTCATCGTCCTGACGATTTCGCCATTTCTTACGGGAAGAGACCTTCCAACGTAGGGCCCTGTCTTTGGTACCACTTCGTCTGCTGCATCGCTGCCGCGGAAGAGGGGTCTTCGATCTGACAGAATGGACTGGAGGTCAAACCTGCCTGATCGGACCTCTGACTTGGGGCTTTTGCTTCTCTGGACATCTGAGGTGTCAGAAGCTGTGTTTGTAGTCTCTTCCTCTTCGCCTCCCTCCTCTGGGTCCTTCTCAGCAGCTTCCGCACTTCTCCTGGCGCTGGCAGATATCAGACGTCTACGTTCACAGTCCCGGCACTTGGAGGACAAGGAGGGCAAGAGGAGGGACCGCTGTCTGTTCACTGCGCCTCTTGCAACCTTTGCCAGCATATTGCTTCCCCCGGCTAATTGTCCCTTCGGTCGACTTGTGCCCTGACGCTGGAGCAACGAATCTGTGAATCCATCCACCCACCAACGATGCCGCCACGCACCTGCACATTCACCATTCTTAACCCTCGGCTTCCGTTGACGTGAGTACGGGGAGAGCCGAGTCGTTAAATTTGAAGCTGGGAATAGCAAGCGAGCAGGCCATGGTGGTTGCTCATGAGCAGAGCCATGCAGTCCATATGAACGGAGCTGCACCAGTTGCACGCTTGACAGTAAGAACTCCTGTTGATTATCAACCAACACTGGAAGAACAGCTCTTAACGATCTTCATCGGTCGCATTCCCAAAGAACTGAACGATGTTTGGATGGAGAAGCTGTTGGAAGTAGGCCGCTCTTATGCAAACGACTAATGATAGGGCATTGGTGGAGGTCTCAGGAAGTGGATCAGGGCTGTAGGGGACAATGAGAAGCTTCAGGGATTTGGCTTTGCAGAGTATGATAACCCGCAGAATACGTCATTTGCCTTGGCCGTCTTGGAAAGCTTAAAATTGCCAGACACAAGGGCACGAAGTGGTTCCCAAAAACTAATCGTGGGTGCTTTTGGCTCGCGTGACTAACTTTAGGTCAAGATAGACAAGTCAGCGGTCGAAACTATATCTCAATTACCTCAGGTTGTGAGCTTGCTTGCCCCCGCGTGAGCTAATTATAGGACGAAGTGGCGCTGAAGCAAGCTAGTAATGCAGCTAATGCCGTACTGGAAGAATATCGAGATCCTGAAAATCGGTTACGAATACAAGGCGCACTAGATGCGCTCCAAGAATCCCTGAATGATGCAAAAGAAGCCAAGGCTGACACAGCTGCTGAAGACGATCTCGTTGATGTACCAGTAGAACAAAGGGCTTTGGTAGCCCGTGAGATTGCATTGTTTAGAGATCACTCTTCTTCTCGAGATGTGGAACGTCTAAAGCGCGAGAGGGATCTACAAGATCGGCAAAAAAAAGATTCACCCGTTCGCCGCCTCGATGCAAAGGGTGCAAACAGTGACACTTTCGCCAATCATCACAAGCATTTATCATCGCAAATGTCCAGAAGCCCCACGTATAGAGGGACTGGGGATCAACGTCATTCCGGTCCAACAGACATCGAAATGGAGGAAAGACGCAGAGAAGACGAGAGGCAGATGCGGTTGAAAGATGAAAATGATCGCGAGTTGTCGCTGCGAGAACGTCAGTGGCTTTCGCGTGAAAAAACAAGAGGTGCGGCAATCGAGAGAGAAGTCTATCGCAGTACTCATGAGAACGAACGTCAAAACCATGATAGGGAAATCATAGGAAGACGCCTTGCAGAATGGAGCGATGAGTTGGAGGCCAAGGTAATGCGAGAGGAATACTACAGAGATCGAAGCGCCTGGATCCGCCATAGAGCTCAATTTCGTGACAAGGAAAGGCAAATGGATGCTGCGGATCGTGAGGATGAGCGAAGAGAACATCAACAACAGAATCCGGCTGTGAATCCGCCCCTCGACACTGCTAAACAAGAGAATGGAACTCCTGCAAAATTCAAACTTTCTATGGGAAACGTGAAACGTCAAGATCCACCGCCTTCTAAATCATCTACTCATACTGGTGACGTCTTGGGCACTGGTGGTGAAGAGACTGAGCATCCTAGAAAGCCACTTGCTCGTCTTGAGCCGCCTCAGACCAAGGAGGAAAAGATGCGTCAACTTGCAGGGGAGATCCCTGTGGAACACCAAGGTATCTTGGATTGGGCTATAGACTGGACCTACCTCCGACCCAAAGCCATCGACGAGAAAGTGGCGCCTTTTGTATCCAAAAAGATCAAAGAATTTTTCGGATTTCATGATAAAGATGTGCAAAACTTTGTTCTAGATCACATAAGGGCCCGTGGGAAGGCTGATGACCTGGCCAAGGAAATGAGCAAAACCATGGACGAGGAAGCGAATCCATTTGTACAGAAAATCTACCGCATGGTTATCTTTGAATCAGAATCCATGAAAAGGGGAATCGCATAGGTTGGGAATTCCAGCGACATGTATAACCTAATGTATTCACCAGACTTGACTGCCACGATGTATGATAATAACAGGCAATGAGCACCCAACTGTAGTACTTTGCACTTTAGTTCTGAGCCCTACTATTTACGCTTCCGGTAATTCATCTGATCTGCGCGGAAAATTTCCAGTCTTAGGCAGCTGGCCCGGCCCAATCATGGCAAATACTCCAGCAAAGGAAGATACCTGCATGTCAGGGCTAAATGAGTGCAGATAAGATTAATGATATCACGAAAGCTCAAAAGGCTTTGGAGTTCGACATTGAAGTTCGCTGCTCGGTGACAAAAGCAAGGGCAGCGAATATGAGGTATGATTAAGAAGATAAATGATGTCTTAGAACAAGGCTACCACACGGCAATGTCGAAACTCCCACTTTCATGCCGGTTGCTACACAGGGTTCTCTGAAAGGGCTCACCGCCAACCAATTGGACCAAATGGATTGTACTTTGTGTCTTAATAATACCTATCATCTTGGGCTCAAGCCTGGCAAAGACATAATAGATAAATGTGGAGGAGCGCATTCCTTCCAGAACTGGTCTCGTAACTTGCTGTGAGCATATACGTAGAGCAAGCTCATATGATCAGGACGGACAGCGGTGGATTCCAGATGGTCTCATTATTGAGGCTTGCTACAATCACTGAGGGTGGGCTGGCCATTCGCATGGCTAATCATAGAGGGTGTGCGGTTTCTGTCGCCGCATGATGGAATGCCTATGCTACTGACGCCTGAGCATTCCATACTATTGCAAAACTCTATTGGAGCTGACATCATCATGCAACTAGATGATGTCGTAGCATCTTTGACTCAGGGACCTCGGATGGAAGAAGCAATGAATCGAAGCATTCGTTGGCTAGATCGCTGCATTGCCGCACACAAGAGACCAGACCAACAGAGTCTCTTTGCAATCATCCAAGGCGGCCTGGACCCAACTCTTCGGAGAAAGTGTTGCATCGAAATGATGAAGAGAGATACCCCAGGTGTTGCAATTGGTGGCCTTAGCGGGGGTGAAGCTAAAGCCAAGTTTTGTGAAATGTACGTGGTAGATGGCCTCCTTCTGACCTCAGTGTGTCTCTATGTACGGACCTTCTGTCAGAGCAGAAGCCCCGATATGTAATGGGCGTCGGATATGCAGAAGATCTTGTGGTGTCCGTGGCATTAGGCGCGGACATGTTTGATTGTGTTTACCCAACACGAACCGCAAGGTTTGGCAATGCAATCACTCGTTTTGGAGTGCTGAATTTACGTCATAACTCGTTTGCAACTGATTTCCGGCCCGTCGACACAATCTGCACCTGGCCAACATGTGTGCCTATGAGTCAAGGTGGTATTGGCGCATCTCGTGCGTTCCTATATCATTTAGCGTGCAAAGAAACTGCAGGAGCTCATTTACTCACCTTACATAATGTTCATTATCAGCTCGATCTCATGCGCCAGATTCGTACGGCTATAGTTGAGGATTGCTTCCCATCATTTATAGCATCTTTTTTTTTCGATCTCTATGGAGGAAACCGGAAAAAATATCCTGAGTGGGCCGTTGGCGCCTTACGTACGGTTGGGGTTAACCTCGTGCCGCTAGATGAAGGAGATCTGTCCCATCACGAGAACATCTCGTTTTTAAAAAAGAGCGAGGAGGCTGAGCTACTTTGAAAGCTTGGTGATCCACGAATGAGCTCATTTAACTTCAACTTCAATTAATCTTGTGGTTGGTATCAGCAAGACAGCCACGGACAGTAAAAAAATAGTTGTCATATTTATCTTACTACTACATTCGTCTAAGTCATTAAGGAAGATATCCAAGTTCATAAGCAAACGCCAATGTCAATTTAGCGTGCTGCAACATGTGCTCGAATGATAGCTCCGAGATGACGTCTCCGGTAGAATGGACTTGCGGGTCGCTCAGTCGGAACTCTGATTCCATAACAAAGGCAGACTGGTAGCCCGCGTTGTGAGCG
>JAABUO010009337.1_pt1 | contig 10982 bp, 11 predicted proteins | sample 5559291 | NCBI WGS metagenome assembly JAABUO01 (sample SAMN10711878, study PRJNA513372) | rock metagenome | isolation source: Antarctica rocks | place: Antarctica: Victoria Land, Finger Mt sud | reverse complement strand
TGCTGCTGCAAAACCAGCGCTGACACGCAAGGACACTCACGACTCTTCCACGGCGCCCGAGATCTTCTTCTTCAGCTCCTCCACGTCCGCCTTCAGCTCCTCGCGGCTCGACTGCGCAGCGCGGCGCCCGACGGCCCCTCAGCACGACCGGCATAGAGAAGACAGCACAGCAACGTCCCGCGGTGTTTTTGTTCACAATCAACACAGGCACGCAGCGCTTGTGACGCGTATGCACTACTGCGCCTGATCATCACTTGGTCGTCTGCAGTGCATGCCGCGCTTGGCCGAAAGGTGAGCTCAACTTGACCATACATGCCGCACGCTGAGGCGTGATCACACCTTGAACAGCAGGTAGCGGTAGACAAACCACGCCGTGTAGCCCAGGCCAACGAGCTCCAGCAGCTTCGGCAGCTGCGCAAGGCGCGCGCACGCAAGCCAAGCTGTAAAGAAATCGATCAGCAAGCAGCAGGCCCTTCTTACACAGCGATACAACCAAACAAATCTGGTAGACGCGATGAGGGTAACGCTTCAAGAGGCAGAGCAGCGTCAATGCCATGGCACCATGGTTGCTTGCTCAGGAGCATCGGGCGCTCACCAACGGCACGCTGTTCACGGCCGACACGAGGGTGGACGACAGCCACAGCGCCACCACCGCGCCGACGACGTAGACCGCCACGGACGTCTTGTTCTCCACACGGTCCCACTGCCACCCGGTGGTGCAGCCGGGTGAGCAGCTCGGCTTTTGGCACGCCTGCCGGGCGTGTGGGAACCGGCTTGCAGCCCAGCTACGATCAGCGGCAACGCCTCGCACCTTGGTCTGCAGGTCCTTGACAATCTGGTCGACATCGACCTCTGTCTTCTCTGTCTCATAAGTAGCCCTCACAGCCACGCTCCTGGGCGCCCTGGCCACCTGCGTGGCCCGTAACACATTCACGCAGCCACCGGGCACGCTGCAGCACCTGGCCGCAGGCTAGGCGACCGAGCGCCTCCGCGCTGTCCGCAATCCTGTAATTGCGGATCAGGTGCCAAGCAGCAGGCAGCGCTGCACCCCCAGGCATGGCGCTGGGCCACGCACCGGCGCCAGCGGCAGTGCCAGGCAGCGGCCTGAGAAGGCGGAGCGCGCAGACGCACACTTTGCCGCCGCGCTGTGGCGGACCGGCAGCGCGGTGAGGGAGAGAGTGATGGCAGCCATTGTGGAGCAAAAGGGGGGTGAAGAGGAGGCGTTGGTTGTACAGTTTGAGCAGATGGTGCGCAACGGAGAGGCAGATCTGCAGGCACCCTGAAGGCCAGGGCAAATGCAGGGTCTGGCAGCGGCATGCTCCGGCCGTCGTAGAGTGTGGTATAACTATGTGGTATAACTATAGTCTGAGCGCGGTGTTTGCTGGTGCCAGCACAGCTACACGTGCTCCGTGTGCATTATTACATCTCCCATAAGTGCCCTCTAAACCTACCCAAAGCATGTGCAGTGCGTGGCGCCGAGGGGGCGGCGCGCTACCTAGAGCGGGCCTGGCGCCCTTGTAAGGATACAAACGCGTAATCTACACAGGTCGCGGCGCAGGTATAGTTCAGGAGGCCCGCTGAGTGCGCGACAGCCCGCTCTGCTGCCTGCGCAGGCCGGGGTGAGCATGGGGCCAAGCTGGACAGGGCGGCGGGCGGGGCCGTGCCTCGAGGACTGAGTCTGCGCATAGGCAGCCCCACTTGATAGACCCCGAAAAATTGAGTACTACTAGTGCTCGCTGGGCGACCGCCCCGTGCCGCGCTGCATGGCGCGCGTCACGGAAGCGGGCCCTTATGCCGCACCCCTGATATGCGGCCGCCGCGGCTGCAGCGGCACGCCTGCACGCATGCGGGCACCCTGCCAGGAGCGGGCCCCGTGCATGCATGATGCGCGGGCCTGGGAGCGCGAGCAGCCCGCCCGTCCACCCGGGCGCGACCTCGGAACACCTGCGAGCTCCCGCGCTCTCCGTATATACTGTCGCAGCCGCAGCTGCCACAGCCGCAACAGCGCCCAATGCGGCAGGCAGGCGCGCAGGTTCCCGCCCGGGCACGCGCGCCTCAGCACAGCGGGTCGCGCCGGGCCGGCCGCGCACATGTCTCACCTCACAGTCACATGAGGCTGTCCGTGAAGTCCATGCGCACGACGGCCTGCAGCGTCTTGATGAGTGCGCGCAGGCCGGCCACGAAGTTCGCGTCCGTCTTGCCGTCGGACGCGAACGTGTGCGCAAAGTCGACGAGGCGCACGCTCAGGCGCGCGTCGGCCGCGTCCGCGACGTCGCCCTCGTAAATCAGCAGCACGCTGCTGGAGTAGAAGAAAAAGTCGCGCTGCTCCTGCGCGGGGCAGGCGCACCTTGCTGAGGTATCTAGGGTTAGGTTTAGGGTAAGTGACGAGGGGTTGGGGTAGGATGCATTCGGCATTGGTGCGCGCAGTCTGCGCACAATGCCGCGCCAGCAGGGGGGTTCCACCATGCCCGAGTCCGCACCAGCCTGGCCACAAGTGCATGCAGGTGCTACCGGCGCTCCTCGAATACAATACGAGCTCACCTCTCTGCCCCACGCCCCTCAGCGTCGCTCACATGCTTCCACTCCCGCTGTGGCAACCTGCACTGCCGCCCAGAGCTGCCGGCACCCCCTCGGATGCTGCCCCACACACTGGGGACGCCTGCTGTGGGCGTCCAGTGCACGCAAACCGCCTCGAGCTGCCTGAGCCGCCAGGTGCGCCGCTCGGAGGCGCCGGACGCCAGCGCATGCGCCCGTGCCAGGACAGGCTGGCGGCCAAGCGAGATCGGGCGGGCCGCGCGCGCGCGCGCCTGGAACCAGGCCTCCAGCTCCTTGAGCTGCGCGATTGCGCCGCGCGCGCCGCCGTACACGTCCGCCGGCCGCAGGCCCGCCTCGTTGTTGGCAAAGCGCAGCAGCGCCTTGTTCACGCCCTCCGGCGGCAGCGCCTTGCACCAGCGCTTGCTCGCGCGCCAGTACCCGCGCTGGCACTGCCGGTACACCTGCGCGAGGGCGGTTTTTCTTTAATTTATGGGGTTTACCCTGCCTGACACGACAGGCCTGGGCGGTCAGCTGGGCATGCCCTGCCATGGCAGCAGTCAGTCAGGCAGTCCTGGGGTAGCAGCTAATTTTGCACCCCACGTTGCAAGGGCGCCACCAGCCACGGCCTGCATGCTCGGCTGGTCTGGCAGCGAGCGCTGCGGGGCCGGCGCCGGCGGATGCGGGCGCGCCTGCATGCCGCAGACTTTGAAGCCGAGCGTCGCCTGCGTCGTGGCGGCGTCCTTGAGCTGGCAGCGCTGGATGTATGCCGCGTCGCCGCTGGGGTACCAGGTCCGGAAGCCGACCTTGATGTCGCAGATCGACGGCCGCCGGTAGTGCCGCGCGACGTCCTCCAGCGCGACCAGCTGCCGCCCGCCCGCCTCCACGATGCCCACTGCGGGGCCGCAGCCACAACAGGCAGGCTCAGGACGCACGGTGGCGCAGCGTTGCGCCGAGTCGCTGCCCGCCCGACTTTAAAATGGCTGCCGATGCAAGGTCGCATCTGACACCCAGGGCACGCCTCACATAACATGCACTTTGACGCATCTTCCGACACGGGCGTTGGAGTGCACGTTGCTGACGCTTGTTCTCGTGTCCGCTGCGGGGTTCCGAGCCTCTGTGTGCGCCGCACTCGCATGACAGCCCCGCCTCCGAGTGTGCCGGGTGCGCGCGGCGGTGGAGGCGGAGGGGGTGCAGGGTGTAGCGGGCGCACAGAAGTTGGGGATGGCGCGCAGCAGCCCCGCATTCCGCGCCACGAACGGCCGCTCCGCCCAGCGCGCGGCCTCGCCGTCGGCCGCGCGCCCGCTGCTGGAGACCGCGCCATCGGCCGCGCCGGCCAGCGGCTCTGCCGGGGCACACGGCGCGTCAGGCCGCGCGCGCTGCGCCGCACGTACCGTGTGTGTCTCGCGTGACGCACTTGGACGCTAGACACGGAGCCACCACCTTTCAGCGCGTTGCGCTTCACAACTTAAGACTGCTCAGTCTGGGTTGCACCTCTGAGACTGTAAAGTGCTCGCTTGGTATGCGCGCTTGCGCCCTTGCGTCAGTGCTCTTCTGCGCTGTGAGAAGAGCGCTACAGGCATAACAAGCACTGTGCCAGTGTCTGCTGCACGGCTCTCAGTAACGCCGGGACTCCTTGTTTAGAGCGCGTATGACCTGGCTGCCTCCACACTCGTGCCGCAGTGCGCCGGCTGGTCACGCTTGGCACAGCAGGCTCGCTTGGGGCTGCGGGAGAAGCACGGACCGACGCGCGCCAGCTGCGGGCGCACCCGCGGCGCCGTTCGCGCGCGTCACGAGCCGCGTGCTCGCCTCCGTGTCGACCTCCAGCTGTATGCGCTCGTAGAACTCGCGCTCGCGCCGCCCGCGCGGCCCGCCCTGCTCGCACGCCAGGCGTCAATCATGCTTGCCGCACCGGTCTGGCGCACTTGCCTCTCAGACCGGTCGAGCGCCGCGGCAAGCAGCTCCACGTCTTTGCCGCAGGGGCGCCGCACACTTGGACCGGCGCGGGCGCGGCCTGATACTGGCCAGATACCGGTCAGATACTGCGTGCGGGTCGTCGGGCGTGAATATTCTGCGCCGTGTCGGGGCGGCGCGGAGCGCGCCCCGCTCGACACGCAGCAGCGTGCACGCCCTCACACACGCACGCACCGGCTGGGCTGGCGGTCAGGCCGGCCCGTGACCAAACCGTGGGCATGCAGCTGCAGCATCTACATTTATACTCTCGACACACCCAGTCGCTGGACGCTCGCCCACAGCGCGCCTGCACAGCGCCGCGCCTCTGTAGAGCCTGCACGGACCCCACATGGGCCCGGGAGCAAGCTACGGAGTACCCTACGCCACATACCCATGGGAAACTACACCGACCCGTCATGCTCCCGCCCGAGGCGCCCCTGCAGCAGGTCCACTGCCTGCCTCGTGCACGTGCGCGCGTCACATCGCGATTCCAACTCACTTAGGGCGGCAGGCGGGGCCGCGCGCTAATGGAGGTGCCGGCCGCGTGAGGCCCCCCCCCGGAAGGAAGGCGGGGGCCGGGCTGCACCGGAGGACTACCGGCCCCGCTGCGCCTGTAAGAGGGCGCGCCACTCTGCAAGCCCCGCTCGGTTACACACGGAGACCAGCAGCCATGTGCGGCACGCTCGGAAAAGAAAGCCTGCCACACAGCGGCATGGAAGGCGCCGCCGCCAACCGGCGCGCGGCCGGCACGCATGCAGCCTCCATGGGCCTCACAGCAGGAAGCGCGCCCACGCGTCCACCACGGCCGCGCTGCCGTACCAGGGCCGCGCGGAGGGCCGGTCGCCCGCCGCGGCGCGCGACACGCTGTGGTACACGCCCTCCAGCAGCACGTTGGTCGCGCCCTGGGCGCCGCGGCGCGCGGGTGAGCGCCCGGCGCCGGCGGGCTTGGCCAGGCGTGCTCGCGCGCGGGGGGGCGCGCGCCGGCAGGTGCGCGCAGCCGACGGGCACGACGGCGTCGCCCTCCTGCGCGTGGCCGTCGCCGCACACCTGCACGGCCGCGCCGCGTCCGCGGGGCCTCCCTCTGGTGCAAGCTCCTCACTGTGCGGCCCTGCCTCGCGCGCGCCTGGGAGTAGCTGGTGAACGCCGCGCGCGGCAGCGTGCGCCGCGGCGCCGACTTGTCGGCCCTGACCGCGCGGCCCGCCACGCACACGTAGCGCACGCCCTGGCCGGCGAAGAAGGCGCCTGCGCGAACACAGGCCGTGGGCCGCCGCTCGGGCACGGGCTTGCGCGCGGCGCCGGCTCGCGGGCGCACCGGGCCACTGCGTGTCGACCCACCGCAGCGCGCCGCCTGCGCCCACGGCCATGGGTGTGCTCAGCCCGCGCCCTGCCTCACACAGCACGGGCGACCGCAAGGGAAGCCCACCGGTCATGTCGCGCGCGAGCGCGGCCGGCGGCGGGCGCTGCGGCGTGCCGAGCGTCACCAGCGCGCGCACGCTGGCGTGCGGCACGCCGGGCGCCGCCGCGGGCGAGTCAAAGCCGAGCGGGTCGCCGAGGAAGGCGCGCCCCAGCCAGCCGCCCGCGGAGTGGCCGACCAGGTCCACCTGGCGCTGGCGTGCGCGCGCCTCGGCGCATTGGCTGCATTGGCGCAGGCACCGCGGCAGGGGCCCCGGCGGGCGCGCGCCTGCTCCGCGCCGCACTCGCGCCGCGCCGCGTCCACGGCCGCCTTGACCCTGCCCAGGTACCACCTGCCGCGGCCGCCCGGCGGCGCGTCACAAGCCTGGCCGGCGCTGCGGCGTGCGCGGCCCGGCCGCGCGGGCGCGCGCCTGTAGCCCGGGTCGCAGGTGCAGCTGGACGCCCAAAAGTCGCGCGTGAAGAGCGAGCGGCCGACGTTGAGCCAGTCGCGGCGCTCGACGGGCGCGACATACACGCGCCAGCCCCTGCCCTGCGCGGCCGCCGCCGCGTCGGCCCGTCGGCCCCCCGCTCGGAGCGCGCCGCTGTGCATCGCCCACGCACTCTGAGGGCGGTCGCGACGGCGGCCTCGCTGTCGCCAAACGGGCGCTCGTAGTCGTCCGAGTTGTTGCCAAAGCCCGGGAGCAGGACCAGGGGCGCCGCGTCCGGCGGCGCGCGCACAGCCGCTCTGCCCGCGGCCCGCCAGTCGACGCTGCGCACGCTGCTCGGCGCGGGGCCGGGCAGCACGCCGCGCGCCCGGCAGCGCGCCTGCCGCCGCGCGCCGCGCCGCTCTCGTGCACCGTGGGCGCGCGCGGCTGGGGCTGACGCGAGCATGGCGGTGGCAGACACCGCAGAGGTAATCACTGGGGCATCACTGGTGCGGGCGAGGGCGAGGCAAGGATCCTCATTAGTAAACGCTCACCCTTATCAGTAAACCGGCCGTGCAGCGGCATTCTACCTGACGGAAAACTTCGCTGCAGATCGAGCGATCCTCACACATCTACCTGACGAAGTTCCGCTGCTCTGGGAACTGGCACGTCACAGGCCCCTAATAAAGGCGTGTGCCATAGCGGATCAACCAACCATGGCCCCGCCACCTGCTGCCAGCACTGCCCCTACATGGTTATCCTGGCTTGCGGTCCTGCTGTGCGCTGCCCTGGCCCAGGTCAGCGCAGACTGCGGGCAGTGCTCCAGCAACGTATGCATCGGCGGTGGCTTTCTGCCCAAAAGGTGCCACTGTGCGCCCAGCAGAGACGACTGCCCCCCCGAAAAGATCATAACGGAGACCAGCAGCGCAGCAGACAAGGCCGACGCGTGCATAGCCACCGTGTCCGGCTGCGCGCTGGACGCGCTGAAGCAGTACCTGCCCAGCCTGGACACCCAGTTCTGCGAGACCGACGCGGTCAAGCAAAAGTTTGAGGACGGCGGCTGGAAGGCGTACTACGGGCCCCGCGTCTGGGACTCTGAGGCCGCGGCCACGCTCGTGGGCCTGTTCTTCCCGCCGACGTCGGCGCAGGCCGCCGCCAAGCTGGTGCGGGGCGCCCTTGCGCGCGCGCGCCCGGCTATTAAACCGCTGCACTGCGCCGCTCAGCGCCTGCCGCCGGCAGGTGGACGAGCTCGAGAGGCAGGGCGACAGCCTGGTCGCAGCCCTGCGCGCCGCGGTGCAAGACGCGCAGGACCAGGCGCGCCAGCCAGCGCCGGAGCCTGGGCCCTCCGTGATCCTGCGATGCCTGCTGCCTCTGGCCCGCCATCGTTGCCTTTCCACTAGCCCGCTGACCCGCACCTGTGCAGCTCGCCTGACCGCAGCTGCAGAGTGGAGCGGGGCGCCCGCTTTGAGCTGGCTCCTGCGCTGCTGAGCGTGCACACCGGCCCAGGCCTTGCGCCGCTCGCGCGCAGGTGTACCAGCAGGTGGAGACCATGTTGTCAAAGCTGTTTGACGACCTCTTGAGCGGCAGCGTGGTGCGCCCCCTGTGAGCAAGGGGTAGCTGTTCATGTGGGGCGCGTTTATTTGTGCAGCACGGCTGCAGGTGACATGGAGCAGGTGTTTTGCACCGCAAGCAGCCCGCTGTGCAGACGCACGTCGCCGCTGCGGCTGCTTGTGAGTATCGTGCGTGCAGGTGGCTGGCCCCTGCATCTGAAGTTCCGCAGAGCGGCGCCGCGCTCAGTGCAGCCCCCGCAGCGCTCAAGCAGAGGGTGCGGCAGCGCGCAGCCGGACGCGGCCGCGCTCCGCGTCGGCAAGCTCGGCGTCAAGCTCAGCTTCTTCCACGTCAAGTGCAACCTGGGCCTGGCCGGGGTCAAGCAGACGGCGCCCAGCGAGGGCTTTAGCACCTGGGCCTTTGGCTGGCGCCTCGACCTGGACGCGCAGGTCAGGCTGAAGAGCCTGTTTGATGTGGTCAAGTCGGGCGCCGAGGCGACGAGCCCTCCGGGGCTGCCGCACAACCAGGGCCCCCCAGGTGCGGCGCCGCCCCTGGAGCGCGCTGGCGGGTCTGTGCTTGGCTGAGTGGCGAATTGGCGGAAGCGGCGGCGCGCCTGCGGGGCACCGGCGGCCGAGCTGAGGCGCGGCCGTGTTGCGTGGCGCGCAGCGTCCAACCTGGTCACCGTGACAAATGACTGCGCGGACCTCATATGGGTGGCGACCATGATGGCGTACCCGACCGCCGAGGCGCTGCCCAAGAACTGCGTGGAGAAGCACGCCTCCGGGGACGGCCAGGGCTACTGGTGCATCGCCGGCTGGTGGAAGCTGTCTTCGGGGCAGTCGGTGTACGTTGGACGCACAAAGTTCAGGTGGGCGCGGCAGCTGGGCGCACAGAACATTTGCTCGTGTGTGTAGACACGCACGCGCCCTGCGGACGCGCCTGAGGCACGCCGCCATGGTGCAGGAACTTTTTCTTCACAGCGAGGTCCGCAGACGGCACGCTCGTCTGGGGCGACCGCGGCGACACCTGGAACCTCAAGCACGAGCGCTGCGCTGTCGGCAGCGCGGGCTGCTACTCCTGGGACCCGGTGCGCCCGCCCGCCGCGCCTCTGGCGAACAGTTGCGCCGAAAAGCAGCAGTGCTTGCTATTTGTGACCTGGTCTGCTTGTGGCGGCAGCGGGGTCGGACGGCCTCGCAGGCAGCTGATGCCACCAGCACCTTGAGCACGCGGTGATGCCTGCAATATCATGTGTTGAAAAGCGCATGTGTGGCCCTGGGGGCCGACGCAGGTGAACATGACGGCCGCCTACTCCAACTACACGGAACACATAGTGTGCCCCGGCAAGCGCGCCGCCTAGCTGGGACGCGGCGTCAGCAGCCGCCGTCTGCAGCAGCCGGAGGCTGCAGCAGCAAGCCTTGTGAGGAGTGCACGACCTCTGCGAGTCTGCACCGGCGAGCATGCAGAGTTGCAAGCACTGTTGATATTCCCTTTTCTGGGGTTGCCACTTGTTTCATGCTTGAATCAGGGCTGTGGTGGCGTGTGAGGACTCGGGTGGAGTGTATGCAGAAAGTGTAACACAAGCTCGCTTGGCGATGGAGCAGGCAGTATCGCGACGGCCAATGTCAAGCGTCCCAGTGCAGCATGCCAGAGCAGCGCAAGGGCGCCGCACAGGCGCGTGCTTCCCTTGCTGGGTGCAGAGGCGCGCCCCATCTAAGAAAGGATGCCGGTAGGTCGCCCTGGCCGAGCCAGCGAGCCTGGTGGCCTGCACTGGCGTCGCGGGGCTGCCGCGCGGCATCGCGCACCAGCTCCCGCACCCCGCGGACCGCATACAAGGCGCCCGCCCGGGGTGCTCCCGGGGCCAAGGTTGCAGTCGAGGCCTGGCTGGGAGCCTGAGGCTGTATCCTGCCCTGCGGGCCGGCGGGCCTGGCACTGCGCTGAGAGCCTATGCGACAAGTGTAAACGAGCGTGTCGCGCAGCAACAACGCCGGCCCGCAGCGCTGTGACGGCCGCTGTCAAGCGTCCCAGTGCAGCATGCGGCAGCAGCACGGGGCGCCGCAGAAGCGCAAGGGGGACAGCGCGCCCCGTTCAGCAGTGACGGCCGCCCGGTCGCCCTGCCCGAGCGAGCGAGCCTGGTGGCCTGCGCTGGCGTTGCGGGGCTGACGCTCGGCATCGCGCAGCAGTCCCCGCACCCAGCGGCCCACATACAGGGCGCCAGGCCCGGGTGCCCCGGGGGCCAAGCTCGCAGTCATAGCACAGCTTGGAGCTCGCAACGCGCATGGGCCAAGCTGCACGCCCGGGCTGCACTCCCTGCTGCATCTGCTTCTGTCTACACATACACTTTTCTGTGGAACCCTCATTAGTAAACGCGCGGTGCAGCAGCGCTCTACCTGACTCGAACAGCCCTGCTGAACGCGTGTTGCATCGACCAACCCTTCCCTAGATACGGCGCGGGGCTAGCAGTACACTCTCTGCCGAGCTTGCTGGCACTGTTTTGTGGACGGCAGCCCCGGGACGCAGACGACGCGAGCCAGAGTGCGCCCCCGCCTCTCTACCCTCACTCCGGCTGCCTGCGCCGCTCAGAGTCCGCTCTGCCGTGATCCGGGCTTGATCTGCAGAGCTCCAGTGGTTGTTCGACGTGTGCTGTCGCAGGCTTCTGCCTGCGTGCTTGGATCAGCAGTGTCCCGCCTGCATGCTTGGATCAGCCTTCTTCCACGCAGATAGGCGGCAAGTGCCACCGGCACTTTATGCAGTTTGTTCGTGCGACACTTTCGCGCCCAGGTGTACCTGGGGCGCTGGTGCAGGTGCAGTGTCTTTGTATCGTGTGATCGCTGCTCAAGCTTGCGGGAACTGTTTATTGGCAGAGTAGGCGCAAGCGCGCATGGGGTGAGTCTGGCCTTGACCTCTACCTGCGCACGTCCCGCAGGCCAGCTGGGGACACACGCGCGTGCAGACGAGCAAAGCGCTCTGCCGCGCGTCAGGATAAGCTCCCGCGTCCGGGGATCGCTTGCTGGACGCCGCGCCCCCGCCTGACGCGGCGTCGCGCGCGTGCAGGTGCCCCGAGCGCTCCCGAGCAGGCACAAAAATGGTGTCCAAGATCGTCTGCGCGCTCGTGCTGGCGCGCCTGGCCGCCGC
>JAABUO010009335.1_pt1 | contig 10983 bp, 10 predicted proteins | sample 5559291 | NCBI WGS metagenome assembly JAABUO01 (sample SAMN10711878, study PRJNA513372) | rock metagenome | isolation source: Antarctica rocks | place: Antarctica: Victoria Land, Finger Mt sud | reverse complement strand
GACCACTCGTCTTTCTTTTCTTCTAACATTATTATTGTTTGTTATTTAAGTAGGTTTGTAGCGGGGGACTAGATGTAGAAGCCCTGCTTTGGGGAAAGTGGATGGGAGGGGTTGGGGGGGGGCGTGGAAGAGAGGAGATTGGGGATAATAGGGAAGGGGTGAGGATGATAGAAAGGTTGAGTAGGAAATCATATCCGTGAAAGATTTAAAGTGCAAGATGTGTTATTATAGTTCTGATAAATTATCCGAAGTCGCACCAGCTGGAGAAAAAGATGGCTTTCTTGTATTGTATATCGTCAAAATCGTTCCAGATACGAAGAAAATTCCAGAGCCTTCGTCTTGAGTAGAACTTGCATGCCCGCGTTTAAAATCTAAGCTCATAATTTCGAAGCCTTCTTCTTCCCCTTTTCTGCCTTGTCTTTGGTGAGTTCCCTGGCTTTCTCATTCGGTAGCCAATGCTGCGCATCATCGGGATCGGTGAATTCGAAGTATTCATCGCGGATGAACGTTAAAACCTTTTCGTAGTTGTCTGCCGTTTCCTGGTCACCTGCTATGGCTAGGACCTCTTTTAAGTCGATACAAAGCTGTCTCGCCAGCTCATGCCAATGACAGTTTTCGATATACTGACGTATCGAGCAGTGAAACATTCGGTTCCGCTCGGCGAATTCTTTGATTACCCACAAAATATGCTCAGCATCAATGCCGAGAGTGCCGCAAGCTACATAAACATCTTTTCGTAAATCATGCAAGTCCTCACCAGCCAATTCGTCGGCGATATTCACCCATGTCTTGGGTGACTTAAGCTGCAGATGCGCTTTCCGTAAAGCTGAGTCGTTAGAACCGTGAGCCGTTGTCTTCAATCTGAGACGGATTTCCTGAAGTTCTTGACCTAGATAATCACCATAGTTGCTCAGCATTTCTAAGCGTCTAAGCTTGATATATTTGGCTAGACGGGCGTGCTCATCTGCAGATCGTGGTTTCAGATAGAAGGCTGCGGACATGTAGACCTGATCAAGGGCTTGAACAACACTTCGTGAGGCTTCCGATGGAGCTTGTCCGGTCAGAGCTACCTTGAGCGCCTCCTTATGCAATGCCAGGAACGCTTCAGTCCTGGGCGTGATGTTCCTTTTAGCAGCCGATGTGACGTATTGCAAGCCTTTCTTCAGGCGCTCCTGATCGTACATGCCAAGATCATCTTCAGGCGGTGGGGGCTTCAGAATCTCCGCTTCATGGTTGGATAGTGGTTGTAGAAGAGCTGTGGTGCTGGCTCTTGATCGCTTCTTGGATGGTGTTTCGTCGTCTGAGCCGTCTCTTTCACGTACTCGCTTCCTAATGTCCTCACCATGATCATCAGGTATGATGGCAAATCGATCCATGATTGCGCTGCTCTAACTTTGGAAAAGATAGGTGAGATCGAAATAGTTTAGATGAGTAACCTTGCGGATCACCTGCTACTTACCGGGTTACGTCATCTGCGGAACAGCCCACAGTTTTTCGCGAAATCATCACACCCATCCCACACCTTGCCATTCCCAAATACCCAATTCTATTTAATCGCTACAATGCCATTGCCATTATTTACACTCCAAAACCCCTCCAGATCAGCTTTACTACAGCCCAACCGCTAGTCCACCCACGACAGCCACAACAAGGGCCCCACACGTCTCCCATACGCCCACACCGAGTCTGCTCCCCTTCCCCTGGGCAGCCGAACTCGTCGGCGCGGCGTTCCCTCCCGACGTCCCCGCCACGCCCGTAGGCGCCGAGCCCGATCCTGTCCCCAACGCGCTCGTAATCTGTGCACTAAACCCGTCCGTCGTCGATGACGCGCTCGCCGTCAACGGCACCATGGACGATCCGAGCTGCAAGCCGCCGGTGCCAAGGCTGATGACGGTGCCGGAGAGGGTGATTGCGCCGCCGCCGAGGGAGAGGGAGGTGCCTGCGATGGCGAAGCCGGTTGGGGCGGCAGTGAAGGTTTGGCCGGCTATGGTGAAGATGGATTGAGGGGAGGAGGGGAGGGGGAGGGTTGAGGAGCCGATTTGGAGGCCTGAGGGGCCTAGGGAGAGGACGGTGCCGGAGACGGTGATGGCTGAGCCGCCTATGGCGAGGGAGGAGCTGCCGATGGCGAAGCCAGAAGGAGCGGCGGTGAAGGTTTTGCCGGCGACAATGAAGACGGATTGTGCTGATGCTGCTGCTGGCAGAGCGACGGTGCTGCTGCCAACAACAAGACCACCGTTATTTGGGAGGATGGAGATGGGGGTTCCGGAAACGGTGATTGCGGAACCGCCTGCTGAGAGCGTGTTGGTGCCAATTGCAAAGCCTTGACCGTTTGAAGCGGCTGATATGGTTTGCCCGGCAACAGTGATGGAGGAGGGTAGGAGATTGGAGGGTATTGCGATGGTGCTGCTGCCGACTAGGAGGCCGTTGTCATTAGGTAATACAGAGACGACTTTTCCGGAAACGGTTGCGGCGTTGCCACCAGCACTGATGATGGCGCCATTTGGAAGAGTGACAATACCGTTGAAAGGGGCGTTGGGTTTTTGGACGCCGTTTTGCAGTAGACCAGGGATTGCGGTTGGGGCTGGAAGGCCGAAAGTGCTGGCATCGACGACAATATTGCTTGAGCCTGCGGAAACCACATGGCCGGAGACTGTTGCTTGGCTGCCTGGAGCAATCGTCGAGCCTGCAACCACCACACCACCACCTAGAGCAGTCTGGATTGACTGGCCGTTGACGGCGGGGAGATTTGTCGGTAACGCCGGAGGAACAGAAAACGTGTTGGCGTCAACAATGACATTACTCGAACCGGCAAAGATCACGTGTCCAGCGATAGTGGCTTGGGATCCTGGAGCAACAGTCGAACCAGCTACGACGATACCACCACCAGCGGCTGTCTGGATTGATTGACCATTCAGAGCAGGCAGGCCTGATGAAGGTGCAGCAACCGGAGCTGCATATGTGCTGCTATCGACAACGACGTGACTGGAAGAATCGACTGATATCATGTGGCCAGAGACCGTCTGCTGTGACCCTGGTTTGATAGTTGCGCCTGCAACAACTAAGGCGCCATTGGAGTTGATCTGAGCAGCGCCAGCTCCTTGTCCGTTCGCAGCTACAGTATTGGCGGTTGGAGGAGTCAAAGCCACGGTACTACCGCCTGGGATAATGAGATGATCACTTGCGATAGAGACTGGAGTACCACCTATGGTAGCTGATACACCAGCGGGAAGAGTAGAGCCACCGATAATGGTAGCTGATACACCAGCGGGAAGAGTAGAGCCACCGATAATGGCACCTCCACCTGGTGCTTGTTGAACCGGTTGACCTCCAATCGATTGAGGGGGAGCATTGGGACCAACGATCGGGCCTCCAGGGGAACCAGGTTGAGCAGGGTTCTGATTTCCTGTATTAGGCACATTGGTAGGCACTCCAGGGCTCACGACACTGCCTCCAACTTGGGACCCAGCAGGTACAGCAATATTCGAGTCAGATGGAACTGCAACCGGAGAACCTTGAGCGGGAGTACCTGGAGCTGGGCCACCTTGAACTGGTGGGTTCTGGGTGGGAGAGCCTGGAGCGGGTACGTTCTGTGCAGGCGACCCTGGAATGGGTGGATTTTGTGCAGGAGAACCCGGAACGGGTGGATTTTGCGGAGTCAAGTTTTGTGCAGGAATTCCCAGAGCTGGCGAATTCTGCGGAGGTGGATTCTGTGCAGGTGTACCCGGAGCGGGTAAGTTTTGCGGAGGTGAGCCTGGAACCGGCGGGCTCTGTCCAGGAACTCCCTGAACAGTAGTGCTATGTGTTGGTGGATTTTGACCAGGAGAACCTGGAAGAGGCGAGTTTTGCGGAGGTGGAACTGGAACGGGTGAATTTTGTCCAGGAACTCCCTGAACAGGAGTGCTTTGTGTTGGTGAATTTTGACCTGGTTTTTGGGCTGGGTTTTGTGCTGGGTTTTGAACAACAGGAGGATTTTGAGCCGGATTTTGGACTGGAGAATTTTGTGGAGGGGGATTTTGCACAGGCCCATTGGAGACGGGTGGATTTTGAGCTGGGTTCTGGCCACCAGGGGCGTTTTGAGAAGCCGGATTTTGTATCGGTGAATTCTGAGTGGAAGGATTCGACGCAGGCCCATTTGACACGGGAGGGTTTTGAGCTGGGTTTTGAGCTGGGTTCTGTGCCGGATTCTGTGCCGGATTCTGAGAACCAGGAGAATTTTGAGGAGCAGCGGGATTCTGTGTGAGTGGGGGGTTTTGAACAGGCGCGGGGATCTGAGAAGGTGCTGGAAATCCTGTAAAGACCGGAAGAGAGTTAGTGGGGCTGGTCGCGGCCGGACTGTTTGCGGCGGGATTGTTCGCAGCTGGACTATTGGCTGCGGGACTGTTTGCGGCGGGGCTGTTGCCAGCTGGACTGTTGGCAGCAGGACTGTTTGCCGCTGGCGTATTTGCTGCAGGACTGTTGAATGGAGAGTTGCTGGGTACTGGCGCGTGAGCCATCATACTGCTTCCTCCTGGCACGACGGCAGGTACAGTTGAGTGAGCTAGTGGGGTCAAGGCTTCTAGCGGAAGCGAGACAGACGTTGGAGTCGCAGCAGCTTGCGGAGAGGTAATGAATACCCCAGGACTAGGTGCCGATGTTTGAGGGGCTGGAGAAGATGGATCTGTTGGCGTTGCAGGTACCACATCGAGACCGCTAGCCTTGAGCATGGGGCGAGGTGGGTCGAAACCGCCGTATAGCATTGGAGTGCAAGTACTCCACGCCGGATCCACCAGAGAGAGATCCGCGTGGAGAGATAGCCTGGGCTGGGCTAGCACACCGGCGACCATCGACTCAAGTTGTATACTGGCCAAAGTCACAGCCCCGGCGCCTGTGCCTGTGCTTGTGACATCAAAACAAGCACTGGCGCTACTCAAGAGATTACTCATTGGAGGTGGGTCGTATAAAAGAGAGTAGTTGAGTGGTCTCCAGCTGACTGTGTAGTAAGGACAACCCCAAGTCGAGAGATCATTTGGCGCGTATGCCCTTGTTACGAGATTGTGGACGGCTCCTACAGCTCTCTGCGATTGAGTGGCAAAGACGCCGGATTCGGTTGGAATACACGACGCCATTGCTTGAAGCGTGCTGTAGACCACGTAGACTGAAGGTGATGTACTTTATAGAGGTCAGCCCAGATTGTGATGGCCTATTTGGGATCACTTACTATGTAAATCCATCGGAAACCATTGTGTATGGTGCACTGACCCTCGGGGCCAGTTTTGTATTGACTGTAGCATTATTGGCCAAAGGCAGAACCGTCGTACCATTGGTTGATGTTATATTACCGGCAGTGGTATTGCTGATTACCAGGTTGTCGGGTGGCCAGTAGACAAGCCGCACAGGTTCGGCTAGAATTCTACATTCATTACAGCACGCAGCTGGAGGAGTGTAGACAGCTCCGAGTTCGGTCGTCGTGGCCACCAATCCTGTAGCAAGCTTGGGTGCAAACGGTATCGTCGTCGTCTTAGTAGCCTGCCGCGCAAAGAAGGACGAGGCATCGGCTTTGCATGAACATGTCTTCGACTCGTACCCATCCACCGTAAAACAACTCGCAAAAGCACTCGACGAGGCCCACTCCGCATAGGCGGTATTTGTCACATTTGATTGCGAAACCAGACTTGGCGCGCTGGTAACGTATGCAGCACTCGATCCAGTACCAGTAGCTCCCGAGCCAGTGCCAGCGACTGCAGTCCCATTTATCGTGGTGACGTTTGCGTATTGTGGGGGTAATGACTGTTGAGCGAACGAGAAGGTTGATTTAGGGGACCACGTTACTCCTGATGCTGTATTATCAGAGGTGCGTTAGCATTGTCAGTACACGGTGGGGTTTTTGCATGTCGAATGTAGCGAAGACCAGATTGAACTTGAAAGCACACAGGAGCGATTCAGCGTGGGTTCGGTCTGGTCAGACATATCCAAGTACGAAGCAGTTTTAGAGGCATGATCATGGAATGAAGGGTGAGCGCAACGTAGTCCTGTCTGAACATCACAGAAATATCAAAGAACGTACAGTACGCAGTGGCATAGACGCCACCTGCAGTATGGCTTTGCGTAACACCCATATTATTATATCTTAATCGAGTACAGTTCTCGATGGTATTATTATATTGCAGCGAAATTCATGTTCTTTGCGTAGAGAGAGTGGTATGATATAAAGACCGTGATGTTGCTGATGGCCAGCTGTAAAGACAGTAAAGGATGAGAATCGATGAAATGATAAAGACATGAATATTGAAAGAGGGAATAATGAAGTCGAAGGCTACGACGTTGTGATGACTTCCAGCAGTGCAAGCTCGAAGGAAGATGGAGAATCTTGGGAACGTGGAGCCGGAACCGAATGGCCAAGGATTCCGAGTCGGATGGTTCCATCAAGTAATGACAGGACTAATAAGGGACTGTAAGTGTAAGGCCAGCTGCCGTCAACTAAAGACCGATTAAGACATTTGATAGGGCAAGCAAAGCGGTGACGAAGCCACTCAGCGCGTGGGGAACACGTTCCATCGCTCAGATCAGCAATTGAGAGGGAGCAGATCGTCAGGAGTAAGAGAACCATCGGACGAAGGATGAAACGCAATAGTTCTATGAACGACTGCGCCGCATGGCTAGACACTGTTCCATACGAAGGATAGCTAAGCCCTAATCGGCCTTAGTTTCGCTACATCATGAGATTTGATTGGATACACTCCTCGCCATGTCAGCAATCATACCGCATCCGATCATGGTGGAGATTAAGCCGCATTTACAAAGTACGGAGTAGCCTCAGCCGAACCCATTATGGTAATCTGAACCTGACTACAGTAAAGCGTGGCGATTGATTACGGTTTGGAGGCCAATCAGGGTCGTCGTGAGTCGTGGAACCAAGGTTTTCCGACAGGTATTACCCCTGTAAGCAGGCATTCTGACTGGATAGCTCCGGGAGCTCACGTTTCGTGGAAATTTGATTCGGAGCGCACTGGACAGCACTTGAAGAAGAATGCTTTGCGACAAGAAGAATTGAAGATGTCTGCGTATGGCTGAGGGAGGATTTTATTCTATGGTCCGCTTCACAAAGTCGAGCTCAAGATATGGATAGATGGCGTCCATTACCACACATTTGCTGAACAGTTCAACTACTGAGGCAACCGTAAATGAAACTCGTACAGTTGAGCCTGAGGCTGAAAATCAACAATAATCCTTCATACAACGAGTAGTAGGCCGGATACATCTTCAATTTCGAAGATCAGGCGTCCCGCACACTGCACACGAATCCTTCAGCCGATGCAGAGTTTTCAGCCGCCAAATCTCGACCTCCAATGGATGATGAGACTTGAATTGTGTTTCTCTACTCCGCAAGGATATGACGGCTCGATACTTCGTAGAAGGGTTCACCTAGCAGTGGGATAAACCTAGCAGTGGGACAGCCCTATAGGGCTGAAAATCCACATTTCATTATTATTGCTCCAACGATTCGTTTTAGGTGAACTACGTAGCTAATAGGACCTCTTTGGAGCCCTTCTGATACGCATGCCTCGCCCTAATTGATCATTTGTAGATATCCCGTTGTTCCTTTGCTCCTGCTCCAGCTCCTGCTCCAGCTCCTGCTTCAGCTCCTGCTCCTGCTCCTGCTCCAGCTGCCTGACCCGTAGCCTAACTATCAGCTGCTTCTTCTTTTGACTAGAGCTTGCTGTTATTGAATCCGAATTGAGTCATATGAGCCTTCTTTTCATACTTAGAAATCATGACTCGAAGCTTAGCAACAACTTCCTGCATGAATCCCTTTTCATTCATGTTGTAAATATCTTCTATCTCTATTTCATGCTCTTTTTTTAGACTCTGAAAAAGATTGAATCAGTCAGTTAAAATATCGTGATCCTGAGTCATAGCACGTTCTTTGTTAAGCGAAGGAATATATACTGTTTTGATATTCGAATGACGTTTCAGAAACTTCTGAAATCAATTGACTCCGACTGACTTGTCATTATCCTTTTTTAGTAGTAGTTCGTCAGCTATTGAACGTACTTGCTTCACACGAGAAGATCAGCTTCAGGCCTGAAGACGTAGACTTCAGTCACGTATAGCTGCTTTTTCTTCGGGACTTAGTCTTTGAAATTTCTAATTGCGTGCAGCAGCAGTCTTTCAATCATTGATTCGATTTCAAAGAGTACTAGTTAATATTTCATATTAACGAGCGAGTTTTGCTTAAGAAGGATTTTCGTTGGCTGCTGAAGCCTCGTTTCAACGGGCGTGAGCAAGCGTTATGCGCTCTTCCTGTGAAAGTTCTATATCTTCAGAAGATATGAGGGGGGTGAGGGGGGTGGGGGGGGTGGCTGCCATCGTTTTGCTGATATGTTGAAGGACTATACCAATAAAATGTGAAATGTGGATTTTCAGCCCTATAGGGCTGTCCCACTGCTAGGTTTATCCCACTGCTAGGTGAACCCTTCTATTCTGTAGAGAACATTTGAAATTGTGTGGTGATACCTTCGCTCAGAGGCTTGTTGGATTGGGGGTTTGGGAATCTATGCTCACGCTGCCTCAGTACGACCATTAGAAAAACTTCGTGTGACCATAACGCCGTGCCATGCATTCTCTTTTCCCATGACCAAGTTTCCCATCAGACTAATAGCACCCTACAAATTGATTAGTCTTAATCAACCAGACGAGATGAAGGGCCTTACGCATTCAGGCAACCATCATTTTCCGGATTATTCGCTTAAGTTTGTGTCAGCAAAACCGCGCAGAGTATCAGTATTGTGCGAATACACACTAACTTGCGCCCACCTCCCCCAGACCACCTTTCCGCCCGCTGTCACTATTCCTAGCTCACTCACGTTGACTTCAATGATGGTTCCTTTTGTCAACACGCCGAGCTGGGTGTACATAGGGTTCTGAGGATTCTTCTTGACAGATATGATGGGGAGCTGAACCGTAACGTTGAGCTCTGGGTGGGTGACGTTGGCTTTCTTGTACCTTAAACCCATCGGTCGAATGAATCGCTCGTATTTGACAGGCCGTCGAGTGAAGTCCGGTCCCACTACGCATCATCAGCAAGTGTATCTCCATGTGTCGACCTCTCCGGAAGGAAAGAGCACAACACACCAAACGTTGGCTTTGTAATCATCCTCTTCCAGCCTTTCTTCGCAGTCTTCTTCCCAGTCTTCACAACCTTGAACATCTCCTCTTCCGCAATCCCTCTAACCTTGGGCAACGGCACACTAAACTTGGCCGCCTTCTCTGCCCTCTTGTTCTTAATCGCACTTGACAGAGCCTTAGCATTCGTAGGCTGTGATCGATCAAGCAGATACTGCGGGAGAGGAGTAGATGAGGGTTCGGCGGGCGCAGATGACTTGACATTGCGTTCTTCGTGAGCCTTGATTTGTTTCTTCATTTGAATCTTCTCCGCATGGCGTTTCTTTTGGTAGAGTTTGGCCCGGAGGCCGGTGAGTTTCTGGGCATTTTCGGACTGTCTGTGGGATTCTCGGGCGATGCGCTTTCGTTTGCGCTCTTCATGGTCGAATCTGGAGAACTGTTAGAGTGGGGTGTAGAATAGTGAACTGGCTGGTACCGACCTTTTCCCATGTAGCTTCTGCCACCGTTCGATATACTCATTTTGAGGCTGCGGATATCATCAACGCCAAAACCACCATGCACCTGACAAGCACCAGGGATAGCACCTACCATAGTGGCTGGTCGTGAAAGCTGCGTTTATTATCGACCTGCATTCAAGTTGCGGCGAAATCTCTCAGTGCGATATGAAATCTTGGCACCCGCTAAGACATTATCTCATTAGCGGCCTTCTCAAATCCTCAGCTTCTTAGCGTAGGCAAAACCACAAACCACTACAAATGCATGAAGCACACTGTATCGATCAATCACTTCTATCATCGCTGTATCACAAATAGACTCCGGTCGAGAAGCGCTTACGCTCCCTACTGTCACAGAGAAACACCAACGATCCTCCCTGCGTCAGAATTCGAAATAAAGCTATCAGATATGCTTACAACAATGCGCTTTGTTATATCATTCATGACGCCATTCATCACTACGATCCAGGCCTCGCTATACTATTGCCATCATTTTTGAAGTTCTTCGCTTTTAATGGCCTTTGCCTGTCCATACGGACTAAGCAGTCCCGAATTTCACTAAATATCTCCTACAAAATTCTCCCAGGGTTAAAGATAAGCGCCGGGTGACAGGATGGGTCGGCACGCCAGTGGGTCGTCAAGAGACAGCAGCTTTTTGCATTGCAGATGACTTTGGAATCGGCCTGGTCCTTACTTTGTAAGATCAGTTTGAACAGGTACCCAAGAATTTTGGAACCCCACTGAGGCAATGAACATTTGAAAAGTTTCGACTTCACATGCATGGGTTTTGTCAGACTTAACTCATGGTGTGATACACTAGCAGAGCTTACAGCATCATGATTTGCCCGCTTTTTCAATTAATGGAGTAGACCAAAGATTTAGCGAGAATTGAGCTCAAACAAGAGACACTATTTCCTCAGCCTCTACGGCTCGACATTCGCCGCGTCCTGGTTCTGCGGCGCAGGGCAATTCTCCATCGGCATGGACTGCCCCCACAGCATTTTGGGCGGGCGGAACTCGATTGAAATTGTTGAGGGGGACAATCGGGAGGAAGCGTTGAAGAGGGTGCTGAGGTCAGGGTCGCTGCAGGGGTGGATTCATACTGAGAAGCATAATACGGTTGTGAGGGCGGCGAGTACGACGAGGAATATTAGTTGGTGGCGGTGTATTGCTGATGGGGAGTAGATGGAAGTTGACGGCTGGGCAAGCGGGTTTGAAAGCTTCTTAGGAAATACTGTGTATTGAAAGTAGGACCTTCGGGGTTTTTAACAGGTATCTCATACCACCGCACTCTTCTCCTCTCCTGCTCCCCCTCCTTCACATATCCCCTTTGCCCTCCATTCCCTTCTCATCATCTCTCTTCTAATCCTCCCCCCTCTCTTCTCAA
>JAABUO010009334.1_pt1 | contig 10983 bp, 5 predicted proteins | sample 5559291 | NCBI WGS metagenome assembly JAABUO01 (sample SAMN10711878, study PRJNA513372) | rock metagenome | isolation source: Antarctica rocks | place: Antarctica: Victoria Land, Finger Mt sud | reverse complement strand
CTCGGTGTATATCGCTCGAGGCAGAGCGTGTCACTTGCCAGTGCCTATCGAAATCGCTTACACGCTTTATTGCAGGTGCAAGACGACCTGCCATATGGTTCGCCGTTCGCTCCAACAGCGAAAGTAGTTGCGGCCAAATTCGGCGCAAACTACAACGTCTTTGTCGGTTTAGTTGCTTCGCAAATCGCAACTCATAGTTTAGATCGCATGGAAAGGAGCACTGATGGCCAGCAAGAAGCGTTCAAAGGTCGAGGCTACACCCACTAAGTACCTTACATTTCTGGAAGGGTTAGTGCTCGAAGGAATAGGATTGGATAGCTCAAGTTGCTCCATAGATAGGGTTGAATATGCGGCTGCTGATCAGGCCGCCAACATATCTCAACTTACGTTAGATGCAAATTTTGAGATCCTCTTGAACGATCCAGAAGCTCTTGTAGTCGGAGCGAACTTCAGCCTCAAGCAGTCTCGCACCAATGACACAGAAAAAAACTTGTTGGATATAGCTTGCTCGTTTTCCGCTCTGTTCAAAGTTTCAAATGTTGTGAGCGATGCTGACGCTTCTCGTTTTGCCAATACCGAAGCCAAGCTTGTTTTCTGGCCCTATCTTCGTCATTTCGTAGCTGACACAAGCTACAGGATGTCGATCAACCCGATCCTAGTCCCGATTATGACTAGCGGCAAAGCCGGGGCGACTACAAGCGAGAACAAATAGTTTCAGATTGCAATTTGCGCAACGCCTATCAACACGTTCAACACGTTCAACTCGTTCGAGGAGCTCCGACGTTAGGTTGGAGCTTCTCGAACGAGTTGCTTGAGAAGGTTCAGCTGCAGCCACTGGTGCTGCCGCATTCCATGCAGCGGTAGCAGCTGCCGTTGCGGGTCATGATGGCTCCGCAGGTGGCGCAGCTGGGGGCGTCGCCCATGTTGACGATGGATTGCATGGCATTGGCGGCGTGGAAGATGCCGCGGTCTTCCATGCTTCGGGGGTTGGCGGAGTCCAGGCCGCTGCGGGCCTGCAGGTCGGGCGCGATGCCTCCCTGCGGGGCGCTGCGGTCGTACTCGGATTCTTCCGTTGCATGGTGGTGCGGGGCGGAAGGCGAAATATAGGGGTCCTTCGCTTCGCTCAGGATGACGTCGTGTTTGGGCGAGGCTTGCGGGTTTACCCCCGCGCTGCCCGAGGTAGCTGCGCCGCTGGTGATGTGGACCTGCTGGGGCGGTGTGGTCACCGTCACATCCGTTGCCATCCGCTCCGCCGGGTTCAGGTGGATGGTGTGGACGGGTACCGCGGTTCCGGACGGTCCGCCTTCGAAGGGCATTCTTACCGTGTTGGCCGGGGCGTTGACGCTGCCCTCAACTGGCACGGACGTGCGGATGCCAGACTGCGGGCTTAAGCCGCTAAACAGATCCAGTTGCGTGCCTTGCAGAAAGCGCAGCTCGATCCAGCGGAACAGGTAATCCATGATCGACTTGGCATAGCCGATCTGCTCGTTGCCGGTCCAGCCGGAGGGCTCAAAGCGCGTGTGCGCGAACTTCTCGCACAGCACCTTCAGCGGGACGCCATGCTGCAAGGCGAGCGAAATGGCCGTCGCGAATGAGTCCATCAGGCCCGAGACGGTGGAGCCTTCCTTTGCCATGCGGATGAAGATCTCGCCCGGCTGCCCGTTGGGATACAGGCCAACCGTGATGTAACCTTCATGTCCGCCCAGTGCGAACTTGTGCGTGACCGACGCACGCTCGGCGGGCAGACGGTGACGCACTGCCCGGGGTGGCTGCTTCGAATCGATGGAGTCGGCATTCTGAAGCGACCGGGCCAATTGTGCCGCCAGTTGCTGCTGCAACGCGGTCACCTGGACCTGCTGCTCGAGCACCGCCTCCCGTGCGCGCGAGAGGATAGAAAGGTTATCGCCCGCCGGAATCCGCGCTGCCGTCACCAACGCAGCGGCTGCTTCGCGCTCGGCTGCAATCGTTTCGTCGATCTCGGTCTGCGCGGCGGCTGCGGCCGAAACCTCACCCGCCTTCTTCGCGTCCGAATCCTTCTTCTTGTCGGCGTCTGAAGAGACGTTCAACGGCTGTGCACCCTTCGATCCATCGCGATAGATGGCGACCGCCTTCAGGCCCTGCCGCCAGCTCTCGATGTACGCCTCGGCAATATCTTCGACCGAGCAATCGTTGGGCAGGTTCACCGTCTTTGAGATCGCCCCCGAGAGGAACGGCTGCGTCGCCGCCATCATCTTGATGTGGCCCATGTAGGAGATGGAGCGCGTCCCCTTGGCCGGCTTGAACGAGCAGTCAAACGTGGCCAGGTGCTCCGGCTTGATGCCCGGCGCGCCTTCAATCGTTCCGGTCGCGTCGATGTAGCTCACGATGGCGTTCATCGCGTCTTCGCTGTAGCCCAGCTTGATCAGCGCCGAAGGCACGGTGTTGTTGACGATCTTGATCATGCCGCCGCCGACCAGCTTCTTGTATTTGACCAACGCCAGATCGGGCTCGATGCCCGTGGTGTCGCAGTCCATCATGAAGCCGATGGTCCCGGTGGGTGCGAGTACCGTTACCTGCGAGTTGCGATAGCCGGACTGCTCACCCTGGGCGAGCGCGGCGTCCCACGCGGCCTTGCTCGCGTCAATCAGAGCGTCCAGCTGCGGAACATGGAACGGCTCGGACGAGTGTTTCGACCCGCCAATCTTGTTCACCTCAGCGCGATGCATCCGGATCACGTCGAGGAATGGCTCGCGGTTCATGTAGAAGCCGGGGCAGGCTCCGCCGGTCTCCTCCGCCTGCTGGCAGAACGTCGTCGCAGCGGCCAGCGGCGGGCAGGTGCCCGCAATCACGGCAGACTGGTAGTACGCGTCGCCACACAGGATCGCCGTCAGCGTCGCGGCAAAATCGCGGCCCGCATCCGAGTCATACGGCAGACCGAAGGACATCAGCAGAGCACCCAGATTGGCATAACCCAGCCCCAGCGGACGATAGTCGTGCGAGTTCTTCGCGATCATCTCGGTCGGATATCCGGCGGAATCGACGATAATTTCCATCGCGGTGGTTACAATCGCGATCGCATGACGGTACGCGGGAATATCGAACTGGCCGCCGGGCGAAACAAACTTGAGCAGATTGAAGCTGGCCAGGTTGCAGGCCGAATCGTCCAGGAACATGTACTCGCTGCAAGGGTTGGAGGCGTTGATGCGGGCCGTGTTCTTGCTCGTGTGCCAGCGGTTGATGGTGGTGTCGTACTGCATGCCCGGATCGCCGCAGGCCCAGGTGTTCTCGGCAATCTTCAACATCAGATCGCGTGCAGGAAAGGTCTGGACGGGCTTGCGATCCTTCACCGTGCGGGTTGCGAACTCGCCGTTGCGCTCGACCGCCTGCATAAACTCATCGGTGACGCGGACGGAGTTGTTGGCGTTCTGGAAGAAGATGGAGCTGTAGGCCTCGGAGTCCGGCCCCGAACCGTCGTAGCCCGCCGCGATCAGCGTGTAGGCCTTGGCCTCTTCCTTGCCCTTGCACTCGATGAAGTCGACGATGTCGGGGTGGTCGATGTTGAGCACAACCATTTTTGCTGCGCGGCGTGTCTTGCCGCCGCTCTTGATCACGCCGGCGAAGGCATCGAAGCCGCGCATGAACGATAGCGGACCCGACGCCGTGCCGCCGCCCGAGAGCGTCTCCATCGAGCCCCGAATCGAAGACAGGTTCGACCCCGCGCCCGAACCCCACTTGAACAGCATGCCCTCAGTCTTGGCGAGGGTCAGGATCGAGTCCAGCGAGTCCTGCACTGAGTTGATAAAGCAGGCCGAGCACTGGGGCTTGGTGTAGCCGGTGGTCGAGAAGATGACCTGGCGCTTCGCTGCATCCCAATGCCAGTTTTGAGCGTCGGAGTTCGGTTCCAGACGATCGCACCCAACGTTGAACCAGACCGGCGAGTTGAACGCCACTTTCTGGTTTACCAGCAGATGCACCAGCTCGGCGTAAAAGGTGGCCGCGTCGTCCGACGATGCAAAGTAGCCCGCCTCCATGGCCCAATCGCGGATGGATTCCGCCACGCGGGTGATGAGGGCGCGGACACCGGACTCGCGTGCACCTTCCTGGCCTTGAGCGATGCCGATGTGTCCGTGAAGGTACTTGGAGGCGACGATATTGGTCGCAGTCATCGACCAGTCTACGGGCGACTCGACCTCCTTCTGCTCGAAGATCAGCTTGCCCTTCCAGTCCTGGATGACGGCGTCGCGCTTCTCCCACGCCACCTCGTCATACGGGCTCACGCCGGGGGTCGAGAACAAGCGCGAGAACGTAAGTCCCGCAGCAGATCCAGGGCGTGCGGCAGAAAACTTCTGGTCGGGGGTGGAGGCTGCGGCGGCGTTCTGCTGGATGGTCTTATTTGTCATTCGTGTTGCTCCTTCTGGGGCTGGTGGTAGTGTTTGCGGTCGCTGGATCAGCGCGAGCCAAAGCGAGAAAACGTGGCGGCGGGGAAGGCGCAAAAATCTGAGACCTGCGCAGGAAGTGCCTGCCGGAGTCAGGTGCGTTTGGCGATGCGGACCGCTCGAAAGTTGTGCGCCGCTCTGTTCTGTTCAGGGGGTGCAAGCGCAACCTTAGTGCCCCATGTGGGGTCTGTCAAGTATAAAACATCTACATATTGTGTTACAGACGTGAATAACCCGGATGGCCCATGAGCAGGCCAAAATAGGAACACAAGCTCGAAAAAGCTTGCAATCTGCTGTGGAGAATGCGATCTAACGCACCAGGCTGAGGGTTCGAGCATTCCTCAGAGCGAGCCGCACAGTCAGCTTCGAATCGAGGCTACGGCGGCACCGCTTCCGGCGCAATGCCGCACTACTGTGGAGTGCGGTGCAAGAGAAGGAAATATGGTCAGGATCTGATCTGCGGCCCCAATCGTTGCCGCCGCTCGGCTGAACCTGACCTGCGGGATCGGCGTCATTGCTACAGTAAAGGCATGTCTTCAAAGCTTCAGGAAGAGATTAAACAGGGCAAGCCGTTCAGCGATGTGCGCCAGGAGATGTGGCTCAACCTTCAGCGTACCGCCGCACAGTTGACGCACTACTTCGAGCACCAGCTGCGTCCGTACGGTCTGTCACCCACGCAGTACAACGTTCTGCGCATCCTTCGTGGTGCGGGTGAGACGGGCCTGTGCCAGTATGAAATCGGCTCGCGCCTGGTGGCCCAGGTTCCGGATGTGCCGCGCATTCTGGCCCGCATGGAAAAGTCGGGTTGGGTGCGGCGGGTGCGCGGCGACGAAGACCGGCGCATGAGGCTGGTGTCGCTCACGCAGGCTGGCGCAGCCCTGGTGAACGACATGGATGGTGCGGTGGACCACATGATGGACGACGCGTTCAGCGCGATGGCCGAACTCGATGTCGTGCGCCTGAACCATCTGCTGGTGCAGGCGCGCGCTCGCACGGGCTGCGAAAAATAACGCGGTGCCTCGCGCTACCGAGGTAGACGACTATCTTGCCGAGTCAATCGAGTCAGCCTGGCTCCGCAGTGGTTAGCTGGTGGAGCGGCGCGGTGCCTGCACCAGGAGGTTCGGTGTCGCGATGCCGCCGTTCACGCCCGGCAGAGCGGGTGTAATCGGCGTCAGCGTGTCGCTGAAGCCCGAGGTGCCGCGCGTCAGGCGGTGCACAAGGTTATCGCCTGAAGTCCCGACGAAGAGCGTCTTATTATCCGCACTCACCACCCCGGTTACGGGTGCCGCCGGTGCTGCGCCTGCAGACTTCTGCAAGGGCAGAAAGCTCAGCGTGCCTGTCGGCGGCGCGTACTGCGGAACACTGCCTCCCGTGCCCGTGTAGGTCACGAACGCATAGGCGGAATCGGACGTGGGCAGCACGGCCGTAATGCTCGTCGCCCCAGTGGGGGCCAGCGATTGCGGCGCACCCGCTGAACTGGTAAACGCAACCGGGCAGCCGCCGGTCTTGCGATTGGTTGTGATGTCCGTAAACGCGACCGGGGTCGCACCCAGGATATGCACGCCATCATTGGTTGCGGCGAGCCGGTCTGCCAGCGCGGGCGTAACGTCCACCTGCGGATAGAAGACGTTGGAGGTCTGCTGGTTCAACCCGGACGCCGTAACGGTCGTAGACGGGCAATTACTGTTCGCGGTCACCGTTCCGGGTGCGGGTGCTGACGTATCGCCGCCCAGATACACGCCTGCCTGCGGAACCGTCACTGCGACGTCAGTTGCCGTTTTGCCGAGCGGCACGGAGTTCCAGCCCGTAAACTCCGAGTGCACCAGCAGCCGATTGTCTGTTGTCGCAATGTAAACGTAATTGCTGTCCGGGCTCCACTGCGCGCGTGTGCCGGTGCCGCCATACACGCTCTGCACCGCACCCTTCGCGGTATACAGATAGGTCAGGCTGCGCACTGGGTCTGTGATCACCACCAGGCTGTTGTCCGGCGAAACCGCGAGAACCGTGCCCTGAACAGCCTTGTCCTCGCGCACCAGCTTATTACTGCTCGCGTTGTACACCATCAACTCCGACGACGTGCCCATGTAGATGGTCGACAGATCTTCCGAAAGCACCATCGAGTTGGGCGCGAACGGCAGACGCACCGGCGCGGGAACCGTGCTCACCGTCAAGTCGACGGGCTGGATATACAGCGAATCCGTCGAACCGATGTAAAGGATAGTGGACGAGTTGGTTCCCGAAGCGATGAGGTTCACCGGGTTCGACGTGACCGGAAGCCCGGTGCCGAAAAGGCCAATCTGATTGAACGGCGCAGGGTTGCAGGCGGGAGGCTGGCATAGCGCGGTGATGGCGGCGGCACCCGGAAACGTAGGTGTCACCACATTGCTCGAAGCAGGAATCGTTGTCGGCGAGGTCGATACGTAACTCAGGCCGATGTTATTCAACGGAACGCCCTTGGTGTCCACGACGGTTGTAACCAGCGTCTGTGGGAGGTTCTGGCTGGTCTGCACCGGACCCGGAGGCGGTGTGGTCAGTCCCGGCGTGGTCAGCACGATGGACGCGGGTGGGCAGGTGGCAAAGAAACCGGCGGCTGAAGAAGCCTGGGAAGCGTTCGCGTTGATGATCGTCGCGCCGGGCTGCGTAGCTGTTGCCAGGCCGTTCTGATTGATGTTCACTACCGAGGCGGTCTGGGCCGAGAAGCTTAGCGTCCCGACCTGGCAACTGATATTGTTGGCCGCGCTCACCGGACCGTCGTAGGAGCGCGCCACAAGCTGCGTGTTGGTCCCTTGCGACAGGCAGGATTTGCCGTCATAGGCCGGAACTGTGGTGGGTGCTGCCGCCGTGCTGCAACCATTTGCCGTCGAGGCGTCCAGCCCGCAGTTACTGGCCGGGTCGGTCGTACAGTTCGTCGAAGCCGGACCCAGAACGATGTTGGTAATCACGGCGTGGATGTAAACCGGAATCGGATTCGACACGATGCCGTTCGAGGTCGCGGTGAGAAACGCGGTTCCAGTGCGTTTGGTTGGGGTGCAGGTCGTAAAGTCGGCGATGCCGGCACCCGTGTTGCGGTTCCAGGTGCCGGCGCAGAGGCTGCCCGTGGCGGGATTGATGTCGGCCAGCGTTAGATCGGTCGAGCCATACACAACGTTGGACACCGACGTGGAGCCGCCCCGGCAATCCTTGCCGGACGGCCGCCCAACGGCCCCGATCTCTCCCTGGTTGAGCGAAATTCCAGTCAGCCGCGGCTCAAGATCGAGCGAGATCGTCTGTCCGACAATCTGCCCCGCAGTCTGCCCATTGCAAAAGACAACGCTCTGCCCTTTCGAGCAGCCAGCCAGCGAAATGCCGAAGGGAACGGAGAGAAACAGCACAACCAGGAGTGTGGCGAAACGACGCATAAAACTTCGAACCTTTCCGTGCCATGCCCGCACCCACGGTGCGCGGACGTGTGCGCAGAGGCGAGGTGGCCCGGTACATCTTAGTGAAGAGCTGTGTGAAGAACGGTTTGGAGACAATTCCTAACCCTCAGTTTAGAAGTTCAACCGGGGAAGAGCAAATGGATGCGGGAGTTCGGTTCCCGTTAGACGTCGGAGCGCAGCATGGGTTAGGCAGCCAACCCCGCTCCCAATCCCTTTTCACCAAACCCGCTGCATAAATAGACGCAGATTCCCTTCGGGAATGACAACAGAGGAAGATGACCGCGGCAAAGCAATGCACGGGTGAGCCATCGTGCACCCCCGGCAGCAGAGGAGTCGCAACTGGAATCAGCCGCACCACCCAAGCAACGTGAGTCCTCTTGCCCCTAAAAGGCTGCGTGCGCGGTCTCCGCACCCTTGCCAGAGGCAGGCATGTTCTCCGCGAACCACGCCACCATGCGCGCTTCGCGGTCCTGAATGTGCTTGGGATCGCGGAACCCATGGCCCTCATTCGGATACACCACCAACTGCGTCTTCACGCCTTCAGCGCGCAGCGCATGCCAGAACTCGAACGATTGCGGTGCAGGGCACTCGCCGTCGCGGTCGCCCACGATCACCAGCGTCGGTGTCTTCACGTTCTTGATGTAATTGATTGCCGACGATTTTGCATAAACCGCCGGATCGTCATACACCGTCGCGCCAAAGAACGGAACCATCCACTGGTCGATCGAGTTCTCCCCGTAGTAGCTCAGCCAGTCCGACAGCCCCGCCCCGGCGACCGCAGCGGCGAACCGATGCGTCTGGGTCACGGCGAACATGGTCATAAAACCGCCATAGCTCCAGCCGGTCAGGCCTTCGCGGTGCTTGTCGATCGAAACCTTCTTCTCGACCGCATCCATGCCGGCAAGGATGTCGCGCAGGTCGCCGTATCCGAAATCCTTCCGGTTGGCTGCGGTGAACTTCTCGCCCTGGCCGAAGCTGCCGCGCGGGTTGGGCGCGAACACGAAGTAGCCCAGATCGGCGAACGTGCTGCCTCCAAAGTACGCGCCGGCTGAGGCGGAGGGCCCGCCATGGACTTCGACGATCATCGGATACGTCTTATTCGCGTCGTAGTTCTGTGGGTAAGTGAGCCAGCCCTGGACGTGGAAGCCTTCGTTGGTCCACTCGATCGATTCAGTGCGTGTCTGCGGCTTGGTGCCGTCGTTCAGGTGGGTGATCTGCTTGAGGGCGTTGGGCTTGCCGGCGAAGATTTCAGGAGCCTGGTTGTGGCCGGATTCGACGAAGGCGATGGTGTCGTTGCGGGCGGCAGAGATGGCCATCTTGATGGGGCCGCCGGAGATGTTGATCTCGCCCAGGTCGTCGGAGCTGCCGGGAACGACCTCGCGCTTCTCGACATTGGCGTCGGTGAGCAGGACGTGGCCGCTGCGGTCTTCGGCGAAGCCCAGGGTTGTGTTATTGAGCCAGACCTCGTAGGTTGGGGAGCCGTCAATGTTGGGGGTGACGTCGACGGGGTTGCCGCCCGTTGATGGGACGACCCAGAGATCCCCGCCGGTGGAGCCCTGGTCGGACATCAGGCCACCTATGAAGGCAATCTGCCTGCCATCAGGCGAGAAGCGAGGCACGGCAATCTGCAGGCCTTTGAGCGCTGATGATGTGGTGTTAGGGTCGAAAATCACGGTAGGGATGCCCATTGGTGCACCCTCGCCTTTGCACATGGGATGCTTTTCGTCACCATAACCACAGAAATTAAGGTTCCCTACCGTTTCCGTGTATAGCTTCGCGACCCACCAGTTGTTCTCGCCCGGTGCGTTTGCCGCTATGTAAGTTACCTCTCTGGAGTTTGGTGCCCAGTCAAACTCAAAGACGTGCAGGTTCCGAGTGGCCGAAATCCAGTTGGTGTGTCCGGAAGCGAGATCCACGCCGTAGAGCCGCTGCACCTCAATGTTGTCTTCGCCGATCACGCCCGACCAGGGCTTCATCGCAGCCAGCGCACCGGCCGAACGAGTTGCGTTTTCGACGAACAGGAACGCCAGCGATTTGCCGTCTGGCGAAAACGCCGCTTCATGGAAGATGCCGGTCAGGTGAGTCAGTTGGTTGCTTTCGCCGGTGGTGCGCGAGTAAAGGAAGATCTGCTCCTGGTCAGAATGCGCCGTGTCGCCGGTGCAGTTCGACGTGAAAGCGAGCGTCTGTGAGTCCGGAGCCCATACCGGAGAGGAACTCGAGCATTTGCTGCCCGACGCGCCCACCGTGATCAGCTTCTCTTTGCCCACAGCCGTGTCCGCCATGCTGGTCAGGCGCAGCGACGAGCCATCGGGCGTGCGCAGCGTCCACGCAAGCATTGCTCCGTCCGGCGACAGGGCAACCTGACCCGGCGACTTGACGTGGGTGGCATTCGCGCGAATCTCAGCCAGACGCGGATCCGGATGCGCAAACGGCACGATCGGGGCAGGAACTCCAGACTGGGCAAGGACGAACGCAGGTGCGGCGAACGAAGCCAGGGCAAGCAGAGAGGCAGAAAAGCGGCGAGCGATCATGTCAGAAAGAGTACACGGCAGATAGCTCGCCAATCCAGCGAAGCTTTCTCGATGGCTTCAAGGGTCTGGCATTGAAGCCCGTGGGGAAGGGTTTTTGCCCTCTTGCTGATGTCCCGGTTCCAAGGCCAGTGCTATAACGCAGGAGGTGGATGCTCGCCTGCACATTATGCCCTCGGACGTGCGTCTTCCGAGCAACTGCAATCTATTAATGCAAGTAATGCAAGCCGATTTGTCGGGTTTGATTCTCACAGCCTGCTATACTCCGTTCCGTGACGAACGACCCAGAGCTCATCAGGGATATCGAAGATCTCGCGCGTCTCACGATGCGATACCCCGGTTGGGACTTTGTTATCGTGACCACCGCCAAGACGCTCGGCCCGAAAATTCCTGGGGGGCGAACGATGTGGAATCAGCTCGAAAGAGATGTCTTCGCTGCGCTAGAGGCTGTTAACGCTTTTACGAGTTGAGTAGGTGGAACATTCTTGAGAGCATGATGCAGGCGAAGCTGAGGTAGTGAAATCCCTTGAGTGTGGTGTCGAGCCGCTCGTAGTCTCGGGCGAGGCGGCGGAAGCGTGCGGCCCAGGCGAAGCTTCGTTCGACGACCCAGCGGCGCGGCAG